>Ga0247831_1001686_pt1 | contig 39787 bp, 41 predicted proteins | sample LaCruzMarch2015__9_FD_192406 | JGI IMG/M metagenome (GOLD analysis project Ga0247831, IMG submission 192406) | Freshwater microbial communities from meromictic Lake La Cruz, Castile-La Mancha, Spain - LaCruzMarch2015_1m | ecosystem: Environmental > Aquatic > Freshwater > Lake | place: Spain...
AAGCGGATGGGAAATCAATTGTGGTTTAGGCGGGTAAAGAGTTTGATTCAAGAGCTATACCCAATGATTGTTTGGGACCGGTTGTATATCGGTGGCGGTAATGCGCAACGAATTAGCAAGAGCGCATTAAAAAGTTTTGATTACAAGGTAGTGATCATTCCAAATAGTGCAGGTGTTGCCGGAGGCGTTAAAGCCTGGCAGTTAAGAGGCTAAACCAGGATTAAATTTACGATGAGCTAGAAGTTCAGCGCGCTCCTCTTCACTCTTGCCGCCCCAAATACCAAACGGCTCTTGTACATCAAGGGCATGCTTTAAACACTCTTTAATTACTGGGCAACCACCACAGATTGTCTTCGCATTTTTAATTCTATTTTTGCGGGATGGTCCACGCTCTCCATCTGGATGAAAAAATGTTTCAGATGGCAGATCCTTACAGGCAGCAGAGAATTGCCACTCCCAGGAAGAGGCGATTGGACGTAAAGCCTTTGAATTCTCACTCATGAAAGGAAGAACCTTTATGGCCTGCGCTTTATTCCCGATACTCTTAGGCACGTGTCTGAAATTGAAATCGGCCCTGGTAAACGCGCTCGCGCCGCATACTCATTTGATGAGATTGCGATAGTCCCAAGCAGGCGAACCCGCGACCCACATGAGGTCTCGATCACATGGCAAATTGATGCATATAAATTTGAATTACCATTTTTAGCAGCACCAATGGATTCAGTTGTTTCACCACAAACTGCAATTGAGATTGGTAAAGCTGGTGGCTTAGGTGTTTTAAATCTAGAAGGTATTTGGACTAGATATGAGGATGCTGAAAAGAAGTTAGCTGATATGGCTAAGTTATCTGAGGATCAAGCAATTAAGAAGATGCAAGAGATTTACGCCGCACCAATTCAACCAACACTAATTAAAGAGCGAATTGCCCAGATTAGAGAGGCGGGTGTGACAGTTGCTGGTGCACTTTCGCCACAACGCACCGCAGAGTTTCACGAAGCGGTAATTAAAGCGGGCGTAGATATATTTGTAATTCGCGGAACTACAGTTTCCGCAGAGCATGTATCGGCAGCAACCGCTCCGCTGAATTTAAAGAAGTTTATATATGAACTTGATGTGCCTGTAATTGTTGGTGGGGTAGCAACTGCGCAAGGCGCGCTTCACTTGATGCGATCTGGTGCAGCAGGAGTCTTAGTTGGTTTTGGTGGCGGTTCAGCACACACTACAAAAACTGTTTTGGGAATCTCAGTTCCGATGGCATCTGCTGTTGCAGAGGTGGCATCAGCTCGCCGCGAGTACCTAGAAGAGTCTGGTGGCCGTTATGTTCATGTAATTGCAGATGGATCGGTTGGTAACAGCGGTGAGATCGCAAAGGCGATTGCATGTGGTGCAGATGCAGTGATGATGGGATCGCCACTTGCCCGTTCCACACAAGCACCTGGCAAGGGTTGGCACTGGGGATTAGAAGCCCACCATGCACAATTACCAAGAGGAAATCGAGTTCATGTTGGAACAGTTGGCTCGCTAGAGCAGGTATTAAATGGTCCGTCACATACATCAGATGGCACTATGAATTTATTTGGTGCCCTGCGCCGATCAATGGCCACAACTGGCTACTCAGATTTAAAGGAGTTTCAACGAGTAGAGATTGTTGTTCAACCTTAAAACCAACTTAAAGTATTGCTTGTAATTGCCTTTATCAGGGCAGATTGGTATTTTCTGTAAAAATTTCATTTAAACTTTACCCATGAAATCCAGTCGAAAAATTGCCGCAGTAAGTGTTGTGGTATTTCTCGCCTCCTCCTTTTTGGTCAATGTTGCAACCGCGGCTCCAAGACCTTCTACTAAGTCAGTAGCAAACAACAATGAGGTTAAGGTTACGTGCAAGCAAACAAAGGCGGTCGGACATCGCGAAATAAAGATGGCGATCCCAAAATTACAGAGATTTAATAAAAATAAGGTAATTACATTGACCACAAATTGTGGTGATATTGTGATTGAAACATTTGCTAAGAGAGCCCCGTTAACAATCTCAATGCTAACTGGCTTAGTTAGTGCAAAGTTTTATGACCAATCAATTTGTCATCGAATGATTAACTCGCAGACAGCTGCACTCTTACAATGTGGAGATCCAACCGATTCTGGTTATGGTGGCCCAGCCTTTCAATTTGATGATGAAAACCTACCAAAACCGATAATTAATAATTACCCGGTGGGAACTGTAGCTATGGCGAACTCTGGTCCAAATACAAATGGATCCCAATTTTTTATCATGGCAGAGAACACCACTCTTGATCCCAACTACACAGTTTGGGGCAGAGTTACTAAGGGGCTAGAGATTGTAAAAGCGGTAGTTGCAACTGGAACTATTGATGGTGGTGAGGTTGGTCGACCTAAAGTTAAGATTGCAATTGAAAAGGCAACTGTTCGTTAATTTGTATTTACAATCTTAAAAACTTCAGCGATTTTTCCTTCAGCTAGATTATTTGCCGCGGCATTTTTCTCGCCCCATTCACGAACCATCTTCTCTAAATTTGGATTGTGTGCCGTCTGACTTACATGGGCATCTAACGCCTTCATCTTTTTATCAAAAACATCTGTGATATCAACATAGTGATCTGGGTTTTGGGTAGACATAACCCAAACCTCTTGCACGCGCCAAGGCTCTAGCCCTTCATCCTTAAGTAAATCCTCAAATGCAAATGGATTTCGAGAGTCTGGATAGACCGCTTGGATCGCTGCCTCGCCAGCTGCCATGTGATCTGGATGGGATGCAAATAATCGATCCCAATTGCGATCGGGGGATTGAATCAACATTCGCTGCGGCCTGGTAATACGAATCTGCCGAACAATATCTTTACGTAATTCAATTGTTGGTACCAGCCAACCATCTCGGTAATTTAAAAAGGTTATATCTTCAACACCAACAACCTTGCCCGCATCTCGTTGTTCACGTTGACGAATCTTTGGCATCTCATCCCGCGGTACAGATGGATCCTCACCACCCTGGTCACCATTTGTGCAAATACAGTAGGAGACCTTAATTCCAGCAGCGCTCCACTTTGCAATTGTTCCGGCTGCGCCAAAATCACAATCATCTGGGTGAGCGGTTACAACTAAAATCCGCTCAATCTCACTATCGGCAATTGGTTCCATTTGCGAAAGATTACCGCACCCATTGAAGTGTCAGAACCGAAGATAGGATTATGGATATGTCCGCACAATCAGATCCGCTAATCGATCATTTAACTGGTGGTCTAAATCCACAACAATTAGCAGCGGTCACCCATATCGGCTCTCCATTATTAGTTGTCGCTGGTGCTGGATCTGGAAAAACCAGAGTATTAACTCGTCGAATTGCCTACTTACTCGCAGAGCGCAATGTGGCACCTTATGAAGTTTTAGCAATCACCTTTACCAATAAAGCGGCTGGTGAGATGAAGGAGCGAGTAGCAGAGCTAGTTGGTGATCGCGCCAGAAGTATGTGGGTATCAACTTTTCACTCAGCTTGTGTTCGTATTTTGCGGAAAGAGGCGCAACTTCTTGGTTACTCAAACTCATTTACTATTTATGATCAAAGTGATTCATTACGTTTAATCACGTTAGTAATGCGCGATATGAATTTAGATGCCAAGCGCTACGCCCCACGCGCTGTGCAATCAATCATCTCTTCAGCTAAAAATGAGTTAATGGGACCAGCTGATTTTTTAAATCAAAGTAAAAATCAATTTGATCAAATTGTTGCTGATATTTACAGTGTCTATCAAAAACGATTGATGGGTGCGAACTCAATGGATTTTGATGATTTAATTTCAAAAACAGTTGAGGTACTACAACGCCATCCAGAGGCCAGAGCAAAGTACCGCTCACGCTTTCGCCACATTTTGGTAGATGAGTATCAAGATACAAACCACGCGCAGTACATCCTGATTAAAGAGTTGGTCGGAGATGCACGAGATGGATTTGCCCTTGCCGAACTTTGCGTAGTGGGCGATGCCGATCAATCAATTTACGCATTTCGTGGTGCAAATATTAGAAATATTATGCAATTTGAAGCGGATTATCCAGATGCTAAAACAATTCTGCTTGAACAAAATTATCGCTCTACCCAAAATATTCTCTCTGCAGCAAATGCAGTTATCTCAAACAATGAGAATCGGAAAGAGAAAAATCTTTGGTCAGAGGCGGGCTCTGGCGCAACCATTGTTGGCTATGTTGCCGAGAGTGAACATGATGAAGCGCAGTTTGTAGTTAATGAGATTGCTAAGTTACAAGATTTAGGTAAATCAAATCCAGGAGATACCGCCATCTTTTATCGAACAAATGCACAATCTCGAGTATTTGAAGAGGTTTTTCTGCGCAGCTCGCTGGCGTACAAAGTGGTTGGTGGGGTTCGATTTTATGAGCGGCGCGAGGTAAAGGATTTTCTAGCTTATCTGCGGGTTTTAGTAAATCCAGAGGATGAGGTTTCACTGCGACGAATTATCAATACACCAAAGCGTGGGATCGGTGATCGCGCCCTAGATCTAATTGATCTACATGCAACTAATCAAAACCTAACCTTTTGGCAATCACTTTGCGAAGTAGAGAAAAATCAAGAGATAGCAGCACGTGCTAGCGCATCAATTATTGAGTTTGTTAAGTTAATTCAATCTCTTCAAACCTTAGTGGAGGCCAAGACCAGACCATCTGTAATTGCCCAAGCAGTGCTTGAACAATCTGGTTTATTAACAGAGCTGGCCGAGAGTACCGATCCTCAAGATGAGGTCCGTGTAGAAAACCTCGAGGAGTTAGTTGCAGTTGCAACTGAGTATGAAGAGGGTGAAGTAGATGATGGTGAAGAGATCTCACTAGTCGGCTTCCTCGAGGATGTTTCGCTGGTTGCAGATGCAGATCAAATTCCAGATGGTGAGGATCATGGTGGAGTAGTAACGATGATGACATTGCACACCGCGAAAGGATTAGAGTTTCCAACAGTTTTCTTAACCGGTATGGAGGAGGGAGTATTTCCGCATTCGCGCACACTTGGTGATCCAGAGGAGCTACAAGAGGAGCGACGACTTGCTTATGTTGGTTTAACCAGAGCGCGTGAAAATTTATTTATTACTAGAGCGGAGTACCGCTCTGCATGGGGTGCACCAAATTACAACCCACCATCAAGATTTTTATCAGAGATTCCAGATTCAGTTATTGAATGGAATGAGGTTGCTGAAAAAAGATCACCAATAAAAAGTTCCATTAGTCGAAATCGAAGTTTTGCTGCGCCAAGAGCAACTGGAAAAAGTTCTAGCAACACAATGAAGCTAGAGATTGGCGAACGAGTGTCTCATGACACATTTGGATTAGGCACAGTGGTAGCCGTAACCGGTGAAGGTGATCGAGCCGAAGCAACTATTGATTTTGGCTCATTTGGTGAGAAACGCTTACTTCTTCGCTATGCGCCAGTCGAGAAATTATAAATATCTAACTTTTTTCATTAAGATCACGCCGTGGATTTATTTGAGTATCAAGCGCGCGATTTATTTGAAGCCCATCAAATTCCGGTTTTAGCCGGAGCGGTTGCCGCAACACCAGAAGCAGCTGAAGCAGCTGCAGCAAAAATGAGTGGCAAGGTTGTTGTTAAAGCACAGGTAAAGATTGGTGGACGCGGCAAAGCGGGCGGCGTAAAGCTTGCTGAAAATGCAGCCGATGCCAAGGAGAAAGCAAAAGCAATTTTAGGAATGGATATTAAAGGTCACACCGTTCACCAAGTGATGATCGCTCAAGCTGCACCAATTGCCGCCGAGTACTACATGGCAATTTTATTAGATCGCGCTAATCGAAACTTTTTAGTAATGGCATCTGTTGCCGGCGGTATGGAGATCGAAGAGGTTGCACACAAGACACCAGAGAAGTTAGCTCGAGTTGGAATTGATCCAAATAAAGGAATAGATAAAGCAAAAGCATTAGAGATTGCAAAGAGTGGTCAATTTCCAGCTGATGTTCAGGAGCAGGTAGCTGATGTTTTAATTAAATTATGGGCAGCATTTGTTGCAGAAGATGCCACATTAATGGAGATCAATCCACTGGTTAAAACAGAGGATGGCAAAGTAGTAGCTCTCGATGGCAAGGTAACATTGGATGAGAACGCTGGGTTTAGACAACCAAAACATGAATCATTAATTGATCATGCATCTACAAACCCACTAGAAGCTTTAGCAAAAGAGAAAAATCTAAATTATGTGAAGTTAGATGGTGAGGTTGGCATTATTGGAAATGGTGCTGGCTTAGTAATGAGTACCCTAGATGTAGTTGCTTATGCGGGCGAGAAGTATGGTATAAAGCCAGCTAACTTTTTAGATATTGGTGGCGGTGCATCAGCTGAGGTAATGGCAAATGGATTATCAATTATCTTGGGAGATCCCGATGTACGCAGCGTATTTGTAAATGTATTTGGTGGCATAACTGCATGCGATGCGGTGGCTAATGGCATTGTGCAAGCATTAGAAATTTTAGGCAGCAAGGCAACCAAACCAATTGTGGTTCGGCTTGATGGTAATAATGTGATTGAGGGCCGCAAGATTCTTAATGATGCTGCGCACCCACTTGTTCAACAATTAGACACCATGGATGGCGCAGCTGCTAAGGCAGCAGAGTTGGCGGCAAAGTAATGGCGATTTTTATTAATGAAAACAGTAAGGTCATTGTGCAGGGCATGACTGGCTCTGAAGGCACTAAGCACACCAAACGAATGCTAAAAGCCGGTACCAAGATTGTTGGCGGCGTAACACCGGGCAAAGGTGGCCAATCGGTAGATATGGATGGCGTACAAATTCCAGTCTTTAACTCAGTAGCTGAAGCAATGGCGGCAACTGGTGCAAATGCATCTGTAGTTTTTGTACCACCTAAATTTGCTAAGGCTGCGGTAATTGATGCCGTCGATGCAAAGATGCCATTTGTTGTTGTAATTACTGAAGGAATTCCAGTGCATGATGCGGCCGCTTTCTATGCCTATGCAGAAAGTAAAGGCACCACTCGGATTTTGGGACCTAACTGTCCAGGAATTATTAGTCCTGGAAAATCAAATATCGGAATCATTCCATCCGACATCACCGGCCCCGGAAAGATTGGCTTAGTTTCTAAATCTGGCACATTGACCTATCAGATGATGTATGAGCTACGTGATTTTGGTTTTACAACTGCAGTTGGAATTGGTGGCGATCCAATTATTGGAACAACACATATTGATTGCTTACGCGCCTTTCAAGATGATCCTGAAACAGAGGCGATCGTGATGATTGGTGAAATTGGTGGCGATGCCGAAGAACGAGCCGCAGCATTTATTAAAGAGTATGTAACCAAGCCGGTAGTTGGATATGTAGCTGGATTTACCGCGCCCGAGGGTAAAACTATGGGACATGCTGGTGCAATTGTCTCTGGATCATCTGGAACTGCAGCGGCGAAAAAAGAAGCTTTAGAGGCGGTCGGTGTTGCGGTTGGTAAAACACCAAGTGAAACCGCTAACTTGATGCGCAAGATTTTGAATGGGTAACAAAAGCAGATAGGGACTCAATTTTGGTAGCGCGTGCAATAACGGTAACGCTCCAACAGGTAATTAGATCAATCACCTTAATTTTGTTTCCACTCGCATTCATCACCTTATTTGCTTGGGCAACTGCAGGCAGCACATCAGGAAGTACATCTGATCCAATTCGAGCCGCACTCTGGCTTTGGCTTGGCGCGCACCTAAGCCCATTTAATATTTCAGGTGAAGCGATAACTGGCTACCTTTCATTGCTGCCACTAGGCGCCCTACTGTTACCGGTACTTGCAATTCGAATTGGCTATCGCAGATCAGTTGAACGAGTCGGTGATGGAAAATCCACCAGAACCTACTTTTTACTTTGGTACTTAATTATTTACTGCGGCTTGGCATTGATCGCTGGAAATGCACAAGCCAGTATTGATTGGAAGCGCGGACCGATAACAGTTCTAGCCATTCTTGTCTTAGCAATTTTTTCATTAAAGGCAGGTAAGGCTTTACAACTTCCATTTTATCTTTTCTTAATCATGCTTGGTATCGCTGGATTGCTATTTACTACCGCTCTAGCAATGAACTTTGAAACCGCTAAGAATTTAACAGTTGTACTGCAGCCAGGCATAATTGGCGGTGCCTTACTTCTATTATTGCAATTGGCATATCTACCAAATATATTTATTGCAACCCTAAGTTATATCTTTGGTGCTGGCATATTCCTAGGAACAAATACTGAGATTTCACCATTAACCTTCTCACTCCGCGAAATTCCAGCAATCCCAGTTTTGGCAGCTTTGCCAGCTGGCGAGATTCCGTGGTTGCTGGCTCCAACCATCATGATCTTTATCTTTGGTTGGTTAAATTTAAAGTACCTGTTGAAATCAACAGCTTTTATCAAGATTAAAAGACAGAGCATTCTACGGTTTTTAGTAATCTCAATTGGTGGCTTTGCTGGCTTAAGTGCACTTAGTTCCGGGTCATTGATTACTGCAAATATGTCACCAGTTGGCGTGAACACCGCTATCGCCTGCTTGATCATCACCGCTCAATTGATCTTGGTTTTATTGATTCAAATTCTTCTGCCAAAATTAATCAAGGCTCTTCGCGGTAAAGGTAGAGTTGCCTCATGAGTGCGCAAATATTAGATGGCAAGGCGTTAGCACTTAAGATCAAGGGCGAGATTGCATTACAGGTTAAAAAATTACCTAACCAACCAGGGCTGGGTACCATCTTGGTTGGTACTGATCCAGGTTCACTTTCATATGTTGCGGGTAAGCATCGCGATTGCGCAGAGGTTGGAATAGCTTCAATACGAATAGATCTACCGCAAACCGCTGGTGAAGCTGAGATTTTGGCGGCGGTAACTCAATTAAATAATGATGCCAACTGCACTGGATTTATTGTTCAACTGCCACTGCCGGCTGCAGTAGATGCGCAAAGGGTTTTAGTAGCGGTTGCTCCAACAAAGGATGCCGATGGTTTGCACCCTAGTAATTTAGGTAGGTTGGTGTTGGATTCAAAGACCATCGTGCCTTGTACACCAAAAGCAATCCTTAGATTATTAACTGAGTATCAAATTAATTTAAGTGGAAAATCTGTACTAATTATTGGGCGCGGCACCACAGTTGGTAGACCTCTTTCAATCCTGTTATCTCAAAAGGCGGTTAATGCAACGGTTACGGTGGCGCATTCAGCAACTAAGAATTTAGCAGAGTTGCTAAAGAGCGCAGATGTGGTAATCGCTGCAATTGGAAAGCCACATTTTGTTAAGCCGGCGATGATTAAGTCAGGTGCGGTTGTCATTGATGTTGGAATTACTAGACAGGATGCACAACTACTTGGAGATGTTGATCCATCAGTGATTGATGTAGCCTCTTACTTTGCACCAATGCCAGGTGGAGTAGGACCAATGACCAGGGCAATGTTGTTAAGTAATCTGCTCGAGTTGGCACAACCATGAGAGAGAGTTTTACATTAGATCAGATCCGCAGATTTTCATTAATCGCAGTTCTAATCGGGGTTGTAATTGGCGTTAGCGGAGCTGTTCGAACTGGATCAATCATCATCTCCCTGAGTGCCAGCATCTTTATCTTGGCCAGATACTCACAATCTCAGGTCAAACGAGGCATTGAGCTAGTGTTACCGATCACGATCTGTGCACTGCTTTTTATCTTGGCATTATCACTGCCAGATGCTCGGTAATATTGCGCCTGAACTTAGGAGATTAAATGAGCAGATCTGGAAAAGTAACTGTTGTTGGCGCTGGATTTTATGGATCAACTACCGCCCTTCGATTAGCTGAGTACGACATATTTGAAACTGTTGTTTTAACTGACATCGTTGAAGGAAAGCCTGAAGGCTTGGCATTGGATATTAATCAATCCCGTTCTGTTGAAGGATTTGAAACAAAGGTTATTGGTGCAACAACTACCGCTGAAGGTGGTGGCTATGAAAAGACTGCAAACTCAGATGTTGTAGTAATTACAGCTGGATTACCACGCAAGCCAGGCATGAGCCGAATGGATTTAATTGGCGTTAACGCAGGAATTGTTCGAGGTGTTGCTGAAAATATTGCAAAGCATTCACCAAATGCGGTAATTATTGTGGTTTCAAATCCGCTAGATGAGATGACCGCCCTTGCCCAGATTGCAACTAACTTTCCAAAAAATAGAGTTATGGGACAAGCTGGCATGTTAGACACAGCTCGCTTTACCAACTTTGTTGCAGAAAAGGTTGGTGTTCCAGTTTCGGTAGTAAAGACTTTAACCCTCGGTTCACATGGTGAAACCATGGTTCCAGTTCCAAGTCGATGCACTGTAAATGGCAAACCACTTTCAGATATTTTAAAAGCTGATGAGATTGCAGATTTGGTAGATCGAACACGTAATGGTGGCGCTGAAATTGTTGGCTTGTTAAAAACTGGATCTGCTTACTACGCTCCATCAGCTGCTGCGGCCAGAATGGCCAAAGCGGTAATCGAGGATTCAAAAGCTGTAATGCCTGTTTGTGCCTGGGTTGATGGCCAGTATGGAATCAGCGGGGTCTACCTTGGTGTGGAAGCATCAATTGGTAAGAGTGGTGTAATCAAAGTTGTTGAAACAGATTTAACAGCTGATGAGCTTGCATCTTTAAAAGTTGCAGCTGAAGCTGTGCGTGCAAAACAGGCGGATGTACAGACTCTTTAAGAGTTTTATCTTTAACAAAAACGTAAATTAGAGAAAAGGGAATAGATGAATAAGATCAAGGTCGAAGGCACCGTTGTCGAGTTAGATGGCGATGAGATGACCAGAATTATCTGGAAATTTATTAAAGATTCATTAATACTGCCTTACCTTGATGTAAATCTTGAGTATTACGATCTTGGCATCGAGCACCGTGATGCCACAAATGATCAGGTAACAATTGATTCCGCGCACGCCATTCAAAAGCATGGTGTGGGCGTTAAATGCGCAACTATTACTCCAGATGAGGCTCGCGTAAAAGAGTTCAACTTAAAGCAGATGTGGAAATCCCCAAATGGCACAATCCGCAATATTTTAGGCGGGGTAATTTTCCGCGAGCCAATTATCATCAAAAATGTACCTAGGTTAATTCCACACTGGACTAAACCAATTGTGATTGGTCGTCACGCATTTGGTGATCAATATAAAGCTACTGATTTTCTGGTACCTGGTCCAGGAAAGTTAACGGTAACTTTCACACCAACAGATGGCTCAAAGCCAATGGAGTTTAATGTATTTGATTTTCCATCATCTGGCGTAGCGATGGCTATGTACAACCTAGATGACTCTATCCGGGACTTTGCTCGTGCCTCATTTAATTATGGTTTAGCTAGAAATTATCCAGTCTTCTTATCAACTAAGAACACAATTCTTAAAGCATATGATGGTCGATTTAAAGATATCTTTGCAGAAGTTTTTGAGAAGGAGTTTAAAACTCAATTTGAAAAAGCAAATCTTGAGTACGACCACCGATTAATTGATGACATGGTTGCTACCTCACTTCGCTGGGAGGGTGGCTATATCTGGGCTTGTAAGAATTACGATGGAGATGTGCAATCAGATACGGTCGCACAGGGTTACGGCTCACTTGGTTTAATGACCTCAGTTTTATTGTCACCAGATGGTCGCACCGTTGAAGCAGAGGCTGCGCATGGAACAGTTACTCGCCACTTCCGCGATCACCAAGCTGGCAAGGCCACATCAACAAATCCAATTGCATCGATCTTTGCATGGACGCAAGGATTAGAACACCGCGCTAAATTAGATAAGACACCAAAGGTTGCAGAGTTTGCGAAGAGCCTGGAGCGAGTCTGTATTGAAACTGTTGAAAGTGGCAAGATGACAAAGGATCTGGCACTTCTAATTAGCAATGATGCACCTTGGCAAAATACCCAGGAGTTCTTAGCCTCAATTGATGAGAATTTAAAAAAGGTAATGGCTTAAGTTGTTTAATTGATTTAAAGTTTAAATAAAAAAGGCCCACTCGATTTGAGTGGGCCTTTTTTTACTTCTTACTTAATTTAGACGCTTGCCTGAGGCTGCATCAAATAGGTGAACTGCATCAGCATTTGCTGTAACAGTTACAGTTTGTCCAACCTTTGGTGGGCTCTTTGGATCCCAACGAACAATTACTTGACCAAGCTCTTCGCTGGCATTTGCAAACTTCAACGCCTTATCAACCGGCTTTCCGTAAACAAATGCATCTGCACCAAGCTCTTCAACAACCTCAACTAATACCTCAAAGCCAGTTGATGAAGGGGCGAATCCTTCTGGACGAACACCAACTGTTACAGATGCGCCAGCTGATCCTGGAACCGCAATTCCAAGTCCACCAAGCATCGTCTTGCCACCAGAGACTGGTGCGGTAAGTAGATTCATTGCTGGTGAACCAATAAAGCCAGCTACGAAAGCATTTTGTGGTTTTTCGTAAAGATTACGAGGTGTGTCAACCTGTTGTAGCAAACCATCTTTAAGAACAGCTACGCGATCTCCCATAGTCATAGCCTCAACCTGATCATGTGTTACATAAACAGTTGTAATGCCTAAACGACGTTGTAGAGCCGCGATCTGGGTGCGTGTAGCAACACGTAACTTTGCATCAAGGTTTGATAATGGCTCATCCATTAAGAAGACCTGTGGCTCGCGAACAATCGCACGACCCATAGCAACACGTTGACGTTGACCACCTGATAACGCCTTTGGTTTGCGATCTAGGTAATCTACTAAATCTAATAATTTTGCCGCTTCAGTTACGCGACGATCACGCTCTGCCTTATCATTGCCAGCAATCTTTAGCGCGAAGCCCATATTCTCGGCAACTGACATGTGAGGATAAAGTGCGTAGGACTGGAATACCATCGCAATATCACGATCTTTAGGTGCAACATTTGTTACATCCTTGTCGCCAATACGGATTGATCCAGTATCAATCTCCTCTAATCCGGCCAACATACGAAGAGATGTTGATTTACCGCAACCAGATGGACCAACTAGAACTAAGAACTCACCATCATTTACAGTGAGATCTAATTTATCTACTGCAGGCTTTGTGGTTCCTGGGTAGATACGGGATGCCTTTTCAAAGACAACTGATGCCATTTCTTTACTCCTTCTCCGGGCAGGTACGTGCCCGACGATCCGTTGGATGAAGGTCTCACGGTTGTGAGAGTTGGCAAAGGTTACGACACTTAACGGGAAAATGTGAAGGGGCTCAAGCGCTGTCTCAGCAGGTGGGCCTGGGGCGGTTCATCCCCGATACCATTAGAGATATGGCTTACGAGCTTTTGAAAAGTATTGCAATCGTCCTTGGCCTGATTGGGCTGGGCGCTTTTTTCGTGGCCGCAGAAATTGCCCTGATCTCCCTGAGAGATAGTCAGGTCAAACAGATCTCACATCGCGGTAAGCGTGGGGCCAAGGTAGCCTTCTTAACAAAGAACCCAAATCGCTTTTTAGCCGCTGTCCAAATTGGTGTGACCCTTTGTGGATTCCTATCCGCCGCTTTAGGCGCAGAACAATTAGGTAAGTATGTAATTCCAGAGCTGGTTGATACTGGCATCTCCCAAAGTGCAAGTGAGATTATCTCTCTGGTTGGAATTACCTTGGTGATTGCTTATATCTCTTTGGTGTTTGGTGAGTTAGTGCCAAAGCGGCTTGCATTGCATCGTGCTGAACCGATTGCGCTCGCCTCTTCAAACATAATTGATCTAGTTGCAAAGTTTTTTGCCCCGATTATTTGGTTGCTCTCACACTCAACCAACATGATTGTTCGACTCTTTGGTGTTGATTCAAAGAGCATTAAGGATCAAATCTCAGAGGCAGAGTTAATGGATCTAGTCTCAGGCCACTCCGATCTGACAGTGGAGGAGCGCGAGATTGTTGAAGAGGTATTTAATGCAAGTGATCGATTAATTCATGAGGTGATGGTGCCCCGCACCGAGGTTGATTTTCTCGATGCCTCATTACCGATTGCACAAGCTCGCAAAATTGCAGTTGAAATGACCCACTCTCGATATCCGGTAATTCGCGGCACTAGCGATGAGGTAATTGGCTTTTTGCATGTTCGTGATTTACTGAATCCAAAGTTAGATGATTCTGAGATCACAATTATCGAGCTAGTTCGCAGTGTTCAATTTCTGCCTGGTACAAAGGGAGTTTTACCAGCACTGACAGAGATGCGATCTAAACGTCAACATATTGCAATTGTGTTAGATGAGTATGGCGGCACCGATGGAATTGTGACATTAGAAGATTTAGTTGAATGTTTAATTGGTGAGATACATGATGAGTATGATGCACATGAGGGCGAGATTGAGATTTCACCACGTACCGGTGATCTAGAGCTAGATGGCCTGATTTCACTAGAGGAGTTACAGGAGAGCATAGGTGTTTCACTGCCAGAGGGACCTTACGAAACGTTAAGTGGTTTCATAATGCACTTCTTGGGAAGAATCGCAGTTGAAGATGATGTTGTTCGAGTAAATGGCGCCCGATTTACAATTATTTCAATGAGTGGCAAACGGGTAGGTCAAGTTTTAGTCGCTCGAGATGAGATTTAACAATGTCTAAGAAGCGGGTTTTATCTGGAATCCAACCAACCCATGACTCATTTCATCTTGGTAATTACTTAGGTGCGATTAAGCAATGGGTTGATCTACAACAAAGCCATGATGCTTTTTACTGCGTTGTAGATCTACACGCCTTAACAGTTGAGACTGATCCAAAGTTATTAGCAAAGCGAACACTTCTCTCTGCCGCCCAATTAATTGCAGTTGGGGTTGATCCAAAGTTATGTACCTTGTTTGTGCAATCTCATGTACCAGCTCATAACCAATTAGCTTGGGTGCTTGAATGCTTAACCGGCTTTGGCGAAGCGGGTCGAATGACACAATTTAAAGATAAGTCGCAAAAGGGCGGCGCAGATCGAACAAATGTTGGTTTATTTACCTATCCAATTTTGCAGGCAGCAGATATTTTGTTGTACCAAGCAAATAATGTTCCAGTCGGTGAGGATCAACGACAGCACATTGAATTAACTAGAGATTTAGGGCAACGCTTTAATAGCAAGTACCAAAAGGTTTTCACAATTCCAGAGGCGCACATTATTAAATCAATGGCAAAGATCAATGATCTACAGGAGCCAACCGCCAAGATGAGTAAATCCGCTAACTCAATGGCTGGGGTAATTGAATTACTAGATAGCCCAGATGTGACTTTGAAAAAGTTTAAATCCTCTATGACAGATACTGGCCGTGAGGTTAAGTTTGATCCAGTTGAAAAGAGCGGAATCTCAAACCTACTTACAATTCACTCTGCTTTCTCTGGAAAATCAATTGCTGATTTAGAGGCTGAGTTTGCCGGTAAAGGTTATGGAGATTTCAAGGTTTCAGTAGCTGAGGTTGTAATCGCAGCTCTTGACCCAATCCGTAAAAAAACCGAGGAGTTAATGAACGATAAGGCGCAACTACTTCAGATTCTAAAGAGTGGTGCAGAAAAAGCCGATGCAGTTGCAAGCAAGACATTAGCTGATACATATGCAGCTTTAGGTCTGATCTCAAATGGCTAAGCAAAACCAAAAAGTTTTTATCACTCTGATTCTTTTACTCTCCTTACTTTCGCCAATTAACTCCGCGCAGGCAGCACCGATCAAAATCGCGATCGTCTATGCCGAGGGTGGTCGTGGTGATAATGGCGCCAACGATCTTGCTGCGCTGGGAATTGCACGAGCGATCAAGAGGAACAATCTCAATCCACTAGATATCCGGGAACAGATCACCAATGGCACATTGGGTGATCGCATTACCAGGGTCAGATTTCTGGCAAAAAATAATTACAAGTTAATAATCTGTATCGGCGCAGCCTATGCGGATACGGTAAAACGTATTGCAAATGAGTACCCAAACACTCAGTTTGCCATCATCGATGATCAATCAGTTGCACTTACCAATGTCTCAAATCTCTCCTTTGCTCTCTCTCAAGGTATTTACATTGCAGGCGCAGCACTTGCCGCAGCTTCAAAGAGTGGAAAGATTGCCTTTGTCGCTGATAAGGCCGATTCATCAGCAGCTGTAAATCTTGCTGTATTTACCAAAGGCGCAAGAAGTATCAATTCAAAGATCAGGGTAAGCAGTGCGTTGATTGATCAATCAAGCGGTGAAGATATTAAGGCGCTGGTTTTAACCGGCAATGACCAAGTATTTTCAAGCTGGAGTAAATCTGATCTGGTTATCTCCACTGTTGCAGGTTTAAATAATCGAGGCAGAAGAGCATTAATTTCAGGTGTGCTACCTGATCAATTCTTCTTAAATATCTCTGCTGGAAAAAAGAATCAGTACTTAGTTGTTAAGAAGAGATATGATTTTGTAGTCGAACAGATGATTGCAGCTGAGTTGGCTAATAAAAATATCTTAGATATTTTGGATGCAGATAAAGGCATTTACGGTCGAAGCTATGGCATCAATGAGGGCGGGCTCTCAGTGGCCTTAATCACCGGTAAAAAACTTCCTCTACGGATACAAACAATTGCCTCCGATGTGAAATCTGGGAAAATCAAGCCCTAGCTGCAGATTCTCCCCATAGAACTTTAAACTCTTAATTTAGGGTTTACTACTGAGAAAAGAAAAGGTAATAATCCAGTTTGGGCGTTGCGTACCTTGATTTTAATCTTCCATATAGGGTCAGCCCACAACCTAAACACCCTACCTAGGAGGGCCAATTGAGCAAGAAACTACATGTTTTAAGCATCATCGCTGCATCAACACTTGTTGCTGGCGTTGCTGTTGCTCCAGCTGCACAAGCAGCCGGAACCAAGCAAAAAGTTTGTGTTGCGCTAGATACTGGCGGCATTAACGATAAATCATTTAACCAAACCTCATATGCAGGTGCACTAGCTGCTCGATCACGCGGCTTTGCTTCATCTGTTGAGTACTTACCTGCTAAGTCTCCTGCAGATTACGTACCAAATCTAAAGAGCTTTGTGGATAAGAAATGTACTTTAATTATTGGCGTTGGATTCACTTTGGGCGATGCAATCGCAACCTCTGCAGCAGCAAATCCTGGTATCAAGTATGCAATAGTTGATGTCGGTTCAGGCGCAGCAAATGTTAAGGGCATTACCTTCAAGACAGATGAGAACTCATTCTTGATTGGTTACCTCGCGGCTGGTATGTCAAAGACCGGAAAGGTCGCGACATACGGCGGACTACAAATTCCAACAGTTACAATCTTCATGAATGGCTTTGCTAAGGGCGTTGAGTACTACAACGATGTAAAGAGCAAGAATGTTCAGGTGCTTGGTTGGAATCCTGCGACTAAGACCGGTACCTTCCTTGGTTCCTTTGTTGATTCAAACAAGGCACTTGCAACTTCCATTGCATTTGAACAACAAGGCGCAGATGTTATTTTCCCTGTGTCTGGTGGAATGCAGGAAGTCACTGCTGGAAACAGTGTTAAGAGCAAAAAATCCAATGTAATTTGGGTTGATGCCGCTGTTATGGCAACCGGTGCAAAGTTTGCATCTGTTACACCAGTATCTGCACTTAAGGGCCTAAATGAAGGCGTACTTGCAACTGTGAAAGAGGCCTTTGATGGCAAGTTCTCAAACAGAGAGTATGTCGGAACTTTGAAGAATAAGGGTGTTGGGTATGTAATTACTCCTTCATGGAGAAATAAGATTCCTGCATCACTTCAAAAAGAGGTAAGGGAGTTAGCACAAGATATTGCAGGCGGCTGGGTTCCAGTCAGTTAATTGATCGACTAAAAGTTGATCAGTCAGTAGTATCGCTGGGTGAGTTAGAAATCTAACTCACCCAGTTTCTATTTAACGGCAATTAATAGGAGAAGAAATGTCATTAGAGTTAAAGGGGATTACCAAAAGATTTGGCTCCTTTATAGCTAATGATGCAATAGATTTAAAGGTTGCAGATGGTGAGATCCATGCAATCCTTGGTGAAAATGGTGCTGGTAAATCCACCCTAATGAATATCGTTTACGGTTTATTGCAACCAGATGCTGGCAGTATCTCAATTGATCAGAAGGTAGTTCAAATATTGCAACCAGCCGATGCCCTTGATTTGGGGATTGGCATGGTGCATCAACACTTTATGTTGGTACCAGTTTTTACTGTTGCCGAAAATATTGTTTTGGGGCATGAGCAAACAAAGCGGGGAATCCTTACTCTTGATCAAGCAAAATCAAAGATTAAAGAGATTGCCGATGAGTTTAAGTTTGATATAGATCCTGATGCTTTAATTGAAGAGATACCGGTCGGAATTCAACAGCGGGTAGAAATTATTCGGGCTTTAATGTATGACGCTAAGGTTTTGATTTTAGATGAACCCACTGCAGTTTTGACACCGCAAGAAACTGATGAGCTATTAAATATGATGCGCGCCTTGCGGGCAAAGGGTCGGTCAATTATCTTCATCACTCATAAATTGCGCGAGGTGAAAGAGGTTGCAGATAAGATCACAATTATTCGTCGTGGAAAGGTTGTCGGATCGGTTGCACCAACAGCCTCTCAGGAGGAGCTCGCCAGTTTGATGGTTGGCCGAGAGGTTGATTTAATCCCAGATAAATCCGCAGTAAATGCTGGAAGCAATATGCTGGTGATTTCTGACCTAAATATATTTGATACATCTGGTCGAAAAATAGTTAAAGAGCTATCTCTCGAGATAAAAGCGGGTGAAATACTTGCGATTGCTGGTGTGCAAGGTAATGGTCAATCAGAATTAGCCAGAGCAATCATAAATTTAGAGCCCCATGTAACAGGCTCGATCAAGTTAGATTCCGATGAAATACTAGGAAGAAGTGTGAGCCAAACCCTGCAAACAGGGGTTGCCTATATTCCAGAGTCTAGAGAGCTAGATGGCTTAATTGGCTCCTTCAGTATCGCCGAAAATTTAATCTTAGATACTCATGAGTTTCCACCAGTTGCAACACGAGGTGTGATGGATATGGGGTACATCAAAGATAATGCTCAACGTTTGATTAAAGAGTTTGATGTGCGCACCCAAAGTATCTTTGACACGGCATCATCTTTATCTGGTGGAAACAAGCAAAAGGTAGTTCTAGCCAGAGAGCTTTCAAGATCGGTAAAGCTAGTTATAGCCTCGCAACCAACCCGTGGCTTAGATGTTGGCTCAATTGAGTTTGTTTACAACCGTTTACTAGCAGAACGAGCTGCCAAGAAGGCGATTTTATTATTTAGTACCGAACTTGATGAGGTTATTGCATTAGCAGATCGCATCGCAGTAATTTATAAGGGTGAGATTGTTGGAATAGTGAAATCAGATGTAACCCGCGAAAAATTAGGATTAATGATGGCGGGCGTAAAATGATAAATAAATTCTTCGCAAGTATCCAAGGCAAAGTTTTACTGCCATTTTTGGCATTTATCTCAGCCTTCTTTTTAGGTGGTGTTGTAATTGTCTTGACTGATTCAGAGATAATGAATCAGCTTAAATCACCTGGAAAGTTTTTAACTGCAGCAGGTGCCAAAATTGGTAATTCCTACTTAGCAATCTTTCAAGGTTCAATATTTGATATTAATTTAGCCCGAGAATCTGGTTGGCAACAAGGCTTCTATCCAATTTCTGAAACCATAGTCACAACCACACCATTAATTTTGGCAGGTTTATCAGTAGCTCTAGCATTTAAATCTGGTCTATTTAATATTGGTGCTCAAGGACAATTTATCTTTGGTGCAATCGGTGCCTCTTATATTGGATTCCGTTATGAGTTTAATCCAGTGCTGCATGTGAGCTTAGCTTTGGTGACAGGAGTTATTTTCGCTGGCTTGTTTGGTGGTGTAGTTGGATTGCTAAAGGCAAAGACAGGTGCTCATGAGGTGATTGTCACTATCATGCTTAATTATGTAGCGGCCTTGTTTATTTTATGGTTACTAAAAACAAAGACATTTCTTCGGCTAGAACGTTTTGATCCAATCGCACCAGAGGTAAATCCAAGTGCACAATTACCCAAGTTATTTGGTGTGGAGCAACGAATACACATAGGTATTTTTATCTCATTAGCAGCAGTAATAATGGTTTGGTGGTTATTAAATCGCAGCACGTTGGGATTCAAATTCCGCGCGGTTGGAGCAAATGCCAACGCTGCAAAATCCGCTGGTATCTCAATTCCATTTGTAACCACGGCAACTATGTTCATCTGTGGCGCTCTCGCTGGTCTAGGTGGCGCACTGCATGTTCTGGGAACTGAGTATGCGTTAACTGCTGGTGTTGCAGGCTCCTTTGGCTTTGACGCCATTACCGTCGCATTACTTGGCCAGGCAACGCCAATTGGCACAGTACTTGCGGCATTTTTATTTGGCGCACTTCAAACAGGTGGCCGAACATTGCAATCAAATACTGGAACGCCACTTGAGATTGTCCAAATTATTCAAGCTTTGATTGTGCTCTTTATCGCAGCCCCTGCCTTAATGAAGGGTATTTTTAAGATCAAAAAATCGATAAACCAAAGTTCAATGTCAGCTAAAGGTTGGAATGGCTGATGCAAAATTTGAGTAATCAACAACGTCGACAAGTAAGAGGCTTAATTGCTATGGGCATCTTACTAATTGGCTTTTTCTACTTCTTTTACCTTAACTCCGATACTCAGGAAAAGGTTACCTTTGGATTTATTTTAGGCGAGGAGTGGAAGTTAATTAATGAGTGGAGTATTGCATCCAGATCAGGTGCGTTGATGTTTTTATCAATTGCATTAATTGGCGTTATGGTTGGATACCTGCGCTTTCGCCAGGGAAAAACTTTAAATCTTGGCTCATTTCTATTTGGCTTTGGCACCATCATGGCCTTCCTTTGTTGGGCCGCTGCTGGAAAATTCATTCCATTTACTGGCCTGCTGCAAGGCGCCATCATGCTCTCAGTCCCATTGATCTTTGGCTCGATGTCTGGATTATTGTGTGAAAAATCTGGCGTAATTAACATTGCAATTGAGGGACAGCTTCTCTTTGCCGCCTTTGTTTCAGCTGTCGTTGCAAGCATTACTCAAAATATTGTCATGGGGCTAGTAGTTGCACCATTATCTGGCGCATTAGTCTCATTAATTTTGGCCTACTTCTCAATTAAGTACCAAGTAGATCAGGTTATCTTAGGTTTTGTAATTAATGTTTTAGTTTTAGGTCTAACAGGCTACTTCTATACCAAATTACTTATTCCAAATGAACAAACCTGGAATGCAGGAGGTAGCTTCTCAACTATTCCAATTCCATTACTCTCAAAGATTCCGATTATCGGTCCAACCTTATTTAATCAAACAATTATCGTTTACTTAATGTATGCCTTTGTAATCTTTATTCAGATCGCATTATTTAAAACGCGTTGGGGCCTTCGAACTCGCGCAATCGGTGAACTACCAATTGCGGCAGATAGCGTAGGTATTGATGTAAATCGACTTCGCTTTAAAAACGTTATGTTTGCTGGCTTAGTTGCGGGTACTGGTGGTGCCTACTTCACAGTTGGTGCAGTCGGTCCATTCTCAAAGGAGATGACCGCCGGAGCTGGCTTTATCGCATTAGCTTGTTTAATTTTTGGAAAGTGGACGCCAAAGGGAGCGATTATGGCCGCACTATTCTTTGGTTTTGCCAATAATCTACAGGGCACACTATCCATAATTGGCACCGCAATTCCATCTGAATTTATGTTGATGATTCCTTATGTTGCAACCATTATTGCTGTTTCCGGCGTTGTTGGGCGGGTTCGTGCTCCAGCGGCCGATGGCATTCCGTATTCACGTGGAAATAAGTAGCTGGTAATAATTAACTTAATTTCATAGGAGAATTACCCCATGGAAATTAACTGGGACTCCCTACATAAATCTGCAAAAGAGATTATGCAGAAGGCTTATGCACCATATTCAAACTTTAAGGTTGGTGTTGCTGCATTAGTAGATGATGGTCGAGTAGTAGTTGGTTGCAACAGCGAAAATGCTAGTTACGGTGTTGGCTTGTGCGCAGAGTGTGGTTTGATCTCATCCTTAACTGCCACTGGTGGTGGTCGTTTGATAGCGGTGGTTTGTGTAGATGGTGATGGAAACTTCCTATCGCCATGTGGTCGCTGTCGACAATTGTTATTTGAACATGGCGGCAATGAGATGCTACTTATGACACCAGATGGCCCAAAGCCAATGTCATACATTCTGCCTTGGGCATTTGGTCCAGAGGATTTAAATAAGTGATCGAGCCCTTTGCCGCAGTTGAGATTATTTCCGCAAAGCGGGATAAGTTTGAATTAAGTAATGCCCAAATTGATTGGACAATTGATGCATACACCCGCGGGGTAATCGCGGATGAACAGATGTCAGCTCTTCTGATGGCGATCTTGTTAAATGGCATGAACAATCGAGAGATTTCAAGATGGACCGATGCGATGATAAACAGCGGTGAAAAAATGAATTGGTCGATGCTAGATCGACCAACGGTAGATAAACATTCAACTGGTGGAGTTGGCGACAAAATTACATTGCCATTAGCACCATTAGTAGCAGCATGTGGCGCAGCTGTTCCGCAGCTTTCTGGTCGCGGCCTTGGTCATACTGGTGGCACCTTAGACAAGATGGAGTCAATCAAAGGTTGGCGAGCATCATTAAGTAATGCGGAAATGCTAAAGGTTTTGCAGGATTGTGGTGCTGTAATTTGTGCAGCAGGTGCCGGGCTTGCTCCAGCTGATAAAAAACTTTATGCACTTCGCGATGTAACTGCAACAGTTGAAGCGATTCCACTTATTGCATCATCGATTATGAGCAAGAAAATTGCAGAGGGAACGAGCGCTTTAATTCTCGATGTAAAAACTGGATCTGGCGCCTTTATGAGTGATCCAAATGATGCTGGCCTACTTGCAAGAACAATGGTCGAACTGGGAAAGAGAGCTGGCGTCAATACACGCGCCTTAGTTACAGCGATGGATGTACCACTTGGTTTAACCGCTGGTAATGCACTTGAAGTGCGAGAGACATTGGAGGTGTTATCTGGTGGTGGACCAGCTGATGTTGTTGAGTTAACGGTATTGCTGGCTAATGAGATGTTGGATGCCGTTGGAGTTAAGCCAAAGGTAGATCCAGCAACCGCATTAAAAAATGGAATGGCGATGGATGCTTGGCGCAAGATGGTGGTAGCGCAAGGTGGCGATAACGATGCACCTTTGCCAGTCGCAAAAGAAAAGGTTGAAATTTTTGCTGACCTAGATGGAAAGTTGTTGACATTAGATGCCATGAAGGTGGGAGTAGCTGCCTGGCGATTAGGGGCTGGACGTTCAAAGCAGGGCGAGTTGGTACAGGCAGGTGCTGGCGTAGAGATTCATGCAAAACCTGGAGATTTAGTTAAGGCGGGTCAAAAAGTTTTAACCTTGCACACCGATGAAAGCAATAGATTTGATCGCGCCAAGGAGGCACTAATTGGTGCGTTTTCTATAGGTGGTATTGATGCAAAAATTAATCGCCTACCATTGGTGATAGAACGAGTTAATTAAGGGGCTGAGGAATAGGTGTCATTAAGTAACAAGCCAAGTAAGGATCAGGTCAAGCGAGTTCCAAAGGCGCTGCTGCATGATCACTTAGATGGTGGCTTACGCCCACAAAGCATTATTGAAATTGCAGAAAAAATAAATTATAAAAAACTACCAACTCATGATCCAATTGAGCTAGGAAAATGGTTTGAAGAGTCTTGCAACTCCGGTTCATTAGTCCGCTACCTAGAAACCTTTTCGCACACAGTCGCTGTAATGCAAACGCAAGAGTCAATCATTCAGATTGCCCGGGAGTGCGCCATCGATTTAGCTCGTGATGGAGTTGTCTATGCAGAGGTTCGTGGTGCACCTGAGTTATTTACTGAACAAGGTTTAAGTATTGATCAGGTTGTTGAAGCAACAATTGAGGGTTACAAACAGGGAATGGCTGAGGCTGCGAAAGAGGGCAACCCAATTCGAGTTGAATCATTACTTTGCGGAATGCGCCAAGCGGGTAGATCACAGGAAGCGGCAGAAGCGGTAATTAAGTATCGAGAAAAAGGTGTTGTTGGTTTTGATATTGCAGGTCCGGAAGATGGTTTTCCACCAACAAAACAATTAGAGACCTTTGAGTATCTGCGTCGGGAAAATGCCCACTTTACAATTCACGCAGGTGAAGCGTATGGCTTGCCATCAATTTGGGAGGCTATCCAAATTTGTGGAGCAGAACGGTTAGGTCATGGAGTTCGAATTATTGATGATATTGATTTCAGTGGCGCAACGCCAAAGTTGGGTCGTTTAGCCTCTTATGTCCGTGATCGTCGAATTCCACTTGAACTTTGCCCAACCTCTAATTTACAAACTGGTGCTGCAAAAACTTACAAAGAGCACCCAATTGGCGCGCTAGCTAAATTACGTTTTCGAATCACCTTAAATACCGATAATCGGTTGATGAGTAATACTTCGATGTCACATGAGATGAATCAATGTGTTGAGTCATTTGATTGGAAGTTTGTAGATTTACAGCGAGTTACTGTTAATGCGCTAAAGAGCTCATTTATTCCATTTGAAGAGCGGCTTGAGATTATTGAAAAAATTGTAAAGCCAGCGTACGCAACTATCTCTGCAGAGTAGCGGTTAACTCAGCTTTAATCTGTGCGCATCTAGCCTGCGCTGTTGCTTTGACCTTATCAACCACCTCGATATAGCACTTTAACTTTGGCTCTGTGCCACTTGGTCGCACAATTATTCGAACCCCATCCTCATAAAAGCATCGAACACCAGCGGTCGGAAAGGGCTGCAACGTAGATAAATCCTCAGTTGAAATTAACGCCAACCCAGCTATTTTCGCTGGTGGATTTGCACTGAATTGATTTAACAATTGATCAATCACCGATAGATCACTTACGCGAATTGAGATCTGATCGGTGATATGAAATCCATACCTTTGACCGATCTGATCTAGATAATCGGGAATAGAGGATTTAGCTGATTTTAATTCGCCAGCAATTTGGGCAAGCAACAGCGCAGCGCTGATTCCATCCTTATCATTTACATTTTTTGGATCAATACAGTAACCAAGCGCCTCCTCATAACCAAAGGTCAGACCTGCAACCTTTGATATCCACTTAAAGCCAGTCAATGTTTCAGCAAATTTAATGCCAGAACCCTTTGCAATTTTACTTAGCAACGAGGATGAAACCAGCGAGTTGGCAAATACCTGATCATTAGCACCACCATTATCAAGTAAGTACTTACCAATTAGCGCACCTACCTCATCACCACGAAGCATTCGCCAACCATTGTCATTAACTGCGATCGCACATCGATCCGCATCGGGATCATTAGCAATTACTAGATCTGCATTCTCGCGCTTGGCATACTCGATCGCTAAATCAATTGCACCAGCCTCCTCTGGATTTGGGAAGGGGGTAGTTGGAAAATCTGGATTTGGTTCTGCTTGTTCAGAGACGATGATTGGTTTAGCAAAGCCAGCCTCTTTAAAGATTTTAAGAAATACCTCAGCACCGACACCGTGTAGTGGGGTGTAAACAATCTTTAATTGATTGGATGTGCTGCATAAATTGACTACAGATTTAATGTAATCATCGATTACCGATTCAGCAACATCTTGATAACTTTCACTTCGCTTTGGATTTAAATCTGCTTTAGCAATTAAATTAGAAATTTCATTATCAACAGGTGAGAGTAATTGTGAGCCAGCAAAACTTACGCCCGAAAGCTCTCCACCTAAGTAAACCTTGTAACCATTATCAGTTGCTGGATTGTGGCTAGCGGTCACCATAACTCCAACATCAGCCCTTAATGATTTAACAGCAAATGCTAAAACTGGTGTTGGCAACTCTCTCGGTAATAGAAAGGTTTTAAATCCAGCACCTGCAAATATTTCGGCAGAATCCCTGGCAAAATCAGCTGATCCATATCTGGCATCTCGACCAATTACTACCGAGGATAGATTGTGCTCCTTCATAAATTGCGCAATTCCAGCAGCGGTTCTACTTACTACGGCACGGTTCATACAAGAAGGGCCGGCACCAATTGGGCCACGAAGTCCAGCGGTACCGAATTGCAAAAAGCCACTAAAGGATTGTTTTAGCTTGTTCTCATTACCCTCAGTTAGCCATTGCTGTAGCTGTGCTGCGGTCTTGGGATCTGGATCATTTTTAATCCAATCCGTGACCTGCCTCTTTAAATCTTCGGAGATCACAACTTAGGTAAGACAGCGGCTAATAATTTACCCATGCGATCGGCGGCTGCTTTACCAGCAGCAATTACCTCTTCATGATTTAACTTCTCACCAGTTACACCGGCTGCAGCATTTGTTACAAGTGAGATACCTAAGATTTCAGCACCTAATGCATGCGCGGCGATTGCTTCAGGAACTGTGGACATGCCAACTAAATCTGCACCTAATGTGCGCATCATTCGAATCTCAGCTGGTGTCTCATATGACGGCCCACGCCAATGAACATAAACGCCCTCAGCTAAGGATGGGTCAGCTGCTTTAACCAACTCTCGTAATCGCTTGCTATAAAGATCTGTTAAATCAACAAAATCAGCACCAATTAATGGCGATGCTGCGGTTAATGAGATGTGATCCTTAATCAAAACAGGTTGTCCTACTTTGTATTCAGTATTTATTCCACCACATGCATTTGTTAAAACTACAGCTTTGCATCCGCTCTTAACCGCCGTACGAGCTGCATGTGCAACAGGCTCCATACCTAAACCCTCATAAAAATGTGTACGTCCTAGAAAAACTAAGGCGTTAACTCCACCCGCTAACTCATAAGATCTAACCTTGCCACCATGACCCACAACTGTTGGCGCAGGAAAGCCTGGCAGCTCAGTTACCGCAAACTCATGTGTTGGTTTACCAAGTGCGTCAGCTGCTGAAATCCAACCAGAGCCCATCACTAAGGCGACTTGATGTTTTGCTTTACCAGTTTTTTCAGCAATTACCTTTGCGGCAGCTTCAGCGGTACCAATTGGGTCTTTATAAAGATCGCTCATGTCTAAAACCTATCCTAACGGGTTAGCTATTTTAAGCTGTGGCCAGGTATAGCCGAGTGAAATAATCATCTTTCGCAAAAGTGGAAGTGATAAACCAATTATTCCACTGGGGTCACCCTCAATACTTGAAATAAAGGGTGCACTTAATCCATCTAATGAAAAACCACCAGCTAGGTTAAGTGGCTCTTCAGTATTTACATAATCAATAATCTCAGCCTCACTCAACTGAGCAAATTGCACTCTAGCGGTTGATCGCTCCGTAACTTCAATACCTTGCTTTAGATCAATTAGGCAGTGTCCAGTGTGTAAGTAGCCATACTTGCCACTTAGCAATTTACATCTAGCAATTGCATTCTCTTTGCTCTCGGGCTTACCTAATGATTGACCGTTGTATTCAAAGGTTGAATCGCAGCCAAGAATTAGTGAGTCAGCTGGTGCTAACTCCTTCACCGTATGTGCCTTTAAAATTGCTAATGCAATAACCATCTCGCTGGGCGAGAGCGCTGTTATCTCGGGTGACTCTTCATCGACTCCGCTGACTAATACTTGTGGTGAGATACCAGAGCTTTGAAGTAATCGAAGCCTTGATGGTGATGCCGATGCCAGAATTAATTTCGCCATTATGCGGGTAACCTTATTACATGGCCTTCCCAGTAATTGGTGTTAATGCACCCACGCTAGCAATTTCACAGTTAAGTGAAGCAGCAACTCGGCTAGGCGTTGTCATTAAGGGCAGTAGCGAGAGATTTTCCGCCGATCAGTTAATTGAGTTTGGTAGAGATTGTCAGTTAATTTGTGTTGAGCCTTCACTGGTCTCTCAAGGAGCTATAAAGGTAGCTGAACAAAGTGGTGTCGTAATTTACCCATCTAGCAAGGTGCTGACCGCTATTTCAACCATTGAAAGATCTGCCGAGAAATCAGAGCAGCTAGTAATTTTGGCGGCAAGAAGTGCCCATGCGCAGCATGCAATTTGGCCAATCTCATTGCAAAGTAAGGATTTATTAATCTCACCAGCGCCTGGTGTAGCTGAGGAACAAGCGATCACAATTGCCATCTCTGCCTTAAATTTGATTGAGGAGTTGGGATTAACTGGTGGTATCGAATTAATAGTTGATGCTGATGATTATCAAAGATTGCAAGGTATTAATTGGCTCAATCCAAGATCAGCATTTGCAACTGAGATTAATTCAAGTACCAATTACTTCGAGCAGTATCTGCGGGCAGTTTTAGATCTGCCATTAGGAGAGAGTAAGTCACAAGATAAATTTGTTGTAACTGGGTTACTGCAAACCGATCCAAGTAGTGATGATTACCGACCATATCTGCATCTGATGGCACGTAACTCAAGATTGAAATTTGATCAACGATTAAAGTTTGTTGGATTATCAGGTGATTCGCTGGAAACACTTCTTACTGAGATTATTCATGCACAGCAGTATTACAGCGGTGAGATCGAGGATTAACCTCGCTTTTTGTACTCGATTGCAGGGCAGTGATTCATAACTGCTAACAATCCAGCATCCTTAGCCCGAGCAACTGCGCCAGCATCAATTACATCCAATTGCAACCAAACACCCTTTGCACCAACTTCAATCGCCTCATTTACTACCGCACCGGCTAACTCAGAGTTTACAAAAATATCTACTACATCAATCTTTACTGGTACCTGACTCAACTTGGCATAACCAATCTGCCCATGTACCTGCTCAGCCTTTGGGTGAATGGGAATTACCGTGTGACCTTTTTCTATTAACAATTTAGCTACACCAAATGCTGCACGTTCTGGGTTATTGCTTAATCCAACAACTGCCCAGGTTTTCAAGGCAAGCAGTTGATCTATCTGATCACTCATTTAATTTGCGAATTATCTGAAACACCAAGGGCGCGAAACTTCCAACCAGCTGCCCGCCAGGCTGATCGATCAAGGGCGTTACGGCCATCGATCATGATCGAACTTTTCACTAGTGAGTTCATCTTTACCGGATCTAATTCACGGTAAATTTTCCACTCAGTTAGATGTAAAACTATCTCTGCATCCTTGAAAGTATCATCAATGCTGTCAGCAAATTTAAGTGCTGGGAAACGTTTTTGTGCATTTGCAATCGCTTTAGGGTCATGCACGGTGACAATCGCACCAGCTGCTTGTAGTTGTACTGCAATATCTAGTGCTGGGGAGTCACGTACATCATCACTATCTGGTTTAAAGGCCGCACCTAAGATGGCAACCTTCTTGCCATTTAAATCATCAACTAAATCCTTACGAACCAACTCGATGATTCGCTGCCTTGCTCTTAAGTTAATTGAATCGATCTCCTTTAAGAATTCAAGTGCTTGTTGAGCACCAAGCTCCTCTGCTCTTGCCATAAATGCACGAATATCCTTTGGTAGACAGCCACCGCCAAAACCAATACCAGCTTGTAAAAATCTATTTCCAATTCGTGGGTCATAACCAATCGCATTAGCCAAAACTGTTACATCACCACCAGCTGCTTCGCAGATCTCTGCCATCGCATTAATAAATGAGATCTTGGTAGCTAAAAATGAGTTTGCTGCCACCTTTACCAATTCAGAGGTTGGTAGATCGGCCCGAACCCAAGGAGTTCCCTCCGCTAAGTTTTGAGCATAAACCTTTTTTAAAGTCGCCTCTGCTTGATCACTATTTGTGCCAACAACTAGGCGATTTGGCCGCAATGTATCTTCAACTGCAAAACCTTCTCGTAAAAACTCTGGATTCCACGCTAAATCTGTTTTTGGATTTACCTCAATCAATCGATCCCGCAACCTAGCGGCGGTTCCAACCGGCACAGTTGATTTTCCGACAACTAGTGAGCCTGCTTTAATGATCGGTGCAACACTTTCTAGTGCTGCATTTACATATGTTAAATCAGCTGCAATACCATTTTTAACTTGTGGTGTACCAACGCAAATAAAGTGCACATCACAATCTGCAATATCAGATATATTTTTACTAAATTTTAATCTGCCAGATTTTATTTGTTCAGCAAGGAGATCCTCTAAATCTGGCTCATAAAAAGGTACCTTGCCCTGTGAAAGTAGATCTATCTTGGCTGGATCAACATCAACTCCAATTACCTCAAAACCTAAGCTCGCCATACATGCAGCGTGAGTTGCACCAAGGTAGCCGGTACCAATAACTGAAAGCTTTAAACTCATGGAGATCAGCCTACCTACTTACAAGGGTCATCAGCTGCAGTTTTGGTTTTGAACTTATCAACAATTATCGGAGCTGCAGTAGATGTTGCAGATGGTGAAGGAGAAGGGGTTACCTCATCAATTACCGCCCGATCCTCCTTCAATCTTTGCCACAATTCAGGTGCTAATACTGGATCCCACAAAACAGATGCAGTTACTCCATTTGAGTTGTAGTAAAGATCTGATAGCGGAACAGTTAAGGTTCGCACCTTTGAAGTCGAGAGTGATTTCATTTGTCTGGCTAAGGTTATTAAATCATCACTTTTCAGACCAGAATCGGTAGTTACGGCTGATAAAGATGTATTAATAAAGTTAACCATTGTGACTGGATTTAAAAGAACACCAGCACTTGTAGCTTTGCGAAGTACAGCACTAACAAATTGTTGCTGACGTTGCATTCTGCCAATATCACCAAGTCCATCAAACTCACGGGTACGAACAAACTTCAACGAATCAATTCCATTTAGAGTATGCACGCCCGCTGGTAGTACTAAATGGCTCTTAGAATCATTGATATCTTTTTTTGTACAAACCTGAATGCCACCAAGAGAGTCGACCACATCTGCAAAACCGGCAAAATTTACTTCAACATAATGATCAATCTTTAAATCACTCATATTTTCAAAGGCTTCAATTAAAAGTGGAGCCCCACCCCAGTTATATGCGGAGTTAATTTTTGAGTATGCCGCTGGAATTAATTTTCCCTGATTATTTTTATGCTCTGGAATTAAAGCAAAAGAGTCTCGGGGTATGGAAACAATCACCGCTTTATCTCGAGCTTTTGAGATATGAATCAACATCATCGTGTCAGATCTCTTACCAGCCGCGCTTTTTACAGAGCCAACTCGAAGCGCCTTTAACTCCGCTTTACTTAATCCCTCTCTGGTATCTGAACCAACAATTAAATAATTAATGGCAGAGGAGGCTTTTTCTGGACGATTATTCAGTCCGGTAAAGGCATCAATCTTTTCAATCGATGCAGAGACGGTGCCAAAGGCAAGTGCGCTTATTGCTGAAACCGCCAAGGTGGCAAGGGAAATAATCCTCAAAAATTTGATACCTCGAGTGGATTTCACTTCTGCATTCTAGATTAAAACTCGGTAATTTCTCTGTAGAAAGTTATGATGAGCCCAATATGAACCAAGATATGAGTAAAGGTACAAATCCTTCGGTATCAGTAGTTCTACCAATTCTTAATGAAGAGCGTGATCTAGCAGCATGTATCTCCGCGATCCTTCAACAGAAGTACGATGGTGAGATCGAGGTTATTTTGGCGCTTGGACCTTCATCAGATAAAACAGATGAAATTGCACAGAAATTAGCGGCGCAGGATAAACGAATTAAATTAGTTAAAAATCCATCTGGCAAAACAGCAGCTGCATTAAATCTGGCGATTGCTGCGGCTACAAATGAGATTATCTGTCGGATTGATGGTCACGCTGAAATTAGTGCTACCTATATTGATACTGCGGTAAAAATTCTACAAAAAACTGGAGCAGTAAATGTCGGTGGCGTTATGAATGCTGATGCACCTAGCGGTTTTCAATCTGTCGTTGCGCGTGCTATGAAATCTAAGCTTGGGGTGGGTGCGTCGAAATTTCATACCGGAGGTGAAGCGGGCCCAACCGACACTGTTTATCTAGGAACATTTAAAAAGAGTGCGGTCTTGCAAGCAGGTGGTTTTAATGAAAAATACATTCGTGCCCAAGATTGGGAGTTAAATCATCGCCTTCGTCTAAATAATGGTGTGATTTGGTTTGATCCAAGATTAATTGTTACCTATCGACCCCGAGAATCATTTACCAAATTAGCTAAGCAGTACTTCGAGTATGGTCGATGGCGCCGTGCAGTTTCAAGAGCACATCCAGGTACCGTTAACTTTAGATACCTCGCACCACCAGTTGCCTTAATTTTGAGTTTAATCTCTTTGATTCTTGGAGTAATCGTTGATCCAATCTTCTTTGCGATTGTAATCTCATACCTTTTGCTACTAATTATCGGTGGATTATTTGAAGGAAAATCTCTTTTTGAAAAATTACGGCTGCCTTCAGTATTTCTAACTATGCATATGTCCTGGGGATTAGGCTTTTTAACGAGCCCTAGAAATTTATTGCAAGATTAATTTGAGTGTAAAACTGAGTTCAGGCCATTCCATCCGCCACTTTTAGGTAATGCTTCAAGGGCGCCACTCTGCGAGTTTCGACGAAACAGTAGGTTGTTTGCACCGCTTAACTCTTTAGCTTTTACAGTTGTTCCATCGGGCAGAGAGATCTTTGAACCGGCGGTAATGTAAGTACCAGCTTCAACGACACAATCATCTCCGAGTGAGATGCCAATTCCAGAGTTAGCGCCTAACAATGTTCGTTCACCAATTGAAATAACCTCTTTGCCACCACCACTTAGGGTTCCCATAATTGAGGCCCCACCACCAATATCGCTGCCATCACCAACTACAACACCAGCGCTAATTCTTCCTTCGACCATTGATTTGCCTAATGTGCCGGCATTAAAATTAATAAAACCCTCATGCATCACAGTTGTACCACTTGCTAGATAGGCACCTAGGCGAACTCGATCACCATCTGCAATGCGAACGCCATCTGGAATTACATAATCAATCATTCGCGGAAACTTATCTACTCCGTATACAACCAAGCTTTGGTGCTTAGCGCGCAACAGTGGCTGTACCTCATTAAATGTAGCTACCTCACATGGACCAACTGAGCTCCAGACTAGGTTAGGCAAAATAGCAAAGATGCCATCAAGATTTAAGCCATGTGGTTTTACGATGCGATGTGAAAGTAATTGCAACCGTAGGTAAACATCAGCCACATCCTTAGCTGGTTTAGTTAGATCTATTTCAAGAGTTAAATTAACCCGCTTGACCTTTCGAATTTCATCGGTTGTTAAGAGCTCTGGAAATTTGTCCACGCCACTTTTAGTACCAATACCTAAAGTATGAAACCAACACTCGAGTATTTCACCAGCCTGATTTTGGGTCGCAATACCAATTCCAAAAGCGGTTTGTTGTGCTGAATTGGCTGTACTCATGGGACAAAGGTATCAAAATTCAACATAGGTTATAGACTAATTAAATGCGTGTAAGTGTTTATTGCTCATCTGCGAAAGATATTCCGCAACATTCATTGGATCTTGCCTTTGAAGTTGGTGTTGCGATCGGTAAAGCGGGTTGGGAGTTAGTTTGGGGTGGCGGTAAAGCATCGATGATGGGCAAGGTTGCACAGGGTGCTAGATCGGTTGGTGCAAGAACTGTCGGAGTGATTCCGCAAGCATTACAAAATATTGAGTTTGAAGATGAAGCAGCCCATGAGATGCATGTTGTTGAAAACATGAGAACAAGGAAGGCAAAGTTAGAGGAGTTATCTGATGCCTTTATTGCACTGCCTGGCGGACTAGGAACATTAGAAGAGTTTTTTGAAATCTGGGTTGGCAGGTATCTAAAATTTCATAACAAGCCAATAGCGGTATGTGATCCAACTGGAGTTTATAAACCATTGCGAACCGCACTTGATCATCTAGCGCAACAAAATTTTATGAAAGCTGGACAGGCAGAGCTGGTTACATGGTGTGAAGATGTACCTAGTACGATCCGGGCCATCTCCCAAGGGATAAGGTAAGGATGGGTAATCAAAACAAATTAGCGTTAACAGTTGAGATTAATCAGCCGATTAAAGTTGTCTGGCAGCATTTAGTCAATTGGCGTTCGCAAAGTGATTGGATGCTACAAACTAAGGTCTGGTCGGAGCTAGATCAAGATCGCACCGTAAAAAATGGTCGAGGAGTTTTAATCTTTGCTTTCACTGGTTTGTTTCCAAAACTTTATCCAAAGTTAAAGCTAGGTGTCCTAGACACCATGGAGGTAGTAAATTGGCAGCCACCATATCGGTGCGATGTTCTGCATATTGGTCGAATTATTAGAGGCACTGGTACTTTTGAATTAGTAAGCAACACGAAGAGTAAAGCGGGTGGCACTACTTTTTATTGGAGCGAAGAGATCATTGCCCCCTCTATATTCATAGCAATTCTTAAGCCTTTTATACTCTTGGGCGTGCGTATCTCCTTACGGAGATTTGCTCGCTTAGTCGAGAGAAGTGCTCGCTAGCAGTAATCTTTATCCTGTGTCTGAGGATCAAACGCCGAAAAAAAGTATCGCTGAAATTCTGGAAAGTTTGCCAGAAGAGGAGCGATTAATTCTGACGATGCATTATGTTTATCAAGTTACCGCAGCAGAGATTGCCGGAAAACTTGGTGTGCCAGAGCGCGCAGTGTTAACTGTGATTGCAAGTGGAAGATCCCGCTTGATTTCATCAATTTTTTAAGTTTTTCTTACTCAATTTCCCACAACCCCCCAGATGAGGGATAATTACCCCTCTAAGTTAAGGACTTTTCAGTAGGGGAGACTCATAAATGGCTGCTATGAAACCACGCACTGGTGATGGGCCGATGGAGGTTACTAAAGAGGCAAGATCAATGGTGATGCGAATTCCTCTTGAAGGTGGCGGGCGTTTGGTAGTTGAGTTAAATGTAGAAGAGGCGACAAATTTAGGAAATGTGCTTCAAGCAGCGGTTGCACTAGTTAAAAAATAATTAAATCCTGAAGTAATCTTTAATAAATGAGTTTAAATTGAGTAGCAAATTAATTGATTTTTACCCCTCAATTACCTGTATTAATTTAAAAAATGAGAAGTTATTTGCAGATGTAAGCGCGGTAGCTATCCCCGTAAGTACAAATGAGAAACCTAGTATTGCTAAATCTGCAGTTGTAAATAATTTAACGGCTTATACCAAGATTGATTTAAATATTGAGTTAAGTAATTGGCCAGAATTCACTGCCAAGGCCGGTGAGATAATTGAGATCCCATTATCAGTGGGAAAGTTAACCAGAATTTACCTGGTGGGTGTTGGTGAATCCAATCAAGATGATATTCGCAAAGCAAGTGCTGTCTTAAGCCGTAAGGTAAAGGGAACGGATGCAAAGGTTTTATCTGCACTTGTTGAGGATAAGAAAAGTATTGAAACAAATGTAATTGCCCTGGTGTTAGCAAATTATCAATTCAATATGAAATCTGAGAAGAAAACCAAAAAGCCAAGTTTTGCTATTTATGGAGATTTTAAAGATGAGGTTGAACGAGCGCTAGTTTTTGCCAAAGCTACTTGGCGAACTCGGGATCTAATTCATACGCCATCAAATATTAAAAATCCATTGTGGTTTGCTAATCAAGCAAAAGCTATGGTTGCTAACAGTAAAAACTCCGCATTAACAATTGATATCAAATCTGGTAGAGAGTTACGTGAGTTTGGTGGCTTATTAGCTGTTGGAAACTCATCACCAAAACCTGGGCCAAGATTAATTGAGATTACCTATTCACCTAAAGGATCAGGCAATTGGCCTCACATTGTTATGGTGGGCAAAGGCGTCACCTTTGATACTGGTGGTGTTTCATTAAAACGTCCATATGAATCAATGATTGGCATGAAGAGTGATATGGCAGGTGCTGCGGCGATCCTTTCCGCCACGATTGCAATATCTGAATTAAAACCAAAGGTGAAGGTGACCGCATTATTGATGTGTGCTGAAAATGCATTAAGTGCAACCGCGCAACGCCCATCAGATGTGATTAAACATTACGGTGGAACTACGGTCGAGGTAATAAATACCGATGCTGAGGGACGGTTGCTGCTAGCTGATGGCTTGGCTTATGCAGATGAGAAGTTGGATCCAGATTATTTATTGGATGTCGCGACATTAACGGGGGCTGCCACCCTTGGTTTAGGACGACAATATGCTGCGATGTACACCAGGGATAACTCACTAGCAAAGAAGTTTCATTTGATTGGAAATAATGTGGGCGAGAAGGTTTGGCACATGCCATTAATTGATGATTATGAACCAGCGCTAGCGAGTGATGTTGCAGATTTAAACCACACTGCAGATAAGTACCACTTTTCAGCTGGCTCAGTTACTGCTGCTTTATTTTTAGAGAAGTTTGTTGGTAAACGTAAGTGGGTTCACTTTGATATTGCAGGTACGGGTAGATCAGAGGTTGATGCTGGTGAGAATGTAAAGGGTGGCACCGGATTTGCTACTCGACTCTTAATTGGTTGGCTGGTCTCAATTTGAACAGCTTTATTCCAGCACGCGGGGATATGAGTGCATTTGCCGAGAGTTTTATTCATGAGGATTACTTCATGCAATTAGCGCGAAAAAATGGCGAAGAGATTGGAGCAGCTGAACCAACAGCGGCAGTAGGTAATTTTTTAAAGTTTCTTACTCAATTAACTGGCGCTAAATCAGTTGTAGAGATTGGAACTAGCTCTGGTGTTAGTGGACTTTGGGTACTGCAGGGATTACCAAGTGATGGTGTACTAACCACAATTGATGCAGAGCGTGAGCACTCCAAAATCGCACGAACTGTTTTTGAAGAGGCTGATATTCCATCAACTAAGTATCGAATTATTACTGGGAACCTAATTGATGTTATTGGAAAGTTGGCTGATAACTCCTATGAAGTAGTAATTACCAGAGATGGCATGGATCTATTTGAGGTAGTTCAAGAGTCATATCGTTTACTTCGACCTGGTGGCTTACTAGTAATTGATCATGCGTTAAGTGGTGGCAAGGTTGCCGACTCTACGCAACGTGATCCAGAGAGCATCTCTCGCCGAGATGCAATTAAACTTATTAAAGAGGATGCCAGATGGAGTTCTACCGTAATTCCAATTGGCGCAGGCATATTACTTGCCAATAAACTTACTTAAATGAGCTCTCAACTTCCATCTCCTGGTGATCTGCCTAATGTTCCTTGGTGGCAGCCAGGTACCACCTCTGTTGTAAAGCGCTCAGTTAAAAATCAAAGTAACTCCTTTTTCATCGTTACCTCAGTTGTAATTGCCTTAATCGCAGGTGGAGTTGGCGCCACTATTGGTCGCACAACATCATCAAATATTTCTGGAAATTTTGTCAGCACTGAAAATGTTGTAGAACGAGCTCCCGGTTCCATTGCTGGTTTAGCATCTCGTGTAATTCCAGGTGTAGTTTCAATCTCTGTAGATGCTGGTGGCGATTCTGGCACTGGCTCTGGATTTTTCTTAAGCAGTGATGGCTTTGTGTTAACTAACAACCATGTTGTAGAGGCAGCTGCCAATCGAGGCAGAATTACCGTTGCTATTTCAACTGGCACTAAATACACAGCAACTATTGTTGGTCGAGATAGCTCTTATGATTTAGCGGTATTAAAGATAGATGTAACTGGGGCACCTACCTTGCAATTAGGTGATAGCGATAAGGCTCAAGTTGGAGATGCGGTAATTGCTATTGGATCACCACTTGGTTTAGCAGGAACTGTTACATCAGGAATTCTCAGTGCCAAGAATCGAGCAGTAACAACTGGCTCAGGATTTGGGGATAGCTCATTTATTAATGCACTTCAAACCGATGCTGCAATTAATCCAGGAAACTCTGGTGGACCACTTGTTGATGCAACAGGTGCGGTAATTGGCGTGAACTCAGCAATCGCTACCCTCGGCAGATCAATTGGCGCACAATCTGGATCAATTGGTTTAGGTTTTGCGATTCCAATTAATCAGGCAAAGAAGACTGCAGAACAATTAATTACTACTGGATCTGCAACCTATCCAATTATGGGAATCTCTGTTGATTCTCGTTACACCGGTGTTGGCGCGTTAATCTCATCTGAAGGTAATGGTGTTACGCCAAATGGCCCAGCCGCTAAAGCGGGATTAAAAGCAGGAGATTTAATTACAGAGATTAATGGCAAAGAGGTTCAAAACTCAGATGAGCTAATTGTTGCGATTCGCTCTAAGAATGTTGGCGATAAAGTTACAATTAAGTTTAAGCGAAATGCAATTACCCGTGAAGTAACTGTTACTTTGATCGCATCGAAGAGGTAGATCATGTTTAATATCGGTGGCGGTGAAATTCTTGGGCTTGCAGTAATTGGTTTAATTTTAATGGGCCCAGATCGCATGCCATCAATTGCCGCAGATGCCGCGAGGTACCTACACAAGCTAAAGAATTTGGCGCAAAATGCAACCAATGAGTTAAAAAGTAATTTAGGGCCGGGTTATGAGGATTTACAGGTCAAGGATTTAAATCCGCGAACCTTTATTAAAAAAACCATCGGGGATGTTATGGATAAGACAGAAGAGAAACCAGCTCCCAAGATTGATCCAGATATCTTATGAAAATAATTGAGGATATAAATCAAGCATTATCAAAGGTTAATGATCCAGAGCTACATAAACCGTTAACTGAACTTGGAATGGTTGACAGCGTAGAGTTTAAAGATGGTGTGGCTAAACTAGGAATATTACTAACAATTGTTGGCTGTCCAATGAAGGATCGATTACAAGCAGATATTTCTGGGGCGTTAGCCGATATCTCTGAGATCAAATCAGTTGAAATTGTATTTGGTGTAATGAGTGAGGAACAACGAAATAATGTAAAGAAGCTGATTCGTGGCGGCCGCGAAAAATTTATACCATTTGCACAACCAGATTCATTGACCAGAGTCCTTGGTATTGCATCTGGTAAAGGTGGAGTAGGTAAATCATCGGTCACCGTTAATTTAGCTGTTGCAGCTGCAAAGCGAGGATTAAAGGTAGGAATTTTAGATGCCGATGTTTACGGACATTCAGTCCCTAGATTGATGGGAATCCTTGGTCAGCGCCCAACTGCAATTGATCAAACGTTTATACCAGTTGAAAAGTATGGCGTGAAGGTTGTATCGATGGAGATGTTCAAGCCAGAGCGGTCAGATCCAGTTGCATACCGAGGCCCCTTACTTCACCGAGTTTTAGAGCAGTTGTTAAGTGATGCCTATTGGGGCGATCTTGATCTTCTACTGCTAGATCTGCCACCAGGTACTGGTGATATTGCAATCTCATTAGGTCAGTTAATTCCAACAAGTGAAATTGTTGTGGTTACTACACCACAAATTGCAGCAGCAGAAGTTGCCGAACGTGCTGGCCGAATTGCGCATCAGATGAAGCAGCCAGTAATTGGTGTAATAGAAAATATGTCTGATACCAGTTGTAGTAAGTGTGGTGAGGCTATCTCCATATTTGGAAGTGGTGGCGGTGAAGAGACTGCAAAGCGTTTAAGTGAGTTGGTAGGAGCAGATGTTCCTTTACTAGCAAAGGTGGCATTTAACTCTCAACTACGTGAGGGAGGGGATGCGGGTAATCCATTGGTGCTCTCAGATGAATCGGTCTTTGCCACATTTAATAGTATTTTAGATAAGGTAATTATTCGTCCAAAATCATTGGTTGGTGTGCGACTTGGGGTTAGTACTTAACAACTAATAGATTCCTTAGATTCCTTAGATTCCTTAGATTATTTGGAATCCTTAGAATCTTTTGAATCCTTTAACTTCTTCAGCAGCTCATCCATCGCGTCACTAATTTCAGAGCGAAGAAAGTCACGGGTTGCTAAATCTGAAATAGCGGTACGAAGGCTTGCTAACTCTCGAGCTAGGTACTCTGTATCTGCAACATTTCGCTCATCTCGGGCACGATCCTCATTGCCT
>Ga0247831_1001690_pt1 | contig 39751 bp, 35 predicted proteins | sample LaCruzMarch2015__9_FD_192406 | JGI IMG/M metagenome (GOLD analysis project Ga0247831, IMG submission 192406) | Freshwater microbial communities from meromictic Lake La Cruz, Castile-La Mancha, Spain - LaCruzMarch2015_1m | ecosystem: Environmental > Aquatic > Freshwater > Lake | place: Spain...
CAGCGCAGCGACGCGCATTCGAGTTGATCGAGAACATCACCCTGTAGACAGAACGCGGAACCCCTAATCCGCTGCAAACCCGCGTCACATAAGGACAAACTCGCGCTTCATACGGCGGAACTTCAGGCTAGAATGCACACGCCCAAGGAGCGTTGCAGCAGGACCACCCAGCCAGAATCTGGCAGGCCTGCCAGGCTTGGGTGATTCAACGACGCTCGCTCTATCCATCTCCCCACGGGCCGCACAAGCCGCCGTGGCAGTTCATTGAAGGGCGGGTCATGACGAATTCCGAACACTCCACACCCACACGGCCGGCACCCGAGCCCATGCGCCTGTCCGGCCTGGAGCCGGTCACCATCGGTGCCGACGCGCTGTTCGTCAACATCGGCGAGCGGACCAACGTCACCGGCTCCAAGGCCTTCGCCCGGATGATCCTGAACGGCGAGTTCGAACAGGCGCTGGCCGTGGCCCGCCAGCAGGTCGAGAACGGCGCGCAGATCATCGACATCAACATGGACGAGGCCATGCTCGACAGCCAGGCCGCCATGGTGCGTTTCCTGAACCTGATCGCCAGCGAGCCCGACATCTCGCGCGTGCCGATCATGATCGACTCCTCCAAGTGGAGCGTGATCGAGGCCGGCCTGCGTTGCGTGCAGGGCAAGGCGATCGTCAACTCGATCAGCATGAAGGAGGGCGAGGACGCCTTCCGCACGCAGGCCAAGCTGCTGCGCCGCTACGGCGCCGCTGCCGTGGTGATGGCCTTCGACGAAAAAGGCCAGGCCGACACCTTCGCGCGCAAGACCGAGATCTGCGCCCGCGCCTACCGCATCCTGGTGGACGAGGTGGGTTTTCCGGCCGAGGACATCATCTTCGACCCGAACATCTTCGCCATCGCCACCGGCATCGAGGAACACAACAACTACGCGGTGGACTTCATCGAGGCCACGCGCTGGATCAAGGCCAACCTGCCCGGCGCCAAGGTGTCGGGCGGCGTGAGCAACGTGAGCTTCTCGTTCCGCGGCAACGACCCGGTGCGCGAGGCGATCCACACCGTGTTCCTCTACCACGCCATCCAGGCCGGCATGGACATGGGCATCGTGAACGCGGGCATGGTCGGGGTCTACGACGACGTCGAGCCGGTGCTGCGCGAACGGGTCGAGGACGTGGTGCTGAACCGCCGCCCCGATGCCGGCGAACGGCTGGTGGAGATCGCCGAATCGGCCAAGGGGGCTTCGCGCGACGAGAGCAGGAAGCTGGAATGGCGCGGCACACCGGAGGCACCCGTCACCGTGGGCCAGCGCCTGTCCCACGCGCTGGTGCACGGCATCACCGACTTCATCGTGGCCGACACCGAAGAGGCCTACCAGCAGGTGCTGGCCCAAGGAGGCCGCCCGCTGCACGTGATCGAAGGCCCGCTGATGGACGGCATGAACATCGTCGGCGACCTGTTCGGCCAGGGCAAGATGTTCCTGCCGCAGGTGGTGAAGAGTGCGCGCGTCATGAAGCAGGCCGTGGCGCACCTGATCCCCTACATCGAGGAAGAAAAGCGGCTGCAGGAACAGGCCGGCGAAGACGTGAAGACCAAGGGCAAGATCGTGATCGCCACCGTGAAGGGCGATGTGCACGACATCGGCAAGAACATCGTCACGGTGGTCCTGCAATGCAACAACTTCGACGTGGTCAACATGGGCGTGATGGTCCCGTGCCACGAGATTTTGGCCCGGGCCAAGGTGGAAGGCGCGGACATCATCGGTCTGTCCGGCCTGATCACGCCCAGCCTGGAAGAGATGCAGTACGTGGCCGGCGAGATGCAGAAGGACGAGCACTTCCGCCTGCGCAAGATCCCGCTGCTGATCGGCGGCGCCACCACCAGCCGCGTGCACACGGCGGTGAAGATCGCGCCGCATTACGACGGACCGGTGGTGTATGTGCCCGATGCCTCGCGCAGCGTGAGCGTGGCACAGAGCCTGCTGTCGGACAGCGCCGCGAAATACATCGCCGAACTCAACACCGACTACGACAAGGTCCGCCACCAGCACGCCAACAAGAAGCAGACCCCGCTATGGCCGCTGGCGCGCGCCCGCGCCAACAGGACGCCCATCGACTGGGCGACCTGCACGCCGCCGACGCCGAAGTTCACCGGCAAGCGCCTGTTCCGCAATTTCGACCTGGCCGAGATCGCCAAGTACATCGACTGGGGCCCGTTCTTCCAGACCTGGGACCTGGCCGGCCCCTTCCCGGCCATCCTGAAGGACGAGGTGGTGGGCGCCGAGGCAGTGCGGGTGTATGCCGACGGCCAGCGCATGCTCAAGCGCCTGATCGAGGGGCGCTGGTTGACGGCCAATGCGGTGGTGGGCCTGTACCCTGCCAACACGGTGAACGACGACGACATCGTGCTCTACACCGACGAGAGCCGCAGCCAGGTGGCCATGACCTGGCACGGCATGCGCCAGCAGGCCGAGAAGCAGCTGATCGACGGCGTGATGCGCCCCAGCCGCTGCCTGGCCGATTTCGTCGCGCCGCAGGGCAGCGGCGTGCGGGACTATGTCGGCCTGTTCGCGGTGACGGCCGGGCTGGGTGTGGAGAAGAAGGAACAGTACTTCCTGGACGACCACGATGACTATTCGGCCATCATGCTCAAGGCCCTGGCCGACCGGCTGGCAGAGGCCTTTGCCGAAGTTCTGCACCAGCGGGTTCGCACCGACCTGTGGGGGTATGCGCCGGACGAAGCCGCAACCCTGGATGTGAACGACCTGATCGCCGAGAAGTACCGTGGCATCCGCCCGGCGCCGGGTTACCCGGCCTGCCCGGACCACAGCGTGAAACGCGCGATGTTCGGCCTGCTGCAATGCGAGGACATCGGCATGTCACTGACCGACAGCATGGCCATGGCGCCGGCAGCCAGCGTGAGCGGGTTCTATCTGGCGCACCCGCAGAGCACCTACTTCAGCGTAGGCAAGATCGGGGAGGATCAGCTGGAGGACATGGCGCGGCGCAGGGGCGTCGGCGAAGAAGACGTGCGCCGGCTGGTGGGCGCGAACCTGGGATAGGGGGCAGGGAAACTGCCCGGCCTACTTTCCGAACATCCGGTTGCGCGCATTCTCCAGGTGCTCCCGCATCGCCCGCCCGGCCCCCACGGCATCCTGCTGCCGCAGGGCCTGCAGCACCAGCGCATGCTCCGCCTGCACCAGTTTCTGACGCTCGACGCTCTTGATCAGTGACAGGCTGCGCATCAGGTTCATGCTCACCAGCACCTGCGGCTGCATGGACGCGATCGCCGAAATGAAGAACTGGTTGCGCGAGGCACGCGCCACGGCCAGGTGGAAGTCGAAGTCTTCGCCGGCGCCCACTGTCCCTTCGCGGATGACGCTGTCGAGACGCTCGAAACAGCGCTGCACTTCGTCCAGCTCCGCCTCGGCGGCCATCGTGGCGGCCAGCGCGGCTGCACCGGACTCGACCACGATGCGAAAGTCGAAACACCGCTGCAGGTCGGACAAGGTTTCCAGTGGTGCGAATCGCGGCAGGTCGGGGTCGGGCCGGCGGGTGACAAAGGTGCCCGCGCCACGGCGCGTACTGGTGATGCCGTCGGCCCGCAGCCGCGACAGGGCTTCCCGGATGGTGGGGCGCGAGGCGGCGAAACGAAGGGTCAGGGCCTGCTCGGTGGGCAGCTGGTCGCCTTCCTTGAACTCGCCGGCGACGATGGAGCCCAGGATCTCGCGGTAGACCCGATCGACAAGGCCGGTACCCGGGCTGGAGCGCATGGTGGCTGCCGCGTGTGGAGCGCTACTGCTGCTGCTGCTGCTGCTGCGCGTGGCGCACCGGCGCCTGCTTGCGGTGCTGCATCTCGAAGGCCAGCAGCTCGCTGGCCAGCGCCTTGATCTCGCCCATGCGTTCTGCGGGTGATGCACTCAGCAAAGGCAGCTGCGGGCCCATGTCGGCCACGCCGCACTGGGTGACGGCATCGTGCAGCACGCGGATCAGCGAGATCGATTCGCGCAGGTTTTCCAGCGGCATGAAGCGCGCATACAGGGCGTCGGCCGTCGCAGTGTCTCCGCGCTGCAGCGCCAGCAGCAGGTCCAGGCAAGCCCGAGGCGCGATGCAGCCGCAGCCGGTCGTGAACGAGGCCAGGCCGAACTGCCGCAGGTGCACCGGCACCGGCCGCTCGCCCATGCCGCTGACGATGCGGTGGGCGCCGATGCGGCCCACCAGCGCCTGCAGGTAGGGGTCGTGGGCGGGGTTGTCGCGCACCACCGCGTACTTGATGGCCAGGATGCGGCCGGCATCCACCAGCTGGCCGATGCGCGCAATGTCGACGGCCTGCTCGCTCTTGAGGTACATGGTGACCGGCATGCCGGCCGCATCCACAAACCGTGAAATGCCTTCGGCCACACCTTCGGGGCTGGTGAAGCCCTGCATCGGCAACACCATGGCGGTGCGATAGCCGCTGCCGCGCAGCAAGCGGGCCTGGTCCATCATCTTGCCGAAATCGGGCCCGACGGCCGGGATGACCCGGGTGCTGTCCAGCGTGCAGGAGGCCAGCATGCCCAGCATCTGGGCGTAATCCTGCAAGCCGCAGTGGTACAGGTTGGCGTTGCCGCCGTACAGCAGGATGCGCTGCCCGCCGGCTTCGATGTGGCGGATCAGCCGCTGGTTTTGTGCGACATCCAGCGACAGGTCGGCGCGACGCGCCAGGGGCGGGACAGCCAGCACCGACGTGGCGAATTCCTCGACAAGCAGGGGGGCGGTGTTCATGCAGGCGACCTCGGGCGGGAGAATGCCAAAATTGTATGACACATGATTGGTTGTAAGACAACAATTTCATGCCACGGAACGCACCAGGGACCCGGATTTCCGCTTTTGGCGCCTCTTTTGCGGGGACGCGGGTTTACCCTTGATTGACATGCCAAAAGTTGTCTGACAAAGTGCCATGAGCATTTCAACAGGAGACACCCCATGAAAGATGACGCTTCCCGGTCCGCCACCCCCGCCAGTACCCGCCGGCGTTCGGTGCTCAAAGGTTTCGCGGGTGCTGCGGCACTGGCCGGCGTGGGCGGCAACGTGCTGGCCCAGGCCGCCGCCAAGGAGGCACCGGCGCTGGCCAAGCTGGTCGGCGAGAAGAAGCTGCCGCCCCTGGCCCAGCGCCTGCCCTCGGCGCCGCTGGTGATCCAGGCCGAGAAGGTGGGCGTCTACGGCGGTGCGCTGCGCCGCGGCCTGCGTGGCAGCGCCGACCACAACGGCATCCTGCGCATGGTGGGCAACCAGGGCCTGGTGCGCTGGAACATGGCCTTCACCGAAGTGCTGCCCTGTGTGGCATCGAAATGGGACGTCAATGCCAACTCCACCGAATTCACTTTCTCGCTGCGCCCGGGCATGAAATGGTCCGACGGCAAGCCCTTCACCGCCGACGACATCGTGTTCTCGATCGAGGACTGCGCGAAGAACGCCGAGCTGTTCAAGTCCCCGCCCAGCACGCTGGTGATCGCCAACAAGCCGGCAGTCGTGACCAAGGTGAACGACACCACCGTCAAGTTCACCTTCGCCACCCCGTATGCGCTGTTCCTGGAGCAGCTGGCCACGCCGCTGGGCCAATACCCGACGCTCTACCCCAAGCACTACTGCAGCCAGTTCCATCCCAAGTACAACCCGAATGCAGCCGCACAGGCCAAGGCCGCCAACATGTCGGACTGGGCCGCCATGTTCCGCAGCAAATGCGGCGACATCGAGATCCCGGCACGCTGGGGCAATGTCGACAAGCCGACGCTGGATCCGTGGGTCGTCACCGAGGCCTACTCCGGCGGCGTCACCCGGGTGGTCATGCAGCGCAACCCCTTCTTCTGGCAGGTTGACCAGAGCGGCCAGCAGCTGCCCTACATCGACCAGCTGAACTTCAGCATCGCACAGGATGTGGAGTCCCTCATGCTCGACGCGCTGTCCGGCAAGCTGGACATCCAGGAGCGCCATATCGACTCGCTGCAGAACAAGCCCACGCTGTCGCAGAACATGCAAAAGGGTGGCTACCGCCTGATCGAGCTGATCGCCTCCGGTGCGCAACAGGTGCAGATCTACCTGAACCAGACGCACAAGGATCCGAAGATGCGCGAGATGTTCGCCAACAAGCAGTTCCGCCAGGCGCTGTCGCTGGGCATCAACCGCAAGGAGATCATCGACCTGGTCTACCTCGGCCAGTCCGAGCCCTACCAGACTGGCCCGCGCCCCGGGCACCCCTGGTACAACGAGAAGCTGGCGCGCCAGTTCACCAGCCACGACCCCAAGCAGGCCAACGAGATCCTCGACAGAATCGGCTATGACAAGCGTGACGCGCAGAAGATGCGCCTGCGTCCGGACGGCCAGAAGGTGTTCTTCTCGATCGACGTCATCCCCACGCTGTACCCCGATGCGGTGGACACGCTGGAGCTGGTCAAGCGCCACTGGGCCGAGATCGGTGTCGACATGAAGGTCAACACCATCGAGCGCGCGCTGTACTACACCCGCGGCGACAGCAACGACCATGACGCCGCCACCTGGCCGGGCCCGGGCGGGCTGGACCCGATGCTCGACGCACGCGACTACTTCGCCCAGCACACGCAGGGCTCCCGCTACGCGATTCCGTGGACACAGTGGTACGTGTCCGGCGGCAAGGATGGCCAGGAGCCGCCGGCCAGCCAGAAGACCCGCATGAAGCTGTACGACGACGCTCGCGCCACCGCCGACCTGAAGAAGCGCGGCGAGCTCATGAAGCAGGTGTTCGACCAGTGCGCCGAGGCCTTCGAGACGATCGGCGTGTGCCTGGCGGTCAACTCCTTCGGCATCGCGCGCAACAACCTGCAAAACGTGCCCAAGAGCTACCCGAACGCCTGGTCCTGGCCCAACCCCGGCCCGGCGTTGCCGCAGCAGTTCTTCTTCACACGTACCTGATCGACGCAACGCATGCTGGTGTTCATTGTCAAGCGGCTGCTATGGATGCTGCCGTTCCTGGTGGCCATCAGCTTCCTGTCCTTCGTATTGATCCAGCTCCCGCCGGGGGACTATGTCACCACCTACATTGCCACCCTCGCGGCGAGCAATGAGGTGGTCGACCAGAACACCGCGGCGGATCTGCGCAACCGCTTCGGGCTCGACCAGCCGATGGTGGTGCAGTACTGGAAGTGGATCTCCAACATTGCCTTTCGGGGCGACTTCGGCCTGAGCTTCGAGTGGCAGCAGCCGGTGGGCGACCTGATCTGGGAGCGCATGGCCCTGACCCTGCTGCTCACGCTGTCGGCGCTGCTGATGACCTGGGGCATCGCACTGCCGGTCGGCGTGTTCTCGGCCGTCAAGAAATACTCGATCGCCGATTACGTGGTGACCGGCCTGTCCTTCCTGGGGCTGGCCATCCCCAGCTTCCTGCTGGCGCTGGTGCTGATGTACATCGCGGCAGTGCATTTCGGGCAAAATGTGGGCGGCCTGTTCTCCGAGGAATACCTCACGGCGCCCTGGAGCGTGGCCAAGGTCATCGATCTGCTGGAGCACCTGTGGATCCCGGTGGTCATCCTCGCCGTGTCGGGCACTGCCAGCCTCATCCGCGTGATGCGCGCCAACATGCTCGACGAGCTGCACAAGCCCTATGTGACGACGGCCCGCGCCAAGGGCCTCTCGGAATTCACGCTGCTGGTGAAGTACCCGCTGCGCCTGGCGCTGAACCCGTTCATCTCCACGATCGCCTGGCTGCTGCCCAACCTGGTATCGGGCTCGATCATCGTGGCCATCGTGCTGAGCCTGCCCACGGCCGGCCCGCTGCTGCTGCAGTCGCTGATGAGCCAGGACATGTACCTGGCCGGCGCCTTCATCCTGCTGATCTGCGCGCTGACCGTGCTCGGTTCGCTGGTCAGCGACATCCTTCTGGCGCTGGTCGACCCGCGTATCCGCCTTGAGTGATTCTGCCGCCACCGCTGCGTCGGCCGCGACGATGACGAACGACGCGCCCGCCTCCGGGCGCATGGCGGTCGCCTCGCAATGGCAACTGGTCTGGTGGGCATTCCGGCGCCACCGGCTGGCCATGGCCGGCCTGGTGGTCACGGCGTGTCTCTACATCGTGGCCATCATTCCGGGCTTCTTCGCCGTCAACGACCCGTCGCAGCAGAACGTGCGCACTGCCTTCCACCCGCCGCAGGCGCTGCACTTCATCGACAGCCATGCCGACGGCGGCTGGTCGATCCGCCCCTACATCCACCCCTACGTGCTCAAGCGCGACCCGCAAACGCTGGCCTCCATCTACCGGGAAGACCGTGAACGCAAGGTCTACCTGAAGATGTTCGCCGAGGGCTACGAATACTCGGTGCTGGGCCTGTTCCGCACCAACATCCACCTGTTCGCCTCGGAGAACGCACGCCAGCCGCTGTTCTTCTTCGGCGCCGACCGCCTGGGGCGCTGTGTCTACAGCCGCATCATGATCGGCACCCAGATATCGTTGTCGGTGGGTCTGGTGGGCGTGTTCCTGGCGCTGAGCATCGGCATCGTCCTGGGCGGCATCTCGGGCTACTACGGCGGGCGCATCGACTTCGTGATCCAGCGCGTGATCGAGCTGGTGCTGTCGCTGCCCACCATCCCGATCTGGCTGGCAGCGTCGGCTGCCGTGCCGCAGAACTGGCCGGCCACGCTCAACTATTTCATGATCACGCTGATCCTGTCGCTGACCGGCTGGGCGCAGCTGGCGCGGGTGGTGCGCGGGCGTTTCCTGAGCCTGCGCACCGAGGAATTCGTCACTGCGGCGCGGCTCGATGGCGCGTCGGAGGGGCGCATCATCTTCCGCCACATGCTGCCCAGTTTCGCGAGCCACATCATCGCCTCGATCTCGCTGGCGATTCCGGCCATGATCCTGGCCGAGACATCGCTCAGCTTCCTGGGCCTGGGCCTGCAGCCGCCCACCATTTCCTGGGGCGTGCTGCTGCGCGAGGCGCAGAACATCCGCTCCATCGCCACCGCGCCCTGGCTGTTCGCGCCCGGCGCGGCCGTGGTGGTCGCGGTGATCGCCCTCAACTTCCTGGGCGACGGCCTGCGCGACGCCTCCGACCCATACAACAAGTAAGCGATGAGCGCAGCCAGCCACACCGGGCCCACCAGCGGCGTCCTGCTCCAGGTGCGCGACCTGCGCACCCACTTCCCGATCCGTACCGGCATGCTCAAGGCCGTCGACGGGGTGTCCTTCGACGTCGAGCGCGGCAAGACGCTGTGCGTGGTGGGCGAAAGCGGCAGCGGCAAGAGTGTCACCGCGCGCTCGATCCTGCAGATCGTCGACGAGCCCGGGCGCATCGTGAGCGGCTCGATGCTGCTGCACCGGCCCGATGGCAGCAGCGTCGATCTGGCCCAGCTCGGCAAGCGCTCCAAGGAGATCCGGGCGGTGCGCGGCGCCGAGATCGCGATGATCTTCCAGGAGCCGATGTCCTCGCTGTCGCCGGTGCACACGGTGGGCAACCAGATCATGGAGGTGCTGCAGCTGCACCTGAAGATGGACAAGCGCCAGGCCCGCGCGCGCTGCGTCGAGCTGCTCACGCAGGTCGAGATCCCCAACCCCGACAAGGCGGTGGACCGCTACACCTTCGAGTTCTCCGGCGGCATGCGCCAGCGGGTGATGATCGCGATGTCGCTGGCCTGCAACCCGGCGCTGCTGATCGCCGACGAGCCCACCACCGCGTTGGACGTGACCACGCAGGCGGAGATCCTGGACCTGATCAAGAAGCTGCAGGTCAGCCACGGCATGGCGGTGATGTTCATCACCCACGACATGGGCGTGGTGGCCGAGATCGCCGACCAGGTCATCGTGATGCACCACGGCAAGGTGGTCGAGACCGGCCCGGTGGAAGACATCTTCCACGCGCCCAAGGAGCCCTACACCCAGATGCTGATCGGCTCGGTGACCAAGCTCGGGCGCACCGCCGACATCCGCCTCAAGCGCCCGCCGATTCCTGCCGCTGCCTTGCCGATCCTGGAGGTGCGCGACCTGCAGCTGCACTTCGGCAGCGCCAAGGCGCCGATCAAGGCGGTGGACGGGGTGTCGCTGCATGTGATGCCGGGGGAATCACTGGGCATCGTGGGCGAGTCGGGCTCGGGCAAGACCACCATGGGCCGCTGCCTGCTGCGCGTCTACGACCCGAAGGCCGGCTCGATCGCCTACCGGCGGGCCGACGGCTCGGTGGTGGACATGGTCACCGCCGACAAGCACACGCTCAAGGACTGCCGGCGCGAGATCCGCATGATCTTCCAGGACCCGGTCGGCTCGCTGAACCCGCGCATGACGGTGGCGCAGATCGTCGGCGAGCCCCTGCTGGTCAACAACCTGGCCCGGGGCAAGGAGCTCGACGACCGGGTGGCCGAGCTGCTGCAGAGCGTGGGCCTGGAGCCGGCCTGGCGCGAGCGATATCCGCATGCGTTCTCGGGCGGGCAACGCCAGCGCATCGGCATCGCACGCGCGCTGGCCCTGAATCCGCGCCTGATCGTGGCGGATGAGGCCACCTCGGCGCTGGACGTGTCGCTGCGCTCGCAGATGCTCGACCTGCTGCTCAACCTGCAGGACAAGCTGGGGCTGTCCTTCATCTTCATCAGCCACGACATCGCGGTAATCCGCTATTTCTGCGACCGCGTGGCGGTGATGTACCGCGGCAAGGTGGTCGAGACCGGCGAGACCAACCAGGTCTGCGACGCGCCCACCCATGCCTACACGCAGGCCCTGCTGTCGGCGATTCCGCAGCCCGACCCGCGCGCGCGCAGCATGCACAAGCGCTTCCGCTACAACCCGCAGGCCTGAAGCAGCGCGCAGCGCGCATCCGGCAGCATCCGCAACCACCAGGAAACTCTCCAATGACCGCCTATCTCGCCCCCGGCATGCAGGAGTTCGTCGACGAACTGCGCGCCGCCAATGCGCCCCACCCGCAGACGCTGCCGCTGGCCGTGGTGCGCCAGAACATGGAAGACCAGGCCGTGCGCTGGAACGCCTTCCCGGTGGAGGGCGTGACCCACAGCGACGGCACCATCGCCGGCCTGGCGGTGCGCGTGTACCGGCCCGCAGACGCCCTGCCCGACCACGCCATGGTCTACCTGCACGGCGGCGGGTGGACGGCAGGCTCCATCACCACCCACGACAACATGGTGCGCCGCCTGGCCGCTGCCAGCGGCATGGCGGTGGTGTCGGTCAACTACCGGCTGGCGCCCGAGCACCCGGCACCCGCTGCCGTGGACGACACGCTGGCCGTGCTGGACGCGTTGGCCCAGGGCGCTGCCGGCCTGCGGTTCGACATGGCAAAGCTGTGCCTGGGCGGCGATTCGGCCGGCGCCAATGTCGCGCTGGGCGCGCTGGTGGCGCTGAAGGCCCGCGGCGGCCCGCTGCCGTTTGCGGCGCTGCTGCTGTACGGCTGCTTCGCGCCGGTGTTCGACACCTGGAGCAACCAGCAGTATGGCAATGGTGACTGGGGCCTGGCCACGTCGCGCATGCAGTGGTACTGGGCCAACCACCTTGGCAGCCTGCCGCCCGACGATCCCATCGCTGCGGCGCTGCATGCCGACCTGCGCGGCCTGCCCTTCCTGTACATCACGGTGGCGGGGCTCGACCCGCTGGCCGAAGATTCCTTCCTGCTGGCGCGGCGCTGCATCGACCAGGGTGTGTCCACGATCGTGGACCCGGTGCCAGGCGTGATCCACGGTTTCGGCAAATACGCGCCGGTGGTGCCAGCCGCAGCCGACGCCTTGCGTCGCGCCGGACATGCGGTGCGCGCCGCACGCCACGGCCAGGGCGCAGGCCCGCACTGACATCCCACCCGGAGCCGTCAAACCATGAAAATCACCGCGATCAAGACCTTCCTGATGCATGTGGGCGCCCCGCAGCCCAAGGCCTGGGCCTCGGACAATGCCTTCGGCAGCCAGAGTTATTCGGCCGGCATCACCGGCACGCGCAACTGGCTGTTCGTGAAGATCTACACCGACGAGGGCGTGACAGGCATCGGCGAGTGTTCCGGCTGGCCCCGCGTGATCGAGACCGCGGTGCAGGACCTGCAACGCATCCTGATCGGCGAAGACCCGACCCACATCGAGCGCCTGTGGCAGCGCATGATGTCGGCCATCATGGTGCATGGCCTGACCGGCACGGTCGGTGCGGGCGCGATGACCGGCATCGACATGGCGCTGTGGGACATCAAGGGCAAGGTGCTGAACACACCGGTCTGGAACCTGCTCGGTGGCCAGGTGCGCGACAAGGTCCGCATCTATGCCCATGCCAACACGCCGGAAGTGGCGCTGAGCCTGAAAGCCCGCGGCGTCACCGCCATCAAGTGCGGTGGCGTGTCCGACCCGGTGCGCAAGGTGGCCGCGCTGCGCGAGGCGATCGGCGAGGAAATGGACCTCATGATCGACCTGCACGGGCCACCGTGGATGACACCCGGCGACGCGGCGCAGCTCGCGCGGGCGCTGGAGCCCTACCACCTGCTGTTCATCGAGGACCCGATTGCACCCGACAACCTCGACGGCTACAAGCGCATCCGCGATGCCTCCGACGTGCCGCTGGCGGCCGGCGAGCGCATGAGCACGATCTTCGGGGAACGCGAGCTGATCGAGCGCGAATTGGTGGACGTGATCCAGCCCGACACCGGCCGCGCCGGCGGCATCTCGCAGATGAAGAAGATCGCCGCGATGGCCGAGGCGCACCACATCATGATGGCGCCACACTCGGGCTCGCTGGGGCCGGTGGCCGAGTACGCGGCGCTGCACGTCATGGCAGCCATCCCGAATGCGCTGTTCCTGGAGCGCATCGAGGACGACTGGGAAGGACGCGCGCATACGGTGATTCCGCATCCGCAGCAGGTCGACGGCTTTTTGGCCGTGCCGAACGCGCCGGGGCTCGGCGTCGACATCGACGAGGACTTCGTGGCGCGGTATCCGAGCCAGGCCAACATCTCCTCGCAGGTCAGCGCCGCGTCGGGCTCGTATGCCGCGGGCACGCACGACGAGAACGTCTACGTGCAGACCCGCCTGCAACGCGCACGCCATTTCAGCAGCGGAAAAAAGTAACCCCATGAAAATCGACCGCCTGCGCGTCTTCATGTCGCGCGACAAGGACCGGCCGCGGGTCATCGTGGCCATGGACACGGACGAGGGCATCACCGGCTGGGGCGAGTGCTACAACCACGGCCCCGACCTGGCACTGTTCCCGCTGCTGGACTACCTGCTGACCTTCCTCAAAGGCAAGGACCCGCGGCGCGTCGCCTACCTGATCCACTACCTGATGCAGCAGACGCGCTTTCCGCCGGGTGCGCTGGGGCTGGCGGCGATCTCTGCGCTGGACCACTGCCTATGGGACATCTCGGCCAAGGCGCTGGGCGTGCCGGTGTACATGCTGCTCGGCGGCAATGTGCGCGACCGCGTCAAGGTCTATGCCGGCCTGTACACCGCGCCCGACCCGGCCGCTGCACGCGACCAGATGGACGCGCTGCAGGAACAGTGGGGCATCAGTGCCTTCAAGCTCAGCCCCTACCGCATCGACATCCACCGCAACCGCTGGGGCGAGGTGGTGCGCACCTCGGCCGAGTACTTCCGCCAGCTGCGCGAGACCGTGCGCGCCGACTACGAGCTCGCCTTCGACGCCCACGCCAAGATCTTCGAGGTGAGCCAGGCGATGCAGCTGGCCAACGCGCTGGCGCCGTACGACCCGCTGTTCTTCGAGGAGCCGCTGCGCCCGGAGAATGTCGAGGCCTGGGGTGAGCTCAAGCGCGGCGTGCACTGCACGCTGGCCACCGGCGAGTCGCTGTACAGCCGTTTCGAGTTCCAGCGCATGCTGGCGCTGCGCACCTGCGACATCATCCAGCCCGACATCTGCGTGGTGGGCGGGGTGCTGGAAATGTGCAAGATCGCAGCATTGGCCGAAACCCACTTCGTGACGATCGCGCCGCACAACCCGATGGGGCCGCTGGCCACGGCGATCAATGTGCATTTCAGCGCGGCGCAGACCAACTTCCGCATTCTCGAATACCGCTTGCCACACGGGCCGGCCTATGCGTTCGGCACCGGCAACAACGAAGCCGCGCTGACCGATGCGCCGCAGGGCGCGCACTATGTGAAGGACCCGTACCTGCCGGTGAATGGTTATCTGGAGCTGCGGCCGGACCGGCCGGGCTGGGGGGTGGAGATGGACGAGGAACTTCTGGGCACCGAGGAATACATCCACTGGGAGCGGAAGGTGCCGGTCAAGCCGGACGGGGCGACCGGGTACGCCTGAGCCCCGCTGTCAGACGCTGGCCCACCACCAGCTGAGCGGCACGGCCCACAAGCGTTCTGAGAAGGCCACCAGTTCGGTGCCGCCGTACAGCACGACGCCGCGCTGGAAGCGTTCACCTTCGGTGTCCTGCAGATGGCGCAGCCCCTTGAAACTGCTGCCGTCGATGCTGGCTCCTGCCTTGACTTCGATACCCGTGATGCGACCCTGCCGGTCCTCCAGCACGAAGTCGACCTCGATATCGGTCTGCGTCCGGTAATGCCACAGGCTCAGGCCCCGGTGCGAGAAGGCCAGATGCTTGAGCAGCTCCGCTGCGACCCAGGTTTCCACCAGAGCGCCGGGCAGGCCAGGCAACGCTTGCAGCTTCTCGGGCGTCATGTCGCTCAGCCAGGCCAACATCCCGCTGTCGGGCAGAAACACCTTGGGCGCCTTGACCAGGCGCTTGCCGGGGTTGTGCGCCCACGCCGGAATGCGCACCACCAGAAACAGCATTTCCAGCAGGCTGAAGTAACGCTTGAGCGTGGTCTGGGTCAGGCCGCTGGCCCGCGACAGCTCGGCAAAATTGAGCAGGGTGGCGCTGCGGGCGGCCAGCATCTGCAGCAGATTCGGCAATTCCGTGAGCTGCTCCAGCCGGGCCAGGTCGCGCACATCGCGTTGCAGGATGGTGTCGACATAACTCTCGAACCAGCTGGCGCGCCGGCGCATGGTGCTGCGCGCCACCGCCTCCGGGAAGCCTCCTTGCAACAAGATCGTCGCCAGTTGCGCACGGTCGTACGCCACCCGCGGCCCGGCCGTCAGATCGCCATCGAACAACGCATCGGCGCGGTTGTGCACGGCATCGTGGGACTGCTCCGCACGCGACAAAGGCCACAGGGCCAGAGTTTCCATGCGCCCGGCCAGGGAGTCCGCCAGAGCCGATAGCAGCAGCACGTTGGCCGAGCCTGTGAGCAGGAAGCGACCCGGAGTGCGGTCCCGGTCGACGGCGGCCTTGATATCCAGAAACAGTTCGGGCGCTCGCTGGATCTCGTCCATGACGACCGGCCCGGAAAGCGCCGCAATGAAGCCGGTAGGGTCGTTCTTGGCCGCGGCCAGGACGACGCGGTCATCCAGCGTCAGGTAGCGGCGCCCGTCCCGCGCGGCCAGCGCCTGCACCAGCGTGCTCTTGCCAGTCTGTCGCGCTCCGTTGAGCAGCACCACCGGCGTGTCGGCCAGGGCTTCGGCCAGAAGGGGTTCGACATGACGCGGAAACATGGCCGGTTATAGCATGAAAATCTTCCATTGCGTGGACGATTTTCAGCCACCTGGCGGCTGATACGCAGCGCCTCCCGGCAGCCGATCCAGCGATCAGTCGCATGTCTCCAAGGGGCGCCACAATACAGGCGATCAGGACTCAGCGCGGTTGCAGATGCACGACCGCCGCCACCACCAGAAGTGCCAGTGCCACCCAGTCCACGCGCACGACCGTTGCGATCGCCTGGTTGTAGGGGCCCACGAGTGCCGCCAGAACCAGAAAAGACGACACGCTTGCGACTCCGGCAACCAAGGCCAGGCGATGCAGTTCGGGCTTGAAGGCTGCATAGCCCAGGAAGGCCGCCAGCAAGCCGAACAGCAAGGCCCGGTGTCGCAATACGAGCTCTAGGTTCGCGTCATTGACCGGCAGTCCGTAAAGGCGTGAGAGCTGATTCGCTCCAAGGATTCCAATGACCGGCAAGGCGTGAATGGCAGCGACGACAAGCAGGACGGCAGGGACGACGAAACGCATGGTGAGACTCGAGGTTGTGGAGTCCTGGTTATACCTGCCAGCGCATGCGGAAACAATTACCTGCGGGGTCAAGATGTGATGCCGGCCTCGGGGCCTGGCGCAGGAGGCAACAGGCGCTGCCTGGCTTCGGCAGCACAAACCCGAGGGCCTTGCGGCCAAGGTGGCATGGCTCAGCGTGTCCGGTTGAGCGAAAAATCAGACGCCGCTTGCTGCATGCCAGACATGGCAGTTGTCCCACTCGCCCTGTGCCAATGGCTTGAAGCCGTGCCGGCTGTGATCGAGCAGGATGATCTCCCGGATATGCAGCGCCAGTCTGCACCAGATCAAGCCGCAACCGGCCGCCCCCCAGTGCCCGTCAACCGTAAGAGTAAAACCCCCGCCCCGTCTTGCGCCCCAGCCGCCCGGCCGCCACCATCTCGCGCAGAAGCGGCGCCGGACGGTATTTCGGATCATTGAAACCGTCATAGAACACCTGCATCACCGCCAGCAGCGTGTCCAGCCCGATCAGGTCGGACAGGGCCAGCGGGCCGATCGGGTGGTTGCAGCCCAGGCGCATGCCGGTGTCGATGTCTTCCGCACTGGCCAGCCCTTCCTGCAGCACGAAGATGGCCTCGTTGATCATCGGCACCAGGATGCGGTTGACGACAAAACCCGGGCTGTTGCGCGCCGTCACCGGCGACTTGCCGACGACCTTCGCGAACTCCAGCGCGGTGGCATGGGTGGCGTCGTCGGTCTGCAGGCCGCGGATCAGCTCCAGCAGGCCCATCACCGGCACCGGGTTGAAGAAATGCATGCCGATGAAGCGGCCCGGCTTGTCCAGCACGGCGGCCAGCTGGGTGATCGAGATCGACGAGGTGTTGGTGGCAATCAGCGTCTGCGGGCCGACGATGGCCTCGATCTGGCGCAGGATGCGCAGCTTGAGCTCCAGGTTCTCGGTGGCAGCCTCGATCACCAGGTCGCAGCCCTTCAGGGCATCCTGGCTGGTCACACCCTGGATACGCGCCAGCACTTGCGCCTTGGCCTCGGGCGTCATCTTGTCCTTGCGCACCAGGCGCTCCAGGCTGTCGGAGACGCTCTTGAGACCGCGCTGCACCGCGGCGTCGTTGATGTCGACCATCGTGACCTGCAGCCCGCCGACCGCGCAGACCTGCGCGATGCCGTTGCCCATGGTGCCGGCGCCGATGACGCCGATGCGTGCAATGCTCATGTTCATGTTCCTCGATAAGTTGCCAGTGAAACCTCTGGATTGTCTCCCAAGCAAGGCCGGGAAACTTCTGCCATGATTGCGCGCGATACCAACCACCAAGAGGAGACGATGGGCCATGGACAACAGCACCGCCGCCGCATTGATTGACGACTTCCACGCCCTGATCCCGGGCCTGCCGCACGCCCCACGCGACGAGGTGTTTCGCCGGCTGCGCCATGAATTGCCGGTGTTCCGCAGCGAGAAGATCGGCGTCTGGGTCGCCGCCCGTTACCAGGACGTGATCGCGGTGACCACGCAGGACGAATTGTTCCAGCCACCGCAGGCCGGCCTGGGCTCGCCGGCCTACGGGCGCACCTTCCTGCGCATGAACGGGCGCGAGCACAGCAAGAAGATCGGCATCGTCGGGCGCGAGATGCGCTCGGCCCGCGCGCTGCGCGAACGGCTCGACGGCATCGTGCTGCGGCTGGCCAGTGAACGCGCCGCGTCGCTGCCGTTCGGCCAGCCGATCGACCTGCGCGAGCAGTACACCGCATGGATCCCGCTCTACACCATCACCGAGCTGATGGCCCTGCCCGATGCGCCGCGTTTTCGCGACTGGTACGGCACGGTGGTGGCAGGGAGCACGTCAAGTATTGCCAACCCTTCGGCGCGCGAGGGCGCGCTGAAGGCCCGCGCCGAGGTGGCCGAGTTCCTGGAGCCCATCATCCTGGAGCGCAAGCGCAATCCGGGCAACGACCTGTTGTCCGATCTGGCCACTGCCGAGATGGACGGCGAGCCGATCCCGCACGACGAGATCGTGTCGAACCTGATCTTCCTGCTGGCAGCCGGCGTCGAGACGACCGAGCGTGTGCTGACCAGCACGCTGCGCCATCTGGTGATGCATCCGGCCGAGTGGGACTGGCTGCGCGCGAACTACCGCGACCCGGAAAAGCTCTCTGCCTTTTGCGCCGAGGCGCTGCGCTACTTCCCGCCGCTGACCATGCTGGTCCGCGAGGCCATGCAGGACACGGAGCTGGGCGGCCAGGCCATCAAGGCCGGCGACAAGATCGTTGCCATCGAGGTGTCGGGCAACTTCGACGATGCCCATTTCCCGAACGCGGCGAAGTTCGACCACGACCGCTTCGTCGGTGCCAGCGAACGCCAGTACATGCCCGGAGGCGACATCCTCACCTTCGGCAAGGGCACGCACCACTGCGTGGGATCACGTCTCGGGCAACTGGAGATGATGCATGCCTTCACCCAGCTGCTGAACCGGGTCGGGCGCATCGAGGCCGCTGGCGAGCTGCCGGTGGGGGTCGGGTTCTTCCTGCACTCGCCGCCGTCGCTGCCGGTGATCCTGCATCCGGTGGCAGCAGCCACCTGATTCAGAAACGCGGGCGCCGGTCGTCGAAGTCCGGCCGGTGCTTGCGCATCTCCTTCGCGTCGTCCCGCACACGGATGCCGCACTCCAGGTAGTTGCGGTGCAGCCGCGCCAGCTGCGCGCGGTCCAGGGTCACGCCCAGGCCGGGGCCCGGGGGCGGGGCCAGCTGGCCGCCTTCGATCTTCAGCTTGCCGCCGGTGATCACCTCGTCCACCTGCCAGGGGTAGTGGGTGTCGCAGGCGTAGCGCAGGTTGGGAATGGTCACCCCCACATGCGTCATCGCGGCCAGGCTGATGCCCAGGTGCGAGTTCGAGTGCATCGAGATGCCCAGGCCGAAGGTGCGCCCGATGGCCGCCAGATACTGGGTGGCGCGCAGTCCGCCCCAGTAGTGGTGGTCAGACAGGATCACCTGCACCGCGCCCAGGCGGATCGTCTCGGGGATGTGGCCGAAGGCGATCGTGACCATGTTGGTGGCCAGCGGCATGCCCTTGGCGAACTTCGCCACCTCGCCCATTTCCTCCAGCGTGCGGCAGGGGTCCTCGAGGTACTCCAGCAGGCCGTTGGCAGCCAGCGCCGGCATCACGCGGCGGGTGGTCTCCACCGACCAGCCGCCGTTGGGGTCGATGCGCAGCGGCATGCCGGGGAATGCGGTGCGCAAGGCGTCCAGCGCGCGGATTTCCTCTTCGGGCGCGAACACGCCGCCCTTGAGCTTGATCGAACCGAATCCGTACTGCCCGATCATGCGGCGCGCCTCGCCCACCATCTGCTCGGGCGTGAGCACCTCGCCCCAGTCGTCCTGCGGGTAGCCGTCGAAGTCCTTGTGCTGGGCGAACTTGTAGAACAGGTAGGCGCTGTAGGGCACCGCCGGGCGTACCGCGCCACCAAGCAGCTGGTACAGCGGCCGCTCCAGGATGCGGGCCTGCAGGTCGAGGAAGGCCACCTCGAACGCACCCAGTGCCGAGGCCCGCGCCTTGTCGCCTTCCGGTGGAAACTGCGCCCCCGTATCGGGGTTGTTGCCGACGCTCGCATAGACCACCCGCGTCAGCGCATTGAGCTCGAACGGGTCGAGCCCCACCAGCAGCGGTGCCACCTTGTTCAGGTCGGCCAGGGTCTTCAGGTCGCCATAACTTTCACCCAGGCCGACGCGGCCGTCGCGCGTCTCCACCTCGATGATGCTGCGCAGGGCCCAGGGCTCGTGCACGCCCGCCACGTTGAGCAAGGGCGGGTCGCGGAATGCGATCGGGGTGACGCGCACGGCCACGATGGGGGACAGATTGCTGCTGCTCACGAGGTCTCTCCGTTCAATAGTTCAAACTGCATCTCGCCTGCCAGTGTCTCGCCGGGTGCCAGCAGCCGGGTACCGGTGCCGGCAACACCGCGCGCGGCCAGGTTGAAGCCGTCGGCCACATGGCTGACCGGCTCCAGGCACAGGTAAGCCAGGCTGTAGGGGCGGTGTACCACCAGGTGCTGGAACACCGGGTCGGCCTGGATACGCAACCGGGCACCGCGGGGCAGCCCGACGTCTGCGCGGCCGTCCCAGCCACCGAGATAGTGGGTCAGGCCGCCGGTGGGCAGTGCGCGGGCTGGCTGGAAGATCTCGTCGGCTGCCAGCGGACGGGACCCGGTGGCCAGGAAGTCCGGGGTACAGGACCACCGGGTGCTGGCGCCATACGCCAGCCGCGCGTCGGGTTCGTGCCGGAAATAGGGGTGCAGCCCGATGCCGGCGGGCATGACACCCATGCCGGCGTTGCGGATGGTGATGCGCATGTGCAAGGCAGCAGGGGTCAGTGCGATCTCCAGCCGCCCGGTGTAGTGCCAGGGCCAGGCCAGGCTGGGCGCCGCGTCGAGCGCCAGCACGGCCGTCGCTCCACCCTGCTGCTCCAGCGCCCAGGGCAGCAGATGCGCCGTGCCATGCAGGGTGTGCGGCAGCGCATCGGGATGCGGTTGCAGCCGCACCTCCTCGCCCTGCACCCGCACCCGGGCCTGCGCAATGCGGTTGGAATAGGGGAGCAGCGGATAGATGCCGCCCTTGCCCCAGCGCACCGGATCGCTGAAGTCCTCCGGGTAGGGATGCAACAGGTCGACCAGGCGGCCATCGGGTGCCTGCAGCTGCAAGGCGGACACCCGGCCGCCGGCGGCAGGTACCAGCCGTGCGCGCGCCGCGCCGGACTGCAATTGGACGATGGCGTTCATGGGCCCGAGGTGAATGGGTGTGTCTCTTCTTGTACTGACGCGCTGCCCGCACGGGGCACAACATGCGGGGGCGCTTCCTGGTTGGCGCTTAGGATAAGCGCTCCTGCCACTTGCAACGAGGGAAATTATGACTGTGCTGATCACCGGCGCTGCCGGTCTGGTGGGCCGCGGCCTGCGCCGCGAACTGGCGCCGGACGGCCTGCACCTGCGCCTGTTCGACCGCCAGCCGATCGACACGCCCGGGCCGGGCGAGGAAGCCTGCAGGGGCGATATCGGCGACACCGCAGCCCTGGCGCAGGCGATGCAGGGGGTGCGCTGCGTGGTGCACCTGGCCGGCTGCACCACCGATGCCGACATGGAGGCCCAGATCGCCGGCAACATCCGCGGGGCCTGGAACGTGTTCGAAGCCGCCCGGGACGCCGGCGTGCAGCGGGTGGTCTATGCCAGCTCGCACCATGTGGTGGGCTACTACCCGCGCCACCGGCGCATCGGCACCGGCACGCTGTTGCGCCCCGACAGCCGCTACGGCCTGACCAAGGCCTTCGGCGAACAGGTGGGCGCGATGTTCGCCGACAAGCACGGCCTGCGGGTGTTGTGCATCCGCATCGGTTTCGTGGAAGACCGCCCGATCGATGCCCGCCGGCTGGCCATCTGGTCGAGCTGGCGCGACCTGGCGCAGCTCGTGCGGATCGGGATGCAGCACCCGGACCTGCGGTATGCCGTGGTCTACGGCGTGTCGGGCAACACCCGCAGCTTCTTCGACAACGACACCGCCTTCCGGCTGGGTTACCGGCCGCAGGACAACGCCGAGGACTTTGCCGCCCGCGTGCTGGCCGAAGCACCCGCCGAGGACCCGGCGCAGGTCGGCACGCAGGTGATGGGCGGCTGGGCCGCGAACAACGACTACACCGGCCCCATCGACCGCATCCACGAATGGTGAAGTCGGCCCGCCGTCAGCGCGGCGTGCCGAACTGCTGCACCCAGTACACGCCCAGCCGGGCACGGGCATTCACCGCATAGGCCACGGCCATCTCCTGGTAACCCGGGTTCATCAGGTTCGCGCAATGGCCAGGGCTCTTGAGCCAGCCAGTCACCGCATCCTCGGGCGTGAGCTGGCCGCCGGCGATGTTTTCGCCGGTCATGCGGTAGCTATAACCGGCACGGGTGACGCGCTGCGCCGGGGTGCTGCCGTCCTTGGCGTCGTGGCTGAAATAGTCCTGCGCCGCCATGTCCGCCGCATGGGCGCTGGCCGCAAGCTCCAGCACAGGGCTCCAGCGCACCGGTGGGGCAGCGGCATGGGCGGTGGCGCCACAGCTGCGCGGCTGCGCACGGGCCGCGTTCACCAGCGCCAGCATGCGCGCCTGCACCTGCTGTGCGGACAGGCCCACCACTGGCGCAAACGGCTCTGCGAGTACCACCCAGCTCTCATCGCCCTGCGCGAACAGCCCCAGTGCAGACAGCCTGGGCTGGACGAGATAGGCACAGAGGCGGGAGGCCACCATGGCCTCGACGCGGGGGCCGCGGCGCGGCCCGGTGAAACGCATCACCTGGACTTCGTTCATGCGGTCGCCCACGGACCGCACGGCGTCCTCGAGCGCGGTACCGCGGGCCAGCTTTGCGGCGACCGCATCCAGCGTGTCGCGGCGCACCAGTGGTGGCGCCGACCCGGCACACAAGCCGCCGGACGCTCGCAGCGTGTTCACCAGTCGCTCCAGATCCGCACTTTGCGCCTGCACCGTCGCGTGCGATGCACAGGCCAAGGCCAGCGCCATGCTGACGCTCCAGACGCGCGGGTATATCACTGCCGCTGGCTCAGGGACAGGGTGTCAGCCGCCGCCATCGGCGATACGCTGCGGGCCCGCCAGATCCAGGAACCACAGGCATGGGTCGACTCGGGCCGCGCCAATACCGCCATCGCCAGTGCAGGGAGCCCGGCACGTGATGCCTTGCTGGGAAAGGATGAAACCACGTTAGAGCCGGCCCGGTCAGGTGGACAAGGGCAGCCGAAAGATTGTGACACCTCCCCTTCGAACGGCTATCGGGCATTCGACACACTGGCACTGGAAATGCCGAGCAAGTCCAGGACGGCACAGACCAGGGTCAGGGGATGCGGCGGACACCCCGGGACGAACAGCGTGGGCGGAAAACGCTCCAGGAAGTCCCGCGCGATCGCTGGCGATCCCGCCCACGGTCCACCGGAAATGGCGCATGCGCCCACGGCGATGACGAACTTGGGGGCCGGCATCGCGTCCCAGCACAGCTGCAGCGCCTCGGTCATGTTGCGTGTGATGGGCCCGGTCAACACCAGGCCATCGGCATGCCGCGGCGACGCGACGATGTCGATGCCGAACCGCCCGATGTCGAAGTTGACATTGGTCAAGGCGTTCACCTCGAGCTCGCAGGCGTTGCAGCCGCCGGCAGACACCGAGCGCAGCTTGAGCGAGCGACCGAAGCGCCGGCGCAGGGCCTCGGACACCTGCAGCGGGTCGAGATCACGCCGAAGCGCGCTCAGCACCAGGCCCTCGCGCCCGGTACTGGCCAGACGCACATCGCTGGAGAACGACAGCTTGGCACTGGGGCAGACCGGCGCGCAGTCGCCGCACAGGATGCAGGACCCCAGGTCGATGCGCACGGGCTCCAGCGAGATCGCGTCGGTCGGGCAGGCCTCCAGGCAGGCGCGGCAACCGGTTGCGCAATCGCAAGCGGCGATTTCCGGTTTGCCCCGGAAGCCGGCAGGCCGGGCCTGGCGCGGATCGGCAATGGTCTGTTCTCCCTGGGCGCGTCGGACGGCAATCGACTTGAACACCATGGCTCCTACAGATCGTTCCCGCAATAGGACAGATCAAAACTCTTGTTGCAGACCGGAAAGTCCGAGATCTCGTTGTCGCGCACCGCCCAGGCCAGACCGAACCAGTTGAGCATCGACGGATCCTGCACCTTGCAGTGCAAAAGGCTGCCATCGGCAGCAGTTTCCAGCACCTGCACCACCGGCCCGCGGAAGCCCTCCTGCACCGACACACACAGGCTCTGTGGCGCCAGCGGCCCCGGGACCTGCAGCGCTGGCGCCGCCAGATCCGCCACCGACCCCTGCAACAGACGCTGGATCCAGGCCGTGGAGGCTTCGATCTCGCGCATGCGCAGCTGCATGCGTGCCCAGCAATCCCCCGTGGCCTGCGTGAGCAGCGGGGCCGGATGGGCGCCATACAGCCGGCCGGGCTGGCTGACCCGCGCATCCAGCGCCAGGCCGCTGGCGCGTGCCACCAACCCCACCAGGCCAAGGTCCTGCGCCACCTGGGTGCCGACGACCCCCACCCCCTGGAAGCGTGCCTGCACGCTGCGCGCGCCCAGCATCAATGCATGGACCTGCGCCGCGTCACGCACAAACACACGCAGGGTTTCCTGCAGGTCCTGCCGCAACGCGTTCGTGATGCCATGCCGCACGCCGCCCGGCCGCAGCCAGCCGCGGCCGAAACGGCTGCCACAGACGCGCATGGAGGCGTTGATGATGGCGGTACGCAGGCGGCCCAGGGTGGCTCCAGCTTGCAGAAAGGCGATGTCGGTGGCCAGCCCGCCGAGGGTCGCCAGATGCATGGCGATGCGCTCGAGTTCCAGCGCGATGCCACGCACCTGCTCGGCGCCTTCGGATACCTGCACGCCGCCAAGTGCCTCCAATGCGTTGCAAAAGGACCAGGCATAGGCAATGCTGCTGTCGCCGGCGATCGTCTCCACCAACGGCGTCAGGGCATGCGCCGGACGCTGCAGCAGCAGTGCCTCGACGCCGCGGTGCTGGTAGCCGAGCTGGATCTCCAGATGCAGCACCTGCTCGCCATGGCACATGAACCGGAAGTGGCCCGGCTCGATGACACCCGCATGGATCGGGCCGACGCCCACCTCATGCACCTGCTGCCCGCGCAGCACAAAGAACGGATGGGTGTGCATCTGCTGCTGGCGCGCCCCTTCGTAGCGCACCGGCTTGCACCAGGGGTGTCCCACCGGCTCCAGGCCGGTCTGCTCCCACAGCTCGCGCTCGAACATCTGCACCGCCGGAAAACGCGCGGTGAGGGACGGGTAGGCGGCACCACGGGCAGCGGCGCCACGCTGCAGGCGCATGCGCCCCTGCAGGTCCTGCAGGACGGCCGTGAGCAGCAGCCGGCCTGCGCCAGCCGGCCGGCCATACAGCGCCACCATGCGTTCGCCGGCGTCCAGCGCGCTGGCACAGGTATCGGCCCAGGCATCGAGGCCCCGCACCGGAATGTCTTGGGCCCGCACACACACCACCGGCCCGGCCGTCTGCATCACTGGCCTCCGATCGAATGCGCCACCTGGCGCAGCAAGGCGCTGACGGGCTGCGGCGTGTAGGCGCCCAGAAGCACCAACACGCCCACGAACCCGAGCTTGGGCACCGCCGTGACCCAGGACTCCACGATCGCCGGCCCCTGGCGCTCCGACGGACCCCACAACATCGGGAAGATGGCACGGCCGGTGGCGACGAAGATGACCGTGAGCATGGTGCACATGATCGCGAACGCCAGCAACTGCCCGGCCTGCACGATGCCCGAGAGGATCAGCATCTCGGCCAGGAAACTGCCGAAGGGCGGGAACCCCAGCAATGCAAAGGTGCCCACGGCAAACAACATGCCGGAGAAAGGCAACACCCGGATCACGCCGCTGAGCGCCGCCACCTCGTTGGTGCCGTAGACCGCGCGCAGCCGCCCGGCCGTCAGGAACAGCAAGGCCTTGACGAATGCATTGCTCACCACGTAGAGGACCACGCCATACGCCGCCGCCTTGCCCACCGACAGTCCGATCGCGATCACGCCGGAGGAGCTGACACAGGCGTAGGCAATCAGCCGCTTGTAATTGCGCGCCGCCATCACCTGCACGGCGGCCACCGTCAGCGACAGGCAGCCCATGACCAGCAGCCCATGGGTGACGAAGCCGGTCTCGCGCGCCTGCAGGATCTGCAGCACCCGGAACACGGCCACGATGCTGATGTTGAAATGCACGGCCGCCAGCAGGGCACTGGTGCTGGTCGGGGCGGTCTCGTAGGTGGCCGGCAGCCAGCTGTAGATCGGTGCCAGCCCGAGCTTGCTGCCCAGGCCGAACAGGATCAGCGCAAAACCCAGACGCTGCCAGCTGTCGCCGGCCACAGGCAGCGTGGCCGCCATCTGGTCCAGTGCGAAGACCAGCTCGCGCCCCTGCAGGCCGGCGCTGCGTGTCAGGCACAGAAATCCCAGGAAGGTCAGCGCCAGCGACATGCTGGAATACAGCAGGTATTGCCAGGCCACACGCCGGGCCTGGACCGATTCGCCCTGTGCGACCAGCGGGGCCAGGCACAAGGTGGTCAGCTCCATGAACACCCACAACACCAGCAGGTTATTGGCCATCACGCCCAGGTTCATCGCGAGCATGAACAGCAGCGAGAGCACTGCACGGGGCAGGATCTTCTCGGCCATGATGCGCGAGGTGCTGACACGCGACGCCATGTAGACGCTGATGCCCAGGAACACGGCATTGATGACCAGCAGGAACAGCATGGAGGTGGCATCCAGCACGAGGTAGCGCCAGGCCAGGTACACCGGCATGTCGGCCAGCGGTGTGCCGGCGAACACGGCAACGCTGGCCAGCAGTAGCAAGGCCGCGCAGACCACCAGCGTGGGCCCGGCCCAGGCATGGCGCGACAGGATCGGAGGCGCCGGTGTCATGCGCCGCTTTCTCCGGCGCCAGGCGGATGCTGCCGGGTGGCAACCTCCAGCCTGTCCGGCTGGCCGACAAGCCAGCTGCCGACGCCCACGGTGAGCAGGTACACCGCGGTCAGCATCAGATGGACGGGCAAGGGCCAGGGGGCTGTCAGCGTCGACTCGAACACGGCAATCGCGTTCTCCATGAACAACAGCGCCGCCAGCTGGGCCACCGGGGCCGTGTTGGTGGACAGGATCAGCAGCACCAGGATCACCGTGGCAGCCACCACACCCAGGGCCAGGGCCTGCGCATCGGCCATGGCCGCCCCGCCGAAATCGAAGGCCAGCGCCATCAGACCGATGCCGATGGCCCAGCTGAACAGGTTGGACGGCATCAGGTCGGTGTCGGGCTGCGCACACAGCCGAATGGCCCGTTGCAGCAGCAGCGGCGCCAGCACACCACGCACCAGCACCACTTCCAGCACGCCGAACAAGGTATGCCAGGACCACTGCGCATGGTGGAGGACGCCCACCCAGGCCAGCGCCAGCGCCTGCAGGACGAGCCACAGGGGCGCGGCGTGCACCTTGCCGAAAAACACCGGCACCATGGCCGCCATCAGAAACAACAGCAGGGGCAGGCGCATCAAGTCCCCCAGGCGCCGGCGATGGCCAGGCTCAGACAGGCCAGCAAGGATGCCAGCAGGAGATAGCGCGGGACCTGGCGCATGCGCAGGCGTGCCCGCAGGGACTCGACACACCCGACGGCAAGCGCGACGGCCGCCAGCAGCCCGAGCGCAGCCAGCAGGGCTGCCAGCGGATGCTCCAGTGGCGAGAACGGGTTCAGCACGGCGGCGATCAATCCCGCATAGGTGCTCAGCTTGAGGGCGCCGGCGTACTGCGTCGCCGCCAGTTCGGGGCCGCTGTGGTCCAGCACCATGGCTTCATGGACCATGGTCAGCTCCAGGTGGGTCAGGGGGTCGTCCACCGGCACGCGCGAGGCCTCGGATTGCAACAGGATGAACAAGGCCGCCACCACCGGCACCACCAGGACGGGATACAGCGCGGATGCATGCAGTGTGCCCACCAGCGCCGCGAAACTGGTCTGGCCCGTCGCGAGTGCCAGCGCGCCGATCAGCAGAAACAGCGCCGGTTCGGCAAACGCGGAGAACGAGGCCTCGCGCGCGGCACCCATGCCCTCGAAGGCGCTGCCGACGTCCAGCGCCGATACCATCAGGAACAGGCGCGCCAGGCCCAGCGCATAGGCGAACAGCACGAAATCATGCGTGAACTGCAAGGGCGCAAACGCCCCCAGCATCGGTGCGATCAGCGCGCCGAGCGCCGACGCCAGCAACACCACGTACGCACCGGCACGAAACAGCGGGGTGCTCAGGGCACTGTAGACAGGCTTCTTGTGCAGGAGACGAAGCAGGTCCCAGCCGGACTGCCAGATTCCCGGCCCGACCCGACCCGCCCAGCGCGCCTTGGTGCGGTTGACCAGGCCCACCAGCACCACCGGCAGGACCAGCGCCAGCACCCCGTGCGCGACGCTGAGGGCCAGCACGGTCGCGCTCACAGCAGCGGCCCCCCCACCAGCAGCACCAGAGCGGCAATCGCCACCAGCGCCACCAGCCCCGCCGCAAAGGCGTAGCGCGGGTCGTCCTCGCGCAGTTTCTGCGACAGGGCACTGGCCGAGGCGTCCCCATGGCGGATCACGTCGAACAGGCGGTGTTCGACTGCGTCGACACAGTCGGTGATGAGCCAGGCATCGGCAGGGAAATACCCTTGCGGCGCCTTCTGCCGGCGCACCAGCCGCAACACGCCGCGGAACCGTTCGGCGAAATCTGCAGAGAAGCCGGCGCCGGTGGTCTGCATGCGCGCGCTGACCGCGGCATACCCGCAAGCCCAGGTGGCCGAACGCGGCGCCGGGGACCCACGGGCCGTGGCAGCGCGCCATGCCCACACCAGCACCACCACCAGCAACAGCAGACCCGCCAGCAGACCGATGCGGGACAGATTGGCGGCCAGGTCCGCCAGTGCGACAGGCGCTGCCTGCACCGCCGGGCCGGTCAGCGAGGCCAGGGCAATACCTGCCGCCCCCTGCACCATCCACAAGCCCAGGACGGGAAACACCCCCAGTACCACCACTGCGACCGCATGCAGCCCCATCGGCAGCAACATCCATCGGCTGGCCTCGACCGGCGGGCGCGCGGCGGCGTCCCGCGGCGCACCCAGAAACGCGACCCCAAACGCGCGCGTGATGCTCAGGGCCGACACGGCACCCACGAAGGCCAGCAGCGCGCCAGTGACGTACAAGGCCAGCCTGGCACCCACCGGCAGGTCCTGCGCGCTGAACAGGCCGGCATAGACCGTGAACTCGCTGGCGAACCCATTGAAGGGCGGCAGGGCCGAGATGGCCACGCCACCGATGAGAAAGCTGGCTGCGGTCCAGGGCATCAGGCGGGCCAGCCCGCCGAGCCGTTCGACATCCACCGTGTGGGTTGCCTGGTACACGGCGCCGGCCGCGTAGAAAAGCTGGCACTTGAAGACGGCGTGGTTCAGCACATGCATCAGCCCGCCGGTGAAGCCGACCGCCACCAGCACCGGGTTGTTCCAGCTCAGCCCCAGGCATCCCACACCGAAGCCAATGCCCGCAATGCCCACGTTCTCGGTCGACGAATACCCCAGCAAGCGCTTGAGGTCCCGCTGTCCGACGGTGTAGAGCGCTCCGACCAGGGCGGAACAGGCGGAGAACGCGACGAGAAACCAGCCCATCCATTCATCCGGCGTGCCCATCAGCCAGACGAAGCGCACCAGTGCATACAGCCCGGCCTTGTGGATCACGCCGGACATCAGCGCCGACACATGGGCGGGTGCCGCCGCATGGGCACGCGGCAACCAGGAATGAAACGGGAAGAACGCCGACTTGAGCCCGAAGCTCGTGACCAGCAGCAGGAACACCGCGTTGCGCTCGGCGCCCGGATGGGACTGCATCCAGGTGCCGAAGCTGCCCAGGTCCCAGGCTCCGCAATGGGTATACAGGATCATCACGGCGGCCACCAGGAACATCAGTCCGACATGGGTCGACACCAGGTAGTTGAAGCCGGCAAATCGCACCTTCTGGTTGGTGTAGTCCCAGATCACCAGCAGCCACGCGGCGAGCGCCGCGATCTCCCAGCCCAGCAGGAAGATCAGCGCATGGTCGCCGGCGTATACCAGCACGAACGACAGCGCGGTCATGTTCAAGAGCGCATAATGCACCCCGACATGGCGTCGCGTGGCCAGGTAGGGTCGCAGATACCCCAGCGCATAGACGCCACCGAGCAGCGTCATCGGCAGGGACCAGGCCAGGAAAAACGCGCCCAGCGCATCCAGCCGGACCCGCAGCGTGCCCACCGGATAGGCCCATGCGAGTTCTCCGACCAGCACCTCGCCGCCCAGCAGCACCGGCAGCACCATGGTCCAGACCAGGGCGGTGGCGACCAGTTGCGACAGGATGCCGATGGCTGCGCGCAGAGGGTTGGACAGCGGCAACAGACATGCCGCCGCACCCACCAGCAGCACCAGCACGGCGGCAATCAGAGTGCCCACACACACACCCAGGCTTGCCCGCAGGCCGGTTCACGGCGAAAGCGAAGGCCCTGCACGCGATCCATTCCCGTGCTCAGCACACCGGGCTGCCGGCCCGGACGGTTGGCATCAACATGGTATTTGTTCTCGATGTTATTTGCATGATAATCCAGTTGTCATTTGGAGACGCCATGGAAATCAAGACAGCGCGCCTGACGGTACTGGTCGACCCCGCCAAGAAGAAGGCCTTCGAAGCCCTGTGTGCCAGCCAGGACGTCACCCCCTCCCAGGTGGTGCGTCGCCTCATCCGCGACTATCTGGTGCACCACGGCGTGCGGTTCGTCCCCAGCGGCCAGGAAGACCCGGACGAGTCCGCGCCCAAGGCCTGACAAGGCGCCCGCACTATGGCAGGATGACCGCATGGACACCGACCTGCCGCCCCTGATCCGCAGCCTGATGGCCCCCGGGCGTTTCCCGGGTGTGCCGGGGCCTGCGGAACTTGTCGAGACCCACATCTCCTGGGTGCTGCTGGCCGGCGATCACGCGTTCAAGATCAAGAAGCCGGTGCGGCTGCCTTTCCTGGACTTCAGCACGCTGGCGCAGCGCAAGACCTGTTGCGAGGACGAACTGCGCCTGAACCGGCGCTTTGCACCCGACCTGTACCTGGATGTGGTGGGCCTGTACCACTCGGCCGAAGACCCGCGCTGGAGCGGCAACGGCGACCCCATCGAATACGCGGTGCGCATGCGCCGCTTCGACGAATCTGGCAGGCTGGACCATCTCTGTGCACTGGGTCGGCTGAAACCAGACCATCTCTCCGACCTGGCCCGGACACTCTCGGATTTCCATGCGAATGCGCCCACTGCACCGCCCGACAGCCGGTTCGGACACCCGCCAGGGGTGCTGGCTGCCGCACTGGAGAATTTCCAGGAGCTGCAACAGTTGCTGCGCGCCACCGAGCAGGCCCGGCTGGCCCGGTTGCAGGCCTGGACCGAGGCGGAATTCGGTCGGCAAACAGCCCCCATGCGCACACGCAGGGCCGGTGGACGCGTGCGCGAATGCCATGGCGACCTGCACCTTGCCAACATGGTCTGCATCGATGGGCGCATCCGGATGTTCGACTGCATCGAATTCAGCGAAGACCTGCGCTGGATCGACGTGGCCAGCGAATACGCTTTCACCTATGTCGACCTGCTGGACCACCGGCAGGGCGCCCTTGCCGGGTGGTTCCTCAATGAGGTGCTGGCCTGCAGCGGCGACTACGAAGCCGCCGTCGTGCTGCGTTTCTATGCGGTGTACCGCGCCCTGGTCCGGGCCAAGGTGGCGGCCATCCGCGGCGCCCCCCAAGGTGGCGAGGCTGACACAGCCGCTTATCTGGCCCTGGCCGAGCAGCTCGCGCAGCCGCAAACAGCGCGGCTGATCATCACGCACGGGCTCGCAGGCTGCGGCAAGACGGTGGCGAGCACCCGGCTGCTGCAGGCCGACCCGAGCGCCACCACGCTGCGCCTGCGCTCCGACATCGAACGCAAGCGCCTGTTCGGGCTGAGCGCGCGCCAGCACAGTGGCTCACCCCTGGGGGGGGGCATCTATGCGCCCGATGCCCACGCACACACCTACGCCCATCTGCACGCGCAGGCCGCCATGTTGCTGCGTGCCGGCTGGTCGGTCGTGGTGGACGCGGCATTCCTGCGCCGCGCCGAGCGCGACCGCTTTCGGGGCCTTGCCGCCGAACTGGGCGTGTCCTGCGCAATCCTGGCCCCGCAAGCGAGTCCGCAGGTGCTGCGCGAAAGGATCCTGGCACGCCAGCAACAGGGGCTGGATGCCTCGGAGGCGACCCTCGCGGTGCTCGAACAGCAAATGCACTGGATCGAGCCGCTGACCGCCGACGAACAGGTTTGCCGAATCGCCCTGGCACCGGAGCCGGCGTGAGGCCGGCCAGGCAGACGGGCAGACTATCGGTTGTCTGCGCCCTGACGGGCGCGCGCCGCAAGTTCGTTCGCGCTGCGCTCCAGGCAGAACGGCAGTTTGGCGAGCGCCGCAGTGGCAAGCGCGGCACTTGGGGCTGGCGGCACAGGAGACGCCACCGGCACCTCTGCCAGTGGCGTGGGATAGTGCGCAGCAGCGGGGGCGCACTGTGCGGCGGTGCGGGCGTACCGGCGCGACGGTGTTCGGCCCCCCTGAGCCGGATGCGCGGTCAGCGCGACAGCGGCGCGGCCGCAAACCGCGAGAAACGCGGCTCGGGCAGACCGCGAACCCCGACGTCCAGCGCGAAGACCGCACCACACAGGTCGGTCGCACCTGTCGCGGGACGGATCGACGTGACCAGCAGCGTGTCCAGGCGCGGTCCGCCAAAGGCGCACATCGAGGGCTTGGGCACCGGCACCGGCACCGACGCAAGCAGCCGGCCGGCCGGGTCGAAGCGGTGCACCAGACCCGCATCATTGGCACAGATCCAGTAGTGACCCCCGGCATCCACGGCAGCACCATCCGGGCGCCCGGGCAAGGGCGCCATGTCGACGAAGACGCGCGGGCGACCCGGCATGCCGGAGACCGGATCGACATCACAGGCCCAGACCGTCTGCACGCTGGGGTGGGAGTCCGAGAAGTAGAGGGTTTTGCCGTCCGGGCTGAACGCCAGGCCGTTGGGCGTGATCAGGCCGTCGAGCGAGGTCGCACGCAGGCCGTTTTCGTCCAGGCACATCCAGGCGCCCACGGCGGATGGCGGCGTCATGTCCATGCACATGGTGCTGAGCCAGAACCGGCCTGCGGCATCGCACCGCCCATCGTTGAAACGCATGTTCGGGCGCGGGTGGGTGATGGGCGCGAGGCAGGCCAGCTGCAGCAGTGGCGGCTCCCGCAGTGCGACCGCATAGACACCCGTCTCCATGGCCGCAACGATGCCGCCTCTGGCGCTCAGCGCAATGCAGCCCACGCGCTGCGGCGTATCCCAGGACTGCTGCACACCGGTGGCCCAGTCCAGCCGGTGGATCTGGCGGCCATTGATGTCCACCCAGTACAAGGCCTGCGCATCGCCGTCCCAGACCGGGCATTCGCCGACCTGGTCGCGCCTGGCCGTGATCACGCGGGGTTCCGACATGCCGGCGCCGCGCGTCAGTCGAACGGACCCATGCGCACGAAGCCGCCGCCCTGGAACACCGCCACCGGGTCGGTCGGGTCCGGGGCGGGCGTGCGTGCGAAGAGGGCTTCACGGAATGGCTCGGAACTGTCCTGGGGTCGGTAGCCCAGGTGCCGGGCGCGGGAGTTGTCCCACCAGGTGACAGGGTTGTCGGACATTCCGAACACGATCGTATGCCCCAGCATGGGCGTGCTCAGGCAGGCCGTGACCAGGCGGTACAGATCCGCGTGGCTGAGCCAGCTGGCGAGCATGCGCCGGTCCACCGGCTCGGGAAAGGAGGAGCCGATCCGCACGCAGGCGGTCTCGATGCCGTAGCGGTCGAAGTAGAAGCGGGACAGGTCTTCGCCAAAGGCCTTGCTGACACCGTACATGCCGTCCGGGCGCGGCGGATGGTCTGCGGTAATCGTTTCCGACTGCCTGTAGAAACCGGTGACATGGTTGGAGCTGGCAAACACCACACGCCGTGTGCCGCACTTGCGCGCGGCTTCGTACAGGTTGTGCATGCCGATGATGTTGGCCTGCAGGATCGGCCCGAACGGGCCCTCCGAAGGCACACCACCCAGGTGCACCACGGCATTGACGCCCTGCATCATCGCCAGCACGGCATCGGTGTCGGCCAGATCGGCGAGCATCACCTCCTCGCCGGGCCGGGCCGCACCGACATCCACCCGGTCGGACAGGCGCAAGGTGGTGCAATCCGCCTTCAGAGGTTCGCGCAAGGCCTGGCCCAGCTTGCCGGCGGCGCCCGTCAGCAGCAGTCGTTCGTGCAGCTTGGTTCCCATGGTGTACCTGTTTCCTGGTGCCTTCGGCACGGTGTGGATTGCGGGGTCCTATGTTATCTGCAGCCATGCGATGCAGCCACGCCAGACACCAAGGGCACAGGCGGGGGCCTTCTCAGCGCGAAAACCGGAAAACCGCCGTGGAAGCCAGCAGGTTGGGCAGCCAGCGTACCGTGCGCCCGTCCTCCAGACCGAAGCTGTCCTGGATCTTGAGCCCATTGCGCTGGGCCAGCACAGCGAAATCGGCATAGGTGCCAACCCGGATGTTGGGGGTGTCGTACCACTGGTAGGGCAGTCGCCGCGTCACCGGCATGCGGCCACCGAGCACACTGAGGCGGTTGGGCCAGTGGCCGAAATTCGGGAATGCGACGATGCCGATGCGCCCGACCCGCGCGGTCTCGCGCAACATGACTTCGGCATTGCGCAAGTGCTGCAGGGTGTCGATCTGCAGCACGACATCGAAGCTCGCATCATCGAAGGCGGCCAGTCCCTCGTCAAGATTGAGCTGGATGACGTTCACATCCTTGCGCACACAGGCCAGCACATTGGCGTCATCGATCTCGATGCCGTACCCGCTGCAGCCCCGCTGCGCCTGCAGATAGGCCAGCAGGCTGCCGTCGCCGCAGCCCAGATCCAGCACCCGCGCACCGGCCGGCACCAGCTGCGCGATCGCCTCCATCGTGCGCTCATCACTCATGGTGTGCCCCCGCGCAAGCCTGCCGCGATCTGGTCGAAGTAGGCGCGCACCAGGTTCATGTACCGACTGTCGTCCAGCAAAAAGGCGTCGTGGCCGTGTGGCGCATCGATTTCGGCGTAGCTCACATCCCGCCGGTTGTCCAGCAAGGCCCGCACAAGCTCGCGACTGCGCGCCGGCGAAAATCGCCAGTCGGTGGTGAAGCTGACCAGCAGGAACCGGGCGGTCGCCCGTGCCAGCGCCTGGCCGAGGTTGCCGGCATAGTCCCGCGCCGGGTCGAAATAGTCGAGGGCCCGGGTGATCAGCAGATAGGTATTGGCGTCGAAGTACTCGGCGAACTTGTCACCCTGGTGGCGCAGGTAGCTCTCGATCTGGAACTCGACCTCCTGGGTCGTGTAGCGGTAGTGCCCGGGGCCGCCCCCGGGGGACTCTGCGCCGTCCGACCCGCGCAGCAGGGTGCTGCGCAATTCGCGTCCGAACTTTTCGTTCATGACATCGTCGCTGAGGTAGGTGATGTGGCCGATCATCCGCGCGATGCGCAGCCCGCGCTTGGGTTTGGTCTCGGACCGGTCCGCCCGGGCGTAGAAGTCGCCACCATTGAAGTCAGGGTCGGTGACGATGGCCCGACGGGCCACTTCGTTGAATGCGATGTTCTCTGCGGTGAGATTGGGGGCGCTGGCGATCACGACGGCATGGCGCACGCGCTGTGGATACTGCAGCGTCCAGCTCAGCGCCTGCATGCCGCCCAGGCTGCCGCCCATGACCGCCGCCAGGCTGGCGATTCCGAGGCGGTCCAGCAAACGGGCCTGGGCATCGACCCAGTCCTCCACCGTCACGACGGGAAAGGATGCTCCGTAGACCCGACCGGTGTCCGGGTGTAGATGCATCGGCCCCGTGGAACCGAAGCAGGAACCCAGGTTATTGATGCCAATCACAAAGAAGCGCCGCGTGTCCAGCGGCTTGCCCGGGCCGATCATGCTGTCCCACCAGCCCTCCGAGCGCTCTTGTCCCGCGTACCGGCCGGCCAGGTGGTGCGACGCATTCAGCGCATGCAGGACCAGAACAGCATTGGACTTGTCCGCGTTGAGTTCGCCATAAGTCTCGTACACCAGATCGTAGGCGCGGATCGACGCACCGCTGCGCAAGGGCAGCGGTTCGGCGAAATGCATCGACAAAGGTGTGACAAACATAAAAAACCCGGCACCGCTGAAGGCGGGCCGGGGTACCAGAGGGGTCGCGGAGTCCGTCTTTAGCAGTTTCTCGGGACTCTCGGATCCCGGTGCCCGCAAGCTGAAGCAAATCGGCACAAGCTGCAAGTATATTGCGCTGCCACCGCGCAATCGCGCAGGATGAAGGTTGCGGGATGTCCCGCAGATGACAAATAGTTTGCAATATTTTCCGGTTGGCGCATAATGATCGCGTATTGCCGATTGAGCGGGGATACGAGTATGCGGTGATTAGTCAGTTTCGCGTCTGCTTTAAGTCTTCAATGGTTTGTTGATTGCGGTTATCGGACTCCATCGCTTTTTGAGTTATTTTGAGGAGTCCTTTCATGGGCAACAAACTTTACGTAGGCAACCTGCCTTATTCATTCCGTGACGAAGACCTGCTGAACGCATTCTCTGCACACGGTTCTGTCTCCAGTGCCAAAGTCATGATGGAGCGCGACACCGGTCGCTCCAAGGGCTTCGGTTTTGTTGAAATGGGCAGCGACGCCGAGGCACAAGCGGCCATCAGCGCCATGAACGGCCAGCAATACGGTGGCCGCGGCTTGGTTGTCAACGAAGCGCGCCCGATGGAGCCGCGTCCCCCCCGTAGCGGTGGCTTCGGCGGCGGCGGCAGTGGCGGCGGTTATGGCGGCGGCGGCGGCGGCGGTAGCCGCAGCGGTGGCGGCGGCGGTTACGGTGGTGCTGGCGGCGGCGGCGGCGGTGGTGGTCGCAGCGGTGGCGGCGGCGGTTACGGCGGTGGCCGTAGCAGCTACTGAGATTCCTGACAACGCAGCGCTGCGGCGTTGCAGTCAATGAAAGGCCCGCAAGGGCCTTTTTTCATGGCTCCAGCGCCCGCTTCTTGCGCGGGCGACCGGCAAACAGGCGGTCAAACGCCTTGTCCGGCAACAGGCGCAGCACACCCGCCACGATGGCCATCTGCCAGGGAATCACCCGGTAACTGTCGCCCTCCTCGATGGCGCGGTACGCTCTCTGGGCAAACGCGTCGGGCTGCATGAGAAACGGCATGCCATACCGGTTGCCCTGGGTCAGCGGCGTATCGATGTAGCCTGGGCAAAGGGTGGTCACCCGCACTCCCGTGCCGCGCAATTCCCCACGCAGGGACTCGCAATAACTGATGACGGCGGCCTTGCTGGCACAGTAGGCACCATGGCCCGGAAAACCACGGATCCCATTGACACTGGCGATGCCCACCAGCGAGCCGGATCCACGCGCGCGCATCCCCTCCAGAAACGGATGAAAACTGGCAGCCATGCCGACATTGTTGATGGCAAACACCCGAGCCATCACGTCGAGGTCCTCACGGATGGCCGTATCCATGCCCACACTGATGCCCGCACTTGCGATCACTACATCCGGCAGCCCCTGGCGAACGATGCAATCACGGGCGGCAACCAGCACGCTGTCCACCTGCGTCACGTCTGCGGCATAAATGCCGCAACGGGCGTCGGACCAGCCGGCCGCCGTCGCCCATTCGCGCATCGGCGCTTCATGGCGAGCCACCATTGCCACCCGATAACCCGCCCGGTAGAAGCGCGCGGTCAGAGCCTGGCCGATCCCGCTGGAGGCCCCTGTGACAAAAACCAGTTTCGACGACACGGCAGCGCTACCCGGGCTAGCGTGCTGCAGCCGGAACCAGCGTGCCCTTGACCCGGCCCTGCATCACCATGGTCTGTCGCAGGTTGTCATAGTCCATGGTGTCGGCAAGAAAGACGTCCCTGCCACGCCGGATCTCCACCGGGCGGTTCGACACGACGCGGTCGGCTTTCAGGTAGGCATGCAGAAACTCGCCGCGGAACTCGATGCGCGGTGTAATCTGCCCGGCCGGACCACGCTGTGCATCCCGCACAATCTGTGCGCGGCCGAAGAGCTGTACCTCGGAGCCATCGCGGTTGGTCAGGGCCCGGTTGGCGGTTGCGGTGGTCAGACGGCCCCTGTCATCGAATGACAGGATCCGCACCGCGTCGATCTCCAGTGTCTCGGTGTCGGGGTAATGGCGGGCAGCAGCACCATACACCTCGCTCTTGATCCGCCCAGACTCGACAAAAGTGCGCACCGAGAAGCCCTTCATGAAATAGTCGGGTTCATGCCGGACCACCCGCTCGGGCACTGGTTCGCGCCGCACCGGGGTGCTCTCGACCAGCCAGTAGGTGCCCAATGCCAGCAGCCCCATCAGCGTGATCGGCAGGTACAGCGACAGGCGGTCCCACAAAGCCAGCAGCGCACGCATCAGGACAGCGCTCCCCGCAAGAGATCGTCGTAGCGACCGGCAGCGATCAGCAGCAGGTCGCAGAACTCGCGTGCAGCGCCCTCACCACCGCGGCTGCTGGACACGAAATCGACCCGGACCCGCACTTCATGGTGGGCATTCGCCGGCGCTGCGGAGAACGCGCAGCGGGAGATCAGACCCAGATCCGGCCAGTCATCGCCCATCACAGCCGCGTCAGACCAGCCGTGACCCAGTTCGGCCAGCACTGCACCGGCCTCGGCACACTTGTCCACCACGCCAAAGCGGGCATGCCCGATGCCCAGCGACTGAAGGCGCGCACGCAGTGGCTTGGAGTCCCGCCCGGTGATGACGACTGGCACCATCCCCGCCGCCTGCAGCATCTTGAGCCCGTGGCCATCCAGGACATGGAAGCGCTTGAGGGTTTCGCCACGCGCCGACAGGTAGAGCCCCCCATCGGTCAGGACGCCATCGACGTCCAGGAAAATCACGACCACGCCCTGCGCCTTGAGCAGGAGTTCGGGCGGGTACGACAGGCGTTCGGGCATCAGATCACCTTGGCCCGCATCAGATCGTTGCTGTTGAGCGCGCCACACAAGGCACCTGCTTCGTCCACCACCAGCACACTGGTGATGCGGTGCTGCTCCATCAACTGCGCGGCATCCACGGCCAGCGCCTGCCTGGCGATGGTGCGCGGCGCCCGGTGCATCACGGCGCCGGCCGTCAGGGCACGCAGGTCTGCGCCTTTCTCCACAAGGCGGCGCAGGTCGCCATCCGTGAAGATGCCCAGGACCCGCTGATCCGCATCCACGATGGCCACGGCTCCCAGGCCCTTTTCACTCATTTCGCGCATCATGTCCGTCAGGCTGGCGTGGCCAGCGATACGCGGCACGGCATCACCCGAGCGCATCACGTCCTGGACATGGGTCAGCAGCTTGCGACCCAGCGCCCCTCCAGGGTGCGAACGCGCGAAGTCCTCGGCCTTGAACCCCCTTGCATCGAGCAAGACCAGCGCCAGCGCATCGCCCATGGCGAGCTGCGCGATGGAACTCGCGGTGGGAGCGAGGTTGAGCGGGCAGGCCTCCTTGGCAACGCTGCAATCGAGCACGATGTCGGCATGGCGCGCCAATGTGGAGCCGGATTGACCGGTCATGGCGATCACCCGCACGCCGAGCCGCTTCAGCAAGGGCAGGATGGTCGAGAGCTCCTGGGACTCGCCGCTGTTGGAGATGGCCACCACGACGTCATCCGCCGTGACCATGCCCAGGTCACCGTGGATCGCCTCGCCCGCATGCACGAACAGGGCCGGTGTGCCGGTGGACGCCAGCGTGGCGGCCATCTTGCGGCCGATATGGCCGCTCTTGCCCATGCCCATGACCACCACGCGGCCGGTGACCGACAACATGGTCCGTACCGCCTCCAGAAAGGACAGGCCCAGTGCCTGGCGCAGTCCCAGGATCGCTGCGGATTCGGTGTCGAAGGTTTCCCGCGCCAGGCGCAGCGCCTGGTCGCAGTCGAGCGCGCTGTGCCGCGCCGGCGTGTGGGTCATGGCCGCGATTTTAACGTGGAAGACATCCCCGACGTCGGCGCGCGAGGACCTGGCCTGACGTTGGCCGGGGCGCGAGATTGGGGCAGCGGTGCAGGGATCAGGTTGCTGGGACGGGCTTTGGCATGAAGCCGTGCTTG
>Ga0247831_1001694_pt1 | contig 39721 bp, 42 predicted proteins | sample LaCruzMarch2015__9_FD_192406 | JGI IMG/M metagenome (GOLD analysis project Ga0247831, IMG submission 192406) | Freshwater microbial communities from meromictic Lake La Cruz, Castile-La Mancha, Spain - LaCruzMarch2015_1m | ecosystem: Environmental > Aquatic > Freshwater > Lake | place: Spain...
GGCCAACTACACATGGGACGCGATCGCGGCCTCGACCATCGCCGTGTACGAGGTCGCCACCCGTCCGGGTGAGCCTCAAGAGTTCACGGAGGCGTGACCTTCGCCGGGTGGGGCGCCACTACCCTCGCCTGGCATGCGAGCCGTCCGCCAGTTCACCGTCGTACCTGCCGTTCCGCCTGCCCTCGACGCGCTCCGCGAACTCGCCACGAACCTGCACTGGACCTGGGATCGCGACACCAAGCAGCTCTTCTCGCAGCTCGACCCTGAGGCGTGGGAGGCGGCGGGCCACGACCCGCTCCACCTGCTGGCCATCATCGAGCCCGAGCGGTGGACGCGGCTCGCCGCTGACACGTCGATCATCGAGTCGACCCGTTCGGCGAAGGCTCGGCTCGACGCAGCTGTCCGTGAGCCCCGCTGGTTCCAGGGGCGTAGCGGGTCACCGCTGCACCTCGTGGCCTACTTCTCGCCGGAGTTCGGGATCAGCGAGACGCTGCCGCAGTACAGCGGCGGCCTCGGCGTGCTGGCCGGCGATCATCTCAAGGCGGCAAGCGACCTCGGCGTGCCGTTGGTGGCGATCGGCCTGCTCTACGCCGAGGGCTACTTCCGGCAGAGCCTGAACGCCGACGGCTACCAGGAGGAGCGCTTCCCCCGGCTCGACCCCAGTGGCCTCGCGCTCACCGACACGGGTGTGCAGGTGGTCGTCGAGATCGCCGGTGAGCCGGTGCGGGTGCATGCGTGGTTGGTACAGGTCGGTCGGGTGAACCTCTACCTGCTCGACACCGCCGTCGAGGGCAACAGCGCCGAGGGCGCGAGCATCACGAACCGGCTCTACGGCGGCGACGCCGAGCACCGCCTGCGCCAGGAGATCGTCCTCGGCATCGGCGGCGTCCGGGTGCTGCGTGCACTCGGGCTCGACCCCGAGGTGTTCCACACCAACGAGGGCCATGCCGGATTCCTGTCCCTCGAGCGCATCCGTGAACTCGTCGGCCAGGGCCTCACGTTCGCCGAGGCGGTCGAGAGCGTCCGAGCCGGCGGCGTGTTCACCACGCACACGCCCGTGCCGGCAGGCATCGACCGCTTCGAGCGCGACGTCATGCACCGCTACTTCGGCTCGTTCGCCGAGGCGTGCGGCACCGACTTCCAGACGCTGATGCAGCTGGGCCACCGCGCCGACGAGCCCGACGACACTCGGTTCAACATGGCGGTCATGGGCATGAAGCTGGGCGGCCGATCGAACGGCGTTGCGCAGTTGCACGGAGCGGTCAGCCGCGAGATGTTCGGCGGCCTGTGGCCCGACATCCCGGTCGACGAGGTGCCGATCGGCGCGATCACCAACGGCGTGCACGCACACACCTGGGTCAGCGACCCGATCGACGCGCTGCTGCGCCGCTCGGTCGGTGGCGTGTGGGACGGTGCCGACGAGGCATCATGGAAGGGCGTCGAATCACTGCCTGCCGACGAGATCTGGGCGGCCCGCCGTGCCGGCCGCACCGAACTGGTCGAGTTCGTCCGCTCGCGCCTCGGCGACGCGCTCCTCGACCCCGACGCCCTGACGATCGGCTTCGCCCGACGCTTCGCCACCTACAAGCGCGCCACCCTGCTGCTGTCGCAGCCCGACCGCTTGCGCGAGATGCTGCTCAGCGCCGATCGGCCGGTGCAGTTCGTGTTCGCCGGCAAGGCGCACCCGGCCGATCAGCCGGGCAAGGACATGATCCGCGACATCGAACTGTTCGCCCGCCACCTCGACGTGGGTCACCGGTTCCTGTTCGTGCCCGATTACGACATGGCCGTCGCCAGGCTGATGTACCACGGGTGCGACGTGTGGCTGAACAACCCGCGCCGCCCGCTCGAGGCGTGTGGCACCAGCGGCATGAAGGCCGCGCTGAACGGTGCGCTGAACTGCAGCATCCTCGACGGCTGGTGGGACGAGTGCTTCGATGGCGAGAACGGCTGGGCGATCACCTCCGCCGGCGACGATCCCGACACCACGCGCCGCGACCTGCGTGAGGCGACGAGCCTGTTCGGCCTGCTCGAGCGCGAGATCGTGCCGCTCTTCTACCAGCGCGACGCCGCCGGTCTGCCCCACGGCTGGATCGACGCGATGAAGCACAACTGGACGTCCCTCGGGCCGTTCGTCACCGCCGCCCGCATGGTGCGCGACTACGTCACCGAGCTCTACGAGCCGGCGGCGCAGAGCGCCCACCAGGTCGCCGACGACCATTGGGCCCGCGCCAGGTCCCTCGCCGACTGGAAGGCCCGCATCACGTCGCAGTGGCCGAACGTTCGCGTCACGAGCGTCGATGCCGACACCAGCCCGGCGCACGAGGGCGACGAGCGCATCGCTCGGGCGCACGTACACCTCGACGTCATCTCGGTGAGCGACGTGGACGTGCAGCTCATGCACGGGTCGATCGATTCCACCGGCGAGTTCGTCGGCCGTCCCGAGACCCTGTCGATGGAGCACGACGGCGACGGCAACTTCCGCTGCACCTACAGCGTCAGCGCAGCCGGTGCGTACGGCCTCACCGTCCGGGTGCTGCCGAGGCACGACGGGCTCATCACGCCCGTCGAACTCGGCCTCGCCGCCTGGGCGGGCTGACCCTTCACCGCATCAGCATCGTCCGTTCATCCGCCCGCCAACCGACCGTCAGGTCGGGGGCGCAACATGGCAGCCATGCATCTGTTGCGTCGTTGGATCCACCGTCTGGTCGATGCCTGCACGCTGCGGGTCGTGGCCGATGACGGCACCCCCCTCGTCATCGTCTGCGACCCGCACGGAGCCGGCGTCGTGACGCTGGCGGCCGACGAGCCCGGCTACTGGGACCTCCCCGATATCACCGACACCGAGTGGTACCGGATCGAGCGAGCCGACTGGTAGCTCGACCGCCGGCCTACCGGCCGGTGAAGGTCGCCTTGCCGGGGCCGTGCTCGAGGAAGCTGGCGACGCCGATCTGGCTGTCCTCGCTCTGGAACACCTCGGTGAACAGCCGACGCTCGAGCACAAGGCCATCGTGCAGCGCGAGGCTGAGTCCCTGGTCGACCGCCTTCTTCACGAGGCCCTGCGCCACGCTGGCGCCCTTCGCCACCTCGGCGGCAAGGGCTAGCGCCCGCTCGGTCAGCGCCTCGGGGGCGACGATCTCGTCGGCGAGCCCGATGCGCAGCGCCTCGTCGGCCTTCACCTGACGACCCGTGATCATCAGTTCCTTCGCCCGGCCGGGTCCGACGAGCCGGGGCAGGCGCTGCGTGCCGCCGCCGCCGGGGATGATGCCGAGCAGGACCTCGGGCTGGCCGAAGACTGCTCGTTCGCTGACGATGCGGTAGTCGCACGCCATGGCGAGCTCGCACCCACCACCGAGTGCGTAGCCACTGACGGCCGCGATCGTGAAGCGGGGCAGCGCCGCCAGCGAGTCGAGGGCGGCGTGGAAGCCGCGGCCGATGCGCTCTGCCTCGGCCGGTCCGCCGAACTGCGAGATGTCGGCACCGGCAGCGAAGATCCGCTCGCCACCGGTGACCACGACAGCGCCCGGGAGGTCCGCTGCGAGGTCGCTCACCACGTCGGCCAGCGCGGCCAGTACCTCCTGCGAGAGGGCGTTCACCTTGGGGTTGTTGAGGGAGACGACCGCGACTCCGTCGTCGCGTCGTTCGAGCAGCACCAGATCGGACATGCAACCCAACCTAACCGAGTCGCTCGGGGCACCACGGGTGCGCCACTGCACTCGGGTGTGCGGTTTCGACTCGATCGGCCGGCCCTGACTCGATCAGCCGGGGTTCGTCAGGCGTCGACGCCTTTGAGCATCTCGTCGGCGGCGCCCCACGGGTCGAGGGCACGCTCGAGCACCTGGTCCTGCAGCGACTCCCAGCGGTCACCGGTGGTGATCTCGCGGGCCTTCTGCTCGAGGCGGCGGGCGACGATCTCGCGCAGTTCCTCGCGCAGACGGAAGGCGCGTCGGCGGGCGAGCTCGCCGGACGCCTCGATGCGCGAGCGATGCTCGAGCACGGTGTCCCACAGTTCGGTGACGCCCTTGCCCTCGGTGGCGACGACCGACAGGATCGGCGGGCGCCAGGCCTCGTGGGCGAGGTCGGACAGGTCGAGCATCTGATCGAGGTCGCGGCGGGTCTCGTCGGCACCCTTGCGGTCGGCCTTGTTGATCACGAAGATGTCGGCGATCTCCATCAGACCGGCCTTGTTGGCCTGCACGCTGTCACCCCAACCCGGGTTGACGACGACGACGGTGGTGTCGGCCTTGCCCGCGATCTCGACCTCGACCTGGCCCACGCCGACGGTCTCGACGAGGATCCAGCGGCGGCCCACGGCATCGAGCAGGCGGACGGCCTCCGGCGTCGCGAGGGACAGGCCACCGAGGTGACCGCGGGTTGCCATCGAGCGGATGAACACACCCGGGTCGGTGGCGTGGTCCTGCATACGGACCCGGTCGCCCAGGATGGCGCCTCCGGTGAACGGCGACGACGGGTCGATCGCCAGCACGGCGACCTCGATGTCCTGGCTGCGGAGGTTGCCGATGAGCGCCGAGGTGAGCGTGCTCTTGCCGGCACCGGGTGCGCCGGTGAGGCCGACGGTGTAGGCGTTGCCGCCCAGCGGGTAGCTGAGACGGCCGACCTCTCGTGCCTCGTCGGTGCCACGCTCGACCAGTGAGAGCAGACGGGCCACAGCGGCGCGGTCACCCGAACGGGCGGCTTCGAACAGCTCGGCCGGCGGGGCGTGCCGCCGGCTCATGCCACGTTCACGACTTCGGTGACGCCGTCGATCCGGTCCTTCATGATGCGCTCGATACCTGCCTTGAGCGTCTGCGTGCTGGCCGGGCAGGTGCCGCAGGCACCCACGAGTGTGACCGAGATGACCCCGGTCTCCTCGTTCACGTCGCGCAGCACGATGTCTCCGCCGTCGGCCTGGAGAGCCGGCCTGATGACTTCGATGGTCTCTTCCACTTGGGCGCGCATGAGGTGACTTGCTTTCGAAAGGGGCGTTCCTCATTCAAGCAGGAGCCGCCGTACGATGACGACTCATGAGAACACGCGTCGTCCTGCTCGGCATTCCCGCGTCCCTTCTGCTGCTGTCCATCACGGCGTGCGGGACCGACGAGGAGGCGTTGGTGTCGACCTCCGCTCCGGCCGCAACCACCGCGACCACCGCCCCGGCGCCGGCCACGACCGCCGACTCCGGCCCGGCCGCCACCGACGCGCCGGCCTCCACCACGGCTCCCGACGACGGCACGGTCCGTATCGACGTCACCGTCGGCACCGACTCGGGCGCCGACCGCATCGAACAGGTGCCGCTCGGCAGCACCGTGGTGCTCACGATCACCGACCCGGTCGCCGCGCAGGAGTACCACGTCCACGGCTTCGACCTGGGCGACGGCCAGGAGTTCGAGCCCGGTCAGACGGCGACGTTCACCTTCACTGCCGACACGGCCGGCGAGTTCGAGGTCGAGAGCCATGTCACCGAGGCGGTCCTCGTCGTGCTGCAGGTGAGTTGACGTGCTGGCGCACCAGGGTGGTTGGGACGAGATCCTGCTGATCGTCGGCCCGATTCTCATCGTGGTCGGCCTGCTGCGGATGGCCAAGAAGCGTGTCGACCGGGTGCAGCAGGCACCCCTCGACCCCCTCGACCCCGTCGAACCGACTGACGACTGAGCCGGACCGGCTCAGCGACGTTCGATGCTGGCGCCGACGGCGGCGAGACGGCCGACAAGGTCGTCGTAGCCCCGGTCGATGTGGTGCACACCGGTGATCGTGGTGGTGCCCTCGGCGGCCAGGCCGGCGACCAGCAGTGCTGCGCCGGCACGGATGTCGGGCGCCTTCACTTCGGCGCCGCTGAGGTGCGGGCGGCCACGCACGACGGCATGGTGACCGTCGGTGCGGATGTCGGCGCCGAGGCGCTGCAGTTCCTCGACGTAGCGGAAGCGGCCCGGGTACAGGTTCTCCGTCACGATGCCGACACCATCGGCCACCGACAGCATCGTGACGATGAGCGGCTTGTAGTCGGTGGCGATGCCCGGGTACGGCAGCGTCTGCACGTCGATCGACCGCAGACGACCCTCGGACCGCACGGTGACGCCGTCGTGTTGGGGCACGATGTGGAGGCCCATCTCGGCGAACTTCCGCAGCAGCATCTCCATGTGGTCGGAGCGGACCCCGCGCAGGTGCAGTTCACCGCCGGTGATCGCCACCGCGGCCATGTAGGTGGCCGCCTGGATGCGGTCGGTGACCGTGCGGTGCTGCGTGGCCCGCAGCTCGCCCGGCTCGACACCGTGGACCACCAGGGTCTGCGTGCCGATGCCCTCGATGTCGGCGCCCATCGACACGAGCATCGTGCACAGGTCGGCGATCTCGGGCTCGCGCGCCGCGTTGTCGATGACGGTGGTGCCCTTGGCGTGCACGGCGGCCGTGAGGATGTTCTCGGTGGCGCCCACGCTGGGGAACTCGAAGGTGATGTCGGCGCCCAGCAGCCGGTCGGCGCGTGCCTCGACGTAGCCGTGCTCGATCGTGATGGTGGCGCCCATCGCCTCGAGCCCGCTGAGGTGCATGTCGATCGGGCGTGAGCCGAAGTCGTCGCCGCCGGGCAGAGACAGCTTCACGTAGCCGAACCGGCCGATCAGCGGGCCGAGCACGTTGATCGACGCGCGGATCCGTTCGACCAGTTCGTAGGGAGCGACGGGCGTGATGTCGCCCGAGTTCACCATCGTCAGCTCACCCGGCGTTGCGCTGGTGGTCGTGATGCCGATGGCGGCGAGCAGATCGCTCATGATCTGCACGTCGGCGATGTCCGGCACATTCGTGAGCGTGTGCTCACCATCCGCCATCAGGGTGGCGGCCATCAGCTTCAGCACCGAGTTCTTGGCACCGGGGACGACGACCTCACCGTGCAGTGGCCCCGACCGATGGACGAGGATCTGTGCAGGCGCGTCGGGCGCGTCGGTCGGCGACATGGCCCTCCAGTATGGCCGCGACTACTGTCGCCCGGGTGCGCAGGCCTTCCCGCAGCGTCGTCCGGACGTGGCCAGCAGCTCACCGCGACGATGCCTTCACCCCGCGCGACGGCCTGGTCGCCGAGGTCGCACTGGGCGACTCCGATGCCGACGAGCAGCGGTTCGTGCAGCGCGAGGGGCCCTTCGAGGAGTACGAGCGGGTCGTCAGCACGCGGGGCCACGAGGTCGTCGACACGACCACCTACCGCCTCACCGTTCCGTGGTTCGGCTGGCTCTTCCGACTTCCGGTCCGCTCGTCGCTGAAGCACCGGTCGGTCGGCCACGGCGCGCAGCCGGGCTGGGCACCGCCCGACCGCCTCACGCCGCACCACGTGATGGTGCTCGGCCTGCTGGCCGCTGTGTCGCTCAGCTCGGCGTTCGTGAACACGCTCTTCACGCAGACGGTCAACTTCGCGGCGTCGGACTTCGGCATCAGCGAGCAGGGCCAGAGCATCGCCGGCGTGATCGTTCGGTGCGGCATCGTGTTCGCGCTGCCGTTCACCGTGCTGGCCGATCGCCTCGGCCGGCGGCGCATGATCGTGATCCTCGCCTGGGCCGCTCCGCTGCTGGCCTTCACCGGAGCCTTCGCCCCGAACTTCTGGGTGCTCACCGCGACACAGACCGTCGCCCGGCCGCTCGGCATCGCGCTCGACCTCCTGATCGGTGTTGCGCTCGCCGAGGAGATGCCGAAGAACAGTCGCGCCTATGCGATCAGCGTCCTCGCCATGGCGAGCGGGCTCGGCGCCGGTGTGGCCGTCATGGCCCTGCCGCTCGCCGACCTCGGGCCGAACGGCTGGCGCTTCGTGTACGTGCTCTCCCTCGTGTGGCTCGTCGCCGCCCTCGACGTCTCGCGCCGGCTCACCGAGACGCCGCGCTTCGAACACATCGTCGAAGCGCACACGGTCGGCAAGGTGCATCTGGACGGCCGACGATTCGCCATCATCGGCAGCGTGGCGTTCCTCGCCAACTTCTTCGTCGCCCCGGCGTCGTTCTTCCAGAACCGCTACCTCGACGACATCCGCGGCTACAGCGGTGCAGGCATCGCCGCCTTCACGCTCGCCACAGCCACACCAGCGTCGATCGGGTTCGTCGTGGGGGGTCGACTCGCCGACACGGCTGGTCGGCGGCGCGTGCTGTCGATCTCGATCCCGCTCGCGACGCTCGGCCTCGTCGGCTCGTTCGCGGTCGGCGGCTGGGCGATGTGGGCGTTTGCGTTCATGGGTGGTCTCGTTGCCGGAATGGCATACCCCGCGTTCTCCGTCTACCGCACCGAACTGTTCCCCACCGGACGGCGCGGCCAGGCGGGCGGCTTCATCGCTGCGCTGGCGTTGGTGGGCGGCAGCATCGGCATCGTGCTCGCCGGCCAGATGCTCAACGCCGGCTGGAGCTACGCGGCGACGATGGCCACACTCGCCACGGCGCAGGTGATCACCGCTGCCGTGGTGTTCATCACGTACCCCGAGACCGCGCACCGGACGCTCGAGGAGATCAACCCCGAAGACGCGTGAACCACGCCGCGACGGCGCTCGCCACGATGGCGTCGGCACCCTTCAGGTCGTGGCGGCCGCCCTCGACGACGACGTGCTCGACCGGACCGGCGATGGTGGCCGTCCATTCCTGCAGTTCGTCGGGCGAGCCGAACGGGTCACGCGTGCCGTGCACGAACAGGCATGGCACCTCGATGCGCGGCAGGTGCTCGACCCTGAGCTTGTCGGGCTTGCCCGGCGGGTGCAACGGGTACGAGACGAGGACCAGCCCCGCCGCTCGGGGCACGAGCCCGTCGGCGACCGCCATCGAGCAGATCCGCCCACCCATCGACCTGCCGCCCAGCACGAGCGGCCCGGGGCCCATCGCTACCGCGGCGTCGACGACCGCCTGCAGCAGCACCGGCGCCCGATCGGGCGGCCGTCGGCCGGCGAGCCGGTAGGGAAAGTCGGCGCGCACCGTGACCACCGGAGCGACCGCCTGCTCGATGGCCACGAGGCACGAGTGCTCGCTCGACGACCCGGCGCCCGGGAACAGCAGCAGTCGCGGCACCGCTGTGCGGCGCGTCATGGGGTGAGGATCTTCCGCGCCTCGCCCAGGTCGGCGATCGCCTTGCTGGCGGCGCGCTCGTCACCACCGTGGTCGGGGTGTGCCCGTCGTAGCGCGTCGCGATACCGGGCGGTCACCTCCTTCTTGGCGACCTTGCCAGTGCCCAACGGAAAGCCGAGGAGCTCGAGCGCCCACGCCCGCGGGTCGGCCATCGCCTGCAGCGACGTCGATGTCGTGCCGGCCAGGTTGGTCACGAACGACGGGCCGATCGGGCCTCGCCAGCGCATCGCTCGGTGCAGCACCGGCACCAGCAGTTGGCGCGACGCTCGGTCGAGGCGCTCGACGGCGTAGATCGCCCCGAGCACCTGAGCGAGCGGGCTGCCCGACCCGAGGTCGAAGCGCACGTTGTCACCGTCGCCCTCGAGCCGGTGGGCAGTGACGGCAAGCCCGTGACGGTCGACCTGGTAGCGGTGCCGGAGACGGGGCTGGGTGACACGGTGGCCGTCGTGCACCTGATCGAGCAGCCGGTGGACGTCGGGCACGAGGTCGTCGTCGATCGCAGGGAGATGCGCCGCCATGACCGCGCCGAGCAGCAGCCCACCGAACCCGGGGGCCGGGTCGACGGGAAGGACGAGGTGCCCGAGCGCGACTCGACGCGTGGGCGTCGTGGGCCGCGAGTGCCACACCTCGAGCTCGGCCAGGAGCACGGGTTGCCCGCTCCTCACACGGTGGGACGGAGCAACTCGTGGAGCCGCTCTGCCGCGGCCATGGCCGCTTCCTCGTCCGGGCCGTCCTCGCCCACCAGCGCGTCGACGACCACGTCAGCCGCTTCGACGATCTGCTGCCACAGGCGGGGCGTGATGCCGAACGGCGGGGCATCGGGATCGGCCTCGTCGGTGCCCTGCTTGAGGTGCTCGATGCCATCGGCGTCGAGCGGGTCGCTGCGCAGCCGCTCGGACGCGAGGAAGAGGTGCGTCAGGGTCTCGGGCGACCCTTCGCCGGCGGTGGGCGACATGACGTCGGCGTAGTCGCCGCTCTCGATCTCGTCGAGCAGCGTGTCGACCACCGGCTCGTCGTCTGTGCCGACCAGGAGCACGGTGGCCTCCCAGCGGAAGGGGATGCCCGCACCGATGAGCGCGTGGGTGAGTGCCTCGGTCTCGGTGGCCTCCCACTCGACGAGGTCGTACTCGGTGGTGGGGACATCGGCCGAGAGCACCTGCTGCGGCTGCACCATGTCGCCGATCGCCATCTCCGCACCGGGGGCCGAGTCGATGCCGAGGCGCACCTCGATCTCGGCGATGAGCTCGTCAGCGTCCTCTTCGCTCTCCTCGGGAACCATCAGCTCGGTGCCGTCCCACGCGTGCGGGATGTCGGCGTCGGCCATCGCAGCAGCCAACTCGGCCTGCTGGTCGAACGTCCAGTCGGCGAGGTCGTAGTAGACCCGTGTGGCGTCGGGGTCGTTCGGGTTCCAGTCGGTCATCGCTCAATCCGATCAGCGGGGGACGGTCCGACGCTATCCGTGGTGCGGCCGAGGTGTCACCCGGAGCTCGAGGAACGCCTCGGTGCGCATGTACTCGTCGCGCTGGTGCTCGGGTTGCCGGAACCCGTGACCCGCGCCGGGATAGACCACCAGTTCCGCCGGGCCGCCGGCGACGCGGATGCGCTCGACGAGCACACGGCTCTGGCCCACGGGAACCACCGGGTCGTCCTCGCCGTGGAAGACGAGCAGCGGCGTCGTGATCCGGTCGGCGAACCACACGGGCGACCGGTCGCGGTAGCGCCGGTCGATCTCGGGCGATCCGCGCTCGCCGACCAGGCGCCAGGCGGAGTGCCGTTCGAAGCGGTGGCTGCGTTCGGCCAGGTCGGCGAGGTCACCCACCGGGTACGCCACCGCCGCCGCCGCCACGAGGCCAGGATGGCGAGCGATGACGCTCAGCGCCGTGAAACCACCGGCCGACCCGCCCATCAGCACCGTGAGCGCCGGCTCGGTGACACCTGTCGCGTGGAGATGAGCGATGACCGCGGCGACGTCGGCCACGTCGAGCTCGCCCCATCGGCCGTTCATCGCCTGCTGATGAGCGCGGCCGTGGCCGGTGGAGCCGCGGTGATCGGGCACCACGACGTCCCAGCCACGCGAGCGCCAGAACTCGATGCGCGGCATGAACGTGACCTGCCACTGATCGGTGGGGCCGCCATGCACCCACACGATGACGCGCCGCGGGGTCGCGTCACCGTCGGCTCGGTACCGGCGGGCGGGCACGGTGCCGCCATCGGGTGCAGCCACCTCGAACAACTCGGGCTCGACGATCGCCGTGCGGTCCCACGGGATCGTCGGACCCACCGCGATCGTGGTGCGGGCGCCAGGGTTCGCCGGCGAGCTCATGTCGTACACGACCACCTCGGTGGGCGTGCGGGCGCCGGTGCGAAGCGCTGCGAGGCGGGTGCCGACCCACGAGAGCTGGCCGTGCACGCCGCGGCCGATCTCGGTGACGGCGCGGGTGGCGACCTCGACGACGCAGAGCCGGCCGAAGCCGCCCTCGTTGCGGGTGAACGCGACCCAGCAACCATCGGGTGACGGGACGAACGAACGCTGACCGAGCCCCCACGTCGGCCCCGCGTGCTCGAACGCCTCGTCGACGAGTGGCGCGTCGCCGAACCAGACGTTCAGCCAGCCGGTGTCGTCGCAGACGTACAGCCCGGTCCCGTCGGGCATGGTGCGTGGCTGCTGCACGCTGTGCTGCGGCACGTCGGCCTCACGCACGCTGCCGTCGAACGTCAACCGCTGCACATATGCGTGGTCCCACGGCATGTCGGGCACGTTCCACGCCAACCAGATCGCACCGCTCGAGGACGGCACCACCCACGGGTCGAAGCAGAAGTCGGCCGAACCGTCGTCGAGTCGTTCGTGCGTGCCGTCATTGAGTTCGACGCTCCAGACCTCGGCCTGGTCGACCACGTAGACGACCCGTCTGCCGTCGGCCGAGGCGCACGGCGCCTGCGCGACCCGGTCGGGCCCGTGATCGGTGAGCTGCCGGCTCGTCGAACCATCGAGGGTCAGCCACCACAGGTTGCCGTCGGCGCCCGAATAGACGATGGCAGCGCCGTCCGCCGACCAGCACCAGCACCCCCCGCCCATGCCGCGCCCCACGCGGGGGGACGGCATGGCGGGCAGGACCTGTTCGTCGTCGAGCGGCGAGCCGTCGTGGGCGAGCCGTCGGAGCACGAGGGCCGACTCGCCGGCCCACGATGTCGCGTACAGGACGGCGTCGCCGGACGGCGACAGCCGAGGCTCGGTGAGGTCGCGCTGCCCGATGCAGGCGTCGACGGCGATGGCGAACGGCATCGCCACGACTGTACCGACGAGTTCGTGCCGTGCCCGATCCGGCGGCGGCGCTCTCCGCGGGGTGTCTGTCGGTGCAGGCCTCGGAGAATGGCGACGACCCGCCCATGTGGCCATCGTTGTCCGACCGGCTCACCGAGTACGGTTGCGGTCGATGACTGCACCTGATCGCAACCTCGCCATGGAACTCGTCCGAGTCACCGAGAGCGCCGCACTGGCCGCCTCGCGATGGGTGGGGCGGGGCGACAAGCTCGGCGCCGACGGCGCAGCGGTCGACGCCATGCGCACGGTGCTGTCGACGGTGCCGATGGATGGCATCGTTGTCATCGGCGAGGGCGAGAAGGACGAAGCGCCGATGCTGTTCAACGGCGAGCAGGTCGGCGACGGCACCGCCCACCAGGTCGACGTCGCTGTCGACCCGATCGACGGCACGAGCCTCACGGCGCTCGGCCGGGCGAACGCGATCGCAGTCATCGCTGTCAGTGACAGAGGCAGCATGTTCGATCCGGGCCCCTGCTTCTACATGTACAAGATGGCCGTCGGCCCCGATGCAGCTGGCTCCATCGACATCAGTGCTCCCCCCTCCCAGAACCTCCGCTGGATCGCGAAGGCCAAGGGCGAGAGCGTGCGCGACCTCACCGTCGTCATCCTCGACCGGCCACGTCACGACGAGCTCATCGCCGAGGTCCGTGCCAGCGGCGCCCGCGTGAAGCTCATCACCGATGGTGACATCTTCGGTGCGATCGCCACGTCGTGGCCAGACGCCGGTGTCGACGTGCTCTTCGGGGTGGGCGGCACCCCGGAAGGCGTCATCGCGGCAGCGGCGCTGAAGTGCATGGGTGGCGAGATCCAGGCACAGCTGTGGCCGCGCAATGAAGCCGAGCGCGACGCCTCGATCGCCGCCGGCTACGACCTCGACGCCGTGCTCACCACCGACGACCTCGTGAAGGGTGACAACGCCTTCTTCGCTGCCACCGGTATCACCGACGGCGAACTGCTCCGTGGCGTGCGGTTCAGCCCGCGAGGCGCCAGCACCCAGAGCTTGGTGATGCGCTCGAAGAGCGGCACCGTGCGCCTGATCGAGGCCCAGCACCGGCTCGACAAGCTCACCAGCTTCGCCGCCGTCGACTACAAGTAACCCGAGTCGCACCCCCTCGACCGAGGGTCTCGAGCACACCCGAGTCCCTCGGTGCACCCACCCGTCACCGAAACCCTCGGTTGCGGTGCACCGGGGCGGTCAACCTCGCTGGACGAGGCCCGACAACCGTCGAGTCAGACCGCGAGGCGTGAACCCGGTGGCTGCCGCCAGGCCCTTGTAGACGACACCGGGCACCGACAGCGCCTTGCCCTTGGCGACGGCGTCGAGCCCGGCCTTGGCCACCTCGTCGGCGCCGAGCCAGGCGAAGCCCGGGTAGTTCGTGGCGTAGTGCTCGGTGTTGCTGACGCTCTGGAACTCGGTGCGTGTGAGGCCGGGGCACAGCGCCGTCACCTTCACACCGGTGCCGCGAACCTCTTCGTGCAGGCTCTCGGTGAGGCTCGTGACATAGGCCTTGGTGGCCGCATACACCGCCAGCTTCGGCGCCGGCTGGAAGCTGGCAACGCTGCTGACGTTGAGCAGGTGCCCGCTCCCGCGGGGCACCATGACGCCCAGCGCAGCACGACTGAGCCGGGTGAGGGCAGCGATGTTCAGCTGGATCTCGTCGTCGAGCCGGTCGGGATCGATCGTGTGGAACTCGCCGGAGGTGCCGAAGCCCGCGTTGTTCACGACGAGGTCGATCGGCGAGACGGTCGATGCGACTCGGACGGCCACCGCGGCAAGGCCATCGTGCGTGCCGAGGTCGGCGGCGAGGACCTCGATGCCGGCGTATCGGGCGGCGAGCTCGTGCAAGCGGTCGCTGCGCCGGGCGACAACCACCGTGGGCACCCCCGCCTCGGCGAGGAGGTGGACCATCGACTCACCGATGCCACTCGATGCGCCGGTGACGAGCGCAGACGTGAACGGGAACCGCGGTGCAGCCATGCGCCCGGAGTGTAGGCCCTCCCCGAGATGAGGGACCGTTGTCAGTGGGCGCCGGCGGCAGCGCCGATGCCACCGGTCGCGTTGAGCCGTGCGTGGGCACGGGCCAGCGCAGCCGCTGCCTCTGCGTCGTGCTCGCGCCGGAGGGTCTCCTCGGCGCGGTCCTTGGCGTTCATCGCCCGCTGCCGGTCGATCTGCCCGGCGAGCTCGGCGGCATCGGACAGGATGCTCACCGTGGTGCCGCTGACCTGAACGAAGCCGCCGTGGACGGCCACGTCGAGCGTGGTGCCGTCGACGAGCGTCACCCGGGTGTGGCACTCGATGAGCGCCCCGAGGAACGGCGCATGGCCGGGCAGGAAGGCGATCTCGCCGCCACCGAGGGTGCGCGTGATGACCTGCGTGGCCTCGCCGGAGAACAACACGCGCTCGGGCGAGACGACCTCGACCTGCATGGTGGCCATGATCAGGCAGTGCCTTCCTGCAGCGCCTTGGCCTTGGCCAGCACCTGCTCGACGCCACCGACGTTCAGGAACGCCTGCTCCGGCACATCGTCGAGGTCGCCGCGGACGATGGCCTCGAAGCTCTCGACGGTCTCGGCCACCGGCACGGTCTCGCCGCTGACACCGGTGAAGACCTCGGCCACGTAGAACGGCTGGCTGAGGAAGCGCTGCACCTTGCGGGCACGCGACACGGTGAGGCGATCCTCTTCCGACAGCTCGTCGAGACCGAGGATGGCGATGATGTCCTGCAGCTCCTTGTATCGCTGGAGGATTTCCTGCGTGCGGCGGGCGACGTCGTAGTGACGCTGGCCGACGACGTCGGGCTGGAGGATGGTGGACGTCGACGCCAGCGGGTCGACCGCCGGGTAGATGCCGAGCGAGGCGATCTGGCGGCTGAGCTCGGTGGTGGCATCGAGGAAGGTGAACGTGGTGAACGGCGCCGGGTCGGTGTAGTCGTCGGCGGGCACGTAGACGGCCTGCAGCGACGTGATCGACCGGCCGCGGGTGGAGGTGATGCGCTCCTGCAGCTGACCCATCTCGTCGGCGAGCGTGGGCTGGTAGCCCACGGCCGACGGCATGCGGCCGAGGAGGGTCGACACCTCGGAGCCTGCCTGCACGAAGCGGAAGATGTTGTCCACGAACAGGAGCACGTCCTGGTTCTGGACGTCGCGGAAGTACTCGGCCATGGTGAGGGCCGACAGCGCGACGCGGAGGCGCACGCCCGGCGGCTCGTCCATCTGGCCGAAGACGAGGGCAGCCTTCTCGAACACGCCCGACTCGGTCATCTCGAGCATGAGGTCGGTGCCCTCACGGGTGCGCTCGCCGACGCCGGCGAACACCGACACGCCACCGTGGTTCTGGGCCACGCGGCGGATCATCTCGGTGATGAGCACGGTCTTGCCGACGCCCGCACCGCCGAAGAGGCCGATCTTGCCACCGGCCACGTACGGCGTGAGGAGGTCGATGACCTTGATGCCGGTCTCGAAGAGGCGCTTCGACGGCTCGAGGGCGGCGAAGTCGGGGGCGGGACGGTGGATCTCCCAGCGCTCGATGTCATCGAAGTCGGCGTTGTCGCCGTCGAGGACCTCGCCCCACACGTTCCAGACGTGGCCGAGGGTGCGGTTGCCGACGGGCACCTGGATGCCGTGGCCGAGGTTGCGCACCGGCGTGCCACGGGTGAGGCCGTCGGTGGGCTTCAGGCACACTGCACGCACGCGGCTGTCACCCAACTGCTGGGCGACCTCGGCGAGCACCGTGACCGGCTGCCCCTCGATGCTGACGGTGAACTCGACGGCTGCGTTCAGCTCGGGCAGGGAGCCACGAGGGAACTCGACGTCGATCACGGGGCCGGCAATGCCGACAACTCGTCCGTCCTTGCGATCGGTCTCGGTGATGGTCATGAGGGTGTCCTTTGCTTCCTGGCAGACGTCAGAAGTTCAGCGGGTCAGAGTGTGGAAGAGACGTACGGCACGGATTCGTTGAACGTGCCGAGGTCGATGTGGATGACCTTCGTGGAGTCGCCGCCGAGCGCCTCGGCGCCGCTGACGATCTCCATGATCTCGGTCGTGATGCTGTCCTGGCGGGCGCGGTTCATGATGCGGCTGAGGTTCTTGATGAGTTCCTCGGCGTTGTCGGTGGCGCTCTTCATGGCCCGCTGACGGAAGGCGTGCTCGCTGGCGGCGGCGTTCAAGAGGGCCGCATAGATGCGGGCCTCGACGTAACGCGGCAGCAGTGTGTCGAGGATGGTGCCCGGGTCGGGCTCGAACTCGAAGTCGGCGGCGACACCGGCGGCGTCGACACCCTTGCCGTCACCACCGGCGACGGTCTGGCGGTCGAGCGGCACCAGCGGGCGCTGGACCACTTCTTGCGAGCCGGCCGAGATGAACCGGGTGTAGACGAGCTCGACCCGATCGACCTCGCCACGGACGTAGAGATCCATGACGTACTCGCCGATCTCCTTCGCGTGGGCGTAGGTCGGGTTGTCGCTGAAGCCACCGAAGGCCGCAGCGATCTTGTAGCCACGGAACTTGAAGTAGCCCTCGGCCTTGCGGCCGATCGCGACGATCGAGTAGTCGGTGCCGCTGAGCGCACCGGCCTTGATCTCGCCCTCGGTGGCGCGCTGCACGCCGGCGTTGTAGCCGCCGCACAGGCCACGGTCGGCGCTGATGACGACGTAGGCCGTGGAACGCACGACGTCACGCCCTGCGAGCAGCGGCGACTGCGAGGCACCACCGGCAGCCGCGAGGTCCTTGACGACCTCGGTGATCTGCTCGCTGTAGGGCACCGCCTGTGCGACGCGCTGCTGTGCCTTCACGATGCGTGACGCAGCGATCAGTTCCATGGCGCGCGTGATCTTCTTCGTCGCCTGGACGCTGCGGATGCGTCCGCGAAGAATGCGCTCCTGACCTCCGGCCATGACTACTCCGTCGCCAGGGTCTTCGAGCTGTGGGCCTCGCCGAGCGCCTCGGCATCGGTGGCCGTGGGGTCGGCGGTGGCACCGCTGCTCATCGAGGCCACGAAATCGGCCTTGAACGAGGCGATGAGCTCGCCGAGCTCGGACGGGACATCGGCCTTGGGGTTCGAGCGCATGCCGGCCAGCAGCGCACCGTGCGTGCTGCGCATGTGCTCGAGCAGCTCGGCCTCGAAGCGGCGGACCTGGTTCACCGGCAGGCTGTCGAGGTAGCCCTTGGTGCCGGCGAACACGACGACGACCTGCTCTTCGACGGGCATCGGGCTGTTGAGCGGCTGCTTGAGCAGCTCGACCAGACGGTATCCACGCTCGAGCTGAGCCTTGGAGATGGCGTCGAGCTCGGAGCCGAAGGTGGCGAAGGCCTCGAGCTCGCGGAACTGGGCGAGATCGAGCTTCAGGGTGCCGGAGACGCTCTTCATCGCCTTGATCTGCGCAGCACCACCCACGCGGGACACCGAGATGCCCACGTCGACGGCCGGGCGGACGCCGGACTTGAAGAGGTTGTCCTGCAGGTAGACCTGGCCGTCGGTGATCGAGATCACGTTGGTGGGGATGTACGCCGAGACGTCACCGGCCTTGGTCTCGATGACCGGCAGGGCGGTGAGCGAACCGGCGCCACGGTCGTCGGACAGCTTGGCCGCACGCTCGAGCAGGCGGCTGTGGAGGTAGAACACGTCGCCGGGGTAGGCCTCGCGGCCCGGGGGACGGCGGAGCAGCAGCGACACCTGGCGGTAGGCCTCGGCCTGCTTCGAGAGGTCGTCGTACACGATGAGCGCGTGCTCACCGTTCTCCATCCAGTGCTGACCGATGGCGCAGCCGGCGTACGGGGCGAGGTACTTGAACGGCGCCGGGTCGGAGGCCGGAGCGGCCACGATCACGGTGTACTCGAGCGCGCCGTACTGGCGAAGCGTCTCGACGGTCTGGGCGACCGTGGAGCCCTTCTGGCCGATGGCGACGTAGATGCACTTCACGCCGAGGCCGCGCTGGTTGATGATGGCGTCGACGGCGACCGTGGTCTTGCCGGTCTTGCGGTCACCGATGATGAGCTGGCGCTGGCCACGGCCGATCGGGGTCATCGCGTCGATCGACTTGATGCCGGTCTGGAGCGGCTCGTGCACGGGCTTGCGGCCCATGATGCCGGGTGCCTGGATCTCGACGCGGCGCTGGATGCCGCCGACGATGTCACCCTTGCCGTCGATCGGCTGGCCGAGCGCGTTGACCACGCGACCGAGCATCGCGTCGCCGACGGGCACGCTGAGGATGCGGCCGGTGGCCTTCACCGACTGGCCCTCCGCAATCGCGTCGGCCTCGCCGAGCACGACGGCGCCGATCGAGCTCTCGTCGAGGTTGAGTGCGAGGCCGACGGTGCCGTCCTCGAACTCGAGCAGCTCGTTCACGGCGCAGTCGGGCAGGCCGCTGACGCGGGCGATGCCGTCACCGACCTCCGTGACGCGACCGACCGTACGAGCTTCGAGCGACGGCTCGAAGCCGTCGAGGTTCTTCTTCAGCGCTGCGGCGATGTCGCCTGCGCTGAGCGTGAGTTCTGCCATGTTCGTCTCCGTACTTCTCGTGCCGTGCTTTACAGCCGGGACTTCAACTGGTCGATCCGGGTGCGGACGCTGCCGTCGATGACGGTGTCTCCGATGGTTGCCACGATGCCGCCGAGGACCGACGGGTCGACGACGACCTTGAGGTTGACCGGCTTGCCGGTGGCGTTCGCCAATGCGGCGGCGAGGCGGGTCTCCTGGTCCTGCGTGAGCGGGACGGCGCTGCGCACCTCTGCGAGCTCGAGGTGCTTCGACGACGATGCACGTGCGACGAGCTTGTCGATGATGGCGGGCAGGTCACGACCGCGGCCGGAGCCGACGACCATGCTGACGAGCTGCGTGGTGGTGGCTGTGGCCTTGCCGCCGAGGAGGTCCTCGACGATGGCCTGGCGCTTGCCGGCAGGGATCTGCTCGTCGGTGAGCGCGTTGCGCAGCGCATCACTCGACTCGTAGCTGCGGGCGAAACGGAAGAGCTCGTCCTCGACCTCGTCGAGGGTGCCCTCGGCGCGTGCGATCTCGAAGAGTGCCCGTGCGTATCCGTCGATGCGTGCGTCGCTCATGAGGATGCTCCGACTCGTGCGATGAAGGTCTCGATCAGCTGCTGCTGCGTCGACTCGTCGAGCGAGCCGGTGACCACGTGGTCGACCGCAGCCGTGGAGAGGCGTGCGATCTCGGCGCGCAGTTCGTCTCCGGCGCGTGCACCGGCGGCGTCGATGTCGGCGAGTGCCTTGGCCTCGAGCTCGGCGAGCTCGGCGGCGAGACGGATGCGGCCGTCGGCGAGGACCTGCTCGGCCTGCGCGTCGGCGGCGGCCAGGATTCGGGCCCGCTCTGCGGCGATGTCACCCTTGGCGGCGCGGATCTGCGCTGCCTCGGTGGCGGCACCGCTGCGTGCGTCTGCAGCGCCGTCGAGCTCGGCCTGGATCTTGGCGGTGCGAGCCGCCATCGCCTTCTTGATGGCCGGCCAGGCGAACTTGTAGAGCGCAGCGAAGATGATCAGCGAGGCGAGTCCGCCCCAGATGATCTCGGCCGTCTCCGGCAGGATCGGCTTGGCGGAGACACAGGTGCCCTCCGAGTCGATGCCGCACTCGGCCATGGGACGGATGATGACGCCCAGAACGTTCATCGTGCCATCACCTCGCCGACCACTCGGTTGACCATCGCGTCATCGGGGCGACGGCCGGTCGCCAACTCGCCGGCTCGGCCTGCCACATCGGCCACCGCCGACTGGATCTGGTCGCGCACGGCCAGCTTCGCTGCGTCGGTCTCGGCCTGCGCTGCAGCACGGCGCTCGGCCAGCTGAGCGTTCAGCGCACCGATCCGCTGCTGCCGCTCTGCCTCGAGCTGCTGCCGTGCCGCCTCGACCTTGACTGCTGCCTCGGCCTTGACCGAGGCGAGCTGCGCCTCGTAGTCGGCGATCTCATTGCGCGCCGCAGCACGCTCGGCATCGGCCTGCTCGTGGTCGGAGCGGATGCCGGCGTACCGGGCATCCATGCCCTTCTTGAGCCGCGGGAACAGGAAGAACCGCATGAGCAGCGCGAAGACGATGAACGACCCTGCGCCCCAGTACAGCTCGTTGAGTTCGGGTTGGATCGGGCCGGGACCCGGATCGACCTCGACGCCGGATTCGGCGGCGGGGTGCGGGTCCAACCCTGGGAGATGGATGACGGTCGTCAACACATCAGCTCCATTCGAATGGTGGATGGTCGATGGTGGATGGGAACGCGGTGTCGGTCAGAGACCGATGAGGATGAAGACCACGAAGCCGATGAGGGCCAGTGCTTCGGTGAACGCGATGCCGAGGAACATGGTCGTACGGACCATGCCGGCAGCCTCGGGCTGACGGGCCATCGCCTCGACGGACTTGCCGACGAGGTAACCGATGCCGATGCCCGGCCCGATGGCGGCGAGACCGTAGGCGTAACCGGCCGAGCCGGCAGCAGCGGCTGCCTTGGCTTCGTCACCGGTGAGGCCGGTAGCGGCGGCGAGGTTGCTGAGAGCTTCCATGGATGTCTTCTCCTGATGATGGGTTCTGGGTAGGGAGATGGGTGGGACGAGGCTCAGTGCTCGGGGTGAGCAGCGCCGCCGATGTACACGGCGGTGAGGATCGTGAAGATGTAGGCCTGCAGGAAGGCGACGAGCACCTCGAAGGCAGTGAGGAACACGAGCATGCCGAACGGCAGGATCGCCATCGGCTTCAGCAGGAACTGCATCGTCTCGGCGGTGATGAGCGCCTGGGTGAGCAGTGCGAACGTGACGAGCAGGATGTGGCCCGCGAGCATGTTGGCGAAGAGTCGGACCGTCAGCGAGAACGGGCGGACGATGATGTTCGAGATGAACTCGATGACGCCCACGAGCGGCTTCAGCGCCACCGGCACGCCGGGGGGCCAGATCGTGTGGGTGAGGTACTTGATGCCCTGGTGCTTGAAGCCGACGCCGTTGTAGACGACCCAGACGAGCAGGGCGAGGAACATCGGGATGGCCATGCGGGCGGTGGCGGGCATCTGTAGGAGCGGGATGATGCCCGGCACGTTGCAGAGGTAGATGAAGACGAACAGGCTCAGCAGGAACGGGGTCCAGCCGAGGCCGCTCTTGCCCATCGTCTGCATGACGATGCCGTTCTCGATGAACTCGACGATCGACTCGGCCAGGTTGCGAACGCCCTTCGGCGCCTTCGACCCGTCCTTGTTGCCGGCGAGCAGGAACACGACGATGCCGATGAGGGCAGCCGCCACGGCGATGAGTGCGATCTTGTTGAACGAGGTGAAGATGTCCTGCCACCGGAGGATGGCGTTGATCTCTGGGAACTCGAAGGCTTCAGCGAGCACGTGGAACCGATCCTGTGTGTCTTATGGGCGGGCAGGCTTGAGGCCTGGATGGGCGAGGGACAGCGCCACGAACTTCATCTCCCACACGAGGAGACCGAGGTGCGTGACGATGATGGTCGCTCCGAGCGCCGGAAGTGAAATCCAACCGGCATCACGGACGGCGAGGACGGCCACGAGGATCAGGCCGAGCCTGATGAGGTAGCCGAACAGCACGGCGCCCATCATCAGCCCGAGGCTGATGCGGGCGGTGACTGCGACGAGCGTCGCAGCGAGAGCGAAGTTCACGAGCACCAGTGCGATCGCGTACGCGCTGCTGAACGCACCGTTGACGCCCCAGATGACGGCGCAGACAGCGATGAGGAGCGGAGCGACGACCAGGCCGCGCTTGATCATGTCCTTGGTGACCGCGACCTCGGGGGCCGGGCCCTCGAGCCGGGTGGTGAACGCCGGATTCGAGTCGGGGACGCGGGTCTCGTTCATGCTGCGGAGCCCTCCTCGGCGCGTGTGCGACCGGATGCGCCCGCGGTCGCACCGACGCGACGCTCGTCCTCGAGACGCTGCATGGCCGAGTCGTAGGCGTACCACATCTTCACGAACTGGCCGATGACGGCGAACACCACGAGGCCGATCATGAACACGGGCTTGGTGTCGAACGTACGGTCGAGTGCGTACCCGATGCCGAGGAACACGAGGGTCACCAACGCCATGTCCATGCCGCGGCCGAGGTTGTCGTCCGCATTGATGGGCTTGCGAGGGATGAGCTTCACGGGTGTCCTGAGTGGGGCGCGCCGGCCACGACGCTGTGGCGAGCTTGTGAACGCGCACACAATCTACTCACGGAACGAACAGCCTCCAAACCGGAACGACCCACGAACGTCACTCCGCTGCTCGTTGACGGCGGATCTGGGGGTGGAGCACGGTGTAGAGCGCGAGACCGAGCATGGCGGCGCCCACGGGGATGTACGCCATGCCACTGTTGGTGACGACGGGGTAGAGCACGAACGCGCTCAGCAGCGCCGTCCAGGTCCACAGGATGAGCACGCTGCGGCGTTGTCCGTGGCCCATCTCCATCAGGCGGTGGTGGAGGTGCCCCTTGTCGGCGGTGGCCAGGCCCTGGCCCTTGCGGGCTCGGCGGATGATCGCGAAGAGCATGTCGACGATCGGCACGCCGAGGATGAACAGCGGGATGAACAGCGGGGCGAGGAAGAAGTACGCCTGGCCGGCCGCGGGCTCGGCACCGGGCGCCTCGCGGCCGCCGACCACGCTGGTGGCGACGGCCATCAGCAGGCCGAGGAACAGCGCTCCGCTGTCACCCATGAAGATCTTCGCCGGGTTGAAGTTGTGCGGCAGGAAGCCGACGCACATGCCCACGGTGATGATCGACAGCAGCGGGCCGATGTTCGGCTCGAGCAACTGGTCGCCCTCGCTGAGGTGCTGGCTGTAGAGGAAGAACGAGAAGGCGCCGATCGCCACGATGCCGGCGGCGAGGCCGTCGAGGCCGTCGATGAGGTTGATCGCCGACGTCATGCCGAGCACCCAGAGCACGGTGACGATGGGGACCCAGTCCGAGCTGAGGTACACGACGTCGAGGAACGGCAGCCGGACGAGGAACATCGTGACGCCGTACCAGACGAGCACCACGGAGGCGAGCACCGTTCCCACCACCTTCGCTGGCGCCGAGATGTCCCGCACGTCGTCGAGCAGACCGACGACGAACATGATGCTCGCGGCGATCAGCACGCCACGCGGCTCGAAGTTCCGAGCGAACAGCGGGTCGAAGACGTTCAGCAGGCGGGAGACGGCGAACGCCACCAGGAACCCGACGAACATCGCGATGCCGCCGACGTCGGGCACCGGACGGGTGTGGACCGTGCGCTCGTTCGGCTCGTAGACCCACCCGACCCGGTTGGCGAAGCGGATGACGAGCGGCGTGGCGACGAACGTGACGACGGCGGCCACCGCACCGATGGCGAGGTAGGCGCCGATCGAGGGCACGTGCGGCTCAGTCGTACGCCGGGAAGCGGCCGCACAGTGCCGCAACGGCGGCCTTGACGGCGTCGAGCTCGGCCTCGTCGTTGCGATGGCGCAGCGCCCTGGCGATGAGCGAGGCGATCTCGACCATCTCGGGCTCCTTCATGCCCTGCGTGGTGACCGAGGGCGTACCGATGCGGACACCACTGGTGACGAAGGGGCTGCGCGGGTCGTCGGGCACGGTGTTCTTGTTGAGCGTGATGCCGGCACGGTCGAGGACGTTCTGCGCCTCCTTGCCCGACAACTCGGCGTCGAACGAGCGGAGGTCGACGACCATGAGGTGGATGTCGGTGCCGCCGCTGACGAGGCCGAAGCCCTGCTGCACGAGGGCGTCGGCGAGCGCGCTCGCGTTGGTGACGATCTGGTGCGCGTAGTCGCGGAACTCGGGCTGCGAAGCCTCGTAGAAGCCGATGGCCTTGCCGGCGATGACGTGCTCGAGCGGGCCGCCCTGCCACCCGGGGAAGACGGCCTTGTCGATGGCGGACGCCAGTGCCGCGGTGCTGAGGATGCAGCCGCCGCGCGGGCCGCGCAGGGTCTTGTGGGTGGTGAAGGTGACGATGTCGGCGTACGGAACCGGGTTGGGGTGCGCACCGCCGGCGATGAGGCCGGCGAGGTGGGCGGCGTCGAACATGAACAGGGCGCCGACCTCGTCGGCGATCGCCTTGAACGGCACCGGGTCGATGCTGCGCGGGTAGCTGGTGGTGCCGGCGACGATGAGCTTCGGCCGGTGCTGCAGCGCGAGGTCGCGCACCTGGTCCATGTCGATGCGCTGATCACCCGGGGTCACCTGGTACGACACGAAGTTGTAGAGCTTGCCGCTCGCGTTCACGGGCGAACCGTGGGTGAGATGGCCGCCGTGGTCGAGGCTGAGGCCCATCACCGTGTCACCGATGTCGAGCACGGCCTGGTAGGCGCACATGTTCGCGTTGGCGCCACTGTGCGGCTGGACGTTCGCGTGATCGGCGCCGAACAGCGCCTTCACCCGCGAGATGGCGAGCGCCTCGATGTCGTCGACGATCGCGTTGCCGCCGTAGTAGCGCTTGCCCGGGTAACCCTCGGCGTATTTGTTGGTGAGGGCGCTGCCGACGGCGCGCATGACGGCGGGCGAGGTGAAGTTCTCGCTGGCGATGAGCTGGAGGCCCGTGCACTGGCGCTCGACCTCGCGGTCGATGAGGTCGAAGACCTCGGTGTCGGGCTTGCTGTCGGAGGGGAACGGCATGGTCAGAACTCCTGCTCGAGCGCCATGAGCTGCTGCACACGGCGGAGGTGGCGGCCACCCTCGAAGGGGATGGCGAGGAAGGTGGCGAGGATCTCCTCGGCGAGGCCGACACCCACCACGCGCGCCCCGATGCTGAGCACGTTCGCGTCGTTGTGGGCCCGGGCCATGCGGGCGGTGTAGAGGTCGTTGCACAGAGCAGCGCGGACGCCGCGGACCTTGTTGGCCGCGAGCTGCTCGCCCTGGCCGCTACCACCGAGGACGATGCCGAGATCGGCGTCGCCGTCGCGGACCGTGCGGCCGACGGCAGCGCAGAAGTGCACGTAGTCGACGCTCTCGGCGGAATCGGTGCCGAGGTCGATCACCCCGTGGCCCTGGCTCCGCAGGAGGTCGGCGAGATGCTGCTTCAGTTCGAAGCCCGCGTGGTCGGAGCCGATGGCGATGCAGGACACGGTGGGCGAGTCTAGGTGCACCCCGGCCGTGGCGTCCGACGCTCCATTGCGACCTACGCCACGCGAGTCCCTAACGTCGCCTCTCGTGACGCTCGATCCCCGTACCCCCGTCCTCGTCGGCTCCGGCCAGACCCTGCACCGTGCCGAGGGCATCGACGACGCGCTCGATGCCTCGGCGCTGATGGCCGATGCCGTCCGCAAGGCAGCAGCCGACGCTGGCCTGGCGACGGTGCCCGACGTCGACTCGGTGCGGGTCGTGGGCCTGCTGAGCTTCAAGTACGGCAACCCCGCCTGGGTCGTGGCCGACCGCCTCGGCATCACGAGCCGCGAGCTGTGCATCACAGCGAATGGCGGCAACAGCCCGCAGAGCCTCGTGAACACGACGGCGCTCGACATCCAGCGTGGCGACATCGACATCGCCATCCTCACCGGCGGCGAGGCGTGGCGCACCCGGATGCGGGCCCGCAAGCTGGGTGTCGAGCTGCAGTGGCCGAAGGCGCCCGCAGACCAGGTGCCACGCCTGCTGGGCGAGGACCTCGTGATGAACCACCCGGACGAGATCGCCCGCAAGATCGTGATGCCGGTGCAGGTCTACCCGATGTTCGAGACGGCGATCCGCGCGGCGGCCGGGCACGGCATCGACGAGCACCAGGTGTTCATCAGCGAACTGTGGGCGCGCTTCAGCGAGATCGCTGCCGAGAACCCGAACGCCTGGATCCGCGAGCCGAGGACGGCCGAGGAGATCCGCACCGTCGGACCACACAACCGCATGGTCGGCCTGCCCTACCCGAAGTACATGAACTCGAACAACGACGTCGACATGGGTGCGGCACTCATCATGTGCACGGTCGCCAAGGCCGAGGAGCTCGGGATCCCCCGTGACCGGTGGGTGTTCCCGCACAGCGGCAGTGACTGCCACGAGCACCAGTTCATCAGCAACCGGTGGTCGTTCAGCGAGACCCCGGCGATCGTGCTGGGGGGCAAGCTCGCACTCGAGCTCGCCGGGCTCACCATCGACGACATCGACCTCGTCGACCTGTACTCGTGCTTCCCCGCCGCAGTGCAGTTGGGTGCCCAGAGCCTCGGCATCTCGCTCGACCGTCAGCTCACCCGCACGGGCGGCCTGCCGTTCGCGGGCGGGCCCTGGAACAACTACGTCATGCACGCGATCGCCACGATGATGGACGACCTGCGCGAGCGTCCCGGCCAGACCGGGCTGGTGTGGGCCAACGGCGGCTACACGACCAAGCACGCGTTCGGCGTCTACTCCACCGAGCCGCCCGCCACGCCGTTCCGGCACGCGTACCCACAGGACCAGATCGACGCGATGCCCCGGCGCGAGCTGGCGCTGCCGGCCGACGCCGCCGGCCCGGCCACCGTCGAGGCCTACACCGTCATGCATTCTCGCGACGGCCTGCCCGAGACCGCCATCGCGAGCTGTCTGCTGGCCGACGGACGGCGAGCGTGGGGCATGTCCTCCGACCCCGCGGTGGCGACGGCGATGTGCGAAGGCGAGTGGGTCGGCCGTGCCGTCGCACTCGACGAGTCGGGCACCCTGCTGCTGTGACCACCCGGAACTTTGTCGGTGAGGTGTCGCAGGACGACACCTCACCGACACAGATCATCCTCGACTGTGATCCGGGGCACGACGATGCGACCGCGATCGTGGTCGCAGCACGCCACACCCGGCTGCTCGGGATCACCACCGTCGCCGGCAATGCGCCGCTCGAGCGGACCACCGCGAACGCGCTCGTCATGCGGCACCTGCTCGGTATCGACGTGCCGGTGCACTCGGGCGCCGACCGTCCGCTGGTGGTGCCCGCGTCGCACGCCGAGTACGTCCACGGCGAGAGCGGCATGGACGGTGCCGACCTCCCGGTGCCCGACCGTGCGCTCGACAGCACCGACGCCGTGGGCTTCATCATCGACACCGTCCGCGCCAACGAGGGTGCGTGGCTCGTGCCCACCGGGCCGCTCACCAACATCGCGCTCGCGCTGCGCGCCGCCCCCGACCTCGCGCGCCGCATCGGCGGCATCTCGCTGATGGGCGGCGGCACGTTCGGCAACCGCACCGCCGCGGCCGAGTTCAACATCTGGTGCGACCCCGATGCCGCATCGATCGTGTTCGGCTACGGCGGTCCACTGGTCATGACAGGCCTCGACCTCAGCCACCAGTTCCAGGCGACGCCCGAGCGAATCGCGTCGGTGCGCGCCATCGGCGGCCGGGTGTCCGGCCTGCTCGCCGACCTGTTCGACTTCTTCAGCGCGATGTACGTCAGCCGTCACGACGACATGCAGGGCGCCGCAGTGCACGACCCGTGTGCGGTGATGGCACTCACGCATCCGCAGATCTTCGAGAGCCGGCAGGTACATGTGGCCGTCGAGACGCACGGTCGGCTGACGCGCGGCATGACGGTGGTCGACCAGCGGAGCCTGCTCGAACGGCCGGCGCCGAACTGCACGATGCTCACCTCGATCGACGTCGACGCCGGCTTCGCGGTCATCGACGAGGCGATCGCGCACTTCTCGGCCTGACCCCGAGGAGGTACGGTCGAGCGCATGCGTGCTGCCGTGTTGCGTGACTGGGAACTGCGTGTCGATGATGTGCCCGAGCCGACCCCCGGGGCCGGCCAGGTGCTCACCAAGGTGCTCGCCTGCGGTATCTGCGGCAGCGATCTGCACCTGGTGCGCCACGGTGAGGAGAGCCGCCGCCTCAGCGACGAGCTCAACGCGGGCCAGCCGATCGACCCCATGGCCCCGAAGATGTTCGAGCCCGGTCGCGACATGGTGATGGGCCACGAGTTCTGCTGCGAGGTCCTCGACGTCGGCCCCGGGGTCGGCAACCTCGCCGTCGGTGACGTGGTGGTCGGCATGCCGATCGCGTTCGACGGCAACGGCGTCCACCCGCTCGGCTTCTCGAACGACTACCCGGGCGGGTACGCCGAGATGATCGTGCTGAACGAGATGCTCGCGATGAAGGTGCCGAACGGGCTCCCGCCGCACCTGGCCGCGCTCACCGAGCCGCTGGCCGTTGGCGTGCACGCCGTCGCGAAGAGCCGCATCGCGGTCGGTGACGCCGCCCTGGTGATCGGCCTCGGTCCGGTCGGGCTCGCCTGCATCGCCGAGTTGCGTATGCGCGGCATCGGCCCGATCGTCGCCGCCGACTTCTCGCCCAAGCGCCGCCAGCTCGCCGAGCTGATGGGCGCCGACGTCGTGGTCGACCCCCGGGTCACGCCCGCCATCGAGGCCTGGCGGCAGATCGACGGCCGGAAGCCGCTCGTCATCTTCGAAGCCGTCGGCGTTCCCGGCATGATCGACCAGGCGATGCGCATGGCCCCGAAGGACGCCCGCATCCTCGTCGTCGGCGTGTGCATGCAGACCGACCACATCCACCCGCTGATCGGCATCGGCCGCGAGCTCAGCCTCCAGTTCGTGCTCGGCTACACGCCGGACGAGTTCGGCTCGGCCCTGCTCTCGATCGCCGAGGGCAAGGTGGATCTGTCGTCGTGGCTCACCGGCACCGTCGGCGTCGATGGTGTTCCGCAGGCATTCACCGACCTCGGTAACCCCGACGCGCACGCGAAGATCCTCGTGGTGCCATGAGCCGACCAACCGACGACACGTTCCCCCGGCAGCACGCTCGCACACAGCGGCTCACCCTCGGCGAGCCACGCAACGTCATGGCGTCACCCGACGGCACGCGCGCCGTGTTCCTCCGCAGCCGCGCCGGCGACGACCCCGTGAACTGCCTGTGGGTGATCGATCTGGCCACCGGCGACGAGCGGCTGGTGGGTGACCCGCTCGACCTCCTGTCCTCGGCGGCGTTCGACGACGCGGCCCTGCCGCCCGAGGAACGCGCCCGGCGCGAGCGCATGCGCGAAGGCGCCGGCGGCATCACCTCGTACGCCACCGACCGCGAGGTGACGGTGTGCGCATTCCCGTTGGCGGGCCGGCTGTTCGTGGGCGGACTGCTCAGCGGTCTGGCCCGCGAGCTCGTCGTCGACGGGCCAGTCTTCGATCCGCGGCCCGATCCGATGGCGCAACGCGTCGCCTACGTCAGCGGTGCGTCGTTGCGCATCGCCGAGCTCGACGGCACCAGCTGGGAGCTCGCCGGCGATCCGGTCGCCGACGTCACGTGGGGAAGTGCCGAGTTCATCGCCGCCGAGGAGATCGGCCGTTTCCGTGGCTACTGGTGGAACCCCGACGGCACTGCTATCGCTTCGTGTCGCGTCGACAACGCCGGCGTGGAGCAGTGGTACATCGGTGACCCAGCCGACCCCCGCAGCGAGCCCCGCTCGATCCGCTACCCGGCCGCAGGCACACCCAATGCGAGGGTGAGCCTGCACGTGCTGGCGCTCGACGGTGGCAGCGTCGAGGTGCAGTGGGACCACGACGCGCTCCCCTACCTGGTCGACGTGTCGTTCACGGACCAGCAGCGGCTGCTCGTGACAGTGCAGTCGAGAGATCAACGCACCGTCGTGGTGCTCGAGGCCGACGCTGTCAGTGGCGCCACGAGCGTGCTGCACACCGAGCGCGACGATGCCTGGGTCGAGCTCGTGTCCGGCAGCCCGGCGCGCCTCGACGACGGGCGGCTCGTCATCGCCGCCGACCGCGACGGCCACCGGTGCGTGCTGGTGGACGGCGCCGTCGTCACGCCCGACGACGTGCAGGTGCGGTCGATCGCCCACGTCGATCTCGACACCGTGACGTTCCTGGGCAACCCACTCGACGACGCGACCGTTCAACACCTCTACCGTTGGGACGGCACCTCGGTCGAGCAGCTCACCACCGAGCCCGGCGTGCACAGCGTGTCCGGCGGCAATCCGCTGGTGGTGCGCGCCGCCCGGCTCGACGCACCCGGCGCCGTCACTGCCGTTCCCGGCGGCGTCGCACTGGCATCGCTGGCCGAACGTCCGCTCGTCACCCCGAACGTGCGCATCAGCCACCTCGGCAATCGACGGATCGCGACGGCGGTGCTGCTCCCCCACGACCACGACGGCTCACCGCTGCCGGTGCTCCTCGATCCGTACGGCGGGCCGCACGCGCACCGCGTGCTGCAGTCGCACAACGCCTTCCTGTCGTCGCAGTGGTTCGCCGACCAGGGCTTCGCCGTGGTGGTTGCCGACGGCCGCGGCACGCCGGGCCGCGGCCATGACTGGGAGCGGTCGGTGCACCTCGACCTCGCGACCGCACCGCTCGACGATCAGGTCGAGGCGCTGCACGCCGCTGCCGCCGAGCACGCCGAGCTCGACCTCACCCGCGTGGCGATCCGCGGCTGGAGCTTCGGCGGTTACCTCGCCGCGCTGGGCGTGCTGCGCCGGCCCGACGTCTTCCACGCTGCCATCGCCGGCGCTCCGGTCACCGAGTGGCGCCTGTACGACACGCACTACACCGAGCGGTACCTCGGCGACCCGCTCGACGACGCAGCGCCCTACGCGGCCACGAGCCTGCTGCCCCTCGCCCACCAACTCACCCGGCCGCTGCTGCTGGTGCACGGCCTGGCCGACGACAACGTGGTCGCCGCACACACGCTGCAGCTGTCGTCGGCGCTGCTGGCAGCGGGCAAGCCGCACGAGGTGCTGCCTCTGGTGGGCGTGTCGCACATGACGCCGCAGGAGGTGGTGGCCGAGAACCTGTTGCTGCACCAGCTCGACTTCCTGCGGCGCAGCCTGGGCCTCACGCCGGCAGGTTGAGCAGGACGAGCAGCAACTTCGACGGGTCGGGCACCACGTCGCCGAGGTTGCCCAGCTCTGGGTCGTCATAGGCATCGGTCGTGATGGCGAGGATGCTGAACAGCTGCCCGTCCGGCGCCGAGTACACGACCTGCTGGCCACCCTCGAATGGTGACGGCCGGCCGAGCTCGGTGAAGCCCTCGGCCTCGAGGACGGCGCCGTACGCGTCGAAGACTGCGTCGGGATCGAGCGCCGACTGCCGGATCTCCGAGTAGGCAAGGGTCGACGTGATGCCGAGCGCCAAGGTCACCTCGGGCGAGGTGATCACGTCGTCGACACCGGCAGGGACCGGGAGATCGTCCCACCACGCCGGCCGCGGGATGTCGGGGTCGGGGTCACACGACGTGCCTTCGGCGGGCAGCTCGAGGTCGCGGAGCACCGCTGCCTCGATGTCGGTGACGCAGGTCGAGGTGAGCACGAAGCCGTGACCCTCGCCCGTGTAGGTGACGAGCCGTGCGGTCGACCCCATCACGGCGGTCATCTCCTCCGCCCATCGCACCGGGGCAGCAGGGTCGTTCAGCCCGCCGACGACCACGACCGGGGCGTCACCCGAGTAGGCCAGGGCCAACGGCTCGACCGACGGCATGAGCAGAGCACACGAGTCCTCGAAGTCGTCGACCGTGACTCCCTCGGAGAAGCGGGGCGCCACCTCCTGCAGGCTCGCGATGACGGCTTCGGCGTCGTCCGGCACCGCTGGGTCGAGACCGCTCGCGCAGTCGATGATGCTTTGCGACTGGCTGCTCGTCGAGTACGACCCATCGGCCTCTCGTTCCATGTACTGGTCGGCCAGGCTCAGCAGCTCATCACCACGACCGTCGCGAGCGTCGCGCAGAGCGTTGCCGAGCACGGGCCACAACGACTCGCTGTACAGCGTCTGGATCGTCGCGACGCCCATCACCTGCTCGTTGGCCGATCTGCCGTCGGCGGTCGGTGCCGGCGAGTCGTCAAGCTGCTGGCGCAGTGCATCGAAGTCGGAACCGACGTCGGCGGAGTTGAACCCGCAGTCGGGGCTTGCTTGGCACCACTCGGCCCACGAATCGAAGGCGTCCTCGAAGCCCTTCGCCTGCGTGGTGTACTGATCGACGATCGAGTCACCCGTCGGCTCGTACGCCGCGTCGAGCACGAGGGCACGCACCCGCTCCGGGAAAAGGGTGGCGTACGCAGCGCCGAGGTACGTGCCGTACGAGATCCCGAGGTAGCTGATCGTCTCGTCACCCATCGCAGCCCGGATCTCGTCCATGTCACGGGCCGTGTTCTCCGTGGAGTAGAGGCGGAGCGTGTCGCCGTACTTCGCGAGGCACGCCTCCTCGAACTGGCCATCGGCCGCGTCGAGCGCCGCCTGCTCCTCAGGCGTGTCGGGCGACGAGTCGAGGTACACCGTCGCGTCGATCTCGGCGTCGGTGAGGCACCGCAGACCGTTCGAACGATCGACGCCACGCGGGTCGAACCCGACGAGGTCGAACGCCTCGAGGCCCATCTCGGACTGGAGGGTCGAGGCGGCGTTCGCTGCGAAGTCGAAGCCGGAAGCGCCGGGACCACCGGGGTTCAGCAGCACCGCGCCGACGCGGTCGTCGGTGGCCGGCGCCCGAATGAGCGCAAGGTCGATGGACTCGCCGTCGGGCGCAGCGTGGTCGAGCGGCACGGCGAGCGTGGCGCACTCGAGCGCGTCGTCCGTCACCGCATCGTCCGTGCACGGCACCCACTCGATCGTCGACAGGTCGACCGGGTCGACGGTGTCGTCGTCGGCCGGCGTGGTGGTGGTCTCGTCGGCAGCGGGGTCGGTCGCTGCCACGACGGTCGAGGTCGCGCCATCGCCATCGCCATCGCCGGAGCAGGCCGCCATCAGCAGCGCACAGCAGAGAGCGAACCCGAGCCTTCTTCTCATTCGTGCGATCGTAGCCAGACCGCCGAGCGGCCGCCCGGCGACCACGGGGTGTCAGAATCGGCTGATGATGAACCAGCGCATCAAGGACCTCTACACCAATGTCGCCGTGCATGCCACGGCCGACCGCGAGCACGAGGCCGCGATCGAGCTGCTGCTGCTGGTCATGGTGTCCGATCACCACATCACCTCCGACGAGCTCGACCAGATCCGCGAGATCAGCGAGGACCAGGGCTTCGAGAGCGACACGTTCTCGTTCGACCAGTACTTCGGTCAGGCGATGGCGTCGGTGCGTGGCGCTGTCGCGGCGCACGGGGTCGACGAACTGCTCGACAGCATCGACGAGCGGATCACCAGCACGGTGCTCCGGCACTCGCTGTTCTCGGCCGCACGCGACGTCGCCGGCGTCGACCACGGGATCGACCCGTCCGAAGAGGGCCTCCTCGCCCAGGTGGCCGCCCGCTTCGCCTGAGCCGCAGCGTCGCCACGGCCAGGTACAGCTCGTGCCGCGCCAGGCTACGTTCGCCCTGTCGCCTACCGGCACTTCTGCCACGCGTCAGACAGCGCCGACGACCGCTTCGCAGCCGTCGTTATGCGCTCCTCGAGGCGGTTGACCGGGTAGCGCCTATCGGCAGTTAGGCGTGGATCAAGCGCGTAACGATGGCCTCAGCCTGGGCGCCTCCACCGAAGGCGTGGACCGCCTCGTAGAGCGCCTCGGCTGCCGACTCGCGGTCAATGGGCCCCATCGATCGCGACCAGGCTTCCGCTGCCCGGGCTCGACGGAACGCCGCCTCGAAGCGGACATCGTCGCCACGTTCCTGAGCCGCCCACGCGAACTCGTCCAAGCTGGCGACAAGAGCACTCGGATTCTCTGCCGATCTGCACTCCTCGTCAACGGAGCACGACCTTGCCGCAGCGAACGCCACGACCCGCACCACATCACCGAGACGCTCGATTGGCAGTCCCTCGATCGCCGCCGCAACCGCTGGGTGTTGAGCGCTGAGCCGATCCACTGTCACAGGAGCCGCAGCCTGCCCGCTGACGAGCTCAATGTCCAGCGCCCTAACGACGCTCCTATGTTTGTCAAGGTGCTTGTTGCCGGTGTTCGGGCAGGCCAGTGATGGGCCACTCTGGTGAGGGCAGGCTCTTATCAGGCCACGTTCCGGCGGTGGTGTGCGGTGGCGGGACGGCATGTCGTTATGAGGACAACCGTTGGTGGTGTCAGGCAGTTCTGGGGCCAGTCCCGCCACCGCGTTCTTGTCAGCGCGGCAGCGCCTGGAAGACCTCGCGGGCGACGTAGCGCTTGAGGCATCGCACGATGGCGCGCTTCGATTGGCCTTGCTCGAGACGGCGTTCCATGTAGGCGACCGTGCGTGGCTCGCGTTGGCCGAGACGGGTGATCACGATCCGCCAGATCGCGTTGTTCGCTTGGCGGTCGCCGGCATGGTTCAACCGGTAGCGCCCGTCCCTCAACCCCGAGGTCGCTGGGACTGGGGCGACCCCGCAGAGCATCGCCCACTTCGCTTCCGTGGTGATCCGTTCGGTGTTGTCGCCGGCGGTCACCAAGAGCACGGCGGCGGTGTCGACACTGACACCGAACACGTTCAACAACTCGGGCGCGGCAGCTTTCACCAATGGTTCGATCTCGGCGTCGATCACGGCGAGCTCAGCATCGAGCGCCTGAACCCGGCGAGCGAGGATCACGGCGGTCGTCTTCACACCGCGCAACACGACGTCACCACCCGGTCGGGGGCGCAGCTTGGCGGCCTCGTTGACCAGCTGTGCAGCGCTCAAGCCGCCCAACCGGGCGCGGAGTTCGTCGGGCGCGGTGAACATCAGATAGCGCAACTGCACGATCGTGCGGATCCGTGTCGAACGCGCTGACCGCTTCGCAACCAGCAACGCGCGCAGTGCTTCGGCATGACCGTCACCGGACTTCGCGATCGCTTCGCAACGACCCGACAGGGCGCCACGTGCTGCCTCGACCGCGTCGATCTGATCGGACTTGCCGCGCTGGCGTCGCGTCTGGCGGTTCGGGCGATCGACCTCGATCACCATCACCGACGCCCTCGCGAAATGGCGGGCGATCCCGGCCCCGTAGACGCCGGTGCCCTCGATCCCGACACGCTCGATCGTGCCGAACCCGACCATCCACGAGGCCAACAACTTGTGCCCTTCGCCGGTCGTGGGGAACGACTGGATCCCCAACACACCACCATTCATGTCGACGACCGCAGCGACGTTCACATCGCGGTGCGTGTCGACCCCACCCACGATCAGACGCGGGGAATCTACGATGACCATCGGCCACCCCTTTCCAAGTTGAGGGGCAGGCACGCACGTCCCGTGAAGGAGACCAGTGACCGAGCAGCTGTTACCGCAGCAGCTCGAGTCGCCCTCCGGAACGGGGCGTGACGAACCCCGATAAGACCCTCAGCCTGACACCCCCCGCCAACCCGGCGAAGGATGCAAACCGACAGAACGCATTCTCACTGGCAGATCTGCGCCGTCAGCCGAGCGTTTGAACGCGCAGCGATCACCGGGCGTTGACTGCCTGCCCGTAGCGCTGCCTTGCGGCCTCTCCCGACGTGCCGACCATCGCTCCGATCGCAGCCCACGTGTGTCCGTCGTGCCGTGCTCGGATGACGGCATCGCCGAGCTCGCGCTCGGCAGCAGCGCGGGCGAGAAACGCCTCCCGAACGGCCTGCAGAGCCATTGCATCGCGCACGTCAGAGGGTTCAGCTCGCTCGAACCGAGCTGCCAACTCATCGGCATGGTCGAGGATCTCTTGGGCGGTGCGGGGCATCTCGATCACCTCAGGTACTTCGGTCGTGCTGTCATGGCGTGGACGATGATCGGGCCATCAGCGCTGTCAACCACTCCGATCTCGAGCAGGTTGCCGGCGACGTCGGCCCCGACGAACATCACGAATCCCTCATCGAGGTCCTCAACGAACATCGGGTGATTGAACGCGTGCAGCATGTCGTCGTCGTGGATGCCGTGCTTTCGCGCACTGGTTGCGATCAGCGGCGCAGCCACGCTCACAAGGTAGCTTGCACCCGCTCACTTCGCAAGTTAGCTTGCATCGCCTGTGGTGGCGCCCATCGGCAGATCCGCATGTCGATCCGGAGCAGGCGCGACGAGCTGCGGTCAGTGGTTGACGAGTCGTTCGAAGCGTTGACGAGCGCCCTGTCGTGTCATGCCGAGCTGTGCACCGATGGCACCCCACGACAGGCCGGCACGATGCGCGGCGAGCGCTGCGGCCTCGATGCGGGCGTCAGCTTCACGCCGTGCGGCTGCGGCGGCGCGGAGTTCGCGCAGTGTCGCTGCGTCGGCTACCGAGTATTCGTCATCGCTGTGATCGTCGAACGCGGACACGAGCGCGTCGGCTTCGTCGGCGGTGAGGTCGCGTGGGTGCTTCTTGGTGGTCATGGTTGGTCGCCCCTGTGCGGTCGGATCAGTTTGAGGTACTTGGGTCGGGCGGGCATCGCGTGGATCACGTAGTCGTTGTCGTCGTCTGCGACGACGCCGATTTCGAGGAGCCGTCCGGTTTCGTCTGGTCCGATGATCATGGAGAAGTCGGGTTGGTGGGGACGGTGATGGAGGCCACGGCGTTCTCGAATGCGTGGCGTATGTCGTCGTCGGAGATCCCATGCTTATGGGCGCTTGGAAGGATCTCCACGGCGACAACCCTAGTTGTCACCGTGTTCGTTGGCAACGGCCGAGAGGGAGTCGGCACGGGTAGCGCACTCTGCCTCGACCTGGCGGCGAACGCAGAGCGTCGCGCCGTGCCGATCGGCAGTTCTGCACGCTCCACCGTGCTCGATAGAAGGCATGATGATCCGATGCGTCGCTGGCTGTATGCGTTCGTTGCGATCGTGACAGTCAGCGGTTGCGGCACTGAGGCGGCGTCGTCGGACCACGCGGGAACGCCGCGACGAGCCGAAGGTTGACTGATGTGACTCCTAGGGTGCTGCCGTAGCGGGCTCGGCGACGGCAGTCGCGATCTCACCCGCACCGGGCATCCCAGGACGGGTCGCCAACCAGCAGCCGCCGAGCACCAGCACGAAGCCCCCGGCGATGGCGAGATCGAGTCGCTCGTCGAGGAACAGGGCGCCGAGGGCGACCGCCACGAACGGGTTCACGAAGGTGATGACGCTTGCCCGTGCGGCTCCGACCTCGTCGATGAGCCGGAAGAACACGATGAAGGCCAACCCCGTGCACACGAGGGCGAGGATCACGACCGAGGCCACCGCGCCCGCCGACGGCGCAACGGCGGGCAGCATCGTCGCTGCGATCGGCAGGTAGAGCAACGCGACGATGCTGAGCGAGATCGCGATGACACCGAGCGCCGGCACGTCGGCCAGTTTTCGGCTGATGATGAACGGGGCCGTGCCGTAACAGACGCACACGACGATGAGGAACGCGATGCTCCACCACGGCGGCGCGCCGTCACCGGCCAAGTCGTTGCCGACCAGCAGGGTGACGCCGGCGATGCCGAGCCCGATGCCGGCGAGGCGCACCGGACGCACGGCAGACCGGTCACCCAGCGCGAACGCGGCGAGGGCACCGAAGATCGGCACGGACGAGATGATGAGGGCGGCGAGGCCGGAGGCGACGTGCTGCTCGGCGGTCGTCAACAAGATCCACGGGATCGCCATCTCCACGATCGCAAAGGTCGCGACCCACCGCCACTCGCGCAGCGCTGGGCGCAGGCCGCCGGACCGACCGGCGAGGAACAGCAGGACGAGGGCTGCCAGCGACGTGCGACCGAAGACGACCACCGCGGGCTCGAGCTCGTCGACAGCGACACTGATGAAGAAGTAGGGCATCCCCCAGATGAGGCCCAACGACCAGAACAGCACCCACCCACGTCTACTCACCCGTAGATCCTGCCTGCTCGGCACGGAGAAGCAACATCGGGGCGTGCTACGGGCGGCGGCCCACCACGAAGCGGTGCAGGCCGGCCAGGTCGGGCAGCACCACCACATCCGCCAGGCCGGCACTGCGCAGTAGCTCCTGCGCGACCGCACCCTGGTCGGCACCGATCTCGACGATCAGCCAGCCGCCGGGCGCGAGCCACTCGGGCGCGCCCGCGGCCAGGCGACGGACGTCGTCGAGCCCATCGCTGCCGCCGAACAGCGCGGAGGCCGGCTCCCAGTCACGGACGATCGCCTCGAGTGCGTCGGCATCGTCACGTACGTAGGGCGGGTTCGACGCGATCAGATCGAACGAGCCGCGGTAGTCCTCGGGCAGGGCCTCGAACCACGATCCCTGCGTCACCCTCACGTGGGTGGCAGCGCGGCCGATGCCGGCGAGGTTGGCACGCGCGACGTCGAGCGCGTCGGGTGATGCGTCGGTGATCCACACTGCGAGGTCGTCGTGGCGGAGCTCCATCGCGAACGAGAGGCCGATGGCACCGCTGCCGGTGCCGAGGTCGGCGAGCACGAGCGGCCTGGGGCGGTCGGCCAGCAGGCCGACGGCGTGCTCGACCAGCAGCTCGGTCTCGGGCCGCGGAATCAGCACCCGACGGTCGACCAGCAGGTCGAGCCGCCGGAACGACCAGTGGCCGAGCACGTACTGCGCCGGTTCGCCGGCCCGCACCCGCGCCACCATGGCATCGAGGTGCGCAACCGAGCGCTGGGTGGCGGGCGAGGCGAGCTCGTCGAGGAACTCGGACCCGTCGGCGCCGCTGGCCTCCTCGCACAGCCAGCGGGCGACCGCCCGGTCCCCGACCAGGGCCGTTGTCTCGAGCCAGAGTGCCTGCCAGGTGATGGTGCCGTCGTCACTCATCGGATCAGGCTCATCGGATCAGGCTCATCGGATCAGGCTCATGACGTCGCGAGTTGCCGTGACCGCTCGTCGGCGAGCAGGGCGTCGACCACGTCGTCGAGGTTCCCGGCCAGCACATCGGCCAGGCGATAGATCGTGAAGCCGATCCGGTGGTCGGTGACCCGGTTCTCCTTGAAGTTGTACGTCCGGATCTTCTCGCCGCGGCCACCACCACCGACCTGCGACCTGCGCTCGGTCGACAGCGCAGCGTCCTGCTCGTCCTGCGCCCGCTGCAACAGCCGAGCACGAAGCACCTGCATGGCGCGGGCCCGGTTCTGCAGCTGGCTGCGCTCGTCCTGCATGGTGACGACGACGCCGGTGGGCTTGTGCGTGATGCGGACGGCCGAGTCGGTGGTGTTCACGCTCTGCCCCCCTGCCCCGCTGCTGCGGTACACGTCGACGACGAGATCGCGATCGTCGATCTCGACCTCGACGTCGTCGGCCTCCGGCAACACCGTCACCGTGGCCGACGAGGTGTGGATGCGGCCCTGGCTCTCGGTGACCGGCACGCGCTGCACGCGGTGCGGCCCGCCCTCGAACTTGAGGTGGCTCCATGCGGTGTCGCCGCGCACGACGAACGTGATCTGGTTGAGGCCGCCGAGGTCGCTCGGGTCGCTCGACAGGACCTCGAACTTCCAGCCCTTGTTGGCGGCCCAGCTCTGGTACATCTCGAACAGGTCGCGGGCGAACAGGTTGGCCTCCTCGCCGCCCTCGGCACCGCGGATCTCCATGATGACCGCGCGCCCGTCGTTGGGATCCTTCGGCAGCATGAGCGTGCGGATCTCGTCCTCGAGCCGCTCGACGTCGGCCTCGGCCTGGTTCGCCTCGGCTCGCCAGAGTTCGCGCTCGTCACCGGA
>Ga0247831_1001698_pt1 | contig 39619 bp, 27 predicted proteins | sample LaCruzMarch2015__9_FD_192406 | JGI IMG/M metagenome (GOLD analysis project Ga0247831, IMG submission 192406) | Freshwater microbial communities from meromictic Lake La Cruz, Castile-La Mancha, Spain - LaCruzMarch2015_1m | ecosystem: Environmental > Aquatic > Freshwater > Lake | place: Spain...
GTTCATCCGTCATAAATGGCGAAGGCGTTTCTTCTACTAATTTTTGATGGCGGCGCTGAATAGAACAATCTCGTTCAGACATATGGCAGGCATTTCCGTATTGATCGCCTGCGATTTGAATTTCTATATGACGAGGTTCTTGTATGAACTTTTCCATATAAATCCCATCATTTCCAAAAGCTGCAGCTGCTTCTTGTCTAGCAGAGTCCCATGCGGCTTGCATTTCATCCGCCTTCCATACGATACGCATTCCTTTACCACCCCCACCAGCAGTTGCTTTTAAAATAACCGGATATTTTACCAATTCGGCATTTGACAAGGCCTCCTTAACATCTTTTATTAAACCTTTAGATCCAGGGATACATGGCACACCCGCTTTAATCATAGTTGCTTTCGCCGTTGCCTTATCTCCCATGCCAGCGATTTGCTCAGGAAGGGCACCTATAAATTTAATGCCGTGTTCTTGACAAACTTTAGAAAACTTTTCGTTTTCAGATAAAAACCCGTAGCCCGGATGAATTGCATCAGCGTTCGTTATTTCTGCGGCTGCAATAATATTTGGGATAGAAAGATAAGATTTTGAGCTCGTTGGTGGACCAATACAAACTGCTTCGTCCGCAAACCTCACTGGCAAGCTGTCCTTGTCAGCCGTTGAATAAACAGCCACTGTTTTTATTCCCATTTCCTTGCAGGTTCGAATAATGCGCATAGCAATTTCCCCCCTATTGGCGATTAGTATTTTTTTAAACATTTGTCTACTTTATTACTGTTATGGCTCAACTAAAAATAAAGGTTGATCGTATTCAACAGGCGATGAGTCGTCTACCAAAACCTTAACTATTTTACCCGACACTTCTGCCTCAATTTCATTAAACAACTTCATTGCTTCAATAATACAAATTTTGTCGCCTTTTTGAATCATCGTTCCCACGGAAACGAAAGCCTCCTTTTCAGGACTTGTAGATCGATAAAAGGTTCCTATCATGCTCGATTTTATCGTAAGTAAATTACTTGCAACTTCCGCGACCGTCTCCGTAACAACCTGTGCTACAGGCGCAGTAGGTGAAACGGCAGCCTGTTGAATTACTGGTGCGTGTTGAATAACTTGCGGAGCCTCATGAATGGAGTTTGTTCCGCCGTCAATTGCAATGAAAAAATCATCTCGCTCAATTTCTACTCTCCCAACACCTGTTTTGGCAACAAGTTTAATTAACTCTCTTATTTCTTCCGTTGTCATATTGTTTGTGTTAAAAATTTAATATTATGAATTATAGGCCCATTTAATATAAACCGCTCCCCATGTAAATCCTCCTCCAAAAGCCGATAAAATGATATTATCCCCTTTTTTTAGTTGGCTTTCGTAATCCCACAAGCAAAGCGGTAGCGTAGCAGCAGTGGTGTTGCCATACTTTTGAATGTTTATCATTACTTTATCGGTAGAAAGACCCATTCTGTTGGCCGTTGCGTCGATAATTCTTAGATTGGCTTGATGCGGAACAAGCCATGCCACATCGTCGCTCGTTAGGTTGTTTTTTTCCATTATTTCGGCTGAAACGTCTGCCATTTTAGTTACTGCAAATTTGAAAACCGATAATCCCTCTTGTTTAACAAAGTGCATTTTATTCTCCACTGTTTCAGCGGTGGCTGGATTTGCTGAACCTCCGGCGGGCTGCATTAGAAATTCCCTGCCCGATCCATCGGTGCGCAAAATATGGTCTTGAATTCCTATACCATCTTCATTTGGTTCTAGCAACACTACACCCGCACCATCGCCAAAAATTACACAGGTTGTTCGATCAGTGTAGTCTACAATTGAAGACATTTTGTCTACCCCAACTACAAGGACTTTTTTATACCTGCCATTTTCAATAAATTGGGCACCAGTAGTAAGTGCAAAAAGAAAGCCGGAACACGCTGCGGACAAGTCGAAACCCCAGGCATTGGTCATCCCTGTTTTGTCACACAATACATTCGCAGTACTGGGAAACACGTAATCTGGTGTTACACTCGCTAAAATGACAAGTTCAATCTCTAAGGGATCTATATTCTTTTTTTCAAGTAGTTTTACTACCGCTGCAGAGGCCATGTCTGAAGAAGCCCCATTTTTCATTATGCGGCGCTCTTTAATACCGGTTCGGGAAGTTATCCACTCGTCGGAAGTGTCAACCATTGATGTTAAATCTTGATTACTCAAAACATTTTCGGGTAAATAGCCCTGAACGCCCGTTATAGCGGCTGTAATTTTATTCATAGTTTATTAAAAGCTTCGTTAATTTTCACTGCTAATCCGGATTTCGCCACCTCAAACGAATGCAACAGCATATTTTTTACCGCTATTTCATTTGATATGCCGTGTCCTATTATGACATTTCCTTTCACACCTAAAATTGGTGTTCCTCCGTAATTTTCATAATTAAATCGCTCAAAAAAGGTGTCTTTAATCCCTCGTTGCTTCATTAATGAATAAATCCCTTCTGCTTGCTTTAAAACAATGTTCCCTGTAAAACCGTCACAAACAATTACTTCTGCTTTTCCGTTAAATAGGTCTCGCCCCTCTAAATTACCTGCAAAATTAAATTCATCTGACTCAGCGAATAATTTGTATGCTGCTTGAGTGAGCAAATTGCCTTTAGACTCCTCTTCGCCAATGTTAAGTAGCGCTATTCTTGGATGCTCAATGCCAAAAACTATTTTTGAATAGAGAGAACCAAGTACAGCAAATTGGTAGAGAACATCTGCTTTGCAATCGGCATTCGACCCCACATCTAAAAGAATCGAATTACTGCCATCAATTGCCGGGAGTGCAGAAGTTATACAAGGTCTAAATATACCCGGCACTGTATTGATTTTGTATATCGCCCCTACTAGCATGGCGCCTGTGTTACCTGTACTTGCAAAAGCATTAAGGCTACCTTTGGAAAGTAAATCAAAGCCAACGGCTATAGAACTATTTGGTTTCTTTGAAAAAACCCTAGCCGGATGATCAAGCATTGTTATGACATCGGGAGCATTTACTATTTCAAATTCATCAGCCTTACAACCTTCATCAAGCAAATGGGCAACAATGGTATCGAAATCACCTATCAATATTATTTTCGCCTCTTCTCCTAAGAGTTTTTTGGCAAGAATAGCACCATTAATATTTGCTTTTGGCGCAAAATCTCCACCAGCAATGTCAATTCCGATTCTCATTTACTAGTGGACTTAAGCTACCGCATCTTTTTCGGCAACAACTCTTCCCTTGTAATAAAGCTTTCCCTCATGCCAGTGGGCGTGATGAAATAAATGCGGTTGACCTGTGGTTGGACAGGTTGCTATGTTTTTCGCTACCGCATTGATGTGCGTTCTGCGTTTGTCTCTTCTCGTTTTGGAGATTTTTCGTTTAGGATGTGCCATAATGTGTACTATTTAGTTAATTCAAATTTTTTAATTTCGACCATATTGAGTCTTCTGTCGTATCTTGTTCGCTTAAATTGCTTTTGTGCGCATTTAAAAACACAAGCATGTCCTGATTACAGCCACCTTCTTCATGAGTAGAAAGCGATGAAAGCGCCATCGCGATCATTTCGTAGATTGGTTGGTAAACATTTATTTCGAAACTATCCGGATGTAGAACAATTAAATTTTCGTCCTCACTTTCTTCAGAACCAAACTTATAAACTAGCGAGAGATTGGTGTTTAAAAAAACGTCGACCAAATCATTACAACGACGACATGGCTGTTGTGCCGTTCCTTTTGCCGTGAAAGATGCTAACATCATGGTTTCTTTTTTTTCCAATTCAAGTTCAACTTTAAACAAGCCGTTTTCAAGTTGTAAATGCGACAAGTCTTCAAAGAACATTTCCGTCACCGTAAAATTATACTGGTGAATACCTAACTTAATGCCTGCAAATGGAACAACGAATAAGTTGTTATCTTTCATAGTCAAACAATTAAACAAGGAGGCAAAAGTAACACTTTTAATTTTAATCTAAAAACTGTTTTTCAAGATAACCTCATCTTGAAGCACTTCTGTCTTTTTCCCCTATGGAAATAGGAAGGGCATTTGCGTTTATCTCCCGCTCGAATTTTCGTGATTTATAGACATCTATGGCCAAATAAATTGCACTTCGCATAGATTGAGCAGAGGCACTATATGATGCTGCAATATCAAACGCCGTTCCGTGATCTGGCGATGTTCTAACAATCGGTAAACCGGCAGTAAAATTAACCCCTTCATCAAAAGCAAGGGCTTTGAAGGCAGCCAAACCTTGGTCGTGGTACATAGCCAAAACACCATCAAATTTTGCGCGTTGATCAGAACCAAAAAAACCATCCGCAGCAAAAGGGCCATATACCTGAGCGCCTAAATTTTTAGCTGTGGCAATAGCAGGATTAATTATTTCCTGTTCTTCCATTCCTATTTTTCCATTTTCGCCCGCATGAGGATTTAAGCCAAGAACAGCAATGGTCGGCGTTAAAATTCCGAAATCCTTTCGAAGAGACTTTTCAAAAACGGCAATTTTGTCAACTATTTTCTCAATTGTAAGCGCCTGACTTATTTCTTTAATTGGTACATGCGTCGTAACGAGCGCAACTTTCAGAAGCGGAGAAACCATTACCATAAGTGCTTCGGCTTGTCCAGCCATTTCAGCCAAGTATTCGGTGTGCCCTGGAAAATTAAACCCTGCATTTTGGATACTCTCCTTCGAAATCGGCGCGGTTACCAAAACATCCACATCGCCATTGGATAAATCAAGCGCCGCTTTATCCAGTGCTTCTATAGCTAATTTTGCAGACTGCATACTAGAAGCACCTTCCGAAATTTGAACATCCTCATTAGTGCAATTTACAACGTTTCTTTTTTTGTCTTCTATTTCAGCTGACGTGGCACAAACTTTAAACGAAAAATCGTTCACACCAAGCTTGTTTTTACTGTTGGAGATGGCCTTTCCTATGCCATAAATAACGGGAGTAAAATCCTCTAAAATACGTGCGTCTTTTAATGCCCTCACGATAATTTCAGGACCTATTCCGTTTACGTCTCCGATCGAAATTCCCACCCTAATTTGATTGCGCTTGGCCTTTTCTTTGTTCATTGAATCAATATGTTTTTAAAAATTGATACAATAAACGAACACCGTATCCGGTTCCATCAACCCCTTTGTAGTTTTCTCTAACATCTAGCCAAGTTGGTCCAGCAACATCCATATGAATATAAGGTGACTTAACGAACGTTTCTAAAAACTTTCCGGCAGAAATCATTCCTCCATTCGGACCACCAATGTTTTTAAGGTCTGCTATTTTTGATTTCATATCCTCCTTGTATTCGTTCCAAAAGGGAAAGCGAACAACCCGTTCATGCATTTGAACGCCTGCCTTTTCAAGTTTACTAAAAACCTTGTCATCTGCATTGCCCATTACGATTGCGGCGTGAGTTCCAATTGCCCTAACAGCTGATCCGGTCAGCGTTGCCGCATCAATTACCAATTCAGGGCTATATTTTTCTGAATAAGAAAGCGCATCAGCTAAAATCATTCTTCCTTCTGCGTCGGTATTTAAAACCTCCACTGTCGTGCCGTTATACATTGTTATCACATCTCCGGGCGTATACGCGTTCATTCCTGGGCGATTATCCGTTGCCGGAATGAGTGCAATTATGTGTAGTTTTATTTTTTGTTTGGCAGCCAAACCGAGCGCAGCAACAACTGCAGCGGCGCCCGCCATATCACTTTTCATAGCGTCCATAGATCCTGGCGTTGGTTTTAAGCTAAGCCCCCCGGTATCGTATACCACTCCTTTACCAACTAACACTATTGGTTTCTTATTTGTGTGGCCCTTGGGCTTATATTCTGCAATTGTAAAGGTTGGAGGGTCAATTGAGCCTTTATTAACAGCAAGTAATCCTCCCATTTTTAACGCTTCAATTTTCGATTTTTCTAGCACGTCTACCTTTACACCAAGCGGGGATAGTAATTCGCTAATTTCTTTTGAAAAATCCACGGCAGTTAAATGAGATACCGGTAAATTAACCATGTTTCTTGCCCAAAACACTGCGTTTGCCATGTTCATTAATTCCTGTCTTTTGAGGGGGTCTATTTCCGCTGGGCAGTAAGCGTAATTGAGTTTAACTTTAGCAGAAGGCTTGTCTGTTAAAAAACGATCAAACAAATACGAGGATAGTATTGCGCCTTCTAATATGGGCAACAAACAGGACGAAGGGCCAGAAAACAAAACATCATTCGTTTTATCTTTTAAAAAATGATAAATATCATGACCTACAATCCTAAACATTTCGTCGGTCATGTCTTTTTGTTTGACTAGAATAGTTATTCCGTCTTCGTTTTTAGAAAATGCCCACTGTTTTTTATTTTCGTTGATTTCATTTTCTAAAAACAACCGTTCCTTTTTGTTTTTGGCACTCGATTTTTCGTCTAGAACATGAACACGTGTGTTACAATTTAATTTATCCGTAGTTGGTTTTAACAGCATTTTTTTGAAGTATTAAGCAACAAAGTTAATTAACATTATTAGCTTGGGACAAAAAAGATAGGTCATTTGTTTTTTTTAAAAAGTTTTCGGTAAGAACAGAAACCGGGTAATCGACCAGGTTGTTTATTGGGATTTTTATTAAATTGCTTTTTGGCACGACTAATTTTATGATGGAATCGAAGCAGATAAAAAAAGCAGTGATTTTTTGATGAGAAAGAATATGTGTTATTTCGGGAGACTGAAAAATTGCGTTAGAGCGATGTTGTTGTAAAAAAGCGTTTTGATCTTCGCTCGTTTCAAATTCAACAAGCGGAAATTCGTAAAGTCCTTGCCAAATGTCTTTCGCTTTTCGTTTTTGTACATACGTTTCGTTGTTTAAACAAAACACAAGAAAAACAAAATAACGCTGTCTCGTTTTGGTTTTTTTGAGTTTAACAGGCCTTTCATTTACCGTGTTGTTTACTTTCGAAAGGCATTTTTTTTCAAAAACACAATGGAAACAATTCGGTTTTTTAGGCGTGCACTGTAAAGCCCCAAATTCCATTATTGCTTGATTAAATATGGCTGGTCTAAGTTTATCTAAGAAATCGTTTGCCAAAACCTTAAAAATATTTTTTCCTTCTGCTGAATCAATTGGTGTATTAATATCAAAAATACGACTTAACACGCGATAGACGTTTCCATCGACCACAGCAACCGGCTCATCAAAGGAAAATGATGCAATCGCGGCGGCGGTATACTCTCCAATTCCTTTGAGTTTTAATAGCGAAAGATAATTTTTTGGAAATTTCCCGTCTAAATTGTCGACAATAAACTTCGCTGTCTGCAACATATTTCTAGCTCTTGAATAATAGCCCAAGCCCTGCCATAAATTAAGTACATCATCCTCGCAAGCTAGCGATAACGAAAGGACGGTTGGGTAAGCCTTTAAAAATCTGTTGTAATATGGAAGTCCCTGCTGAACGCGTGTTTGCTGAAGTAACACCTCGCTTAACCAAATGCTGTAGGGGTCTTTTGTATCGCGCCAAGGCAATTCTCGTTTGCTAATTAAATACCATGAAACCAGATCATCTTGCTGTATTCCCATTCTTTTTTTTTAAAAAATGTAAATTAATTAACTAACTGAATTACTTTTGTACCGCAAAAATACAAAAACAGAATTTTTAAAATTAAATTAATATTATGACAAAAGCTGATATAGTAGCTGATATTGCAACAGAAACAGGCCTAGAAAAAACAGAAGTTTTACGAGCTGTGGAAGCGTTTATGGTTTCGATTAAATCATCGCTTGCCCAAGGAAATAATGTTTATCTAAGAGGGTTTGGAAGTTTTATAATAAAAGAGCGTGCTCAGAAAACAGGCAGGAACATTTCGCAAAAAACAACGGTTATTATTCCTGCTCACAACATTCCTTCCTTTAAACCCGCTAAAACTTTTGTTGAAAAAATTAAGACAGAGGTCAAGGTCGGATAAACCATTTTGCTTATTAAAATTAAACGTGTATATTTGCAACACTAATTCAGTAATTCTTTGTATTTAGTATAGCATTTAACAACAAGATAAACTTCAATATATGCCAAGCGGTAAGAAAAGAAAAGGACATAAAATGGCTACGCACAAGCGTAAAAAAAGATTAAGAAAGAATCGCCACAAAAAGAAAAAATAAGCTTGTCCTCTAATTATTAACACCTAGCCTATCAGCGTTGGTCTTAATGGTTTATCCTAAAATTTTTGACGTGAGCTTAGAACTAATAATAGATGCAAGGTCCAGCGGTGTTTGGCTTTCCTTGCTTCGTGGTGGTAAATTAATTGAACTTCATGAGGAGCGAGGAAACTCCGAGTTTGCAGTGGGGGATATTTACCTCGGGAAAATCCGGCGCTTATCCCCAAGTTTGAATGCCGCATTTGTAGATGTGGGTCACGAAAAGGATGCTTTTTTGCACTATTTAGATCTGGGTCCTCAGTTTAACTCCTTAAATAAATTTACTAAAGATTCTATTCGAAATAAACAAAGTGTTCACGATTTGCGTTACTTCAAGTTAGAAAAAGAGATTGAAAAATCGGGAAAAATCGATGGCATTCTATCCTCTTCGCAATCTATTTTAGTGCAAATTGCTAAAGAACCAATTTCCACTAAAGGGCCAAGACTTTCCTCCGATATCACTTTAGCCGGACGTTATTTGGTTCTTTCTCCATTTTCTAATAAAATATCTATTTCTCAAAAAATTAAAGAAGTTGAGGAAAGAAAGCGTTTAAAAGACCTAATGGAACGAATTATCCCAAAAAACTTTGGTGTAATTATTCGAACCGTGGCCGAAAATCGGTTAACAGAGGATTTAGAACAAGATTTGAATGATTTATTGGAGAAATGGAAAAAAATTCATGCTAATACCAAAAGTGCTGATGCACCTAAACGAATTCTAGGTGAACTCAACACGACAACATCTATTCTAAGGGATTTATTAAATGGCGATTTCACTAATATTCATGTAAACGACTCCAAAATGTTTTCAGAAATGAAAACCTACATTACAAGCATTTCTCCAGGAAAAGAGCAGATTGTAAAATTGTATGATTCTAAAATTCCAATTTTTGAAAAATTTGGCATCAACAAACAAATAAAAACGCTTTTTGGCAAAAAGGTTCCAATGCCTAGTGGCGGACATTTAATTATTGAGCACACGGAGGCAATGCACGTTATTGATGTAAATAGCGGAAATAGAAAAGGTGCTGATGGTCAAGAAAACAATGCCCTTGGAACAAATCTAGAGGCCGCCGCAGAGGTTGCGCGCGTGCTTCAACTACGAGATATGGGAGGAATAATCTGTGTTGACTTCATTGACATGCACGAAAAAGAAAACAATAGAGTTCTTTTTGAAAAAATGAAAGAATTTATGCGTTCCGATCGTGCCAAGCACAACATAATACCCCCTTCTAAATTTGGTATTATTGAAATTACCCGACAACGTGTTCGCCCACAAACAGAAATAAAAACCGCGGAATCTTGTCCAACTTGTAGCGGAACAGGCGAAATTCAAGCAAGCATACTTTTTGCAGAGGAAATAGAAGCCAACTTAAATTTTCTGATTTTAGACAGGAAAATTACTGGTATTGCCCTGCAAGTTCACCCCTATTTAGAAGGGTACTTCAAAAAGGGAGGGTTTTTAAAGTCAAAACAATGGGCTTGGTACTTTAGGTTTAAAAAATGGATCCCTGTAATTGGCGTAAGCGCACTTAACCTGCTCGATTATTCTTTTGTAGATAAAGACAACGAAGAAATTCCTTTGTAACATGACAACGTCTTCCGCCTTATACTTGTCGGAAAAAATTAAATTAGAGCGTTATTGTGCCTACGAAGACCGATGTGTGTTTCAAATCAAAAAAAAACTGTTCACCTCCTTATTAACTGATAAAGAAAAAGCGGCGTTGATTTTGTCACTGCAATCCAATAAATTTTTAGATGACCATCGCTTTGCCTGTTCTTATGTAAGCGGTAAAACCCGAATTAAAAAATGGGGGGAGTACAAAATTCGTTTGGGATTAAAAGCATATCAAATAGACGATCAAACCATAGCTATTGCTATGAAAGAAATTCAGTTGGATGACTATTTTAAAACATTAAAAGATTTAATCGAAAAAAAGAGCGGACAGCTTTCATCCATTGATAACGAGTACGAAAAAAAAGTAAAAATAATTCGATTTTTAGTCAGTAAAGGGTACTCACTTTCTGATATTTATCAAGCGGGAATTGACGCAGATTAGCTTATTTGCTTTATCATAACGGCAGCGTCTATTTTATATACCTCAACACGTCCCATTTTTACTAAATTTTTAATGGTTATGTCCCACGATTTATTGCTGACATCAAATTTTTCGCGTAAATCAATCAAGGATAAGGTAACTTGATTGTCCAATAGGCTACACACTTGTTTTTCCGTATCCGTTAATTGCTCTTGTTGAGTAAACGATTCTGCCCGCATTTGAGGAAAAAACAACACCTCTTGAATAGAAGGATTATTGGTTAGTAGCATTACAAAACGATCGATGCCAATACCCATTCCTGAAGTTGGAGGCATGCCATACTCTAAGGCCCGAAGAAAATCTTGGTCAATAAACATCGCCTCGTCGTCGCCTTTTTCCGAAAGCGCCATCTGTTCTTCGAATCGCTCCCTTTGGTCTATTGGATCATTTAACTCAGAATATGCGTTTGCAATTTCCTTTCCGTTAATCATCAATTCGAAACGTTCCGTTAGAGAAGGATTGTTTCGGTGTTTTTTACATAGCGGCGACATTTCAATGGGGTAATCGGTAATAAAAACAGGTTGTATGTAGTTCCCCTCGCACATCTCACCGAAAAGTTCATCAATTAATTTCCCTTTACCCATTGAAGCATTAACAGAAATATGATTGGCAAGGCACGCTTCACGAAGTTGGTCTTCGTTTTTTCCATCAATATCAAACCCTGTAAATTCGATTATTGCTTCGCGCATAGTTACTCTTCGAAAGGGTGCTTTAAGCGATATTTCATTTTGACCAACCATAATTTCTGTCGTTCCACAGACATCTAATGCAACGCGCTCGATCATTTTTTCAGTAAAATCCATCATCCAATTATAGTCCTTATAGGCAACATAAATTTCCAGCATGGTAAACTCCGTGTTGTGTGTCCTGTCTAAGCCCTCATTTCGAAAATCCTTTGCAAATTCAAAAACCCCATCAAAGCCACCAACAATAAGTCTTTTTAAATACAATTCGTTGGCAATTCTCAAATACAGGGGCATGTCTAGGGCATTGTGATGCGTAATAAAAGGCCTGGCCGCTGCGCCTCCGGGAATGGGCTGAAGAATTGGTGTTTCCACCTCAAGGTAATTAAATTCCTCAAAAAACTTGCGCATAGAAGTAATCGCTTTTGAACGTTTAATGAACGTTTCCTTAACCTTAGGATTTACTAACAAATCCACATAACGTTGTCTATACCGTAACTCTGGATCTGTAAAAGCATCATGCACCCGACCATCTGTATCCGTTTTGGGTAAAGGAAGAGGTTTCAATGATTTACTTAGCAGCGTTAATTCCTTAACATGCACACTTTCCTCACCTACTTTCGTTTTAAACAAGGTTCCTTTAACGCCAATTATATCCCCCAAGTCCAAATACCTCTTAAACAAATCATTATACAACGACTTATCCTCACCTGAACACAACTCATCTCTATTGATGTAAAGTTGAACCCTGCCGCTAGCATCCTGTAATTCTACAAACGATGCCTTACCCATGATGCGTTGGCTCATCATCCTTCCCGCCAAACACACTGTTTTTCCTTCTTCAAAATGTTCATTAATTTCTTGTGCAAAACAAGAAACGGGATAGGTTTCCGCGGGAAACGGGTTTATTCCCATTGCTATAATTTTAACCAATGACTCTCTTCGTTGAACCTCTTGTTCGGAAAGTATTTGCTGACTCATATTTCTAAATAAATTTGTTTAAATCTCATAAATTAACATGCCGATAGTAAAATAGATGAACAGACCTACAACATCATTTAGCGTGGTAATAAAAGGACCAGTAGCTATTGCAGGATCTATTTTATATTTATGAAGCATAAGTGGTATGAGTGTGCCAATAGTAGATGCAAAAATAATAACGGTCAACAAAGAAATGCTAACCACCATGCCTAATTTAGCATCGCCAAAAATAAATGCGAAGCCAAAAATTATAGAAGATAATAATAGTCCGTTTAAAAGACCAATTAAGGATTCCTTAAGAATTCGTTGAACAACACCTCCCAAAATTTTATTTCCCCTTGCCAAGGATTGAACAACAATTGCAGAGGATTGAACACCTACGTTGCCTCCCATGGCAGTAATGAGCGGGATAAAAAAAGCCAAAGCGGGAATTTTGGTTATTCCTCCTTCAAAACCTGAAAGAACCCGAGCGCCAAAAACACCTCCCACGAGCCCAATAAAAAGCCATGGTAATCGACTACTTGATATTTTCCAAATACTTGCATCTTTTTCTAATGGCTCTGAAATACCTGTTGCGAATTGAAAATCGCGGTCGGCCTCCTGTTTTATATAATCGACGACATCGTCCATTGTTATTCTTCCCACCAATTTTTTTTGATAATCGACGACCGGAACAGATACTAAATCGTATTTCTCCATCACATCTGCCACCTCTTCAATACTATCGCTCGTCTTAACAGAAATAATATTTTTGAATTGGTATAAGTCCTCTATTTTTGTATTTGTCCCGGCAAAGAGCAAGCGTTTTAATGATAAAACACCAACAAGCTGCTCCGTATTATTTACAACAAAAATGTTATACACTTTTTCAACGTCTTCTGCTTGTTTCCTTAACTCAAACAAAGCTTTATCAACCGGCCAGTCGACCTCTGCTTGAAAAAACTCCTTTTGCATTATTCCACCAGCTGTATTTTCGTCGTAATTTAACAAATCGACAATGTCCTCAGCGGCCTCGTCGTCGTCCATTTGAGAAATAACCTCTTGTATTTGGGCTTGTGAAAAATCCCCTAGGATATCTGCAGCATCATCTGAATCCAAATTTTCTAATTGGTCGGCTATTTCTTTGGATGAAAGAGAGGCAATAAACCGGTCTCTTACCTCTTCCTCAAGTTCCATTAAAATATCAGCTTGAGTATCCTCATTTACCAAAAAGTAGAGGTATTTAGCTTCGTTATTTGTTAATTTATCTAAAATTTCTGCTACATCTGCGTAATGCAGGTCGAGCACATGGCTTAGTAACCAAGATTCGTCCTGCTCAGCAATTTTAAGGCGAACATCAACAAGAAAATCTTTAGTTAATTCAAAGCGCATTGGGTCAAAAATTTAGGTGCAAAGGTAAGGGTTTTAAATAAAAGTGGGCTATTGAGCAATCTCAATCATGACAAAGCCCTTGCACAAGATGAAATAAATCATGTGATTCAGCCATCTCTTTTATCAACAAGGCATCTTTTGCCCCCTTCTTAACTAGGTTATTTATTTCATTACATTTTTTTTCCAAATTAAACAATCCCTGCTTAACGGCAAGATTGTTTAAGGACTTCGGAGGGGTTGAGACCGTTAATAAAATTGCCTTTGCCAAGAACTCCCCGCTCCTTAGTCTAATTGGCCCTAAGTCTCCATTTTCTGAAGGGTGGAACGTTTGTGCCATTACCTTGTGAAAATCCTTCATCGCTGGCCAATTATCTTTCTCAATTTCAATTAACAGTGAATCCTTCATTGCTCCTTCATATTTTTTTGATACCACACCCCAATCAATTAATGACCAGACCGCATTAAGGTAATCCATTCGTTTGTTTTGATAATTTAAGTAGTAAGCATGCTCCCATACATCGATTGCCACTATCGGAATACCTCTTTCGTTCACCGCATCCATTAAAGGATTGTCCTGGTTAGAGGTGCTTGAAACAACCAATTGTCTGTCAGGACTGACCATCAACCAAGCCCATCCCGAACCGAAGCGATTTGTTGCCGCGTTTAACATTGATTTCTTAAGACTATCCATTGATTTAAAGTCTTTACCAATTGCTAGTAATAAGTCGTTAGTTATGGGTGTTTGTTTCGCTGTTGGCGCCAAAATGTCCCAAAAAAGTGAATGGTTGTAATGCCCACCTGCGTTATTTCTAACCACATCCGAACGAAAGCCAACATAAAACAATAAATCAATTAATGACTGTGATTCCATGCGTGTTCCTAAAACCGCTTTGTTTAAGTTGTTAACGTACGCTTGATGATGCTTTGAATGATGTATTTCCATTGTTAAGGCATCAATTTGTGGGGCGTACTCCGCGTAAGCATAAGGTAAAGTTGGCAATGTGTATGATTGAGCAGCTGTTAACTGAACAAACAAAACAGCAATAAGAGAAAAAAGTATGGTTTTCATAAGAAGTATTTTTTGTTTAAAGTTACAGAAGATGGTTAAATATATGCACATTTAGCACAACCTTTTCTTATGTTGTAGCTAGAACATTGTGTTTTTCTTGTTACTTTTGAGCACTAATTTTCTTATTAATGCCCGAAAAGCATCCCGAATATACTGGATTAAACTTACCCCTTGTTGCATCGGAAATATTAAAACATTGGGAGCAAAACAAGGTGTTTGATTTGTCTATTTCAAAGCGGGAAAATTGTACCCCATTTGTTTTTTTTGAGGGACCTCCCTCGGCGAACGGCCTTCCAGGCATACATCACGTTATGGGAAGAACGATAAAGGATCTTTTTTGTAGATACAAGACCTTGAAAGGTTTTCAAGTCAAACGAAAAGCAGGATGGGACACCCACGGCCTACCAGTTGAGCTTGGTGTAGAGAAAGAATTGGGAATTACAAAAGAGGATATTGGCAAAACAATTAGCATCGACGACTATAATCTGGCATGTAAAAATGCCGTGATGCGCTACACAGACATTTGGAACGACCTCACCACAAAAATGGGGTACTGGGTAGACAAAGAGCATCCTTATGTTACCTATGAAACGAAGTACATGGAATCCGTTTGGTGGCTTATTGGGGAGCTGTACAGAAAAAACTTGATGTACAAAGGGTATACTATTCAGCCTTATTCTCCAAAGGCCGGAACCGGACTGTCCACACATGAATTAAATCAGCCGGATTGTTATAAAACAGTAAAAGACACCTCGGTGACTGCGATGTTTCGTGCCAAGAGTGACACACAAAAAAAATTTAATGTCGAATTTTGTCACGGCGACACCTACTTTCTAGCATGGACCACTACGCCTTGGACACTGCCATCGAACACCGCGCTTACCGTTGGCGATGAAATTGAATACGCCCTTGTTGCAACTTATAATCAGTATACATTTGAGGCTATTTCAGTCGTGCTTGCTAAAAAACTTATCGACTATCAGTTTGGAAAAGGATTTCATCAAGCGGAAAATGAATCTAAACTAAAATCCTACAAATCAACAGATAATTCAATTCCTTTTTTGTTTTTAGGAAGCTGCTTGGGAAAGCAGCTAATTGGCACACAATACGAACAATTATTGCCTTATTGTTTGCCTGATGAAAACCCAAGCGCTGCCTTTCATGTTATAAGTGGTGACTTTGTTACAACAGACGATGGCACAGGAATCGTGCATACTGCTCCGACATTTGGAGCCGACGATGCGCGTGTGGCAAAATTAGCAAATATTCCGGCTATGCTTGTTCGTGACGAAAACGACGCCCTTGTTCCATTGGTTAATCTTCAAGGAAAGTTTCGAAAAGAGGTGGTCGATTTTGCTGGAATGTATGTGAAAAATGAATATTATCCAGATGGGGAAGCTCCAGAACGGTCTGTAGATGTGCAAATTGCAATCAAACTAAAACAAGAAAACAAAGCATTTAAAGTAGAAAAATACGAGCATAGTTACCCACATTGTTGGCGAACAGACAAGCCAATCCTTTATTATCCCCTTGATTCTTGGTTCATTCGGGTTAGCGACAACAAGGAACGACTGGTTAAGCTAAATAATACCATTAACTGGCAGCCCGCGAGCACTGGACAGGGGCGGTTTGGAAAATGGCTAGAAAATGCAAACGACTGGAACCTCTCACGCTCAAGGTATTGGGGTATTCCAATTCCAATTTGGTCAACGGAGGACGGAAAAGAACGACGATGTATTACCGCCTTATCGGAACTCAAAATTGCCTGTCAAGAGTCGGTTTCGATTGGATTCATGCAAGTAAATCCACTGGCTACCTTCGATGAAGATGACTTGTCTGACGAAAACTATGGACGAATTGACATTCATAAGCACCAGGTTGATAAAATCATTTTAGTAGCTAGCAATGGAGAAAAAATGAAAAGAGAATCCGACCTCATCGATGTGTGGTTTGATTCAGGTGCCATGCCTTATGCCCAATGGCACTATCCTTTCGAAAATAAGGAACTTATAGATAACAACGAAGCGTTTCCAGCTGATTTTATTGCGGAAGGTGTTGATCAAACGCGCGGTTGGTTTTACACACTTCACACTATTGCTGCACTGGTCTTTGATAAAGTCGCTTACAAAAACGTGCTTTCTAACGGCCTAGTTTTAGATAAAAACGGTCTTAAAATGTCGAAAAGACTCGGAAATAGTGTCGACCCTTTCGAAACACTAGAAAAATTTGGCCCCGATGCAACGCGCTGGTACATGGTTACAAATGCACAGCCTTGGGACAATCTTAAGTTTAATTTCGATGGCATCACAGAAGTACAGCGCAAATTTTTCGGGACGCTATACAACACCTATTCGTTCTTTGCGCTGTATGCTAATATTGATCAATTTGATTCCCAAGACGCCGAACTGGCATTAGTAAATCGGCCAGAAATCGATCGTTGGATAATCTCAAAATTAAACAGCCTAATTCAAGATGTTGACGCCGCTTTTTCTGCCTATGAGCCCACAAAAGCAGGTCGATTAATTCAAGAATTTGTGTGTGATCAACTGTCTAATTGGTACGTAAGACTTTGTCGAAGACGATTTTGGAAAAGCGATGATGCTGTGGATAAACGAGCGGCTTACCAAACACTCTATACCTGTTTAAAGCAAGTTACTATCCTTGCCTCGCCAATTGCTCCATTTTTTATGGACCGCTTATTTTTGGATTTAACTAAATCTGGCGGCACAAAAGATATTGCCTCGGTACATTTATGTGATTTTCCCTTGGTTAACGAATCAGAAATTGATCGAGCACTTGAATCGAGAATGCTTATTGCGCAGCGTTTATCCTCCTTAGTTCTTGGGCTAAGAAAAAAAGAAAAAATTCGGGTTAGACAACCTTTAGCGCGGCTATTAGTACCCGTATTAAACGACGATTTCGCGAAAAGTCTAACGGAAATTCAAGATCTGATCCTTTCCGAAGTAAATGTAAAAGCCCTAAATTTAATAAAAGACGACGGTGAAATGTTGGTGAAGAATATAAAACCAAACTTTAAATCTATCGGCAAAAAATTTGGTGGGCAAATGAAAAGCATCTCGGCAAAAGTGGCGTCTTTTGAACAAGTTGACATCCGCAAAATAGAAGAAAGTGGCCTGTGGGAGGAAGAAATGGATGGCGTAGTCGTAACACTAGAATTGACCGACTTTGAAATCACAGCAAAAGACATCCCCGGGTGGTTAGTTGCTAACGACGGAGAGTTGACAGTTGCCTTGGATATAACGATAACTGAAGAATTGCAAGCGGAGGGAATAGCGCGAGAATTTGTTAATAGAATCCAAACCTTAAGAAAAGAACGCAACTTTGAGGTTAGTGATCGAATAGTTGTGTCTTTCACAACAACAGAATCTATTTCAACTGCGCTAAAAAATAACGCTGCATACATTTGTGCCGAAATTCTTGCAGACAAGCTTGATGCTTCCGCTTCTTTGCCTGAATCAATAAGCCTAGATATTGAAACGGAAGGAGACTTGCTCGTATTTCTTAAACGAAGCCCTGTAACATAAATACAACTTACTATGAAAAACAATGATTGGTATTTTAACAACGACCCTATTCAAAGTGCAGAAGGTGCAATTGTGGAGTGGCACAATCACAAGTTTTTTGATTTAATTTTTCGCGGAAAAGTTTTTCATGGAGAAATTCAAGAGGAGAAAACAGAGGAAAGAAAACTAAGCATCAAAATAAATCATCGGATTTTTGAAGTGCGTAAAAAACACGAGTTAGATGATTTAATCGCCTCACTGGGTTTCGATAAAGTTCAAATAAAAAAAATTAAAGATTTTAAATCGCCTATGCCGGGAAGAATTGTATCTATAAATGTAAATGAAGGGCAGGAGGTCGCTCCTGGAGATGCGTTACTATCGTTAGAGGCCATGAAAATGGAAAACACATTAAAAGCGGATGGAAAGGGTATTGTTAAACTGATTTTAGTGAAGGAAGGCTCTATCGTAGAAAAAGGCAGTGTTTTAATTGAATTTTTTTAACAAAACGCAAACAAGAGTTGCTTTGCATTGTCTAATTTGTTGTTAATCTAAACGCATGAAAATAGTAAATAGAGAGTTGAGTTGGCTTGCTTTCAATGAGCGTGTATTACAAGAGGCACTTGATGAAAAGGTTCCCCTAATTGAACGTATGCGCTTTCTTGGAATATACTCCAATAATATGGATGAATTCTACCGAGTTAGGGTGGCCAACATTCGACGCTTATTAAGCTTTAAAAAACAAAAGATGAGTGGCTTCAATGGAAATGCCGAAGAGCTCTACAAGGAAATTAGGCGAGTTGTTTTAAAACAACAAGAAAAGTTTGAACATGCCTATCAAGAAATTATAGATGGATTGGCCCTCTTTGGTGTTTTACAACTTAACGAAAAAACAGTAAGTAAAGAACAAGAATCCTTACTGGCAGATTATTTTCATAAGGAACTCAAGCACGCCATCTTTCCAATAATGCTCAATAAGAAAGGGGCCTTTCCACGCTTGCGAGATTATGCGATATACCTTGCCGTGAAAATCACACTGAAAGGCTCTGCTACTCGTTTTTCCCTGATTCAAATTCCACCGCAGTTGTCTCGTTTTTTTATTATAGAAGAGGATGATAAACAATATGTAATTATTCAAGACGATATAATTCGTCTTCATTTACGCGATATTTTCTCGATTTATAGCTTTACCACTATTGAAGCCTTTACGTTTAAATTTACACGAGATGCAGAATTAGACTTAGACGATGATATTTCTCTTTCATTCTTTGAAAAAGTAGAAAAAGGGCTAAAACAACGAAAAAAAGGAGCGCCAGTACGATTTGTTTTTGATGAAAAGATGCCAAAAGATTTACTAGACTATCTTTTAATAGCATTGGAATTAACACGCGGTATTAACACAATTCCCGGAGGTCGTTACCATAATTTTAAAGACTTTATTAGTTATCCGTCATTTAACTTGCCTGCTTTGCAATATCCGGTACAAATCCCTTGTAATCATCCTGAATTAGAAGATACACATAGTTTGTTAGACCACATTGTAAAGGAGGATGTGTTTCTCTATTTTCCCTACCAAAAATTTGATTATATCGTAGATCTATTGCGTGAGGCAGCTATTGATCCCAAAGTCCGTAGCGTTAAAATAAATATCTATCGGGTTGCAAAAAACTCACAAATAATGAACGCGCTGCTTGCTGCGGTGTTTAACGGCAAAGAAGTCTGTGTTATTTTGGAACTTCAAGCGCGATTTGATGAAGAAAACAATTTATATTGGTCGGATAGACTGCGGGAAAATGGCGCAAAAGTAATCCATGGCGCTCCAAATCTAAAAGTACATTCAAAAATGCTACAGATTTGTCGAGTTGTAGAGAAAAAAGAACAATTAATTAGTTACGTCGGCACTGGAAACTTTAACGAAAAGTCGTCCAAAATATATACTGACTTTGCCTTATTGACAAGTAAAACCGGTGTTGCCAACGAAATAAAAAGAGTATTTGGTTTGTTAGAAAATAACCTTGATCGTGTAATTTTCCGTCACTTAATTGTATCGCCTATTAATACTCGAAAAAAAATAGACAAGTTAATTGATACTGAAATAATCAATGCAAAATTAGGAAACCCTGCAGGTATTAAAATCAAATTAAATAACCTGACCGATGCTTCAATAATTGAAAAGTTATATGAGGCAAGTACGGCAGGAGTTAAGATAGAAATGATTATTCGTGGAATCTGTTGTCTAAAACCTGGTGTTAAAGGACAAAGTGAAAATATAACTGTTATAAGCATCGTGGATCGTTACTTAGAACACGGACGCTTACTTATTTTCGAAAACAACGGAAAACCATGTTACTTTATTCTCAGCGCTGATTTCATGGAAAGAAACTTAGACAGCCGAATTGAAGTAGGAGTGCCAATATATAGCAAATCAATACAAGAAAGTTTGTTGCGCATTTTTGATTTCCAATGGAAAGGAAGCGTTAAATCTCGATTAATAACTGGCGACTTTAAAAACCAATACCGAAGAACCCAACTCGAGCCGTTTCATGCACAAGTTGAAACGTATCGATACTATGCTGAAAGCAGTGCCACAAAAATAACTTGACGCATTAGGTGTTTACCGCAAAGTCGGGTACTAATTCACGATTAACGACTTCATTTTTTTCAATAATGGAAGACAATATCTCTCTTGTTTGATTGGGGTAGTGTACTTCTATAATCTCCTTGCTTTGAAGCCAAGAAGTAACCACCCTTTTATTTAAAAGACATAACTTATCAATGATTGCTGCGCCCATTAGCCTTAGGCATTCCGCGTTACACAATTGTTCGTATTGTCCGGCCATGGGTATAACCATCAACTTCTTTCCCAAAAATAACGCTTCTGCTGGCAATTCGAATCCAGCACCACAAAGAACGCCTTTACAGTCTTTAAGGCTTTTGGTGAAAACACTTTGGTCAATCGGTTTAATCCAAACATTATTTACTCGATAATCGTAAGTAGTATATTTTGAAAAAACTTGCCATTCCACGTCATAACAACAAAGGTTTTGAATAATTATATCGTCGTGATAAGCAGGTAAATACACCGTATAATAATCTTTACTAACTGGATTTAACGCCCTTATTTTTTCCCTTATAACCGGCGTAAAAATACCTTCTGCATACTTTTCAAAATGAAAACCATACTTTTGTCTAGAAGGACAATAATTAGATAATATAAAGGTACCAAGACGTGATTTTTCGACCGGTTTTGGAGAACTCGTATGGTTAACAGCCGCCTGATGGCTCAATTCTACGGATCGTACACCGTGATAGCGCGCTGACCATGCAGAAACAGGTTCGAAATCACTGATTATCAAATCATACTTTTTTGCTGGGAATTGTTTTATTTCGTTGGTAAACTGAACAATATTGGTATTTAAAATTGTTTTTGCGATATCAACCCCTCCACTTTTAGAGGCCAAAAAGCTCATGCCGCGCAACGAATAATCTATTGAAAACTCCGTATTTATTTGCGATTGATTTCCACTCACGAGAATGTCTAAATCACAAATGCTCTTTAGAATAGGCACGATATCTTGCGCTCTACTTAGATGTCCATTTCCTGTTCCTTGAATTGCATACAATACCTTCATGATGCCTTATTTTCCGTGACTAAAATATTTTGTGTTATTTCCGCTAATAGTGTTTCCATCGACCAAGCGCTATCCAACGATTTTTCAACTATTTCTTTTTTAGACTGAACAGGAAATGATTTGTCGTAGTGCATCATTTTCCATTCTCCCAAATTGTATTCTAAAGCGGTTGAATTTTCTACCCAATCGCCTGAGTTTAGGTATAACACTTTCTCGCCTTTTGAATTGGTAATGTACCTGATTTCGGGTTGGTGAATATGGCCACAAACAACATAATTATAGCCATTAGATATCGCCAATTCAGCCGCGGTTTCCTCAAAATTACTCACGTAACTAACAACGCCTTTAACGCCATCCTTAATTCGTTTGGATAGGGATATTCTGCCTTTACCGAGTTTTTCGCTCATCCAATTCATTACCGTATTGATCATGATTAACAAATCGTAGCCCTTCCCTCCTAATTTCGCAATCCATTTGGAATGGCGCATGGTCGTATCAAAAACATCGCCATGAAAAAACCACGCCGAGCCAGTAGACAATGGCAAAATCAACTTGTTTACAATTTCAAAATTGGCAATCTTAAATCCCTTAAATTTTCGTAACATTTCGTCGTGATTCCCTGTAATGTAGTAAACCATAGTACCACTGGTAAGAAAAGACGTTATCTCCCGTATAACTTGCATGTGGGCACTCGGAAAATAACGCTTATTAAATTGCCATATATCAATAATATCACCATTTAAAATGAGCGTTTTGGGCTTGACGGTACGCAGATATAAAACCAACTCTGAAGCTCTTGATCCAAAGGTTCCTAAATGAACATCTGATATTACAATTAATTCGACTTCCCTTCTCATAATGCATTTTTATCAAAGGTGGCCGTTTAATATTAACTGTCTTTTAAGCCGGTGTTAAGGACTGTGTTTCTATTAATAGGGCATTGTTAATAACCCTTGTTAACGTAGCTAATTAATAATGTATTCCTCGAATTAAAAAAGCGTAAAAGTTAATTCTTGATTACTTTTACTAGTCTAGTGAAATTGTGTTGACTTAGCTTTACCAAATAGGTGCCTGCAGTATACTCCTTAAAGTCAATTGAATAATTTGCTGAATTGTTTACATAACGATTAAGCAATTCCTTTCCATCTAGGGAATAAACACTAATTTCTAGGCTCGTTAATTGATTGAAAGAAAACAATACCTGATCGGATGTTGGATTAGGAAAGTACTTAAAATCTAATTCATCCACTTCGCTTATTCCAATGCAGCCGTCTACTGTAACCAAAACAAAGTTTGTTACACTACAACCGTTTAACTCGCCGGTTACGTTATAGGTGCCTGCTTGATTTATTGATACCGAGTTACCTGAGGTTCCGTTGCTCCAAACAAATGAGCTTGCATTTCCTAATACTGTTAACTGTAAGGGTAAATTATAATCGCAAACAACGGTGTCACTTACTAATAATACGGTTGGATTTGGATTAACCGTTACAAAAAACTCCGCTGATCCTTCACAATTGTTATTATCAATACCTATAACCGAATATAAACTTGATGAAGTGGGCTGAAGGTAACTTCCATTAACCTGCCCATTGTCCCATGTATAGGTAGCCGCTCCTGTTGCTTGAAGTAAAAGTGAATCTCCCTGACAAATCGTTGTATCATTTCCGGCTAAAACTACGGGTAATGCGTTTACGGTAACTAACAACTGGTCTAGGCCTTGACAGCCAAATGCGTTTGTGCCCGTAACGGTGTAATTATTTGTACTTGCGGGGATAAACGTTTGCCCGTTAACAACTCCGTTGGTCCATGTGTATGTCTGAGCACCCGTCGCTAATAAAACAACTGAGGCGCCACTGCAAACAATAATGTCGTTACTAGCAGTAACAGTTGGCGTAGGATTTACTGTAACCAAAACCTGATCTGTATTTTGACATAAATTAGCGTCTATTCCAGTTAAGGTATACGGCTGAGTTGATTGCACAACAAAAGGGGAGTTGTTTGAAACTCCATTATTCCAACTATAAGTTATCGCTCCCGAACCAAGCAACGCGATTGTATCGCCAGCACATGCTACAAGATCAATTCCAGCATTTACACTTGGTAAACCCAGCACATTAACTACCACTTGATCGTTATTAGAGCAGCCAGCCAAGTTCGTACCAGTGACAATATAAGTAGATGATGAAGCGCTCGTACCAGTTGGAACAATTAAAACTTGTCCGGTTGCGCCGTTATTCCAAACATAAGAAGTTGCACCATTCGCTGTTAACGTAACGTTTGTACCACCACATACTGTTTGATCGATGCCAGCAGAAATTGTTGGTAGCGGACTAACCGTTACTGTTGCTGTAGCTGTAGCGGTACATCCTTGTGCATTCGTTCCTGTAACCACGTAAGGAGAAGTTACTAGAGGAACAAAGCTTACTCCGTTTGTAATTCCACCTGTCCATACATACGTGAGCGCACCTGCACCGACTAATGTTGTTGGAGAACCAACACAAACAGTTGGACTATTTGCCGTAACAATTGGAGAGGGAAGCAAGGTAATTGATTTCACCAAAGAAGTATCGTTGCATGTCAATGTTTGACTTGTAACAAACACAGTGTATGAACCAACCTGATTCGCAGTATACTGAGTACCAACCTCTCCTGGAATTACTTGACCGTTTAGTAACCACTGGTAAGAACTTCCGACAGAACCTGGTATTGAAAGCGTAGTACTTGAACCCGCACAAATGGCGTTAGCAGCGGCACTTATTACTGCCCCTGCAGCTGTCGCACATGTGTTTATTTGATATATTGACAAGGTTGAACTTACTTCGTTGGCTAAGATAACAAGGGCGTTTCCATTAGGAGATGCTGCAGCCGTAATCGTAATTATTCCCTCGGCACCTAAATCCGGACCACTTACTGTTGTAGACCTGTTGTTGTAGTAACCTACAAACACAGGTGACCCCGGTACTTGAACGTTGAACAACATTACACCACCTATTCTTTCTAGTGATACGAACACATACGGTTTACCATTTAATATTTGAAATGCTATCCCTTCCACTTCAGGACCTTTATCATCACTTCTGTTTTTAGATACCGGAGCACCCACTGAATTGGAAGCATTAAAAATAGCTGAAAAAATAGGATGATTCGATGTTATCTGCTCAATCAAGTCTTTAGAATCGTAAACCAAAGCACCTGTAGTTGCATTCCATATACTAAAAGACCGGCCACTCATCACGTGTAATTCGTCATAATCGCCATCGCCATCGGTATCTCCTGAATATTTCAAGGCATTTAATCTTCCTAAAAACTTATTATTTTTTAAAATTGCAGCATCAGGAAATGCCGTTGCATCTAAGTTTGCAAAAGTAGCCGAACTGATTCTATTTGCATCTATTACCGATCCAAACTCTCTTGAGTCACCTTCATTAGCGGAGAAAATATATCCTTGATTATTAATTGTTCCGAAACTTAGTGCGTCAGGCATGTATGCTCCCTTGATTGGTAAATCACCTGTTATTAAAATTGCACCACTTTGATCGGAGGCATCCAAGGCATTGCCAGATGCTGCGTTGTATGAGCTGTATCCGAGAGGAGCTAAGCTTATAATAGTGTTCGTTAATAAGTTAATTGTTAACAATGCATTGGCTTCCTGAATACCAACGTATGCTTTTGTATTATCGTCTGATATAGTTATGTATTCTGGCTCCAAATCTTGCGCTACGCTTGCGCTCGTAGGGAAAACCCTGATTCCTTGAGCGGAAAGCGTTGCTTGTTGGCCGTTGTATGCTGTTAAATCTATAGTGGTAACATTGGCGTTGGTTAGTGCAGCATAGCCGGGCGTTAAATCAATAACCGAAACGGAACCTTCAGGGTCTACTGTATAGGTAGCATTGGGCTCACCTTCATTTGCCGTTAAAATTTTTGTAAACGTTTTATTAAATGTAATCATGTCTGGCATGGCACCAACCGTCACTTGACTCAAGAAGTTTCCATTGTAATCCAAAAATACAACCGAACCATTTAATTGAGGATTCGCATTTTCAATTGCCAAAGCAATTATACTGTCGTGAGCAACTACCGAATTGATGTTTCCATAAGGAGCCATAGAAACAGAGCTAATAATTACTGGTGCAGAAGGGTTTGAAAAATTGACAATGTCTAGTTTTGCACCTATGCTATTGGCTATGTAAAGACGGTCCACATCGGGATCAAAAGCAATAATTTCCGCTGAATTTGTTCCCGCCGCACCGTTTGAAAAACTAGTCAACAAACTTAGATTTAATGCATTTGAAGGATTCGGTGCTAAATAATCATTGTCTTTAATAAATACAATTTGATAATTATCTGTTGGAGAAATCAAAGCATTACTGCCAGAAAGAACCTTAACAATGATTCGTTCTGCCTTCTCCGCCAGTGCATCATCAATAATTGTAATGGGGTGGTTGAAAACGCCGTTGGTATTTGCAGGTATTAAAACGGTAGTAGACATGGTAAAGTCAACTCCGTCCGATGCATTGGAATAAACCGAATAGCCTAATGTTACAGAAACAGCACTTGGATTGGCATTCGCCACTAAAATTGGCACGTTTACAGTTCCTACGCTTTCGGCTACTTGTAAAAAATTATTAGCCGCTGCAATAGATATGTTGGCCGCCCCTTCAATTTTAACATTATCAAAACGCCAAGTGCCACCGGTTGCTATGGTGGTTGGTACGGCTGTTTGACGAAACTCTCCAGTCGCTTGATAGTGTGCGGCAAGAATTCTAACTGCAAAATTTGGATTGTTATTTGCCGCTGGAATAGCAACAAAGTCAACTGAAATTCTTCTGTATTGTTCTCCTACTCCATTGTTTTGAAAACGACCGCCATCAATAACGCCGTTACAAAAAGTAGTGTTAAGCGTAGTCATTACAAAATCAATCCAATTGGATCCATCTGTCGTGTATTTTATTCTAACCGTGTTGGTAGCTGTATTGGACCAACGTTGATCCCAAGTAAACTTTATGTTTTGATAACCAACGGTCGAGACATTATATTGAACGCCATTGGATTCATTTGTTAGTCCTGGAACAGCAGTAAAAGCCCACGCCCCTGGATTTAGTCCGTTTTGTGCTCCACAGCCATTATTTATTATAGGATCCATGCCTGTTGCCGCAGAGGTAACAGTAAGTGTCCCAACTATAGAAGAGGTTCCCGAACCAAAATCAGAAATAGGCGCAGTTGGCATACCAAGGATGGTGTTGTAATTCCAAACAGCAATTTCATTTTGCGAACAAACTTTTGACGAAACAAATACGATAATAAATATTAGTAAGAAATTTTTCATTATAAATTGAATTAATTTAGTGCAAAGTTGCCATTTACACCTATTGTAAATGTTCGCTTAATGTTAATTTTCGCCCTTTTTCGTGTCCTTGCTGTTAACAATAAATTAATCAGTTGTTAACTCGTGTTTATTATTTTACAGAAATTACTATCGTTTTGTTTTTCGTTAAATTAAGGGCCGCTTCAGAAAAAGATGGTGCACTAAATGTTCTGCGAGCATTATTAGAAAATCCATAAGCTTCAACTGGTATACCAAGATAATTTTTATCTAAAACGTTATTGTTGTTTTTATCATGGTAAACCGCAACGGCATAGGACCCTGAAGGGATACTACTGAAAACAACTTGGCTTACGTTTCCGGATATTGTGGTGGTCTTTCCTTTATATTGCTTTCCAAAAACCGGAAAATCATCCGTTGCTCGATAAATGGCAATATAAGCTTCGCCCATACTTGAAGGAAACCCCTTGACATTAATCGTTAAATCATAGCTTGTAGATGACTGATTTAAAATAATAAGTGAAAGAAGTGAAAGAAAGACATTCATAAAACAACTGTTTTTTATACAAAAGCTGATGCAAAATTAATTGTTTTTCTACTACCTTTGATATGATGTCGAAAAACGTTTTAATTACCGGGGGAGCAGGCTATATTGGCGCACATACTGTTGATGCATTGGCAAAAAATGGCTACACTCCTGTTATTGTTGATGATTTCCGTAATAGTCATCCCCGCGTAATACAAGATTTAAGTAAATTAATTGGGTTCGAGCCCGTGTTTTATAATACAGACATCTGTGATAAAACAGCCTTGAAAGACGTTTTTACAAAACATCAAATTAAGGCCGTTATTCATTTTGCGGCTTTTAAGGCTGTGGGCGAATCTGTAACAGGACCGCTAAAATATTATCAAAACAACCTCATCGGCTTATTGAACGTGTTAGAGTGCATGGAAGCATTTGATGTAAATGAATTGGTGTTTTCTTCCTCTTGTACCGTATATGGCGAACCCGATTCAATAAAAGAGGTAACTGAAGAAACCCCCAAACAACTCCCCACCTCGCCTTATGGTTATACCAAATGGATGGCCGAGCAGATTATTTCCGATTATGCGAAAGCAAATAACCGTTTTAAGGTAATCTGTTTGCGTTATTTTAATCCTATTGGTGCGCATCCGAGCGGATTAATAGGCGAATTACCTATAGGGAAGCCTAATAATTTATTGCCATTTATTACGCAAACCGCTATTGGGAAACACAGCAAACTATTGGTTTTTGGAAATGATTACCCTACCATCGATGGAACTTGCATAAGAGATTATATACACGTGATGGACTTGGCTGACGCACATATAAAAGCCGTCGAAGCTTTTGGCAATAATTCAATTGGATCCTGTGAATATATTAATGTAGGTACTGGAAAGGGGACCAGTGTTCTTCAAATGATTCAAGCTTTTGAAGAAATTAGTGGAGAAAAACTTTCCTGGGCATTTGCTCCAAGAAGAGCCGGGGATATAATAGAAATATATGCAAATGTGGATCGCGCTAAATCATTGTTAAATTGGCAAGCACAATTTTCCTATCAAGATGCCATAAAAGATGCCTGGAATTGGGAACTCTCAAACAAACAGAAAGAACACTAAATGCATTTTATTGATACACATGCCCACACCTATGATGAAGCCTTTCTGGGTGATTTAGACGCAACGATTTCTAATGCAAAAGAAGCTGATATAAGCAAAATCTTAATGCCCAATATTGATGTGGAGAGTATTGAGCCCATGTTTGCCATTCAAGAAAAGTATCCATTCTGTATTCCTATGATGGGATTACATCCGGCCTATGTTAAGGCAGATTGGGAAGAGCAATTAGAGAAAATTGAGGGTTATTTATTTGCTGATCCGCTTAGATTTTGTGCTGTAGGAGAAATTGGAATGGATCTTTATTGGGACAAAACGTTTCTTGAAGAACAAAAAAAGGCCTTTATTCAACAAATTCAATGGGCGAAAAAACTTGATTTACCCATTGCTATTCACGCGCGTGATGCCTTTAATGAAATCTTCGAAATATTAGATAAGGAAAATGATGCAAGCTTGAAAGGCGTCTTTCATTGCTTTACAGGAAATACAGCACAGGCAGAGCATATAAAAAATTATGGGGGTTTTTTATTGGGAATTGGCGGAGTGCTTACTTATAAAAATTCAGAACTTGGAAAGACGCTTAAGGAAGTGGCTTCATTAGAAGACTTGGTGCTAGAAACAGACGCTCCTTATTTGCCCCCCATGCCCTACAGAGGAAAAAGAAATGAATCCGCTTATATGCTTGAGGTAGCGTATAAATTAGTTGATTTGTATCAGGCTCCTTTGGAAGAAGTCGCTCGTATAACGTCCCTAAATGCGACAGAACTTTTTCAATTAAACCGATTTTAATATGAAAGCAAAAATATTACTCATCTACACGGGTGGTACGATTGGGATGATCAAAGATCTTCGAACGGGGGAGCTTAAAAGCCTCGATTTTAATTATGTATTTGACCACATTCCTGAATTGGAAAGGCTCCATGTTGATTTAAGCAGTATAAGTTTTGAAAAAGCGATCGATTCTTCGGACATGACCTATGCACATTGGAAACAATTGGTTGATATTATCAGTGATAATTATGAAACGTATGATGGATTTGTGGTGCTTCATGGTTCAGATACCATGGCCTATACCGCCTCTGCATTAAGCTTCATGTTGCAAGGTTTAAATAAACCCATTATTTTAACAGGTTCGCAATTACCCATCGGAACCATTCGAACAGACGGAAAAGAGAATTTGATAACAGCAGTTGAAATCGCTGCTGCAAAAAACGCGGACGGATCGGCTATCGTGCAAGAAGTAGCTATCTACTTTGAGTACTCCCTTTATCGAGGAAATCGTTGCACGAAGATCTCCGCCAATCAATTTGAGGCATTTGCTTCGCCAAATTATCCTCCACTAGCGGTTGCGGGTGTTACGATTGAATATAAACTTGATCAAGAATCAATAAAAAAAAGACACGTGCTTCAAGTTTATAAAAATTTAGAAACGCGTATCGGTTTGCTAAAAATACATCCTAGCATTCCTTTTAAAAACTATGAATTCCTTTATAATGTCAATCAATTTAAAGGAATTGTATTAGAAACATTTGGCGCAGGAAACGCACCCAATAACCAAGATATGATTGACTTAATTACCAACTATATCGACGCAGGAGGAATTATTCTAAATGTCACACAATGCTCATCCGGTTCGGTGCGACAGGGACAATATCAAACCAGCTCGTTTTTTGAAAAAATTGGGGTGCTTAGCGGAAAGGACATGACCACAGAGGCAGCGCTAGCAAAGTTGATGTTTGTGTTGGGTAATTATTCCTCAAAAGAAGATCGAATCAATAAATTAAATTTAAATGTGGTTGGGGAACTAACAGCATAACCGTGATTATATGATAAATCTACTATTGCTAACTTTAACATCATGAAAAAATATCCATTCCTTATTATTCTCGCCATTATCGTTTTAATGACGTTTCCTGCTTTTGGCCAATCAACCTGGCAAGGATCGAAGAATAAAAACCATAATTTCATCCTTTCTGGCTTTGGTGATTTATATTATGGTAAACACGTTGGAAACTATACTAAAAAAGAAAGTTTTTATTATAATCATAAAGTAAATGATAAAATCCGCACTAATTTATTGCTCTTAAAAGGAGAATTTACTTCTCCTCGCTTCCATGCCACATTGGGACTAATGACTGGCGATTATTCTCAATTTAATTTATCCGCCGAGCCTAATTGGGCCAAGCCATTGAACGAAGCGTATGTGGGAGTCAAGCTACTTAAAAAACACAATCTCTGGTGGGATGCTGGGATATATAGTTCGTTTATTGGTATTGAATCTTCAATATCGTCTGATTGTCCTACATTAACACGAAGTATTGTTGCTGAAAACTCCCCCTATTACCTTAGCGGAACACGATTGCTTTACACAAGCGATAACGACAAGAATGAATTTGGATTTCACATCTTAAACGGTTGGCAGCGGATTGGCTGGGACCCTTTGATAACTCGTCCTAGCTTTGGTGCACACTACAAACGCAATCTAAATGACCATGCCTCACTAATGTATGGTGTGTTTTATGGGTCAATATATCCTGACAGCCTCTCAATAAATCGATTTTACCAACATGCAAACTTCGCTTGGAAAAAAAATAAGTGGGAAATGTGGGCGACTTTAGATGTTGGGCTCGAAGCAGCTTATCTATGGGGTTCGACTCAGCTCATTTCAAACTATGCTTTTGATTCACATTGGTCAGTGACACAGCGCCTGGAGGTTTATTATGACCCTAATAACCGTTGCGCACGAATTGGTGCTTTAAAAGAAACAACTATTGGAGCTTATGCTGTTTGTACAAATTATGCTCTAAATAAAAATATCTTAATTCGGTTCGAACCAAAGTTTTTACTCGCTACAGAACCTATACTAAAATCAAATCCTTGGGATTTACAATTTAATATAGGCATTGGAATGAAATTTTAAATTGGATAATTTACAGCAAGGATGAAATCCGTGAACGAATCGAACAAGGGAGGCAGGTATTAACGAGGTCTTAACATCAAATCCCTACACCTTGAATCCCTTTAATCTCATTGATTTTGGATTGAACCTGACTCATAACCGAGACTAAATCTTGTGCAGAGGCTACCGGTATCAACCATTGCAGCTCAATTTTAGAGGGCATTACCTTTTTTGCGAAAAAATCAACCCTGAATCCTGGCCATCCGATATACTTTTTTGGATGCACTTTCACGAAACGTGCTTTAAATACTTGATCAAATAGTATCTCCTTAATTTCAACTCCTTCATTTACCCCACTCAAGCTTGACAGCATATTCCAATGGGTGCCATCAGTCGAATAACTCAGTGTAAATTCTTCCATAAAACTATTTCCTTGAGGGGAACCCGCCAGCTTCATTCCCGAAAAAATCATTGGGGTTGGAGATTCAAGCTGCCACCATTGCTCATCGTTTTTAACCTTAGCCGCCCAATAGGTCTTTTTATTCGTAATTAATCCATGCGCTGCGGTATGCGGTTTACTATGTTCCGTAGAAGCAGAAAATTTAAACCCATTGCCATTCGAAAGAATCCATTCTGAGTCCACAATTTCTGCCGCACCGGTTTCTAGCAATTTCCAATGCGGATATTCTTTTGCTTTCTCGGCCAATGCCTCATGGATTGATGCTCCTTTTACTGAATCTCTTAAATGTAAGATAATACCCGCAAATAACTGATTCTTTTTCCACTCCAATCCCCAGCCCATCCACGTGTTGCTGTTTCTTGCTCCGGTGATGTAATCAAGATAACGAGAACCCTTCATCCAATTTCGTTCTTTTTTAATGGCCTCTCCAACTGATTCAATTAACTCGGTAGAACATTGTTCAAGGGATTCATTTATAAGTGGCAACAACAATTTAATCAAGGGACTGCTAATCTTCAACCCATTAAACTTAACGGATGCTTGAGCACATCGCGTTGCAAATGCATCTAAAAAATACTGTGTGAGCGATATTGAATCAAATGCATTGATGTCTTCAATAGGCATTACCGCCAAAAACTTACTTCGTTTAAAATAAAAGGAAGTATTTTCAAACTCTAAATCTAACATAGATTCAAGTACGCGTTCTACCGGTAAATGCGTATCTGCCTGAAGATACCCTGCACATGAAATATAAATGAGAAAATTCAACCGATTATTTAGGTAATCTTGCTTGATATTAAAACTCAATGTCATGGGATACCCCTTAACTTTAGGTTGAAATGCACGGGCAAAATAGCCCAAATAAATACTTCCTTTCAAGCCATCCGAGGCAGGTACTTCATCAATCACTTCATCGCTTGCTTCATTGTCAACCTCTACATTTTTTTCAGGGTCTTCATCAACCGGGTCACACAAGCCAAAATCAGCCAAAAGTGGCTCTAATTTCACTAAATGTTCACGAATGGATTGTTCATGTTCGTTAATTAAATATTGCTTGTCGAGCAAATTTAAATAATCTCTGTTTACTGCCTCAAAAAGGCCTTGGAACAGGTTAAAAGAAATATCGAAACTATCAATCAATATGGACGGATTGGCAATGATATCTTCTACCTTGTGATAAAACTGAATTTGCTCAAATCCATAAAGATAATCATAAAACCATGGGAATTTGCTAATAGATTCGGTAAATGAATACTTCGTATGGTTATTGAGTCCATCCCAAAGTACCAAGTTGGGGTGTTTCTTCAAATCTTCCTCGTACGCTTTGGCAAAAACCTTTAAATGTTCACTAAATACATTCAGCAAAAGGCCATAATTCGCTAAATCCTTGTAGTCTTTCCAATCCGGTAAATAACCTATGGCAGCACCACCAGACGCATACAGGGAAAAGTGTAAAGCCAAAATCTTTTTACTCGGCAGATTCTTTGGATATAATGTGCACCATGCGTAACTCGTCATGACGCCAATTTGCCAATTGTTTTGTTTGGTATCCCACAACACGTCTTGGTCGATCATTAGTTTATCTAACCGTGTTTTCACGAAGTGGTCTAAGGAGGCAAATGCCGTTCTGTGCCAATATTCTTTCGTTCCGAACTGATACGAATCTTCTTTAATTTTAAAAATACTTTCTTTCGTATATTTTCTAAAAACAAACATTCCCATTAACCACTTGTGCGCACTCATTAAGCCTTGAAAGGCAGTTAATTCCTCTACAGAAAACTGCAACACCTTGTTTTTTCGTATCTCATCCGGATCTACATTCAATGCAAAGGTTCGTTCCAGGAAGACTTGGTCAAAGGTCTCACTATCCACCCCATACTGTTGACCCGTAAGTTTCAAAAGAAACTCGTTGTAGGTTCTTGTATTAATCGCATTATCAATCACTTCAATGAATCGTTTATCCACCTCCGGAAAAGGGTCTTCAATGTTCATTTGTTTTGCAACACCCAGAATCAATTCCTTGACCTGTTCCTTGGATAATCCCATACGGGTTTTGCCAATAGATTCAAAGAAATTTAGCTCATCTAAGCTAATTTGTTCATCATTCAATGCCGCCTTTATCGATTCTTTTAGATCTTCAACAGTCGCCTTGTTTCGAAGCTCCTCCTCCTCTTGACGTATCTTTTCAATGGCTTCGTCCCCTGCCCTTAATAGCAATTTCCAATCAGACAATAGGACAGTATTTGCAGGATTAGCAAACACTTTAACGCCTTCACTTATAGTTGATGTGGATTCAAACTCTTCAATTTCTCCAGAGTCTTCACTCTTTAGGGTCAGCAGGCCGGCCTGATTACTTTCCACAATAAATTGCTTGAATTCCCAAATATGACTTAATTCATTGATTGCTCTTGTTAATGCTTGCTCAAGAGATAGATTTACCGCATCAAAATAAGGTTCTGTAAATGGCCAAGTCACCATTTTTCCTTTGACTTCCTTGTGCGGATGCGCAACACGATTCCTTAATTGAATAAATGAATTGAAAAACTGTAGCAAATTTACTTTTGGTAAATTATTTTTAAGCGACAAATTGATTGGGGTTTGATAATCGGTAGCCTCATTTTCAACCAATCCTTTAAGTACTTCAAAGGATTTTGAAAATTGTGACAACTCCTGAAATTCCCCAGATCCATGCAGCAAGGCTTGAATTTGAGAAGGACTGCCTTGACTATTTAGGAATTTCGAGCTTTCACGTAACCATCCCAAATAAATTCCAAAACTCACATTCTTACTGTTTTTTAAAAACGACTTTTCTAATTCGATTGAAACCAGGCCCTTATCCTTGTATTCGCCCAACACAAACGAGCATAGATGCATTACGAGGCTCTCCCCTAAATCCAATAAATACTTTTGTTTGGCCGCTTTTTCTCGTGCCCTCGCCAAGTCACCAATAGTTTTTTCTAGATTTTTCGGTAGGTTATTCAGGATGTTCATTAGTGAAATTTTATATCGTCAAATATAACACTAATGAATGAAATTAATGTCCTGTCTGAATACTTAGACCAACTTAGCCTAACATAAAGGTTACTTCTATAGGAAAGAAAATAGTACTTTTAACACTCAATATATCCCGCATGAAATTCAACTATTCTTTTATTCCACAAGGCTCCAAAGTTGTGCATGATGAAGATCAGAACTTATTTACCATTACCTATAACAAAGGAACGCGCGAAAATCCAATCACGGAAACATTGGAACTCCCTGCAGATTCCTCCATCATACTCGATACAGGAAATGTGCTTAAACCCGGTATTATTGATCATCATCAACCCGGTTGTGAATTTGCAGATAAATGTGTAGCACACATTGTTGTTAATAATGGTATACCCTACTTGGAGCACTTGCTGGCCAAAGAGGAAGTGTCTATTGTAACCCATTTTATACCAGATTTGGACGCCTTAGGTTCGGTGTATTTTACGAGAAAGTATTTAAAGAACGAAGCCTTTACGTTTCTCGATCAGCAAGTAGCAGATTATATTAACATGGTAGACATGGGTAAGCTCAGCTTAGACCCAGAAAAGCCTATTGGCATTGCCTCCCTTTGGTTACATCAAACCAATATTAAAGATTACAGTACCGCTTTCACGCAAGAATTCAATCAAGATCTATTGGCTAAAGGATTGATGTTTATGGACGGTGTGTTTGAGGTGATTAGAACAGATGAAAACCCATATATCAACGAAGGATTTGAACAGATCGCAGCGTTTGAAGAACCAATAAAAGACATTTTAAATGACGCATCTAACTACCGTTTAGACGTTGAAAATTCCACCACAGGAATCATTGAATTGTATAATTCAGATACCCGGGGAATGGACGAGGTAGAAGTAATTATATCGCGTGATGCGAAAAGCTTCTTGTGGAAATATATGGTGCGTGGAGATCGAAATAATTCCTTGTTTGGGAACGGTTTTAAATTGACTTGCCTTCATATGACTGGCAAACGCGGGGCGATTATTAGTGTCGACCCAAATTACCCATATGATTTAAAAGGGCTTGGTGTTTATTTAGATACGCTGGAGATTACCCAGCTCCTAAACTCCGAAGGAATTGAGGAGATTATCAATGGTGTGGATGGTGGACCAAGATCGGGCTTTCATCGAAACAATCCATGGTATGATGGAAGAGGGACTCATAATTTTACAATCATCGATGTGCCGCGTGGAGGGACGATGTTAAGTGAAGCCCAGATTAATGACGCTATTTTTGCCTACCAACTATGGCCGGATTACGGGGTAGTTTGTAATATCAGTCCGGTAGCACAACAGCCTATGTCTCAGGAATATCTTGATGCCTTGATGGCCCTGCCGCTTAACAAGAGGCCTCACATATCAAAAACATCCGAAAACACATTAATACACCCGCAAATTAACGAATACCTTTCAGAGCTGTGTTCATATCAAATCAATACTTTCTTGAATGCACCCAAGCTTTTCCCATATGATGAATTATTCGGCAGTCATATTGAAGAGTTGTGCTCAAAACCTGAAAATGATGTTTTCCTGAATTTGGAGGAGATTAAAACTGCATTAAAGAACCTACACACTATCGCCTACAACGAATACCAGCATATTACAAAATGTCAACATTGGAGTGAATTACTTGCCATATATGTTGCTAATGGATTTAATTTTTTCAACTCCCGTGCATACGAGAAACAAAAAAATAACGCCATCAATGAAATCTCTCCATATTTAAATTATACCTTCATTAAGGGGTTACTCAATCGGTGTGAAAGCCTACCTCCAGCTGCCTTTTCTCAGTTATTTACTCGGGTGGAAACGTCCATTAAACAGGTTGATTTACCGTATGAAATCTTAGGGATGCAAACCGCATTTCCAGAGGCCTTTTCCCCGGATAGTCTAAAAAATATGCAATCCAATGATCAGATATCTGGTGCATGTACGGAAATGTTAGGTCATTTCGTTTATGAACGAGACGATGAGCCGCATTTTGAGGAAGTGCCCATTTATTCATTTAACAGCATCAAAAATTATATCGATGATTTATTTCATTTATTGAATGTAGAAGACCCAGAGCTTAAAACCCAGATAAATCGATTCAAAAAAACTGATTTCAAGCAACTTGTTCCTGAACAACTTAGTGATATTAACGCGCATGAACTTGAGGACTTAGTAAAAACCTTGAATAAAGGTAAGGAGTACCTCCTGGATCGTGTTTTTGGGGACAAATGCAAAAATCTGCGGGTAAAAAAATACCAACTTATCAATAAAGTTTCGGAACCTAAGGTCCTTTCCAACCTGATTAAATTAGATTTTGAACAGTTAAAAAAACGGTCGTTCGGAGCAATCCGTGAGCAAATCGGTCAACTAGAAAAGTCGAGTCAACAGGATCCGATGTTGGATGATTTTATCAAAGAACTAAAGTTATTTGAAGAATTGGCGAGTTTGAGCATGTTGGTTACTCGAATTGATCGCTTTTCCTCGCTAAACGGTATAGCTAATTTAGACGATTACTTAAAATCCCTCAATAGATTGCTATACTCCTTGCTGCGTGTTATTACCCTCTATACGAATTTTAACAACATCGAAGAATTACAAAATGAATTGGCCAATGCCATGGGTATTCTTAATGAGCTTCGAATGATGCAGATGGAATTAGATCGATTTGAAACTTCCGCGCTTAGGGAAAAAATGGCCGTGTTTATTCCGGTGATTGTTGATGAAGTAAATCTACCAGTTAATGACTTGGATTTACAAATCCAGCGAGGAATGGAGCAATTCGAATTGATTATGGGGCAAGGAGGGATTATGGACGAAATAACTAAGCTCCCCTTGTTTTACCAACAACGATTTAACGATATTTTCAGTGGATTTAAACGATACTACAAGGAACGTATTGAATTTTTAAGAACTGATTTAAAATTACTCATTGAGGAGAGTGAAACAGGAAACGAAACCAAGTTATCAGAGCGGTATATTCTTACATGTAACAATCTAATCACCGATTCTGTTGCTTTCGACTGGCAAGAACTTAAAGATCAGGTAGATGAACTTCAAGAGCCGGGAGAAATTAGCCCCCTCTTTTACAGTAAGTATTTTGATTGGTTAAAACTCAATGCTTCAACAGATAAAAAAGAACTTTATGCGCTGAATTCAGAAATACGTTTTGCTGAAGGAAGGTCTGACGAAGAGTTGACCCAAATAGTTGTTAATATTCCGAACCCTAAATCGAATGAGCCGATTCGCATCGAGGAACTTGTGATTAATTTTCAATTAGCTGATGTGATAAAACATCGACCAATAAATTTGATTCATGATGCGTATGATTTTTTAATTGACCACTTTATTTCTAAATACCATGTGGACAATGTTCGGGATACCTTGGCGCAGTTCAGCACTAAATTCCCCTGGTACTATCGTTATTTAACAGACAAGAAATACCTGAGAATGCTCTTTATCTTCCTTAGTTTGTTCATGCTAGGGGCGGGTGCTTTCGACGGAACTCGATATAATGACAAACTTGCCCCATTGGCTGAGTGGATGCATCAACGTATCGGTGGTAAATTATTTCTATTTGTATCTGAACTATTTGCATATGCTTGGGGATTAATAATAAGCTTGTCTTTTATTATACCGCTCGTATTTGTTTTAAATTACCTCTATCACCGGTACATACTTAGGGAAAAGCCCGATGAGAATGATAAAGAAAAGAAATTAAATTTCTTTCAGTTAATCCAGAATATCGAAGGAAAACGATCTCACTTATTGTATATCCCGTTTGTTATTCCCTTGCTGATCGTAGTTTTACAAATGTCGAATTCTGATACGATTGAATTGATTAATAAAATCGAAGGATTCCGCTTTTTTGCAACGCTTGCCTTAGTTGTAGGTTTAACGATTCTATCGGTATATAACTATGTTAAAGACCGCAATGCTAAAATGTCCGGTGCATGGTTAATTAAGCGCACTGAGCACATGTTGTGGCTCCACTTAATTCAGGCCTTCATTATTGCTATTTTTGTAATTGACCTAATTCTGAGGTTTCAAGTGGATACATCAAACTTTGAAACAGAAGATGGAGGGTTGTTTTTTCTTGGAATATCAAAATATATAGCCATAAAACGTGGGGTAATTGATGTAGTAATCATGCCAACATTTACGATTATGATTACCATACTTACCTTGTTCTTTAGTTTCTTTATTGAAAAAATATTTGGAGGAAGAAATGAATAAAATTGCCATACTTACATTCATACTTGGTTCTATACCTCTCGTGTTCAGTCAAGTATTAAACCATGACCGTGAAAACACGGAAGGTGTTGTGTTACACAGGAATAGTTTTGAGGTTAGATTATAAACTTAATTATTTATGTCAAACTTTCCAATATTTGTTTTTATTCGCTATTTAATTACTTTATGTATTGAAAACAATCAATTATTCAGTTAGCCGTAAGTTAATCTTACAAATACTTATAAATTAAAAATATTAATTGCCTGTCCTATGTATATTTACGCTTTTCTGCGGAAAGCGGGGATTACGCGTCAAAAAACGCGTGAACCCCAAAACGAGGACCCTTGACCAATTATAATTAGATGAATCCAATTCTTCATTCTTCAGAATGGAAGTATTCGATGGTCTTCGGCACGAACCCAGGGTTCTCATCCCATCTTCCTTCATTTCATTGCGGAGAGAGGGGGATTACGCGCCCAAAAACGCGTGATCCCCAAAACGAGGAACCTTGACCAC
>Ga0247831_1001700_pt1 | contig 39564 bp, 32 predicted proteins | sample LaCruzMarch2015__9_FD_192406 | JGI IMG/M metagenome (GOLD analysis project Ga0247831, IMG submission 192406) | Freshwater microbial communities from meromictic Lake La Cruz, Castile-La Mancha, Spain - LaCruzMarch2015_1m | ecosystem: Environmental > Aquatic > Freshwater > Lake | place: Spain...
GCGCCTCACCCCCGACCGCTTCACCGCCATGGTCCGCCTCGACCAAAACCGCGCCCAAACCCAGCTGGCCAAAAAGGCCGGCGTGGACCTTACCGCGGTGAAGGACATCTTTATCTACGGCAACCACAGCCCGACCATGTTCCCGTCCTTCGCCCACGCCACCATCGCAGGCGCGAAGGCCACCGACGCCATCACCGACCACGCCTGGCTGCAGGGCCCCTTCCTCGAAACGGTAGGCAAGCGTGGCGCCGCCATCATCGCCGCCCGCGGGGCCTCTTCCGCCGCCTCCGCCGCCAACGCCCTGGTCGACCACGTGCGCGATCTGATGACCCCCGGAAAAATCCACTCCGTCGCCGTCAAGAGCAACGGCCTCTACGGCTTCGATCCCGAGGTCTGGGCCGGCATGCCCGTCCGCACCACCACGCCCGGCTCCTATGAGGTCGTCACTGGTTTCGAAATGTGCGAGTTCTGCCGTGAAAAAATAGCGGTCACCAACAAGGAATTGGTCGAGGAACGCGCCGCCGTGGTCGAGATGCTAAAATCCTGATCAAAAGCCTCTATCATTGCTTCCAGCGGCCCGCCAGCCGCCAAGCCGCGCCCGCCACCGGCGCGGCTTTTTTGCGCCCCAATCCGGGGCTCACTCCCCGCCCAACGTGCTGAGCAAAATGTCGTGGTAAAGAGGCTCGCGCCAGGCCGGCTCGCTCGCGCAGGCCTGCTTGAGGTCGGCAACGTCGAGCTCGTGGGCATCCGGACAAGCCAGCCGGGCGACGTTAATCGTCCGGTGCAGCTGCGCATAGTCACCGGACCAGGCTTCCTGCTCGATCCAGGCCGAGGCCCCGGGACTGAAAAGCACGTTCGCGGCCCCGAGACGCCGGAGCACCGCCCGGGCGATCTGCACCAGATCTTCCCGTCGTTGCTCCAGGCGGGGAATGGTGAGTTTCATCGCCCCGGCGCGCATCAGGAGCATTTCGTTGAACTCGCCCGCATCCGCCAAGGCACTGAGCGAAGCCTCGGCGCACAAAATGACCCGCGCCCGCCCGGCAAAGGCCGCCAGCTCCCCGCCCCCGCCGATAAAATCCTCCAGCAAGGCCTGCTGGCCGGCATCCAGTTTCTCCGTGTTCAAAACAATCAAAAGCACCGGGCGGACATGCAACAGGGCAGGCTCCAGCAACCGCGCCAAATGCTCCACCCCGATATCCGCCGCCGGACAAGCCAGCAGCACCGCATCCTTCTCCTCCGCCAAGGCCACCGCCACATCGAGGAACGCCGCACCCGAACCACCGGAGATAGTTGCCGCCGTGCGAAAATCCCGGATCCGCCCAAACTCCGCCACCAACTTGCGCACCTGCGCCGAGCCTCCCGCAAAGACCGGCTTCTCTAAAGCCGCGTCCGCTGCCCCCAAGACCCGGAAAGGCGCCAAGGAAAGTCCGACCGCCGCCCCGAGACTTTCCCGGACCGCCTGCTGCTCCCGCTCCAGTATGGCCGGGATCTGATCGCGCAGTTTCCTCGGATCGACCGGCTTATCATAAATTGCGGCAATCCCGTGCTTTTCGTAACGCGCACGCAAGTCCGGCGACAAGGTGCCGGAGACAATGGCCACCGGCAGGTTCGGCAAAAACCCGCGCAAGGCCGCCAGCGTGCCCAGCCCATCCAGCTCGGGCATGTCGTTGTCTAGGATGGCGAGGTCGAAAGACTGCGTCTGGAGCTTGGCCACCGCCTCCCGGCCATTGACCACACTGGTTACCTCAAAGCCGGTATTCTTAAGAAGAATGGCCAACACGGTGCGGCAAACATCGGAATCATCCGCGATCAAAATACGCGAACGCGGGGTAATGGACACGCTCATAAAGGGGAGAATGAACGACGCGAATCACGCTGCTGGCAAGCCGACGCAGACGGCAAGCGGTTTTCCCCGGCGCTCCCGCCGCATACCACCGGAACGAGCTCAACCCAAAAGGCCCGCCAACACCGCATCCCGACTGAGCCGGAAGGCCGAACGCACCGCGTCAAATTCCCGCAGACACTCGTCCGGGGCAGCCGCCCGCGAGAGACGCAGCGCCAGCGTCGCACCATCACACTCCACCCGCGCCGCCACTCCAGGCACGGTCAGTTCACAACGGCTGCAATCCGAGGGATACGCCACCGCCAATGCCGTCTCCACTTCCCGGTCCAGCGCCTCCACCGCATCAATAACCGCCTCCACCCGCACGCCCCGCGCAAGCTCAAAGACGACTGCATCAAACTGGCCGGCAAAAAGGGTGTTAAAAGCCTCCAATCGCACCAACTCGGCCGAGTGCAGCCCGTGCAGCGAACGCGCAAGCGTGTAGCGGGACGGATCGCGCTCCTCCAACGCATAGCCCAACTCCCAACAAAAATCCTTGGTCGTGAGGGTGGCCGCGCCCGGCCCGACCTCCAGCGTGATACCCGCACGCTTGTAGCCAAGGGCGGAGCGGGCACGCTGAAACATACCCTCCGCCTCCTCCGCCAGTTCGGCCGCGCACAATCTGGCGAGAAAGCCAGTGGTGGCCGCATTCACCGCGTCAGGGACCGAGTGCCGGGATTTGTCGAAGCCACCAAGGGCCTTGACCGCGCCGCCGCCACCGCCCGCGAGCCGCACCTGGGAAATTTTGGAGAAGGGATCCTGCACCGCACCCGCAGCGTGAAAACTTTGGGCAACACGCCAAGCCCGCAGTCCACCTTGGTTCAAGATCTCCTCGCCCGCGCCCTGCAAAACACCTGAACCGGTCTTCTTAAAACTCCCCCACACCATCCCGCGTGGACGCGGCGAGGCGGTAAATCAACCGGTGGCGCGAGACGACCCGTAATAAGCGCGGTCAGCGCGTTCAAACCCGGCCCCGCCAGTCCTGCGCCACCCCGGCCGATTTTGATCGCGACCTACGCATCCCGGCGGAGGGGCGCGCGAGACGACCCCGCTCAACCCCGCGCACGCGGCCAGGGTCCGGTGATGGCAAGGGTCTGCCCCGGTTTCTGCACGTTGACAAACAGGGTCGCTCCGTCGGGGGAAAAACACGCGCCGGCCAGCTCGCGACCGGACACAGGATTGCGGCCGATGACATAAAACCCTCCCTGCGGGGTGACGCCAACCAGCCGGCAGGCCGCGCCGGTGTCCTCGCAAAGCACGAGATCACCCCAGGGAGCAACGGTGAGGTTGTCGGCGTTGCTCACCAGCGCGGAGTCGTTGGGCTCAACAAAAAGCTCCATCGTGCCGGGCACGTCCACCTCGGCAGCCGTGCCCTCGGCGGGACTCGGCCGGTAGCGGAAAATCTGTCCCAACTCGGCGGAGCCGCCGTTGGTCATGGCAAACCACGCGGCATCCCCACCCCACCACGCGCCCTCGCCTCGGGCAAACAAGGCCGCTCCCGCACCAAAGCCGCGATGCCGCAGGTCGCCGCGCGGGCTCTCGACCTCGTCGAGATCGACCCAACGAACCGCAAGGGGCCGACCGACCGGAAACAGCGCGGCGCCCCAATTGCGGGTGTCCGCCCCGAATTTATCCCGCAAAGCCAGCGCCTGCAGCCGTCCGCCGGCTGCGAGTTTTCCGGGCTCGGCGGGAATGAAGCGGTAGAGCAGACCGTCGCCGATGTCCTCAGTCTGATAGATGATGCCGGAGCGCGGCTCGACGCACACCGCCTCGTGGCGGAAACGTCCCATGGCCTTCAAGGGCACCGGCGCGACCAGCCCGGGCGTGGCGCTGGGCGCGACCTCGAAGTTAAAGCCATGCGCCTGCTCCGCGTGCGGCTCGGCCTGGTCATTGACCTCTTCGCAGGTCACCCAGGTGCCCCAGGGCGTCGGCCCGCCGGCGCAGTTGCGCACCGTGCCGCCGAGGCTGAGAAAATGCCGCTCCAGGCGCCGCGCAGCCGGGTCGTAGACCAGCGTAGTGGTGCCCCCGAGATTCGGGCGCACTCCGCCCCCACGATCGTAGAGCCGCGTAATATCAACTCGGCCAAGGCGGGATTGATCACGACCAAAAGGCGAATAATCGAGCCAATCGCTTTCGAGCTCGTGGTTGCGCACGAGGAGCACACGCCCGTCGGGACCGGGAAAGGCGGCCATGCCATCGTGTCCGCCGGGGACGAGCAGTCCGTCGTCCATCTCCTCACCCCAGGCCGAGAGCGCGACATAGGAGAACCCCTCCGGCAGATCGAGGACGCCGGCCGGATCCCGCCGCAGCGGACCCATGCCCGGCCCGGCAACACCCGCCCCGGCGGCGCTTGCCAGCGGGTTTTGCAACAAGACCCGCAGACCGGCAAAACCAGCGGCATAAAGACTGGCGGAACGAAGAAAGTCGCGGCGTGTATTCACCCGACCATCAAAAACCAAAACCTCGCCACGCACAAGAAGCCGGACAGGTTTGCGCCCGGCAAAGAACCTGCCCGCAACTAAAGACCGAGCAGAGCACCGTTGCGTTTTAGCCACACCTCGGCCTCGCGCCAAGGCGGGCAGACCTCCTCGACCCGCCGCCAAAAACGGTCCGAGTGGTTCATCTCCTTCAGGTGCATGAGTTCATGGTAAATCACGTAATCGCGCACGCTTTCCGGGGCCTGGATAAGCCGCCAGTTGAGTGATATGATCCCGCCAGTCGTGCAGGAGCCCCAGCGGGTGCGCTGGTTGCGCACCATGACCTCCTTTACGTCCATCGCCGTCTCGGCCGCCAACTCCCACGTGCGCGCAGTGAGTTCGATCTTCGCCCGTCGCAAAAAATGCGCCTCTAGCGTGGGCCGCAGGTCGCCCTCCAGCCGCGCCACCCGAAAGACGTCCGCCGCCAGACATACCGCCGGGCGCTCACCCTCGGCCGCCCGGCGAATCTCAATAAGTTCACCCCGCCACAATACATGCGTGCCCACGGTCCAAAACATCGCCGCCCGCGGCCTCGCTTGCTGTCGCGCCCGCGCGCGCTCCAACCAGGCGCGGTGTTGCTCGACAAAAGCTCGCGCCTCCCGCTCGGTGCCACGCGCCGGGATAACCGCCACCGCGACGCCGTCCTTGCGCAAGGTCAACCGGTAGCGTTCAGCCCGGGCACTGCGCTCGAAAACCAGATCAACGCGCCGCGCTTCCTCTTCCTGCGCCAGGAAGGGGAACGACGGGTTGGACGGCGACGCGCGGGCAACCAACGGCGCGGGGGAGGCGTCCGACGGGGCGAAAAAATCCAACAAACCTTGGATCACTCCTGGCATCACGGTGCGATAGTCAGGCAGTGAACACGCGCACGCCGGACGCGCCAGCGGTATCTCTCCTTGCCGGCCAGAAAATGGCGCGCCAAGCCGGCCTGCCCAATGCCTGTTTATCTTACAACTCGATCCATTCCCAGCCGACCGCCCCCTCCGCCCCGACCGTCAGCCAGGCAAAGGTGCGCACGCGGGCCCGGGGGCGGATAATACAGCCCGGATTCAACCAACGCACACCGTTGGTATCGGTCGTGTCCGTCGGCACATGAGTGTGGCCACTAAGCATAAAATCGACCCCGGCATACGCTCGGCGGGGCGCAATATGCTCGAGATGAAAGACCCGGCCGCCCCGCACCAGTCGAAGCGTGAGCGGCCAGGGATGCTCATCATTGTTGCCCCGCACCACATGAAGCGGAATGCCCAGCGCCTCCAACTCAACCAAGGTGGCGGGCGCGCAGACATCCCCTAGGTGCCAGATTTCGTCTGCCCCCAGCAACCGGCCGGGGAGATCCGCCGGGCAGTGGTCGTGAGTATCGGAAATCACCGCGATGCGCACCGGGGAGGAGACGGGCGGCAAAGAAACAGACGGGACGATCATAGGTGCGATGAAGACACAAAAAAGCCCGCCACAAAAGCACGCGGCGGACTTTTGGCCCCAAAAAGATAGCTCGGCCGGCGAAAAAAACGGCCGGCCTTACTCCCAATTCAAGACGAACTTGCCGTAATAAGTGGTGTCGAGTTTGGACACCCCGGGGCTGGGATTACTGGTGTAGTCGTTGTTCACGCCCATGCGAAACGTCCAGGGACCGGCCAAGGGGAACTCGAGACTGGAATCATGGATCGCGCGGTAGTTGGTGAAGTCCTCAAAAGAGGGCACGAAGGTCACATTGTTATGCATGACCGCATTTTTGAAGTGATAGGCGTGGGCAAGGCCCAGATCGAGACCCGCGCTGCGCACATCCTCGTTGGAGGGATCGCCGTAGTCTTCAAAACGATAGGAAATACCCGCACGGCTGGTGAGTTTCTGGACAGGCAAGGCCTTGATCAAATCATAGCCGAGACCGCCAGCCGCCACGTTGTAGAAGTCGATGTCCTTGACGTTATCAAAGCCCCCCTCGTCGCGAACATACCATGTCACTCGTTCCGAGAGGTAACGGGAGTAATCGACCCCCACATGAAACTTCTCCTCGGACTTCAGTTTGTCGGTCTCCTGATAGCCAAAATCAGTGTAAAAAAGCAGCGTGTCATCCGGGCTCGTCAAAGTGGCCTTGGCGCCGCCGTCATAACCAAGTTGTTCGCTGTTGCCGGTCTTGCCCGAAAGGCTGAACGAAGCTTCGTATTTCCATTTCCGCATCAACTGGGCCACCGCAGGATCCATCTGCCCGGGGCCCCACGTGGCCGCGACCTTGTCCACCGTTGTGGAGATCGTGCCATCCTTGCCCGTTATCTTGAGCTCGCCGTTTTTCCTAGCCTCGACCGTGCCTTCCATCGTGGTGCCACCCGTCAGTCGGAAAAAAAGAGGCTTCTCCGTCTCCAGTTTTACCACCTCGCTTTGCTTGATGCTTAGCGTCCCGGCATAGTCGGTAACGAGGACGATGGTCCCACCCTCGACATGGGAGACCGTCCCTACCAGGCGGGCACCGGTCTTGGTCTCGACGATATCGGCCTGGACAAGCGCACTGCCCAGCGAAAGGGCGATCAACACGCGAAATAAAAACGGTGAGGTGGGCTTCATAGAAAGCACGATGGAAAAAAGCCCACCCCAAACTGTCAAACCCAGCTCCCGTCGCAGCCCTTTTCGCACGCTCGACACTCGGGACCCACGCGCCTTCGCTCGCCCCGTGCCCGCATCCGTCATTCAACGCTCCCCGCTCCTCGTCGCCGATGGCTGGCGGGATTACCAACTGCTCCACTGCGGCTTTGGCATGAAACAGGAACGCTGGGGCCGCGTGAATCTCGTGCGCCCGGATCCGCAGGTCATCTGGCCCAAGGCCGACGGCGCCACCTGGACCGGCTGGGACGGCTTTTATCATCGCAGCCCCGAGGGCGGAGGCCGCTGGGAATTTAAAAAACAGCCGCCGGAACACTGGACCATCGGCTACGAACGCCTCGGCCTCACCTTCCGCATCCAGCCGACCAGCTTTAAACACACCGGTCTCTTCCCCGAGCAGGCCGTGAACTGGGAGTGGTCCTCTTCCCTGATCCGCGAGGCCCGCTCCGCCGGCCGTGAAGTCAACGTCCTCAACCTCTTCGGCTACACCGGCGCCGCCACCTGCGCCGCCGCCAAGGCCGGAGCCAGCGTCACCCACATCGATGCGTCCGAGGGCATGGTGAAATGGTGCCGGGAAAACGCCGCCCTGTCCGGCTTGGCCGACGCCCCCATCCGCTTCATCGTGGACGACTGCCTCAAATTCGTGCGCCGCGAACTCAAGCGCGGAAAACGCTACGACGCCATCATCATGGACCCACCCACCTATGGCCGCGGAGCCGGCGGAGAGATGTGGAAACTCGAAGACAGCCTGTGGGAACTCCTCCGCGAATGCCGCGAGATTCTGACGCCTCATCCCCTGTTTTTTCTCGTAAACGCCTACACCGCGCGCCTCTCGCCCACTGTCGTGGCCAACCTGCTCCACGCCTTGCTCGGAGAGCGCCCCGGCCAGATAACCGCCGGCGAGGTGGGGCTGCCCATCCAGGCCGACGCCATCGCAGGCTCGCAAGCCAGCTATGCCAAGATCCTGCCGTGCGGCATCTACGGCCGCTGGCAATCCACGGCTTGACCGGTTTACCCCGCGGTCTTTCGCCTAAACGAATTCGACGGAGATAAAACGCTCCGGTTTGCCGGTGGCTCAGCCCGCCTCACCAGAAATGATCCTTAACCGGCAAACGGCTGGCGCCCTTGCTCATTTTCCATTCGTCATTCGACATCGACCATCCGTGATTTGAAGGAGCTCCATGTCCTTCGCCGATTCCTACCACGCCACCACCCTCGCTCTCCTCGACTCGGTCAGGGAAAAAAACCTGCAGACTCTCCGCGCCCTGGGACCGATCATCGGCCGCTCGATCGCCGCCGGCGGCGTGCTCCACCTTTTTGGCTCCGGTCATTCCGAAATGCTAGCCCGCGAGATCATCGGCCGCGCCGGTGGACTGATGCCCGTCACCGGTCTTTTTGACCCCGGCTACGGCTTTTCGGAGAACGTGGTCGGCTACGGGGAGCGCCTGGCCCGGCGCTACGAAAATACCTATGGGCTTCAGGCCGGCGAGTGCTTCATTGTAATCTCCAATTCAGGTAAAAACGCATCTCCCATCGAAGTCGCCCTGCACGCTAAATCCCGCGGCCTCGTCACGATCGCCCTGACCGCCCTAAGTATGAGCACCACCGCGAGCACCGTGCACCCGGGCGGCCGAAATCTGCACGCGGTCTGCGATTATGTCCTCGATAACGGGGGCGTGCCCGGAGACGCAGTGGTTGAGGTGGAGCCCGGCCGCTTCGCCGGCCCTACCTCGACGTTAACCGGATCCCTGCTACTCAATCTGCTCGCCCTAGAGGCAGTCGCTTGGCTGCGCGCCGAGGGCCGTGACCTACCCTTGGTAACCAGCCAAAATGTGCCCGGCGGCATGGAGGCGAATATCGCGCTAGCCGCCCGCTACCGCACCCGGCTGAGCAAACTCATCGGCTGAGCCAGGTCAGTAATGAGGCGGCCGCTCCTCCGGCAGGGCCGCGCCCGCCTCCATGGTAGCACCCGTCGCAGTGGAACGCTCACGCAGGCGGGAAAGCTCCCGCACGATCCGGTCCAGCCGCTCCGCCATTTCGAGCATCGCCCGATCCTGCTGGCCAACGTGATGCTCCAGCCACGCGACCCGCTCCTCAATCCTCTCAATTCTCATCTCGGACATTTGCCCCCCCTTTTTCCGGGACCGCCGGAGTCGTGCCCGCCGACCGCTCGGCTTCAGTATCCCGCTTCAGTTGCTCGAGCTGCGGCACCACCACGCTGGTATAGCAATCAGGACAAATAGAGTGGCTGAAATCCGTGCCCGTTCGCGCATTGATGTAGCTTTCGATCTGCTGCCAATAATTACCGTCGTCGCGGATTTTTTTGCAATAACCGCAGATGGGCAAAAAGGCCTCCAGCTGGCGCACTTGCGTGGCGAAACCCACAATCCGCTCCGCCACCCGCAGCCGCATCCAGATTTCCTGAGGCTGCAGCGGCTTTTGCAGAAAGTCATCCACCCCCGCCTCGATCGCCTCTCGCTGGTTCTCTTCGGAAGGAGTCTGCGCCGTCAGCAAAATGAAATAGACATATTCACTGCCCGTGCGTGCCCTCACCCGCCGGCACAACTCCAGCCCGTCCAAACCCGGCATGAGCCAATCGCTCACCACCACCCGGACCGGATCTGCGGCCAGCACCGCGAGCGCCGCCTCGCCATCACTTGCGGTCAAAACCTCGTGACCCAGCCGGACCAAGGCCCGGGTAAGGATGGCAAGAGCGGTGCGATCGTCTTCAACGGCGAGAACCTTCATAAGAAAAGGGGAAGAGACCTGAGGTTACAGGCCTAGATATTGAAAAAAGTAAAGGCTCCGTCCGCCCGCAAGTCGAGTGCAAGAGCGGCCGGTTTGGCTAACAAAAAACCGCCGCCTCCGGAGGGAGGCGGCGGTCGTAGGCTGGGCTAGAGCACAGCCGCTGATGAGGAAGGTCGTAGACCTTACTTCTTAGCGGCAGGCTTCTTGGCGGCAGCCTTGGCGGCTGGCTTGGCAACAGCCTTGGCAGCGGGCTTGGCAGCGGGCTTCTTGGCGGCAGCCTTGACGGCGGGCTTCTTAGCAGCGGCCTTGGCGGCCGGAGCGGCTTTCTTTACGGACTTTTTGGCAGTGGCCATGATGTATCTCCTGTTGTTGGTTTGGTTCTGGGTCTGACACCGGACGAAGACCTTGGGGAAAGGTCCGCCGGACACCGCGCACTTTGCGCTGCGTGAGCGGCAGCATTCATGACGGCTGTTTCTTTGCAAGCATGAGATACACTCGTAATGAGTTTTTTTGATAAAATCGACATGTATCCATTATAAAACTACGATTCCGAAGCCGGCTTGACGTTCCTTTGCGGCCTGCAAATCCAGTTTGCGCCGTGCGCCTTCTCCGTTGATGATAGGAAGTTCCCATGCACCAAATCCTCCCGGAGCTCCTGCTCCTGTTTCTGCTCCTGCTTGCCAACGGCTTCTTTTCCATGGCCGAGTTGGCCGTCGTCTCCTCCCGCAAGACCCGTCTGCGCGAGCTAGCCGAGGCAGGCGACCGCCACGCCGCCCGCGCCCTGGCCGTCGCCGAGTCCCCCACCCGCTTCCTTTCCACCGTGCAAGTGGGCATCACGTTCGTGGGCACCCTGGCCAGCGCCGTGGGCGGAGCGGCCCTGGCGGACTCGCTGGCGGAGGCCCTGAAAGGCCTTCCTTTGGTCGGTCCGCACGCGAGCACCGTGGCGCTCGCCGTCGTCGTGGTCGGGATCACCCTGGCCTCGGTCGTGATTGGTGAACTCGTCCCGAAACGCGTTGCCCTAGCCAATCCCGAAGGCATCGCCCGCCTCGTGGCCGGACCAGTCGCCCGTCTCTCCAATCTGGCCCATCCCGTCGTCGCCGGGCTTTCCGGGCTTACCGAGGGCATTCTCAAACTCTTCGGCCTCGGCCTCGCCCGCGACCAGTCCGTGTCCGAGGGCGAGATCAACGACCTCGTCCAGCAAGGCTTGAAAACCGGCGCGTTCAACCCGACCGAGACCGAAATGGTCGCCGGTGTCCTCGGTCTCGATCAACTCGGTGTCACCGCGATCATGACCCCGAGGCCCAAAATGGTCTTCCTCAATCTGGATGACCCCGACGAGGTAAACTGGAGGAAGATCGTCACCAGCGGTCACTCCCGCTACCCCGTCTACACCGCTCATCGCGACCAAGTGGTCGGCGTCGTCACGGTAAAGGCCCTATGGGCAAACTCCGCCTTCGGCCTGCCCTCCAACTTGAAGAGCGTGATGTCGGTTCCGCTCATCGTTCCGGAGTCGATGACCGTAATCCACCTCATCGAGCAATTCCGCAAAACCGGGCAACACCTTGCCCTGGTGACCGACGAGTTTGGCGCCATGCAGGGTCTGGTGACCATGATAGATGTGATGGAAGCCATCGCCGGCGACCTGCCCGAGAAAGGTCGCCGCGCCGCCCCCGAAGCCCGTAAGCGCGAAGACGGCTCATGGCTGATCGACGCCACCCTCCTGGTTCCCGAGTTCAAGGAACTGCTCTGCCTCGATGAACTGCCTCATGAAGATACCGCGGAATACAAAACCGCCGGCGGCTTCGTGATGACTTACTTCGGCCGCATCCCCCACGCCGGTGACCATTTCGACCACGACGGTTGGCGCTTTGAAGTGATCGATATGGACCGGCACCGCATCGATAAAATACTCGCCACCCGACTGCCCGAAGCCACACCCGAAACAGAGGACGAGACCTCCGGGTAAAAACCCGGCGCGGGGAATAAGCTGCGAACAACCCCCAGCAAGTTCCACTTGTCGAAAGGCCGCACGGGGACAACCTGCAGACCTCCCGCCGTGAACGCCAAATCATGCAAGACCCCTTTACCGGACGCCCCACTCTCCTCGGGGGCAACCGCGATCCCGGTCCCGCCGGCCAAACCGCTCTTCAATACAATCACCAGCGACGACTGGAAGCGTTCGCTCGCCTCGGCGCGGCAGCGCAGAAAGTCGGCATCGGAACGGATCCGGACGATGATCTCGTCCTCTGGGCAGCCGACGAGTTGAGCCTGCTTGCCGGAGCAGATGCCCTGTGGGGCGAACTCGCCGCCGCCGCCGCCGCCTTCCGCGCACTCGTGCCCATCATCCCGCTTGGTGACTTCGGGTTTCCCGCCGACCACGATGACCCCATGGGCGAGGGCAGCCCCCGGCTCCGGCGCATCGGCAGCGGCGTCGAGGCATCCGCCTACCAGTCAGTCCACGATGGCCTGATCTATAAATTCTACCTTCCTCGCGAGGAAGGCCGCATTGGGGGCACCTTCGCCTTCGCCGCGCGCACCCCGGCCGAAAAACCTGATGCCCCCGCACTACAAGCCGACGCCTGCCTCGGCGGCTACCTGGATTTGCTGGAAAAATTAGCCCTGATTCTCGCTCTTGACGGCATGCCCACGGAAGTCGTCGCCGTAACCCCGGAAGGCGTGCTAGTCGCCAAGCAACAGCTCGGCGAACGCCTGCCCGAAGGCGCCGACGTCAGCAATTCGCTACCCTCCGCCCTCATCCCCATACCCGCTCGTTTTCTTCGCGCCCACCGGGACCATCCCCGCCTCGCCTTCATCGACGGGCGCCCCTGGTTTATTGCCGACATCCACGCCAAAAACCTCGTGCGCGACCCCAGGGGCCGCCTGCGCGTGATCGACCTGCTCTCCGCCCCCTTTCCCGCCCAACTCGCCGCCGCCGACCCTCTCATGCGCGACTGGCTGGAACGCGTGCAACGCGACCCCCAGGCCGGTCTTTTGCCCGCCTCCGCTGACGAAGATCTATAAGTTCTTTCCCTTAAATCCGGATGCCGCGCCTGTCCCGTCGGAGTATCGCCCAAGTTTTCGAGTCGTTGGTTTGGGGCGGAATCCTCGGCCTGCCTCTGAAGCGGGCTGGTCGCGGGTGACGCGCCGGGCCGAAGGCCAAGAGGTGTCGCGAAAACGACCCGCGTTAGCGCGGTATCCAGGTTGGATCAAACGGCGTCAGAACCCAGCTTGCGACCGCCGAAATTTCCTTTAACAACCCATTTCAACATGAGCAAAATCGCGGAAGCCTTGGCCAAGGCAAAGGAACGCACCGGCAATACCACCGCACCTTTTTTACCCGGGCAGATCCCCACCGAAACCACCAGGGCGAAAGCCAAACAAGATACCTTGCGCAAGGCCGCCCACCATGAGCGTAAGTGGCTGATCCTGCTGTCGATCACCGCGCTTCTCGCCGCAGCCCTTTTCTGGACGAATCGTGATACTGCAACAGCCAAGCCGCCGCGGACCACTCCCGGACCTGCTCCCATTAAGTCACCGGAGCCAGAACCATCCGCCCCGGCCGCCCTCGCCCTTCCTCCCCGCAACGGCGCCGCCCCAGCCTTCCCCAGCCCGGAACCTCGCACCGACACCTATCGCACGGTAAACGAACTGGTGATCTCCGCCGTGCTACCCGGCGAGAAACCCCGCATCATGCACCAAGGTCGCATCATCAACGCAGGCGAAGACATCACCGCAGAACTAATCTTCGCCGGCATCCAGGACGGCCAGATCGTCTTCAACGACCGGCGCGGCGCGATCTATCTTCGGCGCTATTAAACCGGCACCAGCCCGCCAAGAGCACCCGGCTCAGTTTAGCCCCCGGCCGCGATGACCATGCGCTCGGTCTCCGCTACCACGGTTTGCACCTCTTCAGGATCGATCTCGAGACGCATCAACTGCGACAATGCCTCCCCCATCGGCGCGACGTAGCTGCGCGCGCTGGCACTGGCCAGCGCCGCCTCGGCCACATAAATCGCACGCGCATCCATCGCCGCCATCTCCAGCCGGGCCCGCAACTCCACCACATTGCGCCGGACCACCTCGGCCTCGGTGCGGACCCAGTGCGCGACGTGGTTGCCGAACTGATGGTCAGGAGTGCGATTCAGCGTATCCCCCCCCAACTCCGCCGCCCGACGCTGTAAATCCGCCACGCGGTTAAAAAACAAAAATTCATAGTCCAGCAACGTGCCCCACTGGCGCGCCGTCATCAAATGCTCGAATGCCGCCGGATGCGAAGCCAGCACCACCCCCATAGGCACCGTGCTCAGAGCCGCCAGGAGCTGGCCCAGCGCGGCCCGAAACCCCGCCACTCTTTGGTCAAAACGCTGGATCGCCCGCTGCCAATCGTCAAAAAAACGATGCGTGGCCAAGCCCAACATATAGGCCGGCTGGGAGTCGCGCAGGAACGTCTCCAAATCATCCTCCACCCAAGCCCGCACCCGAGGCCTCATCGCCTCCAGATTCTGTAAACCCCGCGTCAACGCCGCCAAGGTCTCCACCGCGTTGGCCTCACGACTCTGGAAATCAATCCGCGTAGGCTTGCCATGCAAAAACAGAAAGGGCGGCTTGGTCTTACGTAACTCCTCGGCTTCCCGCTCCACTTGGTCCAACGCCGCTTCAATGTGTAAACGGCTGATATCCAAACACACCTCTCGCTTGAGCAAATCCCGCAGCCTCACGGGTAGCTGCGCGATAGTCGGCGGAGCAGCAGCAGGGGAAATGTGTGTGCGGAAAGAATCCATGGCAGGCACCAACGCAAATAATCAGCGAAAATGTAACTGATTCTTGTAGTTCGAAGAAATCAGCAAACTCCAGACAAAGAAACGGAAACCCGCTTCTCATCCAAGGTTTTAAAAAATAATAGATAGAAATATAAATATTATTAACTATTGATTAACATTGTTTTAAAATATAATTAAGGTGCCCAAAGCTGACCCGTGATTTAGGGTCAACACACGCAAATCCAAGGCACTCCAGAAGTTGTTGCGCCGCCGGGTCGGTGTGGAATCCCCGGCCTGCGCCGGGAAGGTGCCCGACGCGGGTGAGAGGGCGAGCCGCCGGCCAACCGTTTGCGCCAGACGGCACGCGAAAATGCGGTAGTCGGGCTACAGGGCCAAAGACGTTGTTCCCTGAAAATTCTGCTTGCACGACCGGCCTGCCCCCGCACCGTCCACTCCTCGGTCGAGTCCCTATCGTCTAGTCTGGCCTAGGACACTACCCTTTCACGGTAAGAACCGGGGTTCGAATCCCCGTGGGGACGCCATTTTCCACTACTACGCAAGTAGTCACCCTAGAGGGAGATGGAGCCAAAAATGGCTCCTCTCCCTCTTCTCGTGTCCAGAGCGGTGCATTATTTAGTTATGCACCGCCCTCCAGAGCCGAAGGAGTAAATCTCGTGCAGGAACCGCCCGCCGGTGGAGCGACGACGGCTCAACCACCAAGCGATGGCTTTGGCTCGGGAGCTAAAAATTTTCAAACTTCCAGTGGCCAAGCCGGCGACCCTTTCCAAACCCTGGAGGTGCCTCTTCGCTCCAAACCCGCCGCCATAACCTTCGTCCGGAATCGCTCCGGATCGACGAGTTTTCGCGTGACAGTGACAATTGGAGGGCGCCAGCGGCGGAGGCACTGCTTGGACCAGGAGGACGCTGAGGCGCAGCAAAGGCAATGGGAGATGGAGCGGATTCACGGGGCGGCGGCTTCGCGGCCAAAGATTACGGCGCTCACCGTCACTGAGCTGAGGGAGGCCGAAGCCGCGATGCAGATCCTGAAAGGCTCCGGCCTCACTCTGCTGGACTGCGTGCGGGGCGCGCTGCGCGGCGACTCGACCGTTCAAAAGGCGTCCACGACCAAAGTGTCCTTTAAGGACGCGCTGGAAAAATTCGAGACCGCGAAGAAGGGGCACATTTCCGTTTCGCAGGCCGATAGCTACCACTACCGCGGCGCTTCATTCCTTGAACACATCGGTTCGACTAAACAGCTGTCAGAAATCACCAGTGATGACATAATCACGTGGATTGAAAGTAAAGGGGAGCAAGGGCAGCCAGTGGCCAAGAAGACATGGAATAACTACAGGAATGACATGAGTGCGATTTTAAGTTGGTGCATGGCGCCACCAAGGCGCTGGATGGAAAAGAACCCCGCCGCCGAGGTCGTGAAATACAACAAACGCTCGCTCGGCGGAGCGGGTCCCGAACGCCTTTCAATCCAGAACTCCCGGGATTTGATGGCCGCCGCCGAGGCCGAGAAACCGGAGTGGGTCACCTATTTTGCGATTTGCTTGTTCGTCGGCGTCCGCCCCGACGTGCGCAAAGGCGAAATGGCGAAGCTGGCGCGGTGCGTAGCGCGGGATGGCTGGGATCGCTATTACATGGAGGGCTCGTTGCACCTCTCGAAAGAGATCACCAAGACCGGCGAACCCCGCTCGGTCACTTTTCCAGACAACCTTAAAGCTTGGATCGCATCCTACCCGCCCACTCCGGAGTCGCTCCGCCCGGGGGAGCCGAAGGAGATATCCGCCTTTCGCCAGCGTTTCAAAGTGCCGCCGGATGGGCTGCGACACACGGCGGTCTCAGCGCACGTCGCAAAGCACGGAAGCTTCGCCATCGCGGCGGTCGAGTTCGGAAACTGCGAAACAATCATCCGCCGACACTATTTCAAACGGATGTCCGCTACCGAGGCGGAGGAATTCTACGCCATCGTCCCACAACTGCGTGGGGCGAAATAGTCCGGGCGATACACAAACCGGTCGGAGCAGCTTCGTCGACCAAGCGAGGTTTTAGCTGCGGACGCGGCGGCGAATCGGGCCGGGCAAGCAGTGACGGTGTTATCACTCCTCCGGTTCGTGGTGACGTAGCTCTATTTCCAGCTCGTCGATCTTCCGCTGCAGAAATCGAATTTGCGCATTCAGCTTGGCGATCAGTTTTGCCGGGTCGCCGTAATGGGCAAAGACCACGGCCCCGTCTTTCTTGAGCTTGTGGCGCCACGCCAAAATGGACTGCCGGCTGGCACCGTATTCTCGCATCAACTCCGCCTGCGGTCGGCCTTCCATCGCCGCGACGGCTGCGGCGAGTTTGTCGCGCGGGGTAAGTTTTCTTGTTCTGCGTGCCCGAGCTTTTCCTGTGATTTCGCCGCTAGGTAGCTTTGCGTTTATTTTTAGCGCCCCGGGAGAGGAGCTGATACCAGAGCCTAGGTCGTTCGGGATTAGGCGAGTCATTTTTGATTTCAAAAACTTGTCATTGGCTTAGGTAAAATGACAAGAAAATCTGCAATGTTCGTTCCCGTTCTAGAGTCCAATGATTTCACGCGAAAAAAATAAAAATCTTTCCTCGCGTGAGAGGCTACGTAGCCTGCCAAGCATGCGGTTAGGCAGGGGAACGATGTCACAGGAAGCCTCGGAGAGCGAGGTGAAGGAAGCATGCGCCCACTTGGAGCGCACCTACGCCGGCCTCTGGATTGATACCAAAAGTTTGGCCGCCCTTTTCCACGTTCACATCGTCACGGTGAAAAAACGACTGGCGAAGGTTAGGGAATTCGGTCGCTTATCGCGAAAGAGCCGAACCAAACAGGGACGCCCGCGAGAATGGTCGATTTCAGTTGTCTGCCAGTTCCTGCATAATTGGCGCATCGACGCCGACCTTTTTCAAGTTCACGCGGGTTGCCCGATCGAATGGTGGAAACGTTATCCGGCGATGATGCGATCATCCTCCGGTTTCCGGCGCGTGAGCAAAATCGAGGTCCGCCTACACTACGTCGACGGCGCGTCACCCGACGCAGTCGAAATCTCGCCCAATGATCTCCAAGGCGACGCGTTTCCTAATCTAATTAAAGCGGTTCGACTCGCCTGCAAAAAGTAAAGAGCTACGGCCGCCCAACTTTGTAGTTCTCCCTTCGTCGGGGACTGCCGCCCGAGCGAGATCAAGGGAATGAGTTTAATCCTTAACAGCTCTTTCGCGAGCTATGGGCAGGGGCCGTGGGGTAATTTCGCACCCCAAAATTTTCCCCCAAAAAAAAGAAGAAATACATGCAGTTCCTACAATACCTAGGATTACTATGTCACACGACAAAGCCCAATCCCAAAACACCGCCATTTCGGCGGAAACATCGCAGTCGTTCATCGACCCGCCATCGTCGGAGATTTCTCTGACCCTCGAACAGAAACAAAAAGTAGAGCTGGTCGTCACAGACTGTGGTTCGATTACCACTTTGCTGACAGTGGCCAACAAACACGTTCACGTGCTTACCGGCCTGGCAGCTCAAGCCGCCGACCATGTGGGGGAACTCGGTCGTATCCTGCTTGCGGTGCAAAAATACGTGCGGCAGGCCAAGACGGACAACGATCCTCGTTTGACCGGTATTCCCGCCGGCGCCGCTTTTTACTACATCTGCCGCCGCCAGCTTGGCCTTTCGTCCAGGCAAGTTTATGCGGCGATCAACGCCTCGATCATGGGGCTCGAGACCTTAAACCCACTCGCGTCCCCAAAGCTGCGCCGCGCTGCAGAAAAAAGACGTGCCAAAACAAACAACACCTATCTTGCGAAAATAGCTGTCCAGGAAGCCGTCGAACCGAGCCCTTTGCCCCTGCCCGTCGCTCCTGCAGCCAATGTCGAGTCGCCGTCGCCGACCGTTACTCCACCCGCGATCACGCCAGCGTGCTTGATTCCAAAATTGGTGCCTGTCCAGCCGGTCGAGCCCTCGAAGCTGACCATTTTACTGGCTCCCCTTATTGACCCGGCGTTCGAGCAGCGCCGCGCGACCAACACGCTCACTATGTCGGACGTGGCGCTTGTGGCAACTGCTGCGAGCCTCGGACTCTTTTTTGCGCAAAAGGTCGCCGCCGGCCATCGGCTCAAGTTCACCGGCTATGTCCCCAAGAAACAGCCGATCCCCTCCAACACCCAGCAGCTAACCCTCGGAATTTAATCTTATCTACATTTCACCATGAACGACCAACCTACTGTCCCAAATACTCCCACCGTCAGTCCAGCTCCCGCCGCCTCGGCGTTGCTTGCAACGCGCCCCGCTGCCGTTCCCGAAGCGCATGTAGACTACCGCGCGGTTATCGAGAAAGCGGGCTTCATAGCGTCGCCGGCGCTCGTCGCGGCCGTGACCAAGCGCCACCGCGATATGCTCTCGTCAAAAGTTATCTGGCAGGTCTTCCAGAGTCTACAGAAAGAGGAGGCGGAGCGCCGCGTAGCCCGAATAAAGGAAGGAGTTAAATCATGAAACCGCTGAGCAACGCACCTGCCGGCGAAGCGAAGAAACGCGACATCATCACCGAAGCCATCGAGAACTCCGGATTCAAAGAGGACCCGCAACTCCGGGATGCCGTTAAAAAGCTATGGTATGCGCGTCTCACTAGGGGGCTCGTGATCCGAGCCAAGCTGGAAGCGTTGACGGCGCAGGAAAATGCCCCACGGAAGACACCGTCGGGTCAATAGACCACTCGAAGCTTTTGACCCACGGGCTCTGAAAACAACAGCCAAGCGGCATTCTAATGAGCGGTAAAATTTTCACTTCGTTAGACGACCCTCGATCGCGGCTTCACATAGATCCGCGCTCGACCACGCATGGGAACGATTTCAAAAATGCGCGTGCCAAGGTTGCCGATGCGCGAATTCTGCGACGGGAGCGCCTCGTCGAAGGCGTAAACCGGAAGCTCCAGCACCCAAGCGTAGGCCTTGGAATCTGTTTCGATTCGAATTTTCGCGAGTTGTCGTTTGAGGAGCACCAAGTGTCGCTCAAATCGCTGCGTGATGAGTCCACCTATTACGTGGCAGAAAGAGCCGATCGACCCGGACGTAAGCGGAAACGGCGAGTTCGGGGAGGTGGATTGAAAGGCATGGCAACGACTTTCAGGCCTGATTTTGCGATGGCGTTGTCGGCGATGGAAGCGGACCACGCGGGAAAGATCCGTCCGTTTTTGACTGAGGTTGCGAAGGTCGCGGTCGAAGAGTTCGAAGCCATGACGGGACTAAAGGCCGAAACTGTTTCGATCCATCCCGAAGAAGGCGTCCTCCACATTCACATTTCCTACCGGATTGTTCGCAACGAGAGGCATCTTCTTGCCAATGGTGAGCGCGGTTGGCAGGGCGTTCATCGTCTTCGGCAAGGAGTCCTAGGAACCCTGCGGCAGGTTTGGGGTAACGTGCGCGATCCCCTTGATGCAATATGGGCCTATGAAGAGTTAAAGCGCGTCACCGATTTAGTCTGCGGCGGCGACCCGCCCGTCAATTTCGAGATTGCTCGCGCAGTCGATGCGGCCTTCGAGCTGCTTTCTATGGACTCTAATCTCCATCATTTTTTTAAAGCGGCAAAGGAGAAGTGGCGTGAGGACACAGCACGAATCATCGAAATCGAAAAGGCCGAGGAAAAGAAAGCGTTACTACGAAGCCAAAGTCAGGAAATCGCCGCCCTCAAGGATCGACTGGATCACGAATGCCACAAGCGCGAGATGGCAGAGCAAGAGTTGGCTACCCTCAAAGCGGCGTTGGCGAAGGAAGCTAAGGTTCCGCAGTCCCCAAGTCATGGCGGCACACCACCTCCTGGTTTGTTCGACCGCTCCGAACGTGGACGATCATGATGGAAGCGGCTCTCCAACTGTAGAAGACGTAACTGCGGCAGGCTACGTAGCCTGCCGCACGCACAGGTCCCGCCCAAAGGGACAATCATTCGCAAGTCCGGCTGTCGAATGGAACGTGGCGTGTGATCCCGCTATGTAGGCCAGCACACCGGCATTCGTTGAAGAGGCTCATAGGGGTGCGCCTTTAGCCCCGTTAAGCTGAGTAACTTGAGTCAGGGTAGATGTGTCTATCCGCTAAAGCAATGTTCACGCCGTTGCCAGGCGAGATGGCGTGCGGTCGGCCTACCGCCTGTTTGTGCGGTGCGTCCGAGATGTTGCCCATTTGCAGCGTTATACTTTGGGATAAACTCGCTCGCATTTCGGACAGCCCATTGAAACGTTCAGCTTTGTTTCTTCGGTGCCCAGATAAGTGAGGTAGCTGTGGATGCCGTCGCGCCAGGTGTCGCGGAATGCCTTCACCATTTCTGGCTCGCGGGTGATGTGCTCGGCCTTGCCGTCCTTCACATCGCGGCTGGTGGTGGACCACTGAAAGTTGCTATTAAATTTGATGCCGTAGGGCGGGTCGAAGTAGACGCATTGCACCTTGCCCCGCAGCCCTTCGCGCTCGGCGAGGCTGGCCATGACTTGGAGGGAGTCGCCGAGGATCATGCGGTTGGACCAGTTTTGGTCGTGGGCGTAGAACTCGGTTTTATCCGCACCCTTGGGGATGCCGTTGAAGTCGTGGAAAAGGTCGAACTGGGCCTCGAGTGCGGTGGACTTGGATTGGCGGAGGAGGTCGTCAATGAGAGCCTTGGGGTGGACTTTTTCCTGGATGTAGAGCGGCGGTGCGTTGACGACGAGGTCGGACCAATCCTGCTCATCCTTGCCGCGCCAGACGAGCTGGGGGTCGAGGTCAAGGTTGCGCGGGTAGCGGATCGTCTTGGGCGACTCCTGCTCCTTCTGCACGAAGAACTGCTGCTCGGCGGAGGGAATGTTTTTCCGCGTGGCATCCTCGTGGCGGAGGGTTTCGACGGTTTTGAGAGCGGGGGATTTCTTGGCCATGAGATTTATGCGGCGGTGGCAGAGTTGTCGTTGTCGCGGGCGACGTCTTCGCTGAGTTCTACGCCCTCGTCGGGCGTGTCAGGCGTATCGCTGACCGGATGGCCGGTGGCAGAGCCGATGAGCATCAGCAGCGACTTGCGTCGCGCCTTCATGAACGACTCAAAGTCGTCGGCGCGCAGGTGCTCCGGCGCGATGCAGTGGGAGGTCAGGTAGTGGTCGAGCACGGCGGGAGGGATGGGCGGATTTTCAATCTGACCATCCGAAGTCGTTTTGCCGTTTTCGAGTTTCGCCAGATATTTGGAAGGAGCGACGCCGCCGATGATGCGATTGGTGCGATATCCATGGGTTTCTGCGACGTCTTATCGTCATGAGTGACGAGAGCGCGCACTCTTCGATTTTCTTGGAGGTGGTGTTGCTCCTCGGGCACCTTGAGCTCAGCCCGAAGCCGATGGGGCGCGAGAGCGCATGGCGAGATTGGACTTGGGGAGGTCCACCTTGAGTTCGAGGCCGAGCGAATGGTCGGCGACGGGCCCCAGCTTATCGCTCTGCCGAGGGCGGCGCTTCGAGCGGACGGCAGCGCTTCGCGTTACCGCATCGATGTGGGGCTCGTGCCTAGGTGGCGAGGCCGACTGACCCGGCTCGCAGTGATCCTCGATGCTACGGCCAGTCAGGCCTCGCAGCCGGTGTCCATCGGCGGAGTGCAAGTGGGCGACCCGCCCGGGACCGCGCCGAAGTTGAACGAGACGCTTAACCTGAAAGAGGGCATGAAGGTGGCCGGCCTCAAACGCATGGAGTCAAAGCACGGCAGCATCTGGTGGGAGCCGGCGGCGGAGCAGAACGGTTTTGATCCTGAGAAAATGCCGCGCCGGGCCCTGCGCATGCTGGAGGAGTCGTGGCAGGTCTATGTGCGCAAGCTCGGCTATCGCGACCCTTGCCTCGGTGGCGACCGGAAGAACCCGGTGGCGCAAAAAATAAATCACATCACGTGGTATGACGGGGTTTGGATGGGCGGGAACCATTTCAATGTCGGTGCATCCGGCTTGTGGGACGAGGGACCGGGCAACCCGGTGCCCCACGAATTCGGCCACGTGGTGCAGGCGGCGCAGGTGGATTTCATCGGCGGTTTCCACTGGGAATCACATGCCAACTACATCCGCGCGAGGCGCAACCTGCACTTCTCCGAACAAACGGGCGGGGACTGCATCGACATCGGTCCCCTGCTCCGCAGTAACTATTTTCAGGATAACCCGCGCCTGATCTACGCCGAATGGAGGTCGTATTTTTACCTCGATTCCGACCCGGATCGCCTGGGGTTGCCCTCGTCCGGCCGCTTGTGGCAGACCGGGACGCTCGGTGATTCCTTCTGGGTTCGCTTGGGTAACTTGCTGCCGCCGGGCGTGACGCGGCCGGAGGTGGCCGCAGGGCTGGCCCGCTCTTGGATCACCTTCGGCTTTCCCGAGGGACCGGGTATGAAAGAGCGGCTTTTTAACGATAGCGCGCGCGGACAGACGAATTGGTATCGCTACATCGCCCCGTTGGTTCCGGCGACGGGTCGTCCCGACGCATGGGCAGTGCCGCTGGCGAAGGCGCCGATGAAGTTCGGCTGGTGCTTTCATGAGTTGGAGGTAGTTAAAACGCCGATACAGGTGAACCTCACGGGTATCGACCTGCCGGGCGCCAGCGAGGACTGGCGTTGGGGCTTCGTGGAGCTCGATGCGGCGGGGCGCGCCACGAGCAGCCCGGTGTTCAAACCGGGCGTGGGAGACTTTACGCCTCCGGCGGACGCGGCGGCGTTGTATATGTTCGTCGTGGCCACGCCCGACGACCCCACGCTGACCTACCCCAAACCGAGCCCGCTCACGGCGGTGGACCGCCACCCCGATCATCGCCGGTATGTTTACGAGTTAACGGTGACCGGCACCCGGCCCAAGGAGCGGCGTTATCCCGCCCCGGAAGTAAAGGGCGGGGCTCACGCGAACGGCGGTGGTTTCGTCGCGGCCACCGCGCAGGTGAGCGCCTCCGCCTACGTCGGACCCGGTGCCCGCGTGCTGGACGCGGCGCGGGTGACGGATCGCGCCCGCATCCTCGACGACGCCGTCGTGCGCGGGCAGGCCGTAGTTTCGGAAGACGCGGTGGTGTCCGGAGCGGCAGTCGTTCAAGACGCGGCCGTTGTTTCCGGGCAGGCGCGCATCCGTGGTTTCGCGCTCGTCAAAGATCAGTCGGTTGTGCGCGGGCGCGCCCGGGTGGGCGATCTGGCGGAGATGCAGGATGCGCAGACCATCGAGGATGATGCGTGGGTGCGGGGCATGCCCTGGCTTTGGGGAACGGCGCGGGTGGGCGGCCACGCGATTCTCGACGCGGATTACTCGCAGAATTTTTCGCTCAAAGACGGTGTTCATTTCCACAGCATTCCCTGGGGCGATTGGTATTTCGGGGAGGTGGCCGAAAAACTCACCATGCCCCGCGGGTTGGTGGCGGGTTACGGCTTCCGCGAGGCAGACGGTGGGGAGGCGCTCGACGAATTTGGCGCGCAAGTGGCCTTTGTGCGCGGCCGTCCCGAGCGCATCGCGGGAGGTGGTTTGAAGCTCCGCCGGACCGGCGAGTTCGTGGCGTGCGATCCCTCGCTTACTGACGCTCCGGCGGCGACGTGGATCGTGCGGGCGAGTCTCGCAGATTTATCCGCGCAAGAGTTCCTCGTCATCAAAGAGCCTAGGGTCGCCGGGCTGAGTCTGGGAGTGGACGCCCGGGGCCGCCCGGTGGCAGTCCTTGCATTGCCGGGGGTCGCGTCGGTCACGCTTGCAGCGACTCAGGCAGTGGTGCCCGGGCGACCCGCCACCATCGGCCTGCGTCTCGATGGCACGACTGCGCGACTCTTTGTCGATGGCCGGCCGGTGGCCGCTGAGCCATGCGCCATTCGACCGATGGACTGGTTTCATGATGTGACCAACGGAGCACGATCGGAAAAAACGACCGCGATCACTTTGGGCCGGAGCCTGTCGATCGGGGTGTCGCGCTTTGATCTGCTCGGCTTCCGCGCGTTCAACATTGCGTTGAGCGATGCGGAGATGGCCCTCTTGGCGCCTGGGAACGCTGACCTCGCAGGCGGCCGCTGAAAAGCCGACGAGGATGAGGGAGATCCGTTGTTAAAAACACCGCTCATGCGCGCAAAAGTTCATGCTTCGTCGAGGGCCATCCTAAATATCCCCATGGCCTACGTGCTTGGTCCTTCCAAAGGCCCCTTCAAAATCAAGGTTCATTAGGAGTCTTTTTTGGGTCGTGGTATGGTCGGCATGGCGTGCGCTAAGCCGCCCTTGGGAAAGGGGCGGCGCACGTCGTCGCCAACAAATTGTGCAACGGGAAAGCGCTCGCGCTTTCCGATCAGGTCGATAGGCTTAGGCGCGGATTCCCCAAGAACCTAAATCAATCCAGTGGTCGGGCAGAACGAAAACGCATTCGTCAAGTGACCATCATAAGCAAGGTCAGCATCAAAATCCTCGGGTCCGATAACCGCGACGCCTGCGTCGCGGAATCAATAAAATCCAGCCAACTTGGTGCTTGATAAACGCTGTAACTAAAATTCGAGGCTAATGATTTTTATCCAAGCTCACTTTCTTATATTCTTATACAACTCGGGCCGATAAAACGCTGGCTGGCTGCTTAACCGATATCCGCCAGCAACGCGTCGAGGGTTGCATAGCCGTGAAGCTTCGCGCGGGCCGCGTTTGCGCGCTCGCTCGAAGTCAGGCCCGTGGTCTCCGCGAGGAACACGATATAGTCCGCGACGTTTTTAGCGTAGCCGAGCCGCGCTTCCGCGCTGATGGAGTAAAACCGGGAACGCTGGCGGTAGCCGGCGGGAGTGTGATCGCCGAGGGCGGACTTTGCTGCGCGCCCCTCGGCGGCGAGCACGTAGAGGAAATTATACTCAAACCAGAACATGTGCTCGGGACTCGGCGTGAGCGCTTCAAGCGCCGCGCGGGTGCTGTTGATGTCGGTAAAAACGTCAGCGGAGCAGCTACACTTTTCCAGCGAGTCCACGATGAAAATCTGAGCCATGCGCTGCTCGGTGGCATCCGCGCTGTAGGCACCGGTAAGAGCAAGTTCGAGGGTGAAACGGTGCCAGTCGCGCCAAAGCGCCTGGTCGGCGGCATCGCGCGACGCGAAGAGCGCGCGCCCCATTTCGTAGGTGTAGCGGCCGCTGGTTTTAATCTCCAGGCAAGAGCCGGTCACTTCGCCCATCACGCGATAGTTCTCCGCCGATTTGCCGGAGCCGGAATGGAAACCGATGCTGGAGCCGAATGTGAGGCACACCTGCCACTGACGCTCTATGAGCGAGCGCAAACCGGTGTTGTCGGGATAAGGCATGTTCTTCTGGAAGCCAAAGGCGGGCGCGACGAAATGGATTTTCATGTCCAGAGCCTCACAGAGCGCGAGCATGATGGCGGTGGTTTCTGGAGTGGTGAGGCCGGGCAATTCGTCGATGGAAAGCTCGCGCAAGTAGGTGCAACCGACGGTGGTCGTGAAAGCGGCGGCGCGGGCGGCGGCGTAGAGTTCGTCGCGGCGCTTCATCTTCTCGAGCGCGGGCCAGACTTTTTCGAGCAGCTCGCGGAAGGCGGCTTCGTCGAGGCGCAGGCCGAGGCCGTTGACGCGGGTGCGCACCGTGTCCACGAGCATCGGATCGAGGTCGGCGAAACTCGCACGCGTGCCGGCCGCAAGTTCGGGCGAGAGATCGAAAGTAATGTAGCTGGCCAGCAAGCAGCCGCGCACGAGAGCGTCCTCCCGGATATCAAACTTGCCGCCGATGGGTTGATGATCGGCGTTAAAACTCCAAGCGATGCGACGGCGGTGAAAACCATGACGGAGTTTGGCGAGCACGCAGCCGTGACTCATGCCCTCGACGCTCTGGCCCTGATGGCCCTCGGGAACGTTGGCGCCGATAAAGGGGAACGGCACGGAGTCGAGGCGGTTGGCCAGCATGGCCTTCACGTCATAAACGAGTTCGCGGGGAATCGAATTTTGGTTGGCGGTGATGCCGAGGCCGAGCGCCCCCATGGTCCAATCCACGGCGGGCCAGTGCAGGGCGGTGAAGCGCGCGCCGATGCCCAGCGTGCCGCGCCCCAAGTTTTGCCCGGCGGTGGGGAAAATGGTGCTCTCGGGGTCGTGCGACTGAATGAGATTTTTCAGTTCAAGGAGGTTCGCAAAAGTCGCGGGAAAAACCGCCTCGTTCGCACCACTGGCTACGCCGTCGGCCAACACGGTGGCGGCGTTGAGGCCAGGGGACGCGACGAGGTGCCAGGCGCAGTCGCCGGTCGCCGCGTCTTCGAGGAGGGTCCAGCGGCCGGCGGCGGTGGCGAATGTGCTTTTTTCCCACGTGATCAGGGGGGCTTTCGCGAGGCATTTGGCGCGCAGGGCGGGCCAATCGAGACAGAAGTCGGGGCTGACGCAGGGATTTGTCGCGATGCGCAGGTTGGCTTCGATGAGGAACTGGTTGATAGAGGACATGGGGAAAACTGGGGGCTGCGGGCGGGCAGACCGTTTCTAGGTTTATAGGCGGTAAAGGCGGACGGCGTTTCCGCCGAGAATGGCCGCGCGCTCGTCGTGAGACAGCGACGGCAGCGCCCGCTCGACCGTCTGCTTCCAGCGGGCGTAGCCGACCCCGGCGAGGCACACCGGCCAATCGGAGCCGAAGAGGAGACGCGATGGGCCGAAGGCATCGAGCACGACATCGAAGTAGGGCTGGAGTTGCGCGGGGGTCCACGCCGTCACGTCGGCCTCGGTGACCATCCCGGAAAGCTTGCAGGACACGTTGGGGCGGCGGGCGAGTTCGCGGATGTTCTTCGCCCACGGGTCCAGCTCACCGATGGCGATCCGGGGCTTCGCGATGTGATCGAGCACGAAGACCTGGGTCGGGTGGCGGTCCACGAAGGTGATCGTGTGGGGCAGATGTTTTTCGAGGATGAGAATATCGTAGGCGAGGCCGAGGCGAGTGAGCGCCGCGATGCCGCGATTGAAATCCTCGCGCAACATGTAGGCGTCGTCGGCCTCTGCCTGGAGCACATGCCGGATCGCGCGAAGTTTCGGGTGAGTGCGGCAGCGGTCGAGGTGAGTCTCGATAGCGGGATCGACGAGCGGCACCCAGCCGACCACGGCGCGGATAAACGCGTGCTGCGAAGCGAAACCGAGCAGCCAGTCGGTTTCTGCGAGCGACTGGAGGGCCTGGACGGAAATCACTCCATCGACGCCGGCGGCGGCGATTTCCCGGTGCAGGTCGTCGGGCAGAAAATCCCGCCGGATCACGCGCCATTCGGGCGGAATCCAGCCGTAATCGGCATCAGTGTAGTTCCAGAAGTGATGATGGGAATCGATGACGGGCATGGGAGTCACTGGTTGCTGGAAGCTAGACCTCGACGTGAATTTTGGTAATCGCGCCGGGGTTTGCGGACCAGTCGGCAAGCGCTTGGCCGGCCTCGGCGAAAGACACGGTGCGGGTAATTGTCTCGGCAATCGGGTAACGGCCGGACGTGAGCATCGCGACGACGTTGCGAAAATCCTCTGGCGAGGAGTTTCGCGAGCCCAGAATATCGAGTTCCTTCATGACGAAATACTTTGTCTCGTAGGAAACAGGGGCCTTGGCGTAGCCGATGTAAACGACGCGCCCGGCGAAGCACACCTCGTCCACGGCGGCGATAAACGTAGCAGGGTTGCCCACCGCCTCGATGGCGACATCAGGACCGTGGCCGTCAGTCAGCGCGAGCAGGCGCTCGTGGAGATTCTCGGTGCGCGAATTGATGACGTGGGTGGCGCCGGCCTTTTGGGCGACGGCGAGTTTGGTGTCCTCAATATCGACGGCGATCACGGTGGCACCGCGATGCAGGCCAGCGGCGGAGATGGCGCCGAGGCCGATCATGCCGCAGCCGAAAACGAGCACGATTTCGCTCGTGGCGACGCGGCCGCGCGAGACCGCGTGAAAGCCGACCGCGAGGGGTTCGACCAGCGCGAGTTCGCGCAACCCGAGGCCGGCGGACGGAACGAGTTTTTCCCACGGCGCGATGATGAGGTCGGTGAAAGCGCCGTCCTGCTGCACGCCTAGCGTCTGGTTATGGCGGCAGGCGTTGAAGCGCTTTTGGCGGCACGAGCTGCATTTGCCGCAGGTCGTGTAGGGCATTACAGTGACGGCCTGGCCGAGGGTGAACCCGGGTGGCACGCCGGGCGTTACCGCCTCGATTATCGCGGCGATCTCGTGGCCCGGGATGCGTGGGTAGGACACGAGCGGATTGCCACCGCGAAATGTAGCGAGGTCCGATCCACAAAAGCCGAGGCGACGTATCCGCAAAAGGACTTCGCCGGGCGCGGGCGTGGGTGCGGGTTTCTCGCCGTAGGAGAAAAGGCCAGGGGCGTCGATGAGGAGAGTTTTCATGGCGGCCTTAGTTGTTCTCGGCGCGGCCTGATGACCAGGTGAGGTTGTGGACGGGCTTCAAGATCGCGAGCACGTCGGCGAGCAGCATCCGGTCGAGCGGTGCGTCGGCGTCGGCGATGTTTTGCAAAACGCGGGCCGGGCTGGCGGTGCCGACGACGTGGGTGTGGATCTCAGGATTGGCCAGGGCGTATTGCAGGGCGAGTTTGCCGATGTCCGACCCGCGTGCTCGGCAGAGCTTGGCGGCCTCGGCACACTTTTCTCGGAGCACGGAGGGCGCGGGGTGCCAGTAAGGCGGGCCCTCGTTGCTCAGGAGGCGCATCGCGAGCGGGGCGGAGTTGAAGATGCCGACGTCTTTCTCCCGCAGATAAGGCAGCAGATCGGCGAGCGCGGTGTCGTTGAGGCAGTAGTGGCAATAGCTCTGAATCTGGTCCACGGGCGCGCGGTCCATGACGGATTTGTAGAGTCTGACCGGCAGGCAGGAAATGCCAACAAAGCGGACTTTGCCCGTTGCCTGGAGCTTGCGCAGGGCAGGGATGGTCTCGTTCACGATCTGGTCGAGGTTGCCGAACTCCATGTCGTGAACCTGGATGAAGTCGATGTGGTCCACGCCGATGCGGTCAAGACTCTCGTCTACGCTGCGGGTGACGCGCGCGGCGGAGAAATCGAAGTCGGCGACCGTGGGGCCGTAGCGGCCGACCTTGGTGGCGAGAATGTAGCGGTCGCGGGCGACGCCCTTGAGCGCTTTGCCCAGGACGGTCTCGGCCTTGGTCGCGCCGTAGTAGGGCGCTGTATCGATTAAGTTGATACCGTTATCGAGGGCGACGTGAACGGATCGTATGCCATCCGCTTCGTCGATGTCGCGGAAGGCGGAGCCGAGAGAAGAGCCGCCGTAAGCGAGCGTGGAGACTTTGACGCCGGTGGCGCCGAGGGTGCGGTAGTGCATGGGGGTTTTTGAAACGGTTAGGCGGATTCGAGGAGGAGGTTGCCGTATTGGGTGGTGTCGCCGGTGCGGATGAGTCCGATGGCGTGAGGCACGCGTTGCTTGAACTCGACGTGTGAAACGTAGGTGAGCGGCAGCCCGTCGAGGGCGGCCAAGTGGCAGCCGAGTTTTTCTGGGGCGTTTGCGGTATTCACCTCCTCGGCGGCGTAAACGTGTCCGATGACGAAATTCGGCCGCAGCGCGGCGACGAGTTGAGCAACGGTCGGAAGGTCGTCCACGACGGAGAGATCCACCGTCTCGATCTCGGGCCAGAACGGAAAGCCGCGATCAGCGATGACAAGCGTGTTGGTGTGGCGGACGCGGGCAAGCAGATCGAGGACGGCGGGATTAAGAAGGCCGGTGCGGAACATGGGGCGAGGGGTTGACCAAAGTGAAAACAGTAGGGGAAAAGAGGGGCCAATGACATGGCTGCATTTGGCACATAAATGCCCATTCTTGATTTTGAGACTGCCGAAGCGCAGGATGCCCTTATGCCATTTAATCCCCCCGTTGAACCGTCCTTCATCTCGCGCCAGGTGACAAAGGCACGGCGCTTCTACCGCGAGGCCAGCCCGCGGCTTCCATCAGGGCTTGCGGTCGTGTGCGGTGGGTGGGAGCAATGCACGCCTGATTACCGACTAAGACGCAGTGACTTTCCATACTGGTCGTTTGAGTTCGTAGCCGGAGGTGAAGGTGGCCTGAAACTGTCCGGCACGAAGTATCGGCTCGAGCGCGGCGTGGTGTTCGCCTACGGCCCCGGAGTGGAGCATGAAATCCACACCGAGCCGGCGAATCCCTTGCGCAAGTATTTTGTAGATTTCTGCGGTAAGGACGCCCCGTCCCGCTTAAAGCAAGCGGGGCTCGCGGCGGGGACCTGCCGACGCCTCGCCAAAGACGACGAGGTGCGCCTCGCCTTTGACCAGTTGATCGCGGACGGACTCAAGACATCGCTGAGAGCCGACCGGCTAGCGGCGCTTCGTGTGGAGACGCTGCTGGAGCTGATCGCCGACGGCGCGGTCTCGGCGGAGCCGCGGGCGTGGCGGTCATTCCAGACGTATCAGCGTTGCCGAGACGTGCTCGAATCGCGCGCGGGCGAACTCAGCACCGCTGAGGCGGTCGCGGCGGCGGGACACGTCACGCCAGCGCATCTGAGCCGGCTCTTCATGCGTTTTTGCGGGCAGCCGCCCTATCAAGTGTTGATGCGCCTGCGCATGAACCAAGCGGCGGCGCGGCTTGAGGAGAGCGGCAAGCTAGTGCGGGAAATCGGCGACGAGTTCGGCATGGACCCCTATCATTTTTCACGCGTCTTCAAACGCGTTCACGGCCTCTCGCCGGAGAACTTCCTCAAATCTCGCGCCGGTATGGGAGGAACCTAATCGTTGCGGGGATTACGGTAAGTTCCCGTGGCGCTTAAGGGGTATTCACCCTGACGCGGAGGAAGCCACGCGGGATGGCGGAGCCTTCGAAGGCGTCGAGGCGGAAGCGGCGATACTCCCAACCCTCGGGCAAGGCCGGGAGGCCGGTGGGCGGAGCGGTTTCGCTGACCGGACTGGTGGGGAAAACAAGATCCAGCGATCCCTCAATAGTGTAGGTGATGCCATCGACGTTGGCGGCGGGTGCGGACGCGGTGCTGAAAACCGGTGAACCTGAACCGTTGCGGACGGCGAGCGTCAGAGTGAGCTCGGCAAGGGTGTCGCCATCGGTGTCTTCGAGGGCGGCGCGGAGTCCTGAATTCGCGCCGCCGAGCGGATCGCCATTGAAGGCGAACTCGGCGAGGTTGGTTTGGCCGTCGCCGTCGGGATCGAGGCCCATGGCCATGTTGGCAGCGGTCAGGCCCTTGTCGGCGGCCCAGGTGTCGTAGGCGGCGGCGGGAGGGCCGCTCGTGACCGTGAGCGTGCCGGTGCCGGTGAGTTGCGGGATCTCGGTTCCGGCACCGGCATTCCCTATCGCCTCGTAAACTCCGGCCGCTTGCTGGACGCCACCAATGAAGAGCATTTCCACGGTGTCGGTGCCGGTGAAGTTCAGGCTCAGCGTGGCACCCGTCGCCGCGAGGGAGACAAACGATGACTGATTGTTGGGGTTAGCGCTTTGGAGCGTGAGGGTGCCTGCGGCGACGGTGGTGTAGCCCGTGTAGGTCAGGTTGCCCGTGAAGGACTGGCCGCCACTGCCGGATTTGCTCAGGTCGAGCGCGCCGGACAGGGCACCGGCGTAGCTGGTCGTAGCCGAGCCAGAAATCGTGAGGGTCTTGAGCGCGCCGGAGTTGGTGACGAGGGTATTGGTGCTGTTGCCATTCGCTCCAGTGGCGAGGGAGAAGAGGGTTTGATCGAAGCCATTGAGGTCGAAGGTTTGCACCGAGGCGCCGCTGTTGGTGATGGTGAACGGCGTGTTGGCGGGCAGGCCGTTCGCGATGCCGAGCTTGAGGGTGCCGATGGCGTTCGCGCCGGTGGGGCCTAGGTTGGTGGGGTTGCTGTAGGACGCGGCCTTGGCGAGGGTGACCACTGCGGAACCATTCAGCTGAAAGCTAACGGTGCCGCTGCTGCCGCCGGTGAGGGTGTTGCTCAAGGTCAGGTTTCCTTGCCGCCGCACGCTGAAGCCGCCGGAGCCGCTGAGCGTGATGGTGCCGGTGCCGAGGTTGCCGGAGCCGCCGTTGTTGCCGACCTGAAGGGTGCCCGCGCTGACGCCGATGTTGCCCGCGTAGGCCGGGCTGTTGCCTTGGTAGCGCAGGATACCGCTTCCGGTCTTGGTGAAGCCGCCGGAGCCGGAGAAAACCCCGCCGAGCAGCACGTCGGTGGTGGTGGTGATGGTGGCGTCGTGCGTGACGATGAGGTTGTGGTTCAGGGTGACGGATGGCTTCACGCTACCCGTGGTCTGGAAAAGCAAGGTCGGCGGGAGTAAGCCATTGTTGACGAGTTCGAGCGCGTTGCCGCCGAGAGTGAGCGCAGGGGCCGTGCCGCTGGCGGGGCCGGCATAGGTGAGGTCGATCCGGTTGAGGGTGAAGTTCCCGGCAATGTTGTTATTGGCAAAAATCGTCTGGCTCGCGGCGAGCAAAGTCCCGTTGCCGAAGGTCAGCTTGGTGGCGGGTCCGCCGACGGGGATGGCGTTCCATTGCGTGCCATCGGCCCAGGGGGTGCCGGGGGCGGTGTTACTCGTGCTGTTGGTGTAGATGAAGGTGACGGCCCTGACCGTGACGGTCACGGTCGCGGGAGGGGAGTCCGCAGCGCCGTCGTTCGCCTTGAAGCTAAAGCTGTCCGTGCCCTGGAAACCGGGTGCCGGGGTGTAGGTGAGGTTGGGCGGGGTGCCGCTGAGGCTGCCGCTGGCCGGCGACGTGACGATTGCGAAACTCAGCACATCCAGGTCGATATCGGTCGCGGTGAGGAAGACATCCTTGGCGACGCCCTCGGGGGTCTCCACGCTCTGATCCGCCGCCACGGGCGCATCGTTGACGGGTGTTATCATGATTTCCACCAAGGCAGGCGCGGAATCGGCGATGCCGTCGTTGACCCGGAAGGTGAAACTATCCGCGCCATGGTAGTTTTCCTGTGGAGTGTAAGTGAAGTTTGGCGGTGTGCCGCCCAGGGTTCCCCGGACGGGCGGAGTCACCACGGTGTAGGTGAGCGCGTCGCCTTCGAGATCGGAGCCGGCGAGCGGGATCGACTTGAGGGTATCCTCAGCGGTGGTGACGGCCTGGGCCTGGGCGACGGGGGCATCGTTCACGGGCGTGACCGTGATGGCCACGGTGGCCGGGGCGGAATCGGCCTCGCCATCGTTCACCTTGAAGGAGAAACTTTCCGGGCCTTCGTAGTTTGCGTTCGGGGTGTAGATGAGGTTCGGGGAGAGGCCGGAAAGGGTGCCATTAGCGGGCTGGTTGAGGACGGAGAAGACGAGCGGGTGGTTGTCCGCATCGCTGCCCGCCAGGGTGATCGTGCGGGCGGTGTTCTTGCGCGTCGTGAGTGTTTGGGCGATGGCGACGGGGGCGGTGTTGGGCGGGCCGACGGTCACGGTGCCGGTGCCGGAGAAGTAGGCGTCGTGCTTGAATCGGGCGGGCGAGGCGGACGAACCGTAGGAACCGTTCGGCAGCGGGGCTCCGCCGCCGAGCGAGAGGGAGGCGATCTGGCGGGTGCCGGCGTAGGTCAACTGTAGCGTAGCGCCGCCGCCCGCGCCGATGGAGAGGGCACCGGTTCCGAGCGCCGAGGGACTGGCGCAGATGAGTGTGCCGGCCGTGATCTGGGTGGCGCCGGTGTAGGTGTTGAGGCCGGAAAGAGTCCACACGCTGCTGCCGGCCTTGGTGAGGGAAGTTTGATTGGCGCCCGAGTTGTCGCGGATCGCCCCGGAGATTTCGCCGGTGCCGGCGGTGGAGCCCTGCAAGGTGAGCGTTTTGTTTCCGGCACCGGGGATGGCGAAGTCAGCGGTAAACTTGAGCAAACCGGTGCCGGAATGGTCGAGGGTCGCGCCACCGGTGGTGCCCGTCATGCTGATGATCCGGTTGTGGGTGGAACCGGTGCCGGTGTAGATAAGCGACCCGGTATTGCCACCGATGTTGATCGTCGCGGCGGTGCCGGCGGCCGAGGGAACTCCCGCGTTGGAGAGCGAACTCACGCTGATTTTGCCAGCGAAGGCATCGAGAGCTTCGCTAAAGGTGTTGGCGGCGTTGGTCAGGGTAAGTGTGCTGGCGGCGGAATTCACGCTGACCAAACCGGAGCCTGAAATCACGCCACTGAGGGTGAGGTTGCCGGCGCGGAGCTGCAGGTTGCCGCCGCTGCTGGTGTTGACCAGGCCGGAGAGGGTGAGCAGCCCGCCGCCGGAATTGAACAAGAGGAGTTTATTGGAGCTGGTGATGAGGGAGCGGTTGCTGGAAACCGTGGCTCCGGTGTAGGTGAGCGACTTGTTATTGCCGGTGACCTGGATCGAGTCGCCCGCACCCAAGGCGCTGGGCAAACCGGTGTCGGCAAGGCTGTTGAACGAGAGCGTGCCATCGCCCAGGACGGTGGGGCCGGTGTAGGAGTTAACCCCGGAAAGGATCAAGGTGCCGGCCCCGGTTTTGGTCCATCCGTTAACGCCACCGATGCTGGCGCTGATCGTGGCGCTTTTCCCCGTGCCCAAAGCACCCACCCGGATGATGGGGCTGAGACCATCGAGCGTGAGGATATTTGCCGGGGTGCCTTGATTGGAAAGGATCCACGAACCAGCCGAGGCGGGCGTGAGGTCGCCGAAGGCCAACTGATTCACGGTGCGGGGCGCGTTCAGCAGGACGGTGTTGTCGGTGGTGATATCGAGATGGGAAAAATCGGCGCTGCTCTCGGCACCAAAGGGGACGAGCCCGTTTTCCCAATTGGCCACATGGTCCCAGAGGCCGCCGCTGGAAACGCGTTTCCACGCTTGTAAACCAACCCGGTCGGAGCCGGCCCGCCAGGCCGGCAGGCCGTATTCGAAGGCTCCCCGATCGGGCCGGCCGACCGAGCCATCGGTGTAGGGTGACATGGCCGTGCCCGAGTTGATCGCTGGGGAGGCGGCCTGGAGGGTGTAATCGCCATTGGCCTCATCGGTGAGGAGCGGGGATGTGCCGCTGGCTATGTTGGTGATTAGCGACGCGTTGGGCCCGGTGCTGGTTCCTTTGCGGAAAATGTTATTCTGGATGATCGTGCCCGTCATCGGGTTGGTGTTCCAGCCCATGCTCCGGTCATTGCCGAAAACGGTATTATTGAGGATAATATTATCGGACGAAGGCTTCGAGGAATCAATATTGAGGACGATGCCGCTATGGACCCCGAGGACCACGTTGTGATCGACGACGAAGTTCCGGGAGCCGTTATCCAGATAGATGCCCTTTACATTGTTGTGGGAGATTCCGGAAAGGCCGCTCAGGGCGCCATCCGAATCATGCACGAAGTTATAGGCCACGCGGGTCTTGGGGCCATTGGACGGGCCTTGGAACGTGCCGTCGGTGGACTGTGCGTTGGTGCCCACCGAGTAGAGCGGGGCGACATCCGTGACCTGGATGCCGCTTTGGGAGACATCGTTATACATAATCTCGCTGCCCGTCATGCCGGTGAAGTCTATACAACGCTGACCACTGCGAGTGATCGTATTGTAGGTGATCTTTGTATTCGAGGTAGAGTGCCGATGACTGCCTGTCGCCGAACTGTAGCCATTACCCGAATTGACCCCGGCTCCGTTGCCGCCGGAGTAGTTGACATCGTGGATGTAGTTATTGGTGACCTCGAAATCACTTCCGATCACGGCCACGGCGCTGCCTGCGCAATCGGAGATGATACTGTTTTTTAAAACGTGCCCGCTGCCGCGCAGGATGATCCCGGCATCCGCATCGGTGACGCCGGTGGCCCAGCGCGCCAGCTTGGTGAAGTGGGCCGGATACCGGACCTGCAAATCATCAAACGTGCATTGGGAGCTCGTGGCATCGGTGGTGATGGTGGCGGCGAAGAGCTTGATACCCTTCACCTGAATCCAGGAACGGCCATCGAGGTTGAAGGCCAGCTTGCGGCGCTTCGCCTCGACCGTGAGGCCGACTGGAGAGGTGCTTAGCGGAGTGCGGAGCGAAAGGGTCTGGGAGGACGCGTCGCGAAACCACTCGCCGCCGGAGTCCAAATCACCGGACTTGCCAAAGAGGAAAAACGGATTGCCGGCGGTGGGCAGGTAGTTGGATAGATCCTTATCGGAAGGAGTGGGGAAAGTGAAGCTGACCCAACCCGGTCCCGAGGCGGTGACGGTGGAGGTTTCGGCCACCCAGATTTTACCGAGGGTGGCGGTGATACTGGCCCCCACCCAATAACCGGCCGGCTGGGTGAGCTGGGTATGGAAGAAAGTTCCGGTTGAGATGTCGGTGGATACAGTCGCGGCAGTGACGGTATGGGATGCGGACTCCGCCACGAGTTTGACGGGGAGTGTGTGATTGAGTGTAGGGGTGTTGGGGAAGCGGGCTTCCATCATCATCTCGCCATCTATAAAAACCTGGTCGTAGCCTTGGGTCGGAGTATTGAGCGTCCAAGGCATGGTGCTTTGGTAGATGGAGTTCGCACCCGCAGTCCACGGCCCGGGAAGGAGATCGGCACCGCTGACCGTGACTTCCTCGCTGCCATAGGCTTGGAAAGTGATGGGGGCGCCACTGGTGCCGGAAGCAAGGGGCGTAACGGTTTCCCGATAGACGCCGCCGCGGAGGAGGATGGTATCGCCGGGTTGGGCCAACTCGGCGGCGCGTTGCAACGTCATGGGCGAGGCTTCACTGCCGGGGTTGGCGGCCGAGCCGGTGGGCGCAACATAGAGCGTAGTGCTGCGGCTGGCTGAACGCACCCGGAGGATGCCGGAGGTGGCCAAGGCGCTGCTGTCCCAGACAAGACCGGCGCCGGGCGTCGCCGGGGCGATGGTGGTGAAGGCTCCGGCAAAGGACGTCGCATCAAAGAGATTGATGAGGTCGCCATCGGCCAAGGCGTCGCCGGTGGCGTTGATTTGCAGGGTGCCGCCGTAAGTCAAGGTGGTGACCCCGGCGAGAAAGTCGGTGGTGAGGGAGGCTCCGGTTTTCTGGAGATCGATGGCGGTGGTGCCGGCGAGGGTGAGAGCGCCATTGAAATTCAGGGTTCCGATGCTACTGGCACCGGGCGAGACCGTGCCCGCGATGGTGAGCGAGCCATTGATAAGACCAGTGCCCGAAAGCGTTTGCGCCGCACCGGCGATGAAATTGGCGACCGTCGAGACATCCAAGGTGCCGGCGCTGGCGACACGGATAGCAGGCGAGTTTGCGGCCGATCCGGCTACGCCGAATCTCAAGGTGCCGGAGGAGAGGGTGGTGTTGCCCGTGTAGGTGTTTGCGCCATCGAGCGTCAGCGTGCTGCCCGTGCCGTTGAGGATGAGGTCCATGTTCCCCGAAAGCAGGCCGTCGTAGGTTTTGATTTTGTTAACCCCTGCCAGGGTCAGGATGCTCCGGGTGGCACCGTTGTTGGTAATGATAGAGTCGAGCACGCTGCCGCCGGCGGAGATGGAAGCCAGGGTCTGGTCCTTGCCATTGAGGTCGAGCGTGATGGTCGAGCCCGTGTTGGCGTTGATCGTCAAATCCGTGGTGACGGGCAGTCGATTGCTGATATCTATAAGCAAGGTGCTGTTACCCGCGTCGGCACCGGTGGGCTGGATCGTGGTGCTGCCCGAGTAGCTTTGAGTGCCGGTGGAGTTGAAGGTGAAAGTGGTGGCGCGAAGTTGATAACTGACGGAGCCCGCGCCCGAGACCGGGTTGGAAATCGTCTGCGCGCTGGCGCGCCGCCAGATCAGAGTGCCGTTATTGATAATCGCCGCCGCGCCCACGCTGCCGGCGCTGGAGTTGCTCCCCAGTGCGAGGGTGGCGCCTGAGTTGATAGTAACCGTGTTGGCAGCGGTTTGGTTGCCATTACTCGTCAGGCTGATGGTCCTCGTTCCGGCGAGCGTGAAGGAGCCGTCGAGCCGAGCGAAAAATTTCGGTGTCTGAGTCGAGTTGGCGGTGATGGTGCCGCCGCTCATGAACACGGCGGGAGTCGAGCCTACGCCGATGTCGTAGGCGCCGGAGGAAGGAGTATTAAACGTGATGTTTCCCGGCGAAACCGTTCCGCCCAAGGTGATCAAGCCGGCGGTGCCGGAAGAGCCGCCGCCGATGGTGACGTTGTCGCCGTTGGCGAAGTTAATGCCCGAGCTGGTGCTGCCATTGTTCCAGTTTCCCGCGCCGGTGTTCCAAGTCCCCGCGCCTTCGCTGATCGAGCTGTTGGCGGCGATGGTGGTGTCCCACGTCAGGTTTGCGGCCGCAAGCCGACACTGGCCAACAACGATTAATGCAAGACAGAAGGCCAAGGTGGAGGTTGGCCGAAAGACGCGAGCCGGGGTAAGGGGAATCACACTATAATTTATCCTAGGCGGGACGGCTAAACCATAGGCTTGTGCGCGTAAAACTTGCGATTTTTCCCCCGCCGTCCATCCGCGCGCGCAACGCGGCGGCATTCGCGGGCGAACGCCCCACGGCTGCAGAAACTTTCGCAACTAGAGCACTTGAACGAGTGGACTTTGACTACGGAAGTCAAAGTTGAGGGGCCGTGGCCTGGCCCGTTTGGGTTTGGCCAGTGAGGCGACGCCTCACCTTGGACTGCGGCAGCCTGCTGCCGCTTTTTTCCGGCCAGCCTGCTGGCCGTTTGGGAAAGCGCAGCAGGCTGCGCCCAAGCCTAAAGCGGCAGCCTGCTGCCGCAGTCCAAGTCGGCTTCGCCGAAATCTTTGAAGCCCCGCTACATCTCGCCGGGCTGGAGCGTAGCCCCGTTAGTTATGGCGAGGGCTCAGGGAGGAATGGCACTAAGTTAAAGGTGCTGATCGGTGCCTCCGACTTGGGTCGCCCCTTCAGGGCTTTCCGTCTTAATGCCTGAAACCTAGGGCGTTGCCTAGGCTGGAGTAAGACGCCCCGTTGGGGCTGCCCCGCCTTAACTAACTTAGTGTCATTCGGCTCAGGGAGACGTCACTTTCACCCGGAGAAAGCCTCTCGGGGAGGAGCCGGTGAAGGCGTCGAGACGGAAGCGGCGATACTCCCAGCCCTCGGGCAAGGCGGGCAAGCCGTTAGGCAGGGCGGTTTCGCTGACCGAACTACCAGGGAAGACAAGATCCAGTGAACCTTCGATGGCGTAGGTGATGCCGTCCATGCTGGCGGTGGGAGTGGACGCAGTGCTGAAGACGGGTGAACCGGACCCGTTGCGGACGGCGAGAGTGAGGGTGAGTTCGGCCAGGCCGTTACTATCGGTGTCTTCGAGGTTGAGCCGGAGTAAGGTACCCGACCCGTTGAGCGGGTGGCCGTTA
>Ga0247831_1001702_pt1 | contig 39537 bp, 42 predicted proteins | sample LaCruzMarch2015__9_FD_192406 | JGI IMG/M metagenome (GOLD analysis project Ga0247831, IMG submission 192406) | Freshwater microbial communities from meromictic Lake La Cruz, Castile-La Mancha, Spain - LaCruzMarch2015_1m | ecosystem: Environmental > Aquatic > Freshwater > Lake | place: Spain...
ATGAGGTTGGAAGGACAAGGATGGCGTCCCGATATCCTTTAAAAAGGTTCGGAAGGATTCTTCTGATTGAGAAAGAGCGCGAAGGTCACAAAACTTCGCATAGTGTTCTTCATAGACAACAACCCAAAGCTTCATCTTCTTATTTTCGGGGAGCAAAAATCGTCATTTCAACAACGCGGTCGGGACGAACAGGCAAAACTAATTCAGCACGTCTTTGAAATCGGGGAAAGTCAATGCGGCCATCCCATTGGTCTCCCCCTGCTATCCATTCGTCTAACTGTCTCTTTGTCTGATAGTATCCAGGCTCATTGTTTGGAATTCCCAGCTCTTTGAGTTTTTTCAAAATTGTAATGGATTCTTTGACTCGATCTTGTTTTGATTTCAAAGGCTTTCCATTCCGCATATACTTGTCTTGAACGGTGTTTCCACTCACATCAGACTCTTTGACAACACTTTCAGTGGTATCAGACATTCTGTTACAGGATCAAAAAGGTCTTTAGCCTGAACAACCACAGACATCATTCACATTTCTGCTGGGATAGGATGTTACGCATGTGCTACAGTATTGGACACCGTTGTAGAAACTGTATCGGAGTTGGTAATCCTGGAAATTTAGCGTTGCGCCCGTAATACAGCAAGTGCTAAAGTTCGCCGCAGGCTGTAAAGGCTGTTGAACCGCTTTAATTCCCGCAAAAATCGTTCGGTTTTGTAATTTGCGAATGATGTCGCTTGCGTCCATTTTATCTATATTAGGCTATAGATAAAATGGCTCTAGCACAAAAAGAGTTGATAGACTCTTTTTGTGCGTCCATTCTATTCTAGTATCTAAATAGACTCTTTCTAGAATTGAAAGAACACTATGTGTGGAATTTGGTTTCGTCTTGGGCCCATGATGGTGATTCATAAGCCCAAAACATGGATTCAGACCTTGTCACCGAGAGGTCCCGAGTCTATGACAATCACAAATCTCAGTGAAGATATTACGATGGGATTTACTCGTTTGGCGATCAATGGATTAACGGAAGAAGGGATGCAGCCCTTTAGTGAAGGAAAGACCACATGGATGTGCAATGGAGAAATCTATAACTGGTCAGAATTGGCCTGCCAGCACAACATCCAAAGTCTACGGTCTCAAAGTGATTGTGAAGTGCTCGGTCACTTATACAGTCTCTACAAGGACAACCTTGCGACCTTTTTCCGGATGTTGGATGGTGTCTTTGCTTTGATACTTGTGGATGAGGAGAGAAATCAAGTCATCGTGGGGAGAGACCCTTATGGTGTGAGGCCCTTGTATGTTGGCACAAAGTTTGAATGTAAATATCAAAATGGCACAACGTTTACTGTGGGCGCACAGACACTCTTTTTTAGCAGTGAGTTGAAAGGTCTCATTCCTATTGCTGACCATGTTAGTCATTTTCCTCCCGGAACCTTTCAAGTCTATGACATTTCTACCAAAAAACTCTTACGCTCTGAAAAGTATCATTCAGTTCCTTGGCTAAAGAATCCGTTGTTCTCTCTTTCCCACACCTCAGGTCTCGAAATGGCCTGTATGGGATTGCGCTTTTCTTTAGAGGAGGCGGTTCGGAAGCGTATGCTGATGGAACGTCCTGTTGCGGCTCTCTTGAGTGGTGGGATTGATAGCAGTCTCATTGCGTCTTTGGTCCAGAAACACCTGCGCATGCGGAACTTGCCTCCTCTTCGCACCTTCAGCATAGGCATGAAGGGAAGTGAAGATTTACGTCACGCAAAGATGGTGGCCGATTGGATTGGCTCTAGCCACACAGAAATAGTGCTGACCGCGGATGATTTTTTTAAAGCAATTCCTACTGTCATTCATGCCATTGAGACCTATGATACAACGACAGTTAGAGCCTCTGTTGGAAATTGGCTTGTCTCAAAAGCGATTAAAGAAAAAAGTGATTGTAAGGTTGTCTTTAATGGAGATGGATCGGATGAAGTCTTTGGCTCGTATTTGTATTTCTACAATGCGCCAACTGACCAGATGTTTGAAGAGGAATCTCAAAGACTCTTGGATACGATGTATATGTTTGATGTTCAGCGTTCAGATCGCAGTATTAGCACTCATGGATTAGAGCCGAGAACACCTTTCTTGGATAAGCAGTTTGTTGCGGTTGCGCGGAGTTTGCCCACCTATTGGCGTAGGCCTATCAAGGGAAGACAAGTAGAAAAATGGATTCTTCGGAAGGCGTTTGATGATGGTATTACGTTGCCCCATCAAGTCTTGTGGAGACGCAAGGAAGCCTTTAGTGATGGTGTCAGCAGCCAAGAAAAATCGTGGTATCAAGAAATTCAGGAGCGTGTTTTACAGTATATGCCTGATGACTGGTATGAGAAGTCACAGAGACAGTATCAACATTTGCCTCCTCAGACACCCGAGCAATATTATTACCGCTACCTTTTTGAGGTAGACTTTAGTAAACTACCGTCACAGACATGTGTTCCTTATTTCTGGATGCCGCAATGGACTCCTGGAGCTACAGATCCGAGTGCGCGAACCCTTTCTCTTTATAATGAAACACCTCAGTAAGATGGATGAACCATTTCACAGGCCAGAGCCACCAGGGTTTACAAGTTATGATACATCCTATGAAGCATCCGTTCATATACCTTTTTTTTTCTTAGGACTTTCTATATGGTCTGGAAAGGTGGATGAAACAGCACAGTCTGTTAGTTTTCGCCAATCAGATCTTTCTGGAACTCACATGACAAGTCTGTTTCCTTCACAGACACTGACAGTAATCTTAAATCCTAGCCAAAGTAAGAAAAGTCCTTCCAAGACTACAGTGAGGGAAGCTGTTGATGCTCCATAGAAGAGAGCAGCAACACCAACTAACATTATAGAGCCACTTATCGGATAGAGGGGGTGCGCTGACATGCTTTGCTAAGAACCATGGTGCAACTCGTTTCAATTTTACATACGTTCTACCAATTCTGGATTTACAAAGATAAGTGCTAAGATAGTCACCACCAAAAATACATAGACACCTAATTCTTTCATTGTTTCTCCTTTAAAAATAAGATGAATAACTGTATTGGCAATACCCCAGACACCTACCCACCAGAGAATTAAGATGATAGAATAGAATACTGCTTTGAATCTACCTGTCAAGGGGAGAGTAGGAGAGTCCATTTAGTAAGGGTGGTGAAAAATTTGAGGCTAGACGCTAGACATAGAACCGCACTCACCATGTCTCACACACAAACGACGCTCAAACAGATGAAAGGCCAGGCGGTCAAAGATATTTGGCATGCCATGATTGGAAAAGCTGCTGGAATTAAGAATACAACAGGACTGAAGAATGGGGATGAAATCATTGAGGCCATTTTGGAAGGGCAGCGGGACCCAGAGTTTCTTCAGAAGTTCATGACGCGAGCTCCTAAACAGCCTGTAGAAGTAGAGCAGAAGGAAATGCCACCCAAACCCGGAAAGACAGAAGCCGAACCAAAAAAGAGAGGACCCAAACCGAAACCAAAACCTGTTCTAGCACCTCCTGTAACTGTAAGGTCTGGTCAGCTTCAAGCCTATGAATCACCAGACATTCCCATTCAGCCCTCTGAGATTACGCGGATAAGTGTAAAAAAATTGTATGATGTGGGAAATACGTTATATTTCTTGGAAACGAAGACAAATAAACTTTATAGAGCCAATGATGGAAGACCAGGAGGTCACTGTGGCACGTGGGACCCTGAGACGAGAGAGATTTATGAAGAGGATTCCTGAGGCATTAGAGCAAGCCACGACACAGGAAATACATCACGCAGAAGCATATCTACTGCCGTCGCATAATCACAAATTTCTTTTTGTTTGTTCCTCTGAGCTACATAGGATTAGTGAGGTACTTCATCTTCATGAGGCTGAGAACTCATGGTGCGCATGGCACTCGCAATTTGTGTCTGGAAGCGGTTCGCAAAGGGCGAAGTCATCATGGGTACCACCCCTGGAGGCAGATGAGGACTCGACGGACGACTCATCACATCGGGGTCTTCTGGAGTCATACTTCCTAGAGCAACTTGACGGCGAAGGCGGGGCGCACCTGTGGCACGAGAACGTGGCGGTGGCGTCACAGGAGGTAGGTGTGTTGTGATGCTTCGGAGACCACGACCCATTCCAATATAGGCTGAATGTTGAGCCATCTCAATAGTCTCCTGTTGTGTCATATGGTCACGATGGCTGAGCTCAAGTGTCTTCTGAATATCGTCTAGGAGAACAGCTTTGAGAGGATGGTCCTTCACACGGTCATCCTCCTGAAGCTTCTTCAAGAGTGCTTCAGACTCTTCGCGCATAGCAGAGCTTGAGAAACTAGATCGCAACTTCTGGAGGAGGGCGACAACCTTCTGGCGGTATTCTGCCATGATGAGTGAGACTGGAATCTCTTGGAGAGTTGTGAGAACAAGTGGCTCTGTAAGAATATCAATTGGATCCAGGGTGCTCATATCCGTTCCCTTGACACGAAGGGGGCCCTGTGAAGGCGCCGACTTGAAGAGAATTGTGACCTCTCCATCAGCGTAGAGGTCTCCTACATAGACAGTTGTGAGTCCATCGGAATTCAATTCTGTGCGATAGGAGGTCGTGGCAGTAGAACCAGGAGGAAGCTGAACTTCCACCTTCTGCGCACTCACACTGACGAGGCCCCCCAGAATATCACCAAAGACAGTTGCGACATCCTCCAGATTGGTCACCACATTGTAGGCGCCACCACCTGCCTTGGCCATATTGGTGAGCATCTCTGCGTTGTGGTCAACACCATAGGCAACTGTGGTGAGAGAAAGACCTGCGCTCTCAGACTGAATCCGCTGAAGGATTTCAATGAGACCCTGCTCAGAATAGACGCCACTATTCGCATGGCCATCTGTGAGAAGAATGATACCCTGCTTGCGACCAGAAGAAGGAGGCTCTACGAGGGCTCGGGCTTCCAGAAGACCTGCGCTCATATTTGTGCTTCCCTCTGGAGAGAGCTTGTTGATGCGATAGAGAATCGCCTGACGCTGTTCAGGCGTTGGGATGGCTCTAGTAAGGAAGGTCTTGGAATCATCTGAGAAGGTGACAAGGCTGAGACGGTCTTCAGGGCTGAGCAAGTCTAAGAGAAGCTGGATGGACCGCTTGACAGAGAAGAGCTTGTCTTCAGACTCCATTGAGCCTGATGTATCCACAAGAAGCGTCATATGAACAGGTTGTCTTTCATTGCGTGTTTGTCCTTTAAGAATGATGCCACCATTGCGAGCAAGGGTAGCATCATCCTGAATCTGTGTAAAGAAGCTGGAATAATTCATTGTGTATGCCTTTCAATGGGCATAGCGAAGCATTCAATTTTTTAGGCAAACATTGGAGTTACAATGGTTGGCGATGTGTCTATAGAGACTGCTGTGACTGTTTTGATGTCTTTCGGAAACCGGTTCGCAAATCCTTCTTGTTTGACCTGCTCAACACACGGCACAAAGAGAGCTCTATCGCTTCCATGAAGAGGAGGCTTGGGAAATCCATTAAATTCACTCGCGGTGACAGAGCTGTAGGCACCCATATTTGGAAACCAAAGCCAATCTCCAACTTCTAGCTCTTCCATATCGTTGGAATCCGCAATCATATCCAAACTATCGCATGTGCGACCATACAGAGTTCCTTTGACTCGCTTGCGAGCTGGAAGGTCTTTGTTTTCATACGAGGTTGGAATGCGAATCCATTGCGGCTTTTTGTGGTCAAACGGAATACAAGAGAATTGTCCATACAAACTTTCATCGATGGTATAGCGCCATCCACCACTTGTCAGATTCGGCTTCTTACCGATGACCTGGACAAACAAATCAAACGCAGATTCCGCAAAGAATCGTCCAGGCTCACCGATGTATTTGAGAGTGCGTTTGTTATACTGATACATTGACGAACGAATTTTCTGCGCGTAGCTTTCAAATTGTTCTTTATTTGAGAAAAATCCACCCCCGATATCCACCATGTCGGCATCATGCCCTTGACTATTCAACGTAGTAATAACGTCGTGCGATTTTTTGATAGCTTTCTTATACTGATTTGGGTCCAAGCAACCGGACCCCACGTGAAAGCTTACACCCCTGAGAGGAATACCTTGTTTGTAGGCATACTTTGCTAACTCTTCTGCCTTTTCAGAAGGGAGACCAAATTTGCGAGAAAATGGCATCAAACTGCTCTCATCTTCCACCAGGATGCGCAGAAGAGCAGACCCAGCCCATTTGACTGACTTCAGCTTTTCCACTTCTTCTATGGAATCCACGACCGTTGTGGGAGACCCTAAGGACTTTGCCATTTGGAGGTCTCTCATCGGTTTACAAGGATTCGCATAAACAACATTGTCTTTGAATTCACCCTTTTGAACTTCTGCTACCTCGAGAAGTTCTTTCCCAGACGCACAATCAAATCCAGAACCAAGTGACGACAACGTCTTCAATAACGCACGATCAGGATTACATTTCACCGCATAATACGGCTTAATATGAGAAAGCTCCTTTGTCCATACACTCCAATTTGTATGAACGCGACTGCTCGCAAAGACATAAAAAGCACCGTAATCAGAACGGAAAGAACGAACGAGTTGTTGAAGTCCCTGCAGCGTGATACCGATAGTTAGACATGTGAAAAAATGCTTAGGCTTTCTCTCCGCAGGAGAAGGGCCGCTGATCGGAAGGTCACAGGCTTTTTCTCCGCAGGAGAAGGGCCGCTGATCGGAAGGTCACAGGCTTTTTCTCCGCAGGAGAAGGGCCGCTGATCGGAAGGTCACAGGCTTTTTCTCCGCAGGAGGAAAGGGCTAAGGAGAAAGGGTTAAACCCCCTTACCGGAAGTTTTCTAAGAAAAATGCCCACGCTCCACCTTCAAGTTTGCGCAGGATTTGCCAACCGAGTCCGATCCCTCGTGTCGGGAATTTGTTTCGCAGAAGACCATGGACTTACACTCGTCATCCATTGGTTTCCAGCATCACCTGAATGTGCGTGTCGCTTTTCAACTGTCTTAGATGCTGAAAGTCTTCCCAAGACAGTAAAAGTGGCTCCTGAGGACTTATATATGGCGAAAGAGGTGCTAACAGAAGAAAACACATTAAATGCGTTTCGAGGGTGGGATAGAGTCTCTGATTTGAACTGGAAGTCCTATGGTATTTTCTATAAGAATTCCAATTGGGAAAAACATTTACAGAACTTGAGGCCGAGTCGTTTGGTCAAAGACCTTCTAGAGAGACGCTGCTCCCAAGTAGAGTGGTCAAACGCAATTGGTGTCCACATTCGTCGGACAGACAATAAGAAATCCATTGAAGGAAGTCCGTTAGAGAGTTTTTTAACAACTATGCGTGAAAAGCCTGATAAGTTTTTTGTTGTCGCGACAGACGATGCCAAAGTGAAAGAAACAATTGAACATGAATTTTTGGGTCAGTGTATCTTCCCAGCGACAACCTTGACTAGACGAACGGAAGAAGGAATGGTTCATGGAGTTGCAGATTTCTTTGCGTTGACCAAGTGCACCCAGATTTTGGGGTCCACTGCGTCTTCATTTAGTGAAATGGCTGCTCGGTATGGGGCTATTCTATTGGAGATAGCAACGCTTTGAACTTCGCATCGTCCTGATATAATAGAAATGACCAATGTAAAAACACAATCAGAATCATTGACATTAGACAAAGTTCTTTCAAAGCCTTTAGACAATTTCTACCCATCTACATATAGCATTGACATCATCATTATCTGAAAATCCTGCCATGGCAATACAATATACATCGGGTTTTCCTTGAATATCAGAAGAAATAGGAGAAGCATTCAGTAAATCCGCAACAGTCTGATCAGTTAGAAACGCAGCACGTTTATCATAAAATCCTGTTTGAATACATTGCCCTCCTGAAATGGTATTGGTAGGCTCTGTTGTTCCATTTGCGAATACTGCGTATTGAACCATACTTCGTTTATCAGGATGGTTAACCCAACTAATGGTTCCTGTGATGGTTGGATTTTTGAAAATACTATAGACACCCGATGCTTTTCCATAGAGCTCAACATTTTGAATTTTAATTGTCGCGCGACAATACTGTTGCTGTAAGCGCAAAAGAAAAATAGGTAGAAGTGTCTGATCAATCCGAGTTGTGGGCCGAATAAGGTTTGCTGGAAGTGAAAAAGTGGCTCCTAACGGTGTATATTCACCATCAATTTGAGATGCCATACAAATGGAAGCTGTAGCAGCAAAATTAGAAGAGCCACCTGATACTTTTTCAATCTCATAGCGCAAAGGAAGTTTATTCAAATTCGTATAAGGAATTTTGTAGCCACGATTTTGAAACGCATGACAGACAAGTGGATGTCCATCATTGTAGATGCCCATTCTTACTAATCCAATGCCTAACCATTGACGTTCAATCCAAAAGAGTCCTTCTGTCGTGCGTTGAAGCGTAACACCACTTGGATTGTTTCCAAACTCTGGATTCAGAGTATCTACATTCCAGTTAGATTGCGCAACACGAACTACATTGAGACTATTATTAGAACTATTGTGGCGCTCGACAACAAACCAATCATTGCCTGAAAGTTCAAAAAAATGCCCCATACTCGGTTGATTGGTTTCTTGGCCTGTCCCTCCATAGATTGAGCTCGCATACAAAAAGGGTGGAGCTCCTGTGGTGCCAGCAGGTGTATTTTTATCACGATAATCATCGTAGATTCCACATCGCACAGCGACAGATGTATCAAAAGTTCCAGCGTATTGGGGAGTCCATGTAAAAAACGCTTGGTGACTTTTTCCAGGCTGATACAACTGGTATTCTAAACTTTGACGCACAGCTCTACTTGCTCCAGAACCTGTTGTGCTAATCAATATAATACAATTACTCGCATCAAACATCACTGTCCCTGCTCCTGTGCTGACGTATCCAATTTGCTCATATTGAGGTGTAAACGAAGGATGAGAAGTAAAGAGTGTAGTAGGTGTCATGGTAATCAAACGACTGAAGGTATCAAAGGTTGCCCCCTGAATCGCAACAGCCCCTAGGGAAGAAATTGATATACTACTAATATTAATATTGACCGAATCATTTGTGACATTTGTTGAAATCCCTGCCCCACAGAGAGAGACGCAGGTAGTTGTGGAGACACTGGAATAATTTGAGGAGGACGCGCACGGAGAGCAATTCATTCTTTTTCTAGTAGAGCAGAATGAATTCCTTCTCAAAAACCGAGACAACACAGTCCTCTGGACAACAAGTCACTATTGCGTATCCCAAACGAAATGAGAGACGTGAGGCCACTGTCTTGTTAGAAATTAACAGCCGTGATAGAAATATCAATCAGTATCCAAGTGCGAGTGAATTCCGTTTCCGCTTGTTCAGACCTCTCAAAGACATTGTGAAGATCCAAATTGCAGGGGGCACAATCCCTGGGTGTCTTTACAATCTCAATACAGGCTGGAATCAGTTCACCTTTCAAGAAGCAAGTCGTAAGTGGAATGTCACAATTCCTCCCGGGCGCTATACCTATGAGACACTCTGCTCAAAACTTGCGTCAGTGCTAAATACTCTTTCAGGTGTAACCAATACATATTCCGTGAGTATTGATGCAACAACAGGTGTTTTATCGCTTCAAAGAGTCACAGGAGCAGCGAATTTTGCGTTTCTCTTTCTGACAGGAGACTATCTAGACTTTTATGACCAGAACAATACCCTCCAAACAATCAATACTCCTGCGAAACTCTTTGGATTTGGAAGAGCCGATTATACAAACTCAGGTGCGACGCTTACAGCACCCAACATAGTAGATTTAGAGTTTCTGTTGAACCGTGCCTACATCTATGTGAATCATGATAACACACAAGACCTGAATACGATTGAACGAGCGGTAGGAAGACAACAGCCGCACGCAATTGTGTATTTTGATGAGCTGCGCAATAACTATAAGTTTCTGAATAAAGAGACATTTGAGCCGCTCTATTCATCGTATCCTGCTCCCATTTCACGTATGGCTGCTCTAGACATTGCGATACGTGACGAATTTGATAGATGTGTAGATTTGAATGGACGCGATTTTACACTTCTTCTAGAGGTGGTCTATTTAGATTAGCGCTTACAACACGACCTTTCAAGCGTCGCGTTGGCTGATGTTGTATTGAATTACGCAGATTTTGAAGAGATGAAAAACTTGAGCGATTCGTATTTGATCCGTTCGTGGAAAGATTGTGAAATGAGTTTCTGAAGGCTCTCGGCGTGGTGTTTTTGTTGTTTTCAAGTTGCTTGGAATACAGGCGCATTTTTCGCAACACAGAATCAATGAGAGGGACACTTCTGGCTCGTTTGGGAAAGATATTTGTGTTTTGTTTGATATAGTCATTTTTTGTCTGAAGAAAGTCTGCGTAAGCCTCATTAAAGAAAAAAGGATTGGGATCCCTCTCTAAGGCGCGAAGAAGACTCATAAGATAGACAATTGCTTCATTTTCATAGGGCGAAAATACAAACGAATTTTGGTTGTTGAGATTGATCCGTTTATTGTTTTTCCGAATCCATTCTATACGACGTGTATTTCGTTGTGTATGGAGATTGTTTATTTCTTCACTGAATTTTTTAATGAGCGCTTTCTGGTCTGCTGTTTGTTCTACTCTTTGTGGTTGATTGACGGGTTTATTTATCGGTTTGGGTTTATTTTTTCGGGTCCAGGACAACCAGGCCATCTACTTGGAGGTTTGTTTTTCCCACGCCCTGTATCCATGAGTCTTTCCCATGAAATAGGAAGAGCCAAGCATCTTTGTTGCGAGGTCGTGGAGTTCTTTTTCCTTGGGTGTTAAGGATTTGAGGAACTGCTTTTCCTTCGGATTCAGAGGATGAGGAGGCTGGAAGGCGAGAGTTTCAGAGTTGGAAGACATTTGGTTCTAGTTGATCCAAGGGAGAAACAAGCCGCAATTTTACCAAGGCACAATAGATGGCAACGCCTGAACAGATGCTTCGGGAGGTTCAACTCAAAGGGAGGTCCTTGGACTCCTTCCACAAAGGAGACATTATCCAGGTGAACAACAAAATGAAGAAAGGGTATAGCTATATCTTAGACGAAGAGCCTGGCACTAATTTTGACCCATCGTTCAAGCCCGAGCTAACACCAGGTGAGATTCTCGCACTAGGGGCCTTTGAAGGCAAATACTTGAATGATTGTATCTCCGAATTTCCTGCGGAATGGTATCTCCGAGCCCTTGCGTTAGGCAAGTTGTCACCCCAAAAACCAGATGTAAGTCTCAACCTCTTTGAGATTAAATCCCGTTTGCCTTTAACTGAATGGGAGAGCTATGGATGGGTGCCACCGTATTATAGTAAGAAGCGTCACATTGATAAAATGGGACGTGAGGTCCTAAGTGATGTCACAAAGAATCCCGATGAACGAGGATGGTTTCAATGGTATTGTCGGTATTGGATGGGTCGGAGACTTCCTGAGCTAGATGAAGTTCAAATTGGCCGTTGGAAAGCCTTTACTCGTCATCGAGGCGCTATCAAGAAAAACTGTAAAGTAGGGGATTTGGAGTGTCGGCCAAAACAGAGACAAGCCTTATTGCATTGGGCTTACAATCCATTTATTTAATCCACTTAGAAAATACGGTTTAGGGCGTAGCGCACAAGAGCAAACAAGACGCCTCCCCACAAGGTATCCATGAGAGCAAAGGAAAGTGTGTAGTTCTTAAACATAGCCAGATTGGTAAAATCATACACGGCATAGGTAGCGACACCCATCTTAAATGCTTCCATCGGTGTCTCGACTTGGAGAACAAGGTAGGCGAGAGCGAGATAGACAACAAACGCAGGCAGAAACTTCAGCGTTAGCTCAGAGCCTTGAATACGGTGAACTAATTTCTGTGCTGTTTCCCCAATCAGAAGAAGCCAAGGCAAATCAACTACAGCCAACAAGAGAACTGCTGTTCCAAAGATTTGAAGGTTGCGGCTCATCTAAACTAGAGAGGATATTTTCTAGTCTAGAATGCATCCAATCAAGTCCATCTTGTTTGACTTAGATGGCGTATTAGTCAATTCAAGAGTGCTCCATTTTGAAACCTTTCGGGACGCACTCCAACACGTCAATCCAGAAAAGGTTCTTACATGGGTTCAACATGAAAAAGAGTTTGATGGATTATCTACCAAACTAAAAATCAAACGATGTGTCGAACTAGGCTGGATTTCAGAAGCAGAAGCAGTAACTCTCTTTGAACTGAAACAGGCCTTGACACAAGAAAGACTCCCTTCTCTTGTAAAACCCAAGGAGTCTCTAAAACTTTTGCTGATTACATTGAACAACCAGGGATTCCGACTGTTCTGTTGCTCAAATTCTGTGAGAAAAACTCTGGATATGACACTTCGTTTGTTGGGTATCCAGGAGTATTTTGAAGAGACATTTAGCAATGAAGATGTTCAAAATCCGAAACCCTCTCCTGAAATGTATGAGTTGGCCATGACGAAATGCTTTCTCAAGAAAGAGGAATGTTTAATTGTAGAAGATAGTCCTTTCGGACGCGCAGCTGCGTATGCTTCAGGCGCACATGTATTAGAAGTGGAAGACGCAGAAGATGTGACATTAACACTTCTGAGGGAGACGTTGTATAGCATTGAGAAACGGGGTCAATTGTTTCCACGAACGCTTCCCTATGCAAAACCCGTTACATTTCATGTTGTCATTCCGATGGCAGGAGAAGGGTCTCGCTTTAAAGATGCGGGATACACAATTCCCAAGCCGTTCATTCCTGTCGGTGGAAAACCCATGATTCGCTGGGTCATTGAAAATATGATTCCCAAGCACATTCCTTTGGACCATTATAAACTGAAGTTCCATCTGATTGTCCGAAGCTCGTATGTGACTGGAAATACGCTAGATTCACTCTTTTGGGATGTCCCATCGAATGTGAGTTACACCTATCATACAACAGATAGACTTACAGAAGGAGCAGCGTGCTCCGTTTTATTGGCAGAAAATGAAATCAACAATTCAGACCCTTTACTCATTATCAATTCAGATCAGTATTTGGAATGGGACCCAGACGTCTTTTACAAGACGCTCTTGAATCCTGCGTATGATGGAAATATCTTAACCTTTTATCAGCCCAATCCCTATGACGTAAAGTGGTCGTATGCGAAAGTGAATCAGGATGGACATGTTACAGAAGTTCAAGAAAAGAAGTGGATTTCTCCCTATGCCACAGTGGGTCTTTATGGGTGGCGCAGAGGCGCAGACTATGTGAAATATGCGAAGCAGATGATTGAGAAGAATATCCGGGTCAAAAATGAGTTCTATGTCTGTCCTGTTTATAATGAAGCCATTGCGGATGGGCAACATGTGCGTGTGAAGCTTTGCTCAGGCATGTGGGGTCTGGGCATTCCTGAAGACCTAGAGACATTTTGTAGAGAGTTTCTAAAAGAACCACTAAATGGAAGCAATCTATGAGACTATGAATGAAAAGAACGTTTGGTTTAGAACAAAACCTGTGGTCAATCCTGATTTAAGCAAAGGGCGATGCGTGGCTGTGTATAGTCTTGGAGATTGGTATCTCCAGCCATCGTTTCAACGCCTTGTCACCCGTCTTAAAACAATTGTGGGAGACAAAGCCTGTTTTTACAATCCGGTTCCTTATCAATCTGAGGGACTCCTTCATCAGACATTGCTTCAATTCATCAAGTTTGGAAGCTATCCGCATGCCGAGGAAATTCTCTTAAACGCTATGAAGTGTGTATCCGATGTGACTGCGCAAAGCAATCTAGCTCTCTGGATTCGTTATAAAGGGCTTGTGTGGACACCGACAGGTGTAGCATTGGCAGGATATTGTGAGGATGAGCAAAAAGTTCTGCGCGTTCGCCAACAAATTCAGCAAGCCTTAGAAAGCCATGGACTTCCGTGTGAGATACCTTATACCAATGATATTCTTCATACAACGTTGTTCCGCTGGACGTCAGAACCAAGCGGAATTCTGTTAATGAAGTTAGAAAAGGAATTGACCCGTTGGAGTGAGTGCTTTCTTGGGGAGCTGCGAGTGAATCAATGGCGAGTTGGAAAAGCCAGTTGGAGAATGACTGAGAAAGAACGTGAAGATTACTTTGAGGTTCCTGTCTATCAACAAATATGTCATCGTGGAAATATCTCGGGCCCCATGAAAGGATTTGAGAATAATTTTGGCATCCTCATCCAACGCACTCTCCAAGGAAATCATGTAGAAGTAGATGTCTGGTTTCATGAGAATCATCTATGGTTAGGTCATGATAAACCTGAATACAAAGTCAGTTTGGAGTGGTTAGCCTCATGTAAGCGCAGACTCATTCACGCAAAGGATGGAGTCACCTTTGAACACCTGATCCAGGAAGCTGGAAAACGAGCGTTGGACCTCCATATCTTTTATCATACAGACGAAGACTATGTGCTCACCAATAAAGGGTTAGTCATTTGTTATCCTGGAAAGCCTTTGTTACAAGGCAGTCTCTGTATGATGCCCGAGCGAGCACACTATACCCCAGGGGAGATGACAAAAAGTTTTTCTGTCTGTACAGATAGTAGGGATGCAATTTCCTCCGATTCTCGTAATTAATCTCAAAAAGCGAACAGATAGATGGAAGCAGATTTCCAAACAACTGGATGAATGGGATGTGCCCTATGAAAGAGTTGATGCGATTCAACAAAAAATTGGTTGGATGGGATGCAATAAATCTCATTTGAAATGTATTCAGATTGCGAAAGAGAGAAAGTATCCTTGGGTCTTGGTCTTAGAAGATGATTGTTTTCTACAGCCAAAGTCCAAAGAGAGATTTGAGGAATTACTCCCCATTTTATGGAAGAGACAAGAGGAATGGGATATTTTTAATGGGGGTGGGTCGTATATTTTTAAGGCAAAACTGATATCCAAGAATCCTTCTCTTATTGATTTTAGTGCCTATGGGGCTCAATTTATTCTTCACCAGGACCGAAATTATGATAGACTTTTAAAAGAAGCTCCGAATACAAAGATTGATGTGTATTATAGAGATAGATTCTATCAATGGACAACCTATCCTCATTTAGCAACCCAACGGATAGGGTATAGTAATTTAACCAAAAAACAAATGAACCATCGGCGAACATTTTCACGGTCTCAGACACTCTTACGAGAGATTCTAAAACGATCGCAGACGCGGAAAAAAAGAAAGGATTAACTGAATGAAAGATCTAGACAATGGACACTGTTCGTGTAGAGGGCTTTGGTAGCTCTTTAAAGGGTCAGAAGATTTGGCTTATTGGGGATGAACATTTACTCCCGAACAGGCTTCATGTATTGGAGCAAGAGCTTTTGGGAAGAGGACGACGTGTTTTATTAATTGCGGATGGGAGAAAGTATGTCCCAAAATGGTCTCTTTCTATTGAATGGGATGCTGTGTTTAAAGTGCGTGACGCGTTAGAGTTGCGTCTTGCGCTCACCTATATTACGAACGCAACAAAACCCTTACGAGTTGTTTGGCTAGGAGATGAACCCACCTCTGCGATTCTCAGTAAACTTCATGTAGGAGAGTCTACATTCATTGGATTTGGAACAAGCAGACCCCAACAGGCCTGGGATTGTATGTTTTTTTCGGGTGGTCTAGACAAAGGCAGGATTGAAGACGCATTAATGACCCGAATGGGTTCCGCAAAGTTGTCTCATTTTAATTTATCATCTGTATTGCCCGAACTGAGAGCAGCCAAAGCTGGACTTGTCTGGTCCTCCCTCGGAGAATCAGAAAGGTCTGGAAATTTGTATTGGTATGATATCGCAGAAGGGGAACCTCCCAATGAGCCCTTTGATATGACAGAAGCTGCGAGTTTCTTACGAGAGTTAGCAGATAGAATCGCTTCCGCGAAATAATTAGTCATCTTCATCGTAGACAACTTTCACGCCCATTAAAAAATTAAAGTTGTCCATCCAAACAATCATCTCACGACGCTCTCCACGTGTAAACGCACCAAATTCTAAGAGTTTTTGAACAAAGAACCACATTTTCCGACGACATTCAGACGGCTTCGCAGCTTTCTTTTCCTTGCGAACCCATGATTTTGCTTGTTTCAAATAGGATTTGAGTTCTTTGAGTTGTTCATCAGTAAGTTCCTCATCCGAGCAATCTTTGGACCAATGAATTCCTTTCACCAATTTATTTCCATCATTGTCTTCGCCATTTCCAAGATTCACTTTAAACAAGTCCAAAAATTTATAGGTATAGGTGGCAGCTTGACCTAACTCGTCAAAGAATTCTTTGTATTCACTTTGGAGATCCATTCTGAACAGTCTTTGTCTCTTCCGATTTAGACTCTACACGCTGAAGCTGCTTTTGTTCCACAATGTCTCCATTTGCTAACTTATAACAAATGGAAACAATGGTAGAGCCTTTGCTCTCATAATTTATACCATAACCGCGACTGTAGCTTTCCATGTCCAGTGTCTCATAGGTGACAACATCACCGACGTTGAATGTGGCTTCAGACATTGATAGCGAGTTGCTTTCAACTCAACGACACAACCGTTCAATTTTTCGTCATCGTCATCGTCACCAGAGGCAGGTCTGCCTCCTGGAGGTTGAAAGAAGCCCTCTTTCAAGGGAGAAACCAACATAGGACACTTATGTGATTTATGTCCTTCTTCATTACAAAGAGAGCAAGGGATTGAATTCATTGTAGTTCTACCTATTGACCTACAGTGAATTGGTTTAAATTTTACACCCTAGTTATTTATTGCTTTTTGAAAAGCTTGAGATTGCTTTGCAATCAGGTGTTGTTTCAGAAGCTTACTGCTTCTTAAACAACTTGATAGCGCTTCGCGCTATGTTGCTTTTCAAATAGCTTATTGCTTTTTGAAAAGCTTGAAGGTGCCCTTCTTGGCGACATAGCCAGCCTTCTTCAACTGCTTCAAGGCCTTGAGGCCCGCGGCGTGCTTCTTCTTGGACACAATGCGGCCCTTGCGAGTCTTCATCAAATCCTTCTTGGTCAAGCCACCGGAAGTGTGCTTGGCGGTGCCGTGAAACACCTGGGACTTGGATCCCGTAGTCATCATCTTGCCTCCCGTCTGGATATTCTTGCGAGTCTCAGACATTTCTATATTTATTGTGAAGAAATTAAAACATTGAGAGCCTGGGAACCTTCCCTGCCAGAATTTCATCAATGAGAGAACTCATTTTCTTGCTATCGTAGACTCCTGCGAAATGAACGAGAAAATCACCAGGTTCCCAAAGAGGCGCATTGGGGAGACCCATCAAATACGCGTTGAAGCGGCGACAGTCTTTTGTAATCTCAATTTTTTGCGAATCGGAATCATGTTTCTCCATCAATTTCAAGATTCCAGCATTCTCCCACCAGATATGATAGATAACATCCATCTGCTCATAGACTCTCTTCCAAAAGTCACGAAGCCAGGCTGTATTTCGCATCACAATATTCCCAGCGTTGATATGGCCACACGAATCGAAGGCCATCAACATGTCTTTTTCGGGAGGGAGCAAGGGAGCAACATGCTCTTCCAACTTCAAGCTGGGGTTTGTAATAAAGACATCTGCGTCACTGAGCCATACAAGCGCTCCTTCAGGCACCGTTTGAAGCTGTTTTAAAAGAAAGGGCACTTTGGACCAAGAAATGGGTCGCTCTCTATCCCAATCCGCCTCATCCCCTTGGACATAGGTGTATCCGTGTTGTTTCGCATAAAACACTTTCGACGCCAGGGCTTTCTCTAACGCCTTGCGATAGTCTGCTCCAATCGCGAGTGTGAAGATATACATTGAGAAAGATTCATAGAATGTGTTTAGACTTGGCCCGCAAAAATTGAACGGCGAGGGGGCCCCATTGACGCAAACCCCCTATGATACCCCCCTCTGAAACAAAGAAAAAGGAGCTTGTGAGTTATAAACGTGATGAGACTGGCCACCTTCTATGTCATCTTTGTAGTTTCAAACCCAAGCCCACGCCTGCTCATCCACATGGCAATCCTTCCACGCTTCATTATCATTTGAAGAAACAACATGAGGGCAATTGTTCATACATCTGTAAGCACTGTAACTATCCGTTTCTTCATAAGCTAGCCCTAGAGACTCATATTGCGTCTCGTCATCCAGAGACAGTCACCAATGTAGAGATGTTTCATTGTGATGTCCCTGGTTGTGAGTTTGAGTCGATTACACGTGGAAATCTTGAAATTCACAAGGCTCGAAAGCACTGCTCGATCACTGTGAATCAATATTTAGAGATTCAAGAAGAGGAGAAGAAGAAGATTTACCGTTGTAATTGTTGCCAGAAGAATTACAAGAGTGGAACTTCTTTCAATTATCATATTCTAAAGTGTCTGAATACCCATAATATTGCTGTTTCTATCCAGTAAACTTCAAGCGGGTGTTCCACCTATCAATCCTTTTTTTCAACAAGGTTCATTGAGTTAATCAGATGATAAATGTGATATCCAGCAGCACCAAAGCCCGTGATAGCTAACAACTCATATGCTGCTCTGGGTGTCTGTTGTTCATTCAGTCCGATATAGATAAGCAAAGGTCCCACAAAGAGAACATGAAGTAGATTCACCCAGAGGCTTTGAGAGCCTGCCTTAAACTTTAGAATGGATTTATACCCATGATACAATGTTATTAAGATACCCACTACAAAGGCTGCCTTATAGACTGAGTAAGGGGTGTTGGCACGACTCAGTGCGATGTACAGGAAAAATGGAACGACTGCAAAAATGTGGAAAAGGCTTAATAGTAAGTGTGTATCCATCTATAGAGAGACCAGAGATGTCCGTAAAGAGTTTTCTAGATAAATACTTCAAACCCGAATCTTCCAGAGTTGTCCCCGAAAGCATTTTGGAGCCCATGATTGGTAGCACAAAGAGAGAAGAGGTAAAGAGTGTTCCTGTTCAAGTCTATTCCAATCCCTTTCATATCTTTACAGACGGAGCATGCTCCGACAATGGAAAGCGAAACGCCAAAGGAGGATATGGTGTTCACGTCTATAAAGACACCCGTTTGGACATCAGCCAACGTCTTCTGTTGAATGAACCTCAAACAAACAATCGTGCGGAACTAAGAGGTATCCAAGCTGCCTTTGATTTAATTGACCAGCATGGCTCTACATGGCTAACAGACCATACAGAAATCAAAGTCTGGTCTGATTCTGAATACAGTATCAATTGTTTGACAAAATGGGCCAAAGGATGGAAGAGCCATGGGTGGAAAAAGAGTGATGGTGGGATCATTCAGAATATTGACCTCATTAAACCCTTGTGTGATAGACTAGACAGAATGCCTCGTGTGAAGTTACAACATGTAAAAGCACATCAGACAGCACTAAAAACAGAATTTCCGTTTGATGGAAATCATAGAGCAGACGAGTTGGCGACAAGGTCTTTGCATTAATACTTCTTCTTCTCCTCATCGGATAATTCACGCCACATGGCACCAATCTCCTTGCCAACCTTGATGATGTCGGACTTCCATTCAGGATGCTCAGCCACAATCTTCTTGCGAGCTTCCTGGGCGAACTTCATATAGGGGCTTAATTTGCGAGTCTTGCCAGATTTCTTCTCCTTTTTTCCTTTCTTCGCACCTCCTCTTGAAAATGTTTTCATACTAGTGATATTCTCTTCAGTCATATTCTCTTCTTCCTCGTTATTTCCATTCATAGGCGTCAATGTGTACATCTTCCCGTCAATCTCAATCTTCGTAGGAGCCATAGTCTTCTAAAGAGACGATATATATTTCTTCAAAGATGAAATTCACCTTTGGAATTATTACTTCAGGTGGTCAAACTGCCTTTATTCATAGAATTATTGATAGTATTGAACAAGAAACTATACCTGAATATGAAATTATTGTAATCGGCTCGTTTCAATATCAACGTTCACACACAACCGTATATGAGTTTCCTGAACATATAACTCCATGTGGATGGATAACAAAGAAGAAAAATATTCTAGCTCAGATTGCGAAATATGAGAATCTAGTATTGATGCATGATTACATAGCCTTAGAGAAAGGATGGTATTCAGGATTCCTAGAATTCCAAAATCAGACGCCGAAGTGGGATGTCGTAATGTGTAAAATGAAAGAAATCAATGGGAGGAGAGCAATGGATTGGATTGGTCTTCCTAATGATCCTATTTATGGGAATGTGTTATTGCCTTATGACTATTGTAATCCAAAAGGAATGTATGTTCCTGGAAATTTCTTTGTTGTCAAACGTGATTTCTTCCAAAGACATCCACTGGACGAGCAACGATTATGGTCTATGGGAGAAGATATTGAATGGTCTAAGCGTATATTCGGAGGAGCAGACAACAGTGAATGGCTTCGGAATATTTTACGCATCCCTATGAATGTTCATGTGCCAGACCCGGAAGAGCCAGCTCTTTACTGTATGAACACATATAGCAGTGTTCTTTTTTTGAAAGAAAAACCAACACAGGATTGTTATTATGATACATATGATATGCATTCAGGTGATAATTCAAGACCAGCAAATTTCAAATTAGAAGAATATATTTATATGCAGAAACGACTCCAGCGTAAAATTGAAAAGGCAAGCCCACCCAATGGTGTTTACCCACTCCTTCATTATATTCAGACAAATGGCTAGACCCATTCGCTCTAGCGATTACGCACTTGTTGAGCAGTTCCTCATGGACCCCAATACGATGCGGCTTCGCCAGAGTGAAATTATCAGCTTCCATGTAGCGATGCTTGTCCGCAGAGGAAAGATTCTCGCCGTGGCATCTAACCGTCTGGGATCTCGTTCTCAGGGATGTGGCTTTTCCAACTATACTATACATGCTGAGCGAAATGTTATCAAGGAGTTTGGTGATATCAGCCAACTCAGAGGATGTGATTTGTATGTAATGCGTATCCATACAAATCGCCTCACATGTGAGAAGCATTTTGGAAATTCAGCTCCGTGTCGTGACTGTCAGATATTCTTGGAGAAGTGCCAAAGGCGTTATGGTCTTCGGCATGTCTACTATACAAAGAAGGAGGAGACACCACAGACTTAGAAATAGGTGCTCAATAACAAATCCGCATGCTCGACTGCGCCTTCCATCCAGGCCTGTCGTGTTGAGAAGCTTTCACCACAGCAATAAATATTTTTGTCTGAAAAGGGCTTGAGTGCTTCTTTGGATTGCTCATAGGGGTCATAGTCTCCAGGTAACCAATAGCTACAACCAGAGGTCCATGGATGACTTTTAAAGAACAAAGGGTCTGGAATCTCTTTGTCAGGAAACATTAAACGAACCTGATCAACCAGAAAGTCTCCTGTCGCTTCTTCTCCTTGCTTCTGTAAAAGCGCCAAAACATTTCGCGCATCTTTTCCATCCGTATAGGAAAGCATGACTGTTCCGCACGCTGGATTAATAGGAATGAACTGTCTGACAGGACCCGCACTTGTCACTTTCGGAATCTCCGAAAACCAGCTTTTTCCTTTTTCTGTTGGGAAGACAGCATAGGTTCGCACAAGAGGTTCCATTTTGACCTTCTGAAGCATGTGCCACTCTTGAAACAGAGGAATCTCAGCAAAGGCGTCACGATGAAGCGCACAAATGAGAGTAGGAGTTTGCCATACCACGTCTCCTTCCTTTGCCTTTGTTTTCACAAGCACCATAGCACCCAGAGTTTCAATCTCTGTTACAGGTTGGCCATACAGAAGAGACCCACCGAGGGACTCAAACTCCTGTTTCATACACTCCATGAGCGCAGAAAGACCTTCTTGAACAACTACATAGCCACTATAGGTTGACATTTCATCTTCAAACGAGATCAGTCCCATATCAGCACGGAGTGTATCCACTTCCGCACGATAGGGGAATTGTAAGAGAAGCGCATCTGCCTTTTCCTTTCCCAAAATATGTTGAAGGATATCACGTAACGTATGCTTTGCCAAAACGTCAGAAGGAAGCTCTCGTATCACAGGACTGAGTAGCCTGATGGTTTCTGTAAAAATATTTTTTGTAAGTATGCCATCTTCTTCATAGAGCATTTTCTCACCAATAGGGATTGTATGAAGGTTGTATTGTTTCAGGTATCCCAAGACTTTCTTGTGACTTGTATGAATGCGACCTGCGCCATTTTCCCATTGGAGCGTCGCACACCCTCCTTTCACATCTTCAATTTCTTTATGATAGGTCACCACGCGTCCTCCAGTATATGTATATTTCTCGAGAATCACTATCTTTAAAGAAGGTCTTTTCTGTAATAATTCAATACCACAGTGAAGACCTGCTATGCCAGCTCCTATAATAATAACGTCTGCGTTCATCTGTTGTTACTCAGCAAACCTTTTTAGCCATTCAACCACCTTTTCTGTTCTTGAATCACCTAATTGACTCATAAGTTTCTTATCCTTGATGATAAGAAAGGTAGGGATGCTGCGGATTCCACAGTATCCTGCCGTATAATCATTCAAATCAATGTCACACTTTAACCAAGATGCTTTGGGCAACATAGCTTGAATCTCAGGAAGGTTTAATTTCTTACAGGCGTTACACCACTTTGCGGTAAAATAAATCACTGTCAAGGGTGGAATCGGATTCTCTGTATGAGCACGACCTAACAAGACCTCAAACTCTTCCTGGGTTCGGAGGAGAGTCATCTCGTTCGTAGACTTTTCGGGGATACTCGTCATCTTCCTGTCTTCTAGGAACAGCGAATTTGCGAAGCAGGGCCGCGGCAAATCCACCTGCTATCAGAACACCCATGCCCATGACCATAATTGTATCGAGGTCCTTCGGGAAGATATCGGATGTTCCACCTCCTTTCTGTGGTGCTGGCACAGCTGGTAAAGCAGGAGCAGCAGGCAAAGCAGGAGGACTAGATGGTCCGAGTAATTTATCAATCATTTCGTTTGGATTTTGAGAAATACGTTTTTCAACCGCAGTGGCTAGTTTCTGACCCACTTTTGCCGCTGATTGTGCCATATCACTTGTGGCCTGGACAGCCCCTTTTGCGGAAGAAACTGTAGTGAATGCAGCGACAACAGGAATGTTGTTTGCTGCCTCATAGGCCTTTGCAAAGATAGCCACAATGATTTCTGGAATGAGAGGAAGTTTGCCTGTTTTGATGGCCTCGGCATATTTTGTAGTGTGAGCCGCAAGCTCTTGTTTTGCCTTCTCTTCTCCAATCAAGTTTGTAGCTGGATATTTTTCAAAAATGGTGAGCAAAGGATAGAGTGGCCAAGGATGACTCACGCCGTCCTTTTGGACAGAGCCACTTCTGAAAAACTCTAGGATTTGCGAAAAGAGGTAGAAGATAAAGGGTAAAATCAAGAAATTGCTAAAGAGTTTTAGAAGGCCACCATTGAAATCACCCACGAGTATATTGGGGATACCTGAAAATCCAATGAAAAGGGTCAATCCAATGTAGACAATCAGCAAAAGAGTAGAGAGAAGACCACCGTTGTAGGGAGAGGGTTGTGAAAATTCATCCACTTTCGATTTAGACACATTATGAAGAAGCTTATATCCATGACCGCTGACACCATAGGGAGTTGAGAATCCGTATTTTCCCACAAATTCCGATTCTTTCTCGCTTATCAATTGAAGTATATCGTAGAAATACCAAGCTCCCCAGAAAAATAGATTGATAAGGAACTTCATGACAGCCGTAAAAGGTGATCGGAGAGCCAATTTATCAATGCCCAAAAATCCTGTTATAGGGAAAAAGGCAAGAACTTTATAAAACCAAGCATCTACCATATATCCGCCCCAAAAGTCTCCGTGAGATGCATTTGGTTTAAAATCGCTTTTCTGGGCGTCTGCGCTCATTGCTATTTATACGATTCTTTGCTTTTCTGAGTTTTGAACTCTTATAAGCAGCGAATTTAGATTGTAAAGAGCAACCCACCAAATCCGTCCACAACACGCAGAACATTGTGGTTCGTGGCATAGATACGTGTGACGCAATTTCCTCTTGGAGGGACAGTTGTTTGATTTGTTGTCAGTTGCCAGACAATGCTGTCAATGCGAGAGGCATTCATAGAACCCGTCGGTTGGAGGTCTTCTGGTCTCAATGCGAAACTATAGACATAGATAAAATCTTCATTGGGAATCACAGTGTGACGCTGCCAAGGCTGAACAAGTCGGAAATAGCCCGCGTCTCGTTCTTGAAATCTATCTTGACCATCCAATTGAAGGAGCGCATTTGATAGCAAATCTCTGCGAACACCTACTTCGGAGATGGGCAAACTACTGTAATTGAACCACTCGTGATAACTCTCCATAACATTGCGTTGAAGCACGAAAATAAACTCGCGAATCGGGTGATTGAACTCTACGCGGCACTGGAACTGCGATGCCGATTCAGGCAGACCAATGCTCGGTGTATATTGGACTTGCTCAATGAGATACTCGTGAGCATTACTGACAAAACGTCTGCGTTCCTCTACGTCTAAATAGACGTAATCGCCCCACAGTTGCATATTGGTAATTTTCGCAGGATTCACCGCCAGTGTATCGCAATTCGCCACCAATTCAGTTGTATAGAATAACTTTTGGAGAGGTCTCAGTGTGATATTGATACGGATGGGGTGATATTGAAGCGCAAGAAGTGGTAGGTAGAGTCCGGGATTTTTACAGAACCAGAAGCGCAAAGGAATATAGAGTTTCAAGGGACCATACAATGTAGGTGGCATAAATCCATCGGCCTTGCCAATCATATCATAAAACCCAAATTTTTGGTCTTCTGTTGTGGTTAAATTCGACCAGATTTCCATCCATTCACCCGTTTGTTTGTCAATCTCTTGCTCACCGACTTCAATGCTGATTTCTTCAATGAGAGCATGGCCAATTGCATTGGCGTAGGAAACGGGATCAACAGACCCAGCCAGGGTTAAGGCAGGGAGTGTTACTTCCAAAAAGACAGGTCCTAACAAGTCACCACGACGGGGAATTAAACAAGTCAGGCGTTTTCCAAAATCAGGATCTCCATCAAAATACAGAGGCATGCTTTCCACTGCAAAGTTTGTGTAACGTCTATACACCATTTTGAACCACGTAATTTGTGGATTTCCGGTCAGGAAAATGTCTTGTTTTCCTCTTGCGACCAATTGAAGTAAGCCTCCACCAGCGGTCATTCTATTCTATCTCTATAGGATATATGCTTAAATATCTCTTCTAACATCCGAAGAGAACTGCCGTATGGATCTCAACAATACGCTGCGACACTCGTATGATACTGAGATGTTAATCATGCGAACATTGTTCGCGCTAGATCCTGACACAAATATGCCTATTTCAACAAATTATGTTGTGACTACGGATGGTATAGGTGGTTTGGTATGGATGAATCCATTTCAAAATCTCAGCACAGCAGGCCCAGGAATTGGCTATCTGCCTAGCACAATTAATAGTTTGAGTAGCACTGTTGCGTCCTTGTCTACACAAGTCTCAAGTTTGTTAATAGGGCTGTCATCATTGTCTACAGTGCTAGGGCAATCGTATATTTCTTCTGGAATTTATGATGACCAGCTGACAAGCACAACAGTAGGACTTGGGAGCCTAGGATATCTTAGCACGCCTCAACTTGTAAGCACAGTTGAAGGATTAGGCACTGTAAATTATGTGAGCACGTCGCAGCTAACAAGCACTGTAGCATGGTTTTTAGATCCATCACGCTATGTTTCTACAGGCGCACTTGTAAGCACAACTGCTGGGCTTCTTTTAGCTCCACAAATTACTAGTACTGTAGCTGGCTTAGGGACGGCTGGTTACATTTCAACCTCTCAATTGGTAAGTACCGTTGAAGGAATTTCAACAACCCTCTTTAGCACATTTTATAGCAGTATCATCAAACAGTTCATTAACCCTGCTCAACTTATGAGCACAGTATCAAGTTTAGGCACCTATGGATATGTTAGCACATCACAGCTGACAAGCACTGTTTCTTGGTTTCAAGATGCTTCTAGATATGTTTCTACAGGCGCACTTGTCAGCACAACTGCTGGACTCAGCACAAACCTCCAAACTTCTTTTTTTATTGATAATGCTGGAACATTGAATATTTATGGTGGAACGATAATTGTTTCTTCTGTGAACACCCTTGTCTTCTTAAGCACATTTGTATTGTCTTCCTTAACGTATCAAGGTTCGAATGGAGTCTATTCTCCAGTCAGATATCCTGATGCTACGTTGGGCACAAATATGTTCTTTTCAACTGCGAAAATTTCGTTGGATAGGTTTTCCAGTTATATTTTGAATACATCTCGTATAAATCTAGAGATCTATCCGACCTTCGTGTTTCCTCGTCTCAATACAGGTGCTAGCGCCTACAAGCTTATCAATATGAGTAGCATGTTGGCTTATGGGCCCAACTATTTATCAAATAACATCGCATCTAGTTGGGTCTATGCTGGAACACAGGCCTCAGGGTTTGGAAATGTTTATCAGCAACCGATTCAACTCCAAATTCCAGGAAGTGCAATCATAAACAACTATGCCTATGATTATTATTTGGTTCACAATTTACCTGACAGTGTTACGTCAAACTTAACACCTGGATTTACAACAGGTGATATTCAAGTACAATTTGGTTCTACGAATTCGGTCTTTTTGTCTATTCAGAATCTACCCTAATTGAATAGAGATGGCATCAAGTCGCCGCACATATGATACCGACAGCATAACGCTGAGGACAGTCTTTGCCAAAAACCCTGGCAACAGTAATGTCCCAGCATTACGTGCGCTGACGGCAGATGGAGCAGGTGGGACATTCTGGGCAGTTCCGAGTTCTCTCGGTCTGAATCCGTCATTTAATGAAATTATTACGAGCGCAGCAACCTATACGGCAGATTTAAGTTACAATAAATTTCGCTTGCTTGCTGGTGAAAATATTGGAATGGTGAATGGTTCAGCAGGATCCAATCAGACAACTTTATTCGCCAAAGCCTTTAGTCAATTTGATTTGAGTGGTGGAAACACCCTTCAAGCCTTCTCAGGCAATCAGTTAGATTCATCGGTTCTCTTCGCAGGAGAAAATGGAATTGTCCTCCGCTCAGATCCTGGCACAAATACATTGTTTATCGGTGGAGCCACTGCTTCAAATACAACGATTTCTACTGGTATATATGGATTTAATCAAGTGAAGGTAACACCGTCTGCTTCTACTATTACATCCTCTCTTCTCACATGGGGCGGTGATTTTCTGACTGCGAGTTCTCCTTCCTCACTGCTGCGCTTCTTAGGATACAACGATATTCAGTTGAGCACGAATGTCACAACCAATTCTATCTTCTTTACAATTAGCACATTTACAAGTGAGGGATACTTAAATATTAGTAACGTTGCGTATAGTGCTGGTCCAAGCACTCTAAGCACAGTGGCTGGCTTGTATGTAACAAGCAGTTTCTTTGGTTCAACCATAGGATCTTTATCAACAGCCTCAGGTTTCAATGTCTCAAGTATCTATTCCACGATAAATGGCCTTGCTGTTTCGACGGGCATAGAGATTTTGACACTCCAGGGTCTTGTCAATGCGAGAGCCACGATTATTCAGTTGAATAGTGAAATCGCAACTGTTAATTCCAATCTTTTAAGTACTGTTGGTGGGCTTGGAACGGCTGGATATTTGTCAACGGGCAGTGGAGGCATTGGAGATGTGACAACAGCTCAACTTGTCTCAACAGCCACACGGTGGGCGACCTATCCTGCTGTCAGTAGTATTGTCTTTGCGAATGATGTAGTTTCTACACAAAATCAAATTATTTCTCCTGGACTTACGTTTTTAAATCTTGTAAATGATATTGGAGTTTATGTAACAACTAGCACAAATGTTGATGGAATTACTCCTTTCAGAGGACTAACAACAAGCCAGTTGTCTATTACTGGCCAGACCAATTTCACGACATTTGGAGCTACTAATTATAGCTATGCTCTTACTGCTGGGCAAGCCTACACAGGAACCATTAGCACACTTACCATTACAAATAGTAATGGTAGTTTGGGCTCACTCTATATTAGTTCTGTTTACTTAGCAGCCCCTGAAGGTGCTGCTCAAGGCACCGCAGGAGCATTAACGACAGATGTGACAGCAACAAAGCTCTTCTACAGCACAAATCAATTGGCGAATGTGAAGGTCAATGTTGTAGTTTCAACGTTAGGAGCAGCGAATCCACAACTCTTTTCTGAGGATATTGGTAAATATTTCTTATTTAGCACAGCGACTGCTAGTCTTACAGTGAATCTTCCTGCTGTTGAAAATGGATGGAATGCTGTCATTAAAAATTTGGACGGCAGCACTGAAAACTTTACAGTGAATACTACAAGCCCTGCTGTTCTTGCTCCAGGTGTAGTGACTACGGTCGTATGCGATGGTTTATCTTTCTATTCCTTATAATAGATGCCGATAGGTGTATTGTCTCTTAGAAGCGCAACTTTCAGATTCAGAACTTGCCGCGTATGGAACAGCTCCCTATATATAATTCTACAAATCAAAATAGATGTGTGACAACCAAAAAGGAGTTGCAGGTTCAAGAAAAACATATGATACGCAATCTATAGCACTTCGTAGAATTTTTGCGTATGATATTTCTAACAATATGCCCTTTTCTACGGGGTATGTCTTAACAGCATTGACAAAAGGCACGGCATCCTTTGTAAGTCCTAACGTTACTCTGAGCACTATTGGGTTCCCAAATCTTCCGGCTACGATAAGCACATTATCAGGTGAGCTGTTTTCTACAGCCCAATTCATATCCTTAGTCTATACGAGTACAATTATCTCCTATTTGCCGAGCACTGTCGCTGGTTTAGGCACAGCTGGGTATGTGAGCACGTCTTTCTATGATGCGACAATGATTAGCACAGTGGAAGGATTAGGAACAGCAGGGTATCTTTCTTCTGCTGTGGTGCAAGCCCCTATTGTGAGCACAGTGATTGGCTTAGGAACAGTTGGATATATCTCGTCAAGCCAACTTCTGAGTAGTCTTACTGGTTTGGGATCACTCGGATATGTTTCGTCATCTCAATTGACCAGTAGCATTAATGGATTGGTAACTCTTGGTTATATTTCGTCTTCGCAATTGACAAGTAGTCTAACAAGTAGCCTTAATGGATTGGGAACTCTTGGATATCTGTCTTCGTCTCAACTTTTCAGCAGTATTACATCGTTGGGTTCGTTGGGATATGTGTCCACATCACAGCTAACAAGCACAGTCGCAGGTCTCGCATCAAGTCGTTATGTCTCTACAACACAGCTTACAAGCAGCATTGTGGGTTTAGGAAGTATTGGCTATTTGTCAACAAGCCAAATCTTTCGCTCTACCTATTCCAACAACTTAAGTGGAAATTGGTCAAATGTTGGGTATCTATATTCCAGTATCTCAGCAACCACTATATCACTCAGTAGCATTCGGTTTGAGTTAGGAGCAGCTCTTCGTCAGCAGATTATTCCTTCTACAACAAAACTTGATATTGAATTGAAACCGAATATCCAATTTGTTTATTATGATGCTATATCTCGCGATTATCAATTCAATAGTTTCTTAGTAAGAGGTGTTAATTTTTCGACTCCCAATATCATTGGTCAAGAAAGTATTACTTATTATATTTTGAATGCGAATGCCATTAACTTGGCATTCTTTTTCCAAGAAAAAACACGCTTTTTAATTAACAATCCTCTCGTATTATCTACCCTCCGCAATGACACTCAGTTTAGCACTCTCAGTCTTCATCACACCTTTGGAACGAGAGTTCCTACAACCAATCAATTCTTTGCGACACCTGCTTCGTCTATTTGCGCCTCGGTCGTCTTAGACAATACAGTATAAACCCAGGACGGAGGGTTACGACCTTTGTAAGTCAAGAGACCACGTTCTTTCTTTGACGTCAAGTAATAGTTGCGATACCCTTCAATGGGGTCCTCTCGCTTGTATTGAATGTCCATGGCTTGAACAAAGGGCGTCATACCACCGTCAACCATAAACATCGGATAATTATCAAGAAGCCAATGGGCGTGAGATTCACACGCATGGGCGCCTTTCTTTGGATAACGGAACTTGAATTCATCTGCCAAACAAATTGCCAACTCTGCGAGAAAGATATAGTTTTGGAGAGAGTCCCTCACCCAGACAGCACACGGATGATGAATATGACAAGGACGGAAGCCAGGCTCCTTGGGCCTACTGATACTCGGTGGAGCAGTCATAATTGTATCAGGGATACTGAGGTGCTTTTGAACAATCGCAAGCTTGGAAGGAGCCTTGTATTCCAAAATATGCGGATAGAAGATGACCCAATGAGCAGTATACAAGAGTTGGCAAGCTTCTAGAAGCATCTTGACAACATGCTTGTCTCCGTGAGCCTCAGCACACTTTTTGGGGTCCAAATCAAGCAAGAAGATATTCATGGTGTGGTTAGTCGAGGGTGTTGCCCGTTGGCCGTTCAAATTTTACGCCTTCACGTTGGAATAATTCTACCGCAAACGGCTCTAAGCGACCCCGTGTGACGGCCGTTGGACGATATGGCCATGGACACAAGTAGACAGCGTTCGGATTTTCGTGAGCACGAGGCCAGCACAGATGGATTGTATCTGGAAGGCATTGTTTTAACACTTTTTGTCCATAGAGTCCTTCTCCTACATTTGTTGTAAGAGCAAGATACTTTACGTCTGCAGCGCTGCGATTTTTGAAATTTTTCTCTATAGATTCTAACAGGGTTGTAAGATAAATAGTTACATCCAGTCGTCTCCAAAGTGTCGCTTGATATGTAAAGAGATAGTTATTTTTGGGACCCAAGAGACGCCATGGTTTGTCTTTGATATACAGAGTATCTTCTTTGTGCGGACCAGGGCAGGGCATTAGACGGAGACTACTGACAGTGCGGTCTGTATCCAAAATAAATAATGCATCCAGTAAATTCTCGATATCAGGTGCTCTATCCAATAAGAAATCTTCTTGAAGAGGTAAGACATAGAGGATTTCAGACGGCAAAAGGCGCAACGCGGTTTCGCGACTCTCTAAAAATCCAGCTTTTTCTTCAGGGAGTGGTAGAATCTTTACATGAAACTCTGTTTCTAGTTGTTTTGCGATAGGGTCTTCAGGGAGTTCCGTCGCAAAGTAAATAGGCCAGTGTAAAGAGGGGGCATAGCGTCTGAGAAGTGTAAGTTGTAGAGGAAGAAGATAAAAATACTTGGGTGTGCTATTGAGGAGAATACAGATGTCTTGACGGTTCATTCTACAAGATAAGGAGAAGTAGGTTTAAACACTTTCCACAAAGAAAGTCTAGAAATGTTGGCTCGGAATCCCAAGACAGGAGCTGCTATCCGTATTTTGAGAAGTGAAGCAAGTCTGTCACGCACCAAAAAGACACTTGTTTGGCTTAAAAATCAGGATCCATCCATTCCCTGGAATCGATGGGAGACAGCCTGTGTAGGAATTCGTGATATACAGAGATGGAAAGAGCAAGGAAAGCAAGTGGATTTCTTTCTGCTCTTGGATAGTTCGCAAGAAGAGATTGATTTTTTCCTTTCACTTGACCATGCCGACTATAAGATGATGTTTATTCCCAAAGGACTCGTCCTCGCCATTGGTTTCCAGAAATTTCGTTCGCTTCAGCTAAGCAATGTTATTGTTATGGAAGAGGCTCATCTCATGTATCCTTTTTTGGGGGATGAATGGGATAAGACGCCAGATGATGGTATTCTGATGATGTCTGCTATTCTGCGAATGTCTAGATTAATTGGAATGACAGAGAATTATACGTCCAATCGGTTGAAGTATTTTGCTGAACTTAAGATGCAGATTCAATTGACCAATGAGTCTCCTATGCCGCTTTGGTATATTACACAGTATTATACACCAGAGAAATTAAGAAGGCAAAAAGAGATTAAGAAATGTTTGGAGCATAATCTAAAATCATCGGTGATTGACAAGGTTATCCTCTTGAATGAACGCGATGAGACAGATGAACTTCCAACATCAAGCAAACTTCAGCAAGCAATTGTTGGAAGGCGGTTATCCTATAAGATTGTTGTGGAGTGGATTATCAAGAATGTCCCTGACAATGTCATTTGTGTCTTTGGAAATGCGGATATTTATCTGGATGACTCGTCTTGGAGAGATGCTTGGTCTGTCGACTTAGACAATGTCTTCCTTTCTCTCTTGCGTTGGGACATCCAAGAAGATGATGCTCCTCCTAAACTCTTTGGGCCTCGCAATGACAGCCAAGATACATGGGGATTCCTCTCCACAAGTGTCAAGTCGAAACAATGGGATATGAAGCAACTCGACATTCCCTTTGGAAAGGCTGGATGTGACAACGCAATTACTGTGGAGATGCTTCGCAAGAAGTTTTTGATTGTGAATCCGTCCCTCTCCCTAAAGACATTTCACCTTCATCTTTCGAATCTTCGCACCTATGACCCTCAAGATATTGTAGATAGACCTTGTTATATGTATGTAGATCCCACTGGATTTCATGATATGGAACCCGTGTTTGACATGAGCCCATACAAGTTTGAGAAATTAGACTATGGAATGTTTGAGCGCAGACTTCGGGGCATCAAACCCAAGGCCTTAGATGTCTATTGTAAGATGTTAGAGAGAGGAGAACGATATTTTTGGAAGTCAGGTGGAATGAATCCTCATCCTGAAGAGAGTCTCCAACTGTATAAATATACAAACGCATTCCAGACTCCTCAGGGCCTCACGTATGGGTATAATCAGATTTATATTGGAAAGGATGATGTTTCTAAAGAGGCGTGGTCCAAGTCTCAGCTCAGTCCAATTCATCCCTCCTACCAGTCTGACCTTTGTTTCGCAATTCCTTGGTTGGAGGAGTATGAGAAATCATGTGAGAGTTATATGGTAAAATTCCTACCCAAGGTGCTTCAGCTGAGAGAGAAGTATGGAAATGGCGAGTTCTTTGCGCAGGAAGGAGTGATTGAGCCTTATCTTGCTTGCTTCCACTGGAATGAGGCGCAGCTCCCCGTATTGAGCCACAAGCAAAATGTTCAGATTTGGTGTAAGGAGCTTATCCAAGTGCCTTATACAGCGAGAAGTGAAGTTCATGTGGAAGATATCCAGATTCTCCGAAAGTATTTGAAACCGTCTTGGCAACAAAATGCTACTGAGAAGAAGTGGGTCGTTGTCATTGATGGCAAGTATATCACAACGGATGTCGTTCGCAAATGGGAGTCTGAGTATTCAGACTATGAGTGGTCTGTGATTTATGATGGGCGCACATCACCTGATCGCATTGTTGAGAAGATGTCTGGAGCAGCAGGATGTATTTATCATGGAGGTAGTAAGTCTACCAGCCGATGGGGCTTCACATGGGCTCTCCCTCGCGGGGCCTCTGCCATTGAAATCCAGAATGAAATGGACCCTGATGGTGAAGCTGCTCATATCTCTGGTGCCGCGGGTCTCATCCATTCTCTTGTGATTGTTCCCAGGGCCTCTGATGCTGTCACCCAGGATATGGTCTTCAAGCAAGTCTCTGCGACTATCAAAGGACTCCTGACGGTTGATGCGAAAAAGCCCATTGTGTATATGCCTCGGAAGTCCTTATCGGGTTTCTTTGCTCACACTGGCGACTCCTTCCGTGAAATGGTAAAACTCTGGCAAGAAAAGGGGTATGTGGAGTGTGTTGAGCATGAAACTGCTGTTCAAATCTGGATGGAGGGTGTCGGCAAGACACTTTTGTATGATAGACCAACCTATGATTGGCTCTTCGCATCTCCACAGGAGGAACAGAAATGGGACCTTGCTCTCTTTGGAAATCCCAAGCCGATGGAGTCAGGAGGGCCTGCTAAGAGTTGGTTTTTCTGGCCGCGAAATCCAAGACTCCTAGAGGATGTGGTATCGTCAGGTTCTCCCAAGAAGGCTTGGTCTGAGAGATCCAAATCCCTTGTCTTTTATGGCAAGATTGAGAACAAGGTTCAGGAGAAGCGTAGAAAGACACATGATTGGTCAAAGGTCTGTGATGGATATTCATTAGTCAATGGTGATACTACACCTCATACTCTGGGTCCAAAGGACTATTTGGAAGCTCTCGCGAATGCGAAGTTTGGCTTGTGTCTCGCAGGGTATGGCAAGAAGTGCCATCGTGAGGTAGAGTGTATGGCGATGGGCTGTGTGCCTGTCTGTGCCCCTGAGGTCGATATGGAAACCTACGCAAACCCTCCTCAAGAAGGGGTCCATTATATCCGAGTGAGCTCTCCAGAAGAGGTTTCTACGAAAGTCTTGTCTCTATCAGAAGAGCAATGGGCAACTATGTCAGCAGCCTGTATTCAGTGGTGGCATCAGAATGCTTCCGCAGAGGGAGCTTGGTTACTCACGCAAAAATTGAAGCAAATCGCGTAGAAAAAGGAAGTACAACTCAACTAGATGTCAAAGAGCGAAAAGAAAGAACCTCCGAAGTGTCCCGTCTGTATGGATCCGTTTACAGCTGTCATTCGGCAGCCCATTACATGTCCATTCTGTCCTCACGTAACATGTCGCCAATGTACATCCCAGTATCTACTCACAACTCTGAATGACCCCCATTGTATGGGATGTCGGCGCGAGTGGAACCGTGAATTCATTGATACGAAACTGACTCAGACCTTTCGGAAAGGTGCTCTGAGACAGCATCGGCGGAAGGTGCTGATTGACAGGGAGCGCGGTCGTCTTCCTGCTATGCAAATCTTTGTAGAAGCTCAACTGGAATATAACGAGGCCATTAAGGTCTATAATGAGTGTCGTAGCAAACGCATTCTATTGAAGCGTGAGCGTAACGCAATTCAAGCACAATATGCTCCCTCTGATACATTAGAGCAGCTGACAGATAGACTTCGCCCAATCAATCAGCAGCGTATGGAACTCAAGACCCGTATGCGAGCAGCTGAAGAAAAGATGCGAAGGGCGCATGCTGTTCTAACAGGAAAAGAGCGTGAGACGCGTCAGTTCATTATGAAGTGTCCCTCAGAAGGCTGTCGTGGCTTCTTGAGCTCTGCGTGGAAGTGTGGCACGTGTCAGAAGTTCTTCTGTGCGGATTGTCACGCAGAGAAGGCAGGGCAGCGCGACGAAGCACACACTTGTAATGAAGATTCCAAGGCAACTGCGTCTATGATTCGTCAAGAGACCCGCCCCTGCCCTAAGTGTGGTATCCGTATTTCAAAGATTGATGGGTGTGACCAGATGTGGTGTATTGCGTGTCAGACAACCTTCTCTTGGAATACGGGACAGGTCCTCTTGAATACAGTTGTTCACAATCCTCACTATTATGAATATCTGCGCAGCAGAAATGGTGGAGCACTGCCACGTGAAGCAGGAGATGTTCCATGTGGGGGTCTTCCGAATGCGTATACATTTACGCGAGTTGTCATGGAGATTCCTCATGCGCAATTAATTCAGACTGATAAAGCAGAACTCTTGGATATCGTGCGGTGTTTATCTGATATCCAGTATGTGCGTCTCCCTCAATTTCCTCTTCGCCAAGCTGCGAATATCAATCAGGGGGTTGACATTAAATATCTGATGAAGGATATAAGTGAAGACGAATGGGGAACAGCCCTAGAGCGTATGGAGACGAGTGGTGAGCGGAAGAAAGAGGTTGGTCTGATTCTTCAAACCTTGCTTCATGTAGGCTCTGAAAAGCTCACTCAACTCTACAACGCGCATCGGAATGAACGGGGTGGGTTAGCGAAGCCAACACTTGAAGAACTCAAGCAAGTTAGAGGCTATACAAACAAGTCCCTGATGGAAAAGGGTATTCAGATGGGTATTGTTGTTCCTCATATTACGACTGACTGGAGATGGTCTTGGATGAAGAAGGCTGATATGAAACAGAAGGATGAAGATACTCCAGCTGAGCCGCCAGTAGCAGAGGTTCTACCACCTCAACCCCAAACGCAAGGTCCTCCTCCTCTCACTGAAGAAGACGATTCACCAGTTGAAGATACAATCATGGTTGAGATTGGAGGTGAAATGGTGGAGATGACCTTTGCGCAGGCCCAGCAACTCCTCACATAAAGCGAAACCCAAAAGAAAGAGGAATGAGGCTTGCCATTTGTGTTGCTGTCAAAAACAGAAGTTGTGTAATAGTTGATAAAGAAGATTCTTTATCATTTTTACATCATGTAGACGATAAAATACAATCATCAACCGAACTTCAGATACATCCAATCATTACAAAAGATGATCGGTATGTGTTACTCTTACTTCCAAGGTTGCTTTCGTCTTTACTGAAGCAAAAACGAGCTGACGATGATTGGGTTCTAGTCGTTGTAGATTATAAAAGCACAGACGTTGATGTGAAGGCTATGTTAGAAGAAGAACTGGGAGACAAACTTCCTTGGCATTTGGAGACAGTTCAAGACTATCAGTTCTTTGACAGAGGAGGTGGGTTAGATAAAGCGGCAGCGATTGCTGCGCAGAAATTCAAAGCAGACAGTCTCTTTTTTTGTGATGCGGATTTGATGGTGACAACACATTATTTATTTGATATAGCAGAAAGAAGTCTTTCGAAAGGGCAATATTTTTATCCAATTTTCTTCTCGTTTATCAATCCAGAACACAACAAGGGGTTTTGGAGAGACACCTCCTTTGGCAATTTCTTTTGTCGCACAGAAGATTACAAAAAGACAGAAGGATGGTATCACAATATAAGTTGGGGATGGGAAGATAGAGCTCTCGCAGATTCTATTCCTGAAGACAAAAAGGATCGTGAAAAAGTGCCAGGATTTTTCCATCAATGGCATCCGTTCCAATGGGAGTTTCGTGTAAAAGAGTATCCAGTCAAAGACTATATATTTAAAGCAGCAGCTGTAAAAACTCTAGAGAATGTCAATTGAAATTGTGGAGCCAAATGAAACGTTAGCAAATCTCCTTGTGAAGCCAGGAAGGCCTATTCGTATCTATATGGATACAGAAAAATACATAGATGACGGGAAATATCAGATTTATTTACAAAATGAACCAGATGCCATTTGTCCAAAAGAAGAGTATCTGATTGCGAATGCTAAAAAATACAATTTGATTCTTACATTCAACAAAAACGTCATTGAACAATGCTCAAATGCTAAACTCTTTACGTTTTACACACAAACATGGATTCGCAAAGAAGATTATGAGACGATACGTTTGGAAGAGAAAGTTTATTCTATTTCAAGTCTTGTTGGAATGAAACAGATGACGCATGGTCACACGATTCGTCTTCAACTGTATTTTTCTCAGGAATCTTTTGGGCAAATCCCTATTACATTTTTTAGGAGTAGTGTGCCACCCCTCTTGCCTGTCATCACAAACAATCCTCTGCTTGAGAGCCGAGAAATCCATGCGAAAATAGCGTTATTTAGAACCTTTCAGTTCCATTTAGCTATTGAAAATTCAAAGCAAGAAAACTACTTTACTGAAAAATTAATTGACTGCTTAGTCACAAAAACAATCCCTATTTATTATGGATGTCCAAATATACATGAGTATTTTAACACAGAAGGTTGGATTCTGCTCGAAGTAGGAACACCTGAAGAGGTGATACGCAAATGTAGTCGATTAGATTCAGACTATTATGGAAAGTATAGAGAGATACTTGAAGAAAATTATCAAAAAGCTCTCTATTACAAAGAAAATGTGCAAAGACTGAATGCTCTTCTTAAGACTATACCAACGTATTTATCTACCTTCTAAAACAGATTCAATCTTATGAATGATTTCTCCTATAAAAAAGAAAACAGTTGACAAATTATTTTTATCATCCTTGATTACATGATGAGCAAATATCTCATATATTATATTTTGTTTTGCAATTTCTTCCCATATCAGCCCCATGGATGGAAATTGTAAATCGTGTGTCCATCCCAAATTAAGACAAAGAATGTAGCTATCTTTGGAAAAAAGACCATTTACCCATAAATTTGACCCATAATCTAGTATAATCATATGAGCACGCTTTACAATCTGTATTTGGGTTTCTAAAGAAGTAGTTGAATCTGTTTCATAAACGGTTCCACCTACATTTAGTATGTAGTTTCGTAAATCATCTTGAATATTGTAAATTCTATCATTCGTTTGGAGATTTTCTTTTGTTCCCCTGGGCAAATAGAGTATAGAAATATCTTTTTTTTCACAGGTAATTTCGTCTAGTTTCTCTTTAAATGAACTAAAAATCTTTTTATAGCTATCTGATACATGTGGGTCATTTAAGCTAACATACCTGTGAAAAAAACAGTAATTTGTTGAATCTATTTCGGAATGTAGACATACATCTGATATTTCTATTCCATAAAATGAGAGAAACAGGTTCTTAAAATCTTTATGTTTTTCCAAAACAAGTTTACACGTTGGATATCTTTGTTTTAATTCTAGATATGAAGGTATCCATGTAGAATTTTCAAAGACCCAATGACTAAATGCTTCGTGATTTGCCGAATCAAGAATAAAATAGAAAGGCCTATCAATCTGTGGTTGTTGGTCTTTTGATTCGTATGTGATTTGCCATGCATAGTGATTAGATTCTGTCCATGTATAGTTTGTTACATTTGAAAACCATTGTAATTCTTTCCCATCACAATTTAAAATTTCTGTTGGCATTAGATAAACATACTTAAATGACTTTAAGTATTCTTATTCAATGAAGGTTCTTTTAATACCCTTTGGGATGCGGTGTAATAGCGCGAAGGTTGTAGATGCTATTGTGAAACAACCCCGCCTCCCCTTTGATTGGACACAGATGAATGAGGAGACGATGATTCAAGTCCTTCAGTTGTCGAAAGAAACGACGGTTCCTTTCTGGAAAAGTTATTTTTCAAATATTGACACTACAAATCATAATAGACTGACTGGAAGTTGGTTGCCACACGATACATTTGTTACAGAAGAAGAGCGACATTTCTCTGTGGAAAAGTATGTGCGCAGAACGATGCGATTACAAACCGCACTATCTCGTGACGAGCATAAGGTTTTCGTTGTATTTTTTGGGTTTCCTGAGATACACACAATGTCTATAACAGAAAAAATTATCCATGGTATACGAACTAGATGTAAAGAAAACTATTCTGTTATTCTTTGTAATGCTAGATTCCAGCAATATAAAGAAGGAAACTTTTTTTTTATCTATGAGCCTTTACATCAGACAGCGTCAGAGGATGAAAATAAGGATTGGAATGATTTGACAGCACGAATAGAAATGAGAATACGAGGTATTTTGACTGAGCAGGCATATGAACCTCTTCCAATTGATTAATGAAACCATCCCTTACATTCTTCTAATGTGGCGCGCACGTAGCAACCTGATTTTATTGCCTTAAGAGGCTTACAGTAGAGTCCAAGACATGAAAACGAGCTATCTACAGTATAAAGTTCAGAAGCATTTTTGATTACATCATAATAATCGAAGATATTTTGTTTTACAAATTGATTTGCTAAGTCATAAAAAGGGTCTCCTGGTTTATAAAGATTTCTATCAGGGTCTATTGTTAGAATTGAATAGATATCCCATTTTACCAAGTTAATCTCTTTAGTAGAAGATGTTTTATTTCTGGTAGGCAATCTATATAGCGTTTCTCAAGTATAGACATCTTTACTCTAATTCAATATCTCTCATTTTTTAGATTGACATATTTAAAGGGCTGCTTT
>Ga0247831_1001710_pt1 | contig 39345 bp, 35 predicted proteins | sample LaCruzMarch2015__9_FD_192406 | JGI IMG/M metagenome (GOLD analysis project Ga0247831, IMG submission 192406) | Freshwater microbial communities from meromictic Lake La Cruz, Castile-La Mancha, Spain - LaCruzMarch2015_1m | ecosystem: Environmental > Aquatic > Freshwater > Lake | place: Spain...
AGTGATGATTAACCTACCTGATCCTCCTACTATACCTTCTTTAGCGCGCATGGTACATATCAATGAATGTTACTTAAAAAAAGGATTTAAAGAAATGTTTGGAACATCTGTTTTTGATTTTGTGCAACAAGAGCGTATAATCAAAGCAAAACAATTACTTAGAAAAAATCAACATGCAATCCAAGATATCGCACTTGAATTAGGCTACTCAAATGCTAGTAATTTTACAAATGCATTCAAAAAAATAACGAGCAAATCCCCAAGTGATTGGATTAAAGGAAATCAAGTTGATTAATGAATTAAGTTAATGACAATATGCTAGTTGACTTTCTAAAAAAACATACATTTACCTGTCCTTCAAAAAAGCATTTCAATATTGAATGTATGGGATGCGGGTTTCAGCGAAGCTTGATAGCATTGTTAGAAGGTAAACTTGTAGAAAGTCTTACACTTTATCCCGCTTTGATACCTATGATAAGCCTATGGATTACTGTTATTTTACATTTAAAATTTAAATTCAAACATGGCGCTTTTATAATCAAGGTATTATTTATACTTTGTGCCATTATCATTTTGATTCATTTTATTTACAAACAATTAAACAACCATTAAAATGGAAAACAAAGAATTATTTTCAGCACAAGATGGGCAAATGAATTTGCCCAATGCAACAACATCACTTGTCCTTGGGATTTTGTCATTGGTGTTTTGTATATTTTATGGAATTATTGGATTAGTACTTGGAATAATTGCACTCATACTTGCAAACAAAGATCGAAAACTCTATAATATAAATCCGAGTGCCTATACTAAAAATAGTTTTAACAACTCCAACGCTGGTCGTATTTGTGCTATCATTGGGATTATACTTTCTGCAATCTATTTAATAATTATTATTGGAGTTATTGTACTAATTGGAACAAATGCAGATTTTCTTGACGCTCTGAAAAATATCAAATAACCTATTTTTCTGCTTCTTTTTTAGTTTCATTCTTTTTACTAGCATTTGAGTTGCTTTTGGGCGTGCTTTTAAGTTTAGCAACTTTTTCCCTTAGTTTATCGAATTTTTTATCCTCCCAATTCATAATTAAATAAAAAAAATTTTTAACCTTTTCAGGTTGATTTTTGACTAAATCTGCAAATTGACCATACACATCTTGGTGAAATAATGTGACTAGAACATAACAATCCAAATAACCTAATTCATCCATTAGACGCGCAAAAGGAAAATTGCTTAATCCACTTCGATTGAGCATATATTTCCAACCATAGACTTCTAGGTAACGCTCATTTGTTTTTTCATTTGGACGAACCAAACCAACAGTATCAAAATAGCCATATACATCACCTTTAGAAGATTGATAGTGCCACCAAGTTGTTTTTTCTTTAGCAATAATTTCTTCATAGGTCTGTTTTGTTGTTAATGGATAAACTTCTCTAACAAGCCACTGTGTCTGAAGAGTTTTGCCTGATTTAGCCAAAATACGTTTCAGCAAAGTCATATATTGTTGTTCTGGATAAATCATCATAGCCTCCAATATCAAGGCTGCAGCATCTAAATATCGGCCACTGTTGTATTGTACCATGGCAAGTTTGGCATAACCTTCGGGTCGCATAGGTTGCAATAAACTAGCTTGTCTGTACTTTTTCATTGCAGCGGTATCTTTATTCATCAAATAATACGTATCGCCTAATTTTAAATGAGCTTCATAAAAAAGGGGATACAATGAAATTGCTTTTTCAAATAGCTTTGCGGCATCTACAATGGCATTTGCATTTAATTCCTCCAGACCATTTTCAAATGCTTCTCTGGCTTCCATACTTGCATCAATATCTGCCAACAAAGTATCGACTAGCATCATTCTCAAATAATGTGAAGCTGAATCCGAAGACTCAGATAAACGTGTTGCATTTCGTGCATTTTTAATTAGTTCTTGACGGTATGGTTCGTAAGGTATCTGTGCTAAATCAGTTAAATATTTCAATTGCTTTTTACGACTTTTGGAATCACGGGGTTTGCTTGAAAATAATTCTTCGTCAGTTATTTCACCTTCGTCCTCATCAGTGTCCGAAGACGTCAACAACGGATTAATAGTCATTACTGCTTCCGTTAAAGGCGCCTCATCACTTGCATTGCGGGCTATTCGATCTCCCTTTCTTCTTTCTTTTTTTGACTTTGAACTATCCTTTTCAGTTTTAGGCTCAGATCGGTCTAAACCATTCCATGCAAAAACTTCTTCATTCGATTTTAATTTCACTGCATCTTTATTGCCGACTTTAGACCCTGTCGAATCGCTTTCAGTCGTATCAGACTGAAGATGGCTTGGTTGTATAGTTTCTAAAAAATCTTCTGCACTTTGAATTCGAGAAAGGACTTGTTGTTGAAGTTGTACTAATGCTTCATGATAATAAGGATCGTTTGGATGTTGTGCTATTAATTCTTTTAATACTTTTTCGCCCTCATAAACTTTGTATTTATTGAACAATTTTTTTGCTCTTTCTACTTTTCTACGTGCATCATTATCCAATACTTGGTCTACCTTTTGAATTGAACTCTTTTTTTGAGCAAACAATTGCATGGGTTTGGATAGCAAACTCACTAAAAGGACCATAAATAATAATCTCCAGCATGAAAACATACACCAAAGTAAGTATTTTTTTTATGAAAAATGTATTCTATCTATGTGTAAAATAAATTCCTTCGTAACTATGCAGTATGAAACCCATTGGCATCGTACTCGCATTTTTATTTTTATTACAAGCATGTAAACCCAACAATGCCGATTATATCATTAAAAACTCACGAATTTATACTGTAAACGAACAATTTGATACAGCAAGTGTATTGGTAATCAAAGATGGAAAATTTTTGGCCGTAGGCGGAAATGAGTTGCTGGAAAAATACAAAGCCGTCAATTGTATCAATGCGAATAACAATTACATTTACCCTGGGTTTATTGATGCGCATTGCCATTATACTGGATATGCCATGGACAAATACAAACTGGCATTTTGGGGCACCAAATCCTTTGAAGAAGTAGTAGCCAAAACAGTTGAATATGCACGTACCAACAAACGTGAATGGATAGAAGGTAGAGGTTGGGATCAGAATGACTGGGAAGTTAAAGATTTTCCAACAAAAGACACCTTAGACCAACTCTTTCCAAATACGCCTGTCTTTTTGATGCGCATAGATGGTCATGCAATTTTGTGCAATCAAAAAGCGCTAAACCTTTCTGGAATTACAAGTACTACGACTGTTGCTGGCGGTGAAGTCATTTTGAAAAATGGAAAATTAACTGGAATTCTCACTGACAATGCGATAGAACTTGTAAAATCACATATCCCAAAACGAACACAAACTGAAGTAACTGATGACTTCAAATCTGCTCAAGAAGATTGTTTTAAACTTGGACTTACATCTGTCGTTGATTGTGGCATCAAAAATCAAATCGTAAAGTGGCTCATTGCTGCTGGAGAACAACACAAACTTCAAATTCGTGTTTCAATCATGCTAGAAGACGAAAAAGCAAATTACGATGATTACCTTAACGCTGAACCTTACCAAAGTGAACGTATGAAAATCATTGGTTTTAAAATTTATGCGGATGGTGCACTAGGTTCTCGTGGGGCCTATCTTTTATCTCCATACAATGATAGACACGAACATAAAGGTCAACTTCTAAAATCAATGGACAGCTTGGCATATATAGCACAATTGCTGTTTCAAACCAATTATCAAATGAGCGTGCACGCAATTGGTGATGGAGCAAATCGAGAAGTATTGGCTATTTATGCCAACCTATTGAAAGGTAAAAACGATCGTCGTTGGCGCATCGAGCATGCACAGGTTTTGGCTCCAGAAGATTTCCATTTGTTTGGTGATTATTCTATTGTACCGTCGGTACAACCTACGCATGCCACAAGTGATATGTATTGGGCCAAAGATCGATTGGGCGAAGAACGAATAAAAACAGCCTATGCCTATAATGATTTATTAATACAGAACCAATGGCTTCCTTTGGGAACAGACTTCCCTGTTGAGGACCTAAATCCTTTGTATACTTATTGTGCAGCAGTATTTCGTCAAGATAAAAAAATATTCCCAGTTCAAGGGTTTCAAACAGAAAATGCGTTGAGCAGAAAAGACGCTCTTCGAGGTATCACTATTTGGGCTGCAAAGTCTACCTTTGACGAAAAACAAAAAGGCAGTATTGAAGTAGGTAAAGTAGCAGACTTTGTGATGTTGCCAACCGATTTAATGACTGCATCTGCTGATAGTATTTATAAAACCAAAGTCATTGCAACGTATTTGCAAGGAGATCGCGTTTATCCAAGACGATAAATTTTTTCAGATTTTTTTTATTAAAAAAAGAAATTGCTATATGCTAAAAAAACTATACCGTTACTTAAACCCATCCATTCAAAAACTCATACTCGACTATCCTGTTGATTTTAAACCAAGATATGGACATGGCTTAAAACCTCATCCAGAACTTTATGACATTGTAAACCAAAATAGAGAAGCCTATAAAAGTTTATTGAACAAGGCATTGTTGTATAAAGACAAATTTGAAGAAATTCAAGATTTCAAAGTGGAAAAAGATTCTAAAAAACCAACTTGGAACAATGGCTTTTTACCAGGGTTAGATATCGTAGGTATTTATACTATACTTGCAGAATACAAACCTCAAACTTATGTTGAAATTGGCTCTGGCAATTCTACAAAAGTGGCTTATAAAGCCAAACATGATTTACAACTTACTACTGAAATCGTTTCCATTGACCCTATGCCTCGAGCTGAAATTGATCAATTAGCAAACAAAATTATTCGTGCACCTTTTGAAACAATCGACTTTAGTTTCTTGTATAATTTAAAGGAAAATGACATTTTATTTGTCGATAATTCACATCGAATTTTACCCAATTCAGATTCTATGGTTTTTTATATGGAAATATTACCTCGACTCAAAAAAGGTGTTATTGTGCATATTCACGATATTTATATTCCGTACGATTATCCGCAATTTATGTGCGATCGATTTTACTCTGAACAATACGGCTTAGCGATGTTTTTATTGGCAAACAGTCAAAAGTACAATACTATACTTCCGAATTATTTCATTTCAGAAGATAAAGAATTATCAACACAAATTGAATCGCTTTGGCAAAGTGAACAAACAAAACATGTTGAACAACACGGCGGTTCATACTGGATACAAATCAATAGTTAAATATTCATTTTCGATATAAATTAAAAGAGGCTGTTTGAATAAATCAAACAGCCTCTTTTTGCTTTTATGTAAAATATTATTTTTTCAATGGAGCTACTTTAAAAGAGCAACTCATACTTACATTCACAGGTACGGGGTGTGTAATTGGAGCATTTGTAACGATTTCTGCTCTGAAGTTAAATTTTGAAGCTTTTAAATATGGCGCAATGTCAATTCCTTTCAAATCCAAATCCATTTGATCTGCGCTAGTATGAACAGCATCGTCACTAGCTATTTCTGCTACAGCAATATTATCAGCCAACATGTATGCTTTTACACTTTGAATGATAGCAGTTGTAACAGGAACAGGATCTGTATCATTGATTTTCATTGTAACTGATTTTATTTCTGCACTTTCTATTTTATTAATATCAAATCCTTGGCTAGTGGCCAATTGTTGAATATCTGAAATAACTTCTTCATCAATAATAATAGTACCTCCCGCTTGAGCAGGAATAGTAAAATCAATGTTAGCGTAATCTTTATTAATATTCAATGTAACCACTTTGTCACAAGCATTAAAAAATAAAAGACTTCCAAATGCTAGGGCGGAAAACATGCCCGTTAATTTTAAATTGTTTTTCATTGTAATTTAGTTTAGAATACAAATCTACTAAATTTATTAAATAAAAAAACCTGATTTTTAATAAAAAAAATCAGGCTTAATCTATTATTTAATATCAATTATGGTTTTCTATTCAAAATGATGCTGCAATCCATAGAGGTATGATTAAGAGAATCCCTTGATTTTAAATACACATTGATGAAATTGTTATTGGTATTCATGTTGCCATATCCGCTGATATAATAGTTACCACATGTGTTTTGCATTGGAACAATAAAAGATGTTTTTTCAGGATTTATCGTTGCATATATAACTGAATCTGTACACGTAACACCTAATTTATAAAACAATAATTTATTGGCGACAATAGGATCCTGATTTATAGTCATTTCATAAAACCCTGTAGAACCGGTGTAACATTCATCTGAAGCGATAAAATTACCAACGAATTTTTCAGTCCAACGTGTTTCACATTTTACGCCTTCATAACCATCAGGACATTGACAATAGCCGTCGCTACATGAGCCTCCATTCAAACAAATAACGTTGTCGCATGGTCTTACATTTGTTGTTTCATTATATTTGATTGCTTTTTTTTCGCATGAGCTAAAAAGCACTATACCAAAGCAAATGAGCACAGCAGCAAAAGTACCTGTAATCAGTTTTAAATTATTCATGTGTTAAAGATAAAAAAAATCCCAAAAACGAACAAGTAATTTTTGGGATGTTAAAGAAAATAATTAAAAAATTAGTTTTGGAGTTGTTTGATATAGTCATCATTCCCCTTATCATCACTACTCATATATACAGCAGCAGCATGTCCAATCAATGATAATGCCCATGCAGCAGTAACCCAACTACCCCAAGGATAAACCCATTGATGGTTAGCACCTTGTACATAATACCAATATGCCCACAATGCGATATTAGCTATTATAAACACGATTGTATGAAGCATGAATGTACTTTTTTGTTTTGATGTTGGAACTAATCTTGCTGGCATGGAATTACAATTTTTTTGTACTGCAAATGTAATTCTGTTTTTTTACAATTACAAATGCTACTGTACTTGATATTTAAAATATCCTTATTCTTTTTGCTAAAAAAAATGCCCCGAAAATTCGGGGCATTTAGATACTTTATCTCAAATAAATTTATCTAACTAAGGTTACATTTCCTTGTTTATAGAATCGTTTTCCTGTTGAGGAAACTGCATCTAGAACATAAACATATGCACCCATTGGTTGAGGCTTACCATTGAATTGGCCATTCCAACCTTTGTTGATATCAGTCGTTGCAAATACTTCTTGTCCCCATCTGTTGAAGATTCGGAATGAATTTAATTTAGCAACACCTCTTACAATAATTTTCAATTCGTCGTTCACGCTTGTACCAACACCAGGGCTAAATGCATTTGGTAATTCAAGCAAAGTTTCTGGACTCACCAATACATCTACTGAATCAGAAGCAGCACATCCTTTTTCAGTTGACGCTGTTACAAAATAACGTGTCGACACTGATGGCGAAGCCAATGGATTTTTGATGTCTGTAGCAGACAAACCATTTGGTGGATACCATGAGAAGAAGCTACAGTTTCCATCTGCATATAATTGAGCACTTTCGCCAGGATAAATGATGTGATTTTCACCTGCATCTAATCGAGCACCAGGATTTACAACTACAACAGCTTTGGCTGTGTCTTTACAACCCTTAGCATCATAACCATATACCCAGAATGTTGTGGTATTAATAGGTGATACCCAGTTCGTTAAACCTGCAGAATCATTTACTAAATATGCTGGCTGCCAGTTGTATGTTATTGCGCCAGAAGCAGAAAGGAAAGCAGAATCACCAGGACATAATTCTTTATCGCCTGACAAAGCTAAGAATGTAGCTGGTCGAATTGTCACTGTTCCATTATCAGAACCTACACAACCATTCGGAGATGTAGCAGTAAGGGTAAGTGCTGTTGAAGCATAACCGTCAAATATTGGATTTAAAATCGTACCACTATTCAAATCAGCTATTGGAGCCCATTGATATGTATATGGAGTTCCTGGAGGATTTACTGTTGCTAAAATAGTTATTGTATCACCAGAACAAATTTCATAATCAGGAACAAATACAATTGGATTAGGATCTACAGTAATTGTAATATTTTGAATTGAATCAGGACATCCAGGGAAGCTTGCTGTGACTGTAAATGGATACACCCCAGGTGCAGCACCATTAGCTAATGGGAATATTAAAGGATCTAAAATTGATGGATTACTTACATTAGCTGTAGGGTTCCATGCGTATGTATATTTAGGATTTCCACCAGTGCTAACAATTTGAACATTTTCACCTTGACAAATTGCTGTGTCGCCAGTCAAGATATCATAACCCAATAAAGTAGAAACATTAACAGTTGCCGTAGATTGACATGCCAAAACCCCTTGTGGAATAACAATTACTGTATATGTTGTATTTGTAGCTAGATTTTGTACAAAAGGATTCGCGATATTAGGATCACTTAAACTAGTTGCAGGCGACCAGGAATAGGTATAAGCCTGACCAGCTGGATTAGCCGTCACATTGAGTTGTAACTGAGTAGAATTAATACAGGTAGTCGTGTCAGGCGTTATAGTTAGCTGAGGACCGGCTGCAACTTGGACTACTACTGTATCGACACTCTGATTACAGAAGGACGATAGATTACTAGTGACGACATAGGATGTAGTAACGGTTGGAGTTGCAATTGGATTATTACAATTGGTACAAGATAATGAACCTATTGGTGAACCGCCTGGTAAAACAGTCCAAGTAAATTGAGAACCACCATATACTGAGAGTTGCGCTGAACCACCAGAGCATAAAGATGTATCTCCAAACGCTTGTGTAATAGGATTAATGTTAATTGGTATAGAGAAAGTGTTTGTTATCAAGAACCCCGGAGGTTGACAACTTGAATCTTTTACTGTAATAGTTAATACATGAAGGCCTGTATCCAATACCGTAGTCGACCATGTAAGACATGCACGTATAGAATCAGTCAATGTATTTTGATAAGTTAAAACTGCACCAGGCACAGATACCGCACTATTATCGTTAGGAACCAATACTGCTATTGGACTAGTAGACTTAATATCGAAACAGAAATTAAGTGTATCACCAGCACATCCTTGCACCGTTCCATTGACAAGAGAGCCCCCTTGAAAAGTTAAAGTATCTATGCCTAAAGTAGGTGAAGGTGTATTACAATTATCTACTACGATTTGAATATCCCTCATGATAAAGCCTATATACTGTCCATTCCGGTATTCTTTAGCCTTGACAGTAAAAACCCATTTACCTGCAACAGTAGGCACAAATGAAATCGCACCAGTTGCTATGTTTAATGTAAATGTATTCCCTGTTGGAAAAGGTTGTACTGTATTATAACCAGCTGCAAAAATGATACTTGGAGCATACGTACAACTTGCATTTGTTCTTGGCTCGATAGATTCATATACAATAGAATCGCCATCTGGATCAATTGCAGCGTAGTTTACATTCGCTAACTGATTGATACAGAAGTAAGCAATTGGAGGATTTGAGAAATAAGGAGAACTGTTGTTTTGAGTTACTGTGTTATCAAAATGCGCTTCAATAAATATATTTTGGCTTGCAGAGTTTGTCAAATTATTAATACCGGTATTTCTACAGCATAATTGAACATAAAAACGCCAAAAATTACATTGTGTAGGAATTGTAACATTGCCTTCGTACCACCACTCACGATACCCAGGAATAGTACCGCCATTACAGTTGGTAGGAAAACCAGGGCAACCAGTTGTAACAGGAGAACCATTGGGTTGACCATTTGGCAAATTACCCAATACTTTATTAAGAGTTGCTGTAAATGCTACTCCGCATGCTGTACTAGTGCTACCACATAATTGAAAGGTTTGTGGCTCAGTAGTTCCACTACAATCACGATAAAATTTGAATGTAAACTTGTACGTGTTGGTTGTATTTGGCACTAGTGAGTAAACAAGTTCACCACCCGCCGCATGGGACGCCTTGGCGTCATAGTTCACAAAAGCTAGAGAGCAAAATAGGACTAAAATGGATAAGATTTTTTTCATGTTGTAGAAAATATGGCTTAAAAGTAAAAAATAAATTTAATTTTAACAACTTAATATTGGAAAAATACCTCAGTGGCACCATAACCATATCGGTTGTCATATCTATTGACGTATCGTTTAACCCATTTGGTTTGGTCAAGTATCAAATGAATTTCATTTTTTAACGACCCTTTTCCTATACCATGAATGAAAACTAAGGCTTCCTGATGTGTTGCAATAGCCAAATCTAGTGCTTTTTGGCATTCTCTGAGCTGAATTTGAAGCATTTCAGAAGCCCCTAAACCTTTGTAATTTGGGTATAACTTATCGATATGCAAATCTACTTCATATTTTAATTTTTTTAATGCGTTTTCGAAATCAAAATGATTTATGAGCTTTTTTTCATTTTGAGATGAAGGAAAAAATGTTTTAATCACCTCTTTTGCTTCCCTTGGAACTATAGTTTCGATCAATAAAAAGGAAAAAAAAGCTTTGTTTTGATATTTTACTTCATGAATTTTATCAAACAACTTTTTGGGTTTTAAAATAAATTCAGCATCATAATCCAATTTCGGGTCTAATTGATCAATAAATCGGTGATAAAAGCTCGGATTTTGAGAAGCCGTTTCAAAATCAATATCATGCAAATAGAACTCACTTTCTGGTGTTAAGGTAGAATCAATGGTAAAAATGGTTTCGTTTTTGCATTTACAAGCATATTCCATTTTATAATTCCCTAATGTTTCGTTGTAGAGATACACTTTAATCTTCTCCACCGAATCTTCAAATCCATCAAAGGAATAGGTCGGCATAAAAACTAAGTAAATACCTTGTGGCAAAGTAGATTTGCGCGTCGATTTTTTCTCAGTCAGCAATTGATCAATGCTTTTTACATTGTTTTTAACTACTTTCTTTTGTGTAAACCATCTTAAATAGGGATGCTCCATATCGTCGAAATAGACATGAAAGGACTTTTTATCCACTCGAACTGAAGCCATATCCTCTCCTATAAATTCTAAAATCACACCTTCTTCATTGCTACTCTTTATATATACCGGATCACCTATTGAAAATTTCATATTTATTGAAGTACGTTTGCACAAAGTTAAGTCCTATGAGTGGAAAATGGCGCTGGAATACTGCTCAATTTGCCGAACGAAAATGGTGGCAAAATTATTTGAAGCATAAAGATGTCAAGGAATACCTGATTTGGAAGAAAAATTATTGGCAAAACCTACTTGACACATGTTTAAAGCATATTCAGATTTCGCCAAATGATAGTGTTTTAGATGCTGGTTGCGGACCTGCAGGCATGTTTATGCTTTTTGATCAACACGAAACTGTTGCATTTGACCCTTTAATCGATTCGTATGAAATAGACCTCCCTCACTTTACAAAATCAATGTATCCAAAAGTTAAATTCATCAAATCAGGATTGGAAGAATTTAGTATTGATGAAAAATTTAATGTCATTTTTTGTATGAATGCTATCAATCATGTGCATGACATACATTTAAGCTACGATAAGCTTTTTGCCCATGCTGCGAAAAATGGATTTATCATCATAACCATTGATGCACATAATCATTCTTTTTTCAAACATTTATTTCGTCTCGTTCCAGGCGATGTATTGCATCCTCATCAATTTGATTTAGAAGAATATAAAAAACTAATGACCGATCGTGGTTGTGAAATCATAGCTACTGAGCATTTAAAACATGAATTTTTCTTCGATCATTATATGCTTATTGGCAAAATGAAATAGACCTTATAGTCTATCATTTTTTCCATAAAAAAAGTGATTTCGAAGCTAGCTAAAACTAGTATCAAAATCACTACTATAGTTCATTACGTTAAATCATTAACGTAAATTATGTAATATAAACCTAAGCCTCCCGTACGGCTTTAATTCCTGGCAATTCTTTACCTTCAAAATATTCGAGCAAAGCGCCTCCGCCTGTACTCACATAAGAAACCTGATCCGCTAATTCAAACTTATTGATTGCGGCTACTGAATCTCCACCACCAATTAAAGAAAATGCACCTTGTTTGGTTGCTTCAGCTATCGACAATGCAATAGCTTTTGTACCCCCTTGAAATTTTTCCATTTCAAAAACGCCCATAGGTCCGTTCCACAAAATAGTTTTAGAGTTTTTGATAACATCACTAAATGTAGCGATAGATTTTTCTGCAATATCAAGCCCCATCCAACCTACTGGAATATCAGAATTATCGACTATTTGAGTATTAGCATCTGCAGCAAATTTATCAGCAATAACACTATCTGTCGGGATAAGCAATTTCACACCTTTAGCTTCCGCTTTCTTAACTAATTCGTTGGCCAATTCTAATCTATCATCTTCGCAAAGCGATGAGCCAATTTGATTTCCAGCTGCTTTCAAAAATGTATAAGCCATACCTCCACCAATAATAATATTATCGGCTCTATCTAACAACATTTCAATAATCAAAATTTTGTCGCTCACTTTAGCACCACCCAAAATAGCTGTAAATGGTCTTTCGGCACTATGCATGACTTTTTCGGCATTCGCTACTTCTGCGTCCATGAGCATACCAAACATTTTATTTTCTGTAGAAAAATATTGTGCTATAATAGCCGTAGATGCATGCGCACGGTGCGCTGTACCAAAAGCATCATTGACATATACATCTCCAAGGGTAGATAATTTTTTTGCAAAATCTAAATCCCCTTTTTCTTCTTCTTTGTAAAAACGAAGATTTTCCAAAAGGAGTACTTCACCAGCTTGCAAATTGGCAGCATCATTTATTGCTTCTTCGCCTATGCAATCACTTGCAAATTTAACTGTAACGCCATCAAGTAGACTGATTAAATGATTCAATACATGTTTCAATGAATATTTGTCAGTTGGACCTTCCTTTGGACGACCTAAATGCGACATTAATATAACACTACCACCATCGTTTATAATTTTGGTAATTGTAGGAACCGCAGCGCGCATTCGGGTATCGTCTGTGATTTGAAATTCTGCATTGAGTGGTACATTAAAATCTACACGTACGAGGGCTTTTTTGCCATTAAAATCGAAAGATGTGAATTTGGACATAGTTTATTAAAATTAATGGGCGAAGATAATGTGCTTTCGCAGATTAAACTAACCAAAGCAAATTGGCTTTCTATTTTTTCTTTTTGTTTTCCTTAGGCTTAGAATCTTCTAATTTCTTTTTTTCTTGCTTCTCAGCTTTCTTCTCAGCATCTTTCTTTTTATCTTCTTCATTATCCAAACGCAGATACTCTTTATATTGAGCTGGTGTCAATATTTTTTTAAACTCTCCATTTCTCAATTTATGAACAATATCTTTTTGCTTTTTTTTGAGTTTTTTACTTGGCTTTTTAGCATCATAGGTTGCAATACTTTGATATGCTTTCAAATTTGTCGAATACAACATTTTTTCTTGCTCCTTAGTTAACTTTAGTGCAGTCACCATTTCAGTCGTTTTTTCATTGGCTTTCTCTTCGGGTGATTTTTTTGCTTTGTCTTGTGCTGATAGTGTAAATGCAAGACCTACTATAAAAAGAGTGAATAGATAATTTTTCATTTATGAAATATTTTTTATTCAAATGTAGCTTAATAGTATGAGTTTTTTTAAAGCTTTAGGAAAATAAGATTTATTATAGGTTAATAAAAATATTTAGGAGATAAAAAAAATCCCTCTCATTGCTGAAAGGGATCCTGAAATATTATTCTAAAATGAATTAAGCCATTTTGTTTGCGAAATAATGTAGTGTACGTACCAACTGGCTTACATAGCTATTTTCATTATCGTACCAACTTACAGTTTTAACCATTTGCGTATCGCCTACAGTCATTACTTTAGTTTGTGTTGCATCGAACAATGAACCAAATGTAGTACCGATAACATCTGTACTTACAATTTCATCTTCAGTATATCCAAAGCTATCATTAGAAGCTGCTTGCATAGCTGCATTGATTTCTTCCGTAGTTACTTTTTTAGACAAAATAGTTGTCAATTCAGTCAATGAACCTGTAATTGTAGGTACACGTTGAGCGCTACCATCTAATTTACCTTTCAATTCTGGTAATACTAAACCGATTGCTTTAGCCGCACCTGTTGAATTTGGAACAATATTTTGAGCTGCTGCACGTCCACGACGTAAATCATTTTTAGGATGTGGAGCATCTAACGTATTTTGATCGTTAGTATAAGCATGAATCGTTGTCATGATACCTGTAACAATACCATATTGATCATTCAATACTTTTGCCATTGGCGCTAAACAGTTCGTCGTACAAGAAGCACAAGAAATGACAGTTTCAGTACCATCTAAGATTTCGTGGTTAACATTGAATACAACGGTTTTCAAATCGCCAGTTGCTGGTGCAGAAATTACGACACGTTTAGCACCTGCGGTGATATGCGCCATTGCCTTGTCTTTGTCCGTAAAGAACCCAGTACATTCAAGTACAACATCTACTTCGTGAGCTCCCCATGGAATTTGAGACGGATCTTTTTGAGCATAAACTTTAACGGTATCATTTTCAACGATAATAGAATCTTCTGTAGCTGTAACTTTCTTTTCAAAACGACCTTGTGCAGAATCGTATTTTAACAAATGTGCAAGCGTAGCTGGGCTTGTCAAATCATTGATTGCGACTACATCGATGCCTTGCATGTTGTAAATCTGACGGTAAACGAGGCGACCGATACGTCCGAAACCATTAATGGCGACTTTAATTGTACTCATTTTTTTATATTTTTATTAATTAGTTAGAAATTGTTTGCAAAATTAGGACTTTGTGGTGGTATTACAAATTAAGTGTTAGAATTTCAGTGATAATATTTTGCAAAATAAAAAAATGATTCTACATTTGCACTCCGATTAAGAAAAGCCGCGTTGGTCAATCGGTTAAGACGCCTCCCTTTCACGGAGGAATGACGAGTTCGACTCTCGTACGTGGTACTAAAAAAACAGAGTGAGAATGAGTGAAGAGAGCGAAAGCTCGCTGAACGAATTCTCACTCTGTTTTTTTCATCATTCTCACACTGTTTTTCACACTTATACCTACTATTATATGTTTGATTTTCAAAAACTTGAAGTTTACAAAAAAGCTAAGGAGTTTCATAAAGAAATGAGGATTCTCATAAATAACACAAAACTTGATAAGTACATCAATGATCAATTAGGAAGAGCTTCTTTTAGTATTGCTTTAAATATAGCTGAAGGTTCTGCTAAATTTTCGAAACCTGATCGAAAAAATTATTTCACAACAGCGCGAGGCTCGGTATTTGAATGCGTTGCGGTACTGGATATTTTGAACGATGAATTAAAAATTGACAAAATTCAGTTTGAACGATATTTATTTAAAACTGATGAATTATCAAGAATTCTTTATACAATGATAAGAAACCTCGAAAAATAAAAGTTTTTTATACGCTCTACTCACTCATTCTCACTCTGTTTTTTTTCATCATTCTCACACTGTTTTTCACACTTATACCTACTCCATATTTTTAATTTTCAAAACTTGAAGTTTATAAAAAAGCAAAAGGCTTTCACAAGGAAATGCAAAGAAAAAAATATAAAGTCAATTCATTCTACAGAAGATTTTAATTATTGTTTTAAAATTTTCAAAATTTCATTTCTTCTTTTTGAATAATACTTGACAACATAAAACCCATTTGGCAAACAAGATAAATTAATATAATTTACTTTTAAACTACTTTTATTATAGACTATTTGACCTTGGATGTTATAAATCAATAACTCCCCTTCATTGGAATTTATTGTCAAATTATTATTTGCAAAAAACAACGCATTTTCTTCAGATTCATACTGATTCGTAAATGTAGGCCAAGCGCAACTTTTACCAATTGCATTATAAGGATATTTTATTTCATTGGCAACAGAATAACATACAAGTCCTCCATATGATAGACTTGGTTCTGGATAAAAAATTATTGATTTAAAAAAGCCTAAACTTCCTCCAACTCCTTCTATTATTGGAAATGACATTGTAATCCCACCTGTATATTCTTTTTTAAATAGATATACTTTATGCCAAATAGTATTTATTTGCATACTATCTATTGAAAATAAAATTGTCTCATTGAAAAAAGGCGATCTAAATGTATCTCCAATTTGCAAACTAAAATCATACATTATTGTATCTTTTGAATTAGAAATATCATAATAATATACTTTTCTATTAACGGAATCATCTCTTATATACGATATAGGATTTACAAAATCTACCAATGCTGAACAAGCAGGATATTTATAATATTCAGATTTTATTATATTGTATGTAAATGAATTAATAATAGTATCTCCTATATATTTATGAGAGGAAGTGGATTTGCAAAAATTTAGTGTAGAAGTGCATTCGTACAAATAATGAGCATCATTTAATTTTAAAGGAATATAATTACTTTGAGAAAATGTATCAAATACACAAATCAACATAATTATTAATACTAGAAATTGGCGTTTCATTTTCATATATATCATTTTATACTACTATGACGTTTAAAAAAATAGTTTGTTAGTAAAAATTCATCCTATCGTCCAAACTCATCATAGTACTTATCCGCATGGTTTTCGTAGCGCTTAAGCAAGTCTATATTTTTCTTTTCTATTTCAGTCAACTCATTTTCAACGTTCAACGAAACAGGCATATACCAATCGGCATAATTATCAAATAAATAGCGCATTTTTCGATTTCGAAATGAGTAACCATGTCTGGCATAAATACTATTGCGCAAAACTTCTAAGTCGCCTTTATACATATTTTCAACTTGAGCCTTGGATAGTTGAGCCACTGAAGGATTTACTTTCAATACATCTTTGGTGATTCCTTCCCCTCGCCCACCTTCAGCTTCTTCTAATTTTGGATCATAAAATGGCATCCCAACCAATATCTCTGGCAACGGTAAGTTGGCATCATAACTGAATGTTTTTTCGTCAAGGGTATAAGTTCTAACTGTCACGTCTATAGTCGTATCAAATGAATACCATTTGCCAATTACTTTTTTTCCAATAGTATCCAAACTAAATTCAAATCTTCCATCGTGCTTATCAGTGCCAGGCTCTTTAGCTTTTACATCAAACTTCCCAGCATTGACAGTATAAGTTCCTTCGAACGTTTGCTGATTACCAGCGATCAAGCTATATCCTGTTATTTTACCATCTTTGAGTGATGTTACACTTACGTTGATTTTATTGGCATAGGTTGGACTTTTTGCATGATTATTCACTACTTCAGCTTCAAAACTACCAATATAAGATTTGAGCATTTCAGGTTTTGCCATTTCAGTTTTAACTGATTGAATTTCATTGGCAGATTTATTGTTTTGTTTTTCTTCGGTGCAAGCAAATAGCATACTAGATAGTGCAGCGACAAATGTTAGTGTTTTCATTTTTTAGTTAATTTAAATATGATGATTTCGGCTAAGACAATATTGAGTACCCAACCCAACCAAGCCACCAAACGGTAGACATCCATGGGATGGGGATGAAACAAATATACAAAAATAGTTTTCCATAAACGTAATGTAATTGCAGATAAGGTCAAGGCAAAGCTTCGAATCATGAAATTGCGATGGGATGAAAAATCATTATTTTTAATTTTTAGCAAGGCTTGCAAAGTTGTGTAAAACCATAATAAAGCTAAAATGCAAAACGCGATTTGAGAACTAAGACCACCATTGGCATATATCCCCATCCAAAAGCCAGAAGGTGATGCAAAACCTAGAATGACTAAAATATAAACCCACCCAACATAACGATGGATTTGCGTAAAATTCTTACGAACATAACCATTAAACTGAACAAACCCAGCAGGCAAAACAAGGAGTGTCGCGTATACATGCACCACGAAAGCCATACGATAATGCCACAACGGCACTACATCTTGTTTAATTTGAAGAAAAGCGACATTAGTTTGAAACGGCACATATTGCCAGGCAATTTGTACTAAAAGCCAACAGAAATATGCATACAAAAGATATAAAAGACCAATACCAATAGTCTTAATTAAAATTTGCATATTGAATAAAATCTATTTTTAACATGGTCTTCCTTCGCATCAAATGTACAAAGCATTACCTTTATATTTTAAACGAAACTAAAAAAGAAAACTGAATATGCATACTTTTAAAAACATTGGTATTATGACTTCTGGTGGAGATTCTCCAGGTATGAATGCCGCCGTTAGAGCAATTGTACGAACAGCAATATATCATTCAATTAAACCATATGGCATTATGCGAGGTTACCAAGGGATGATAGAAGGCGACATTAAAGAATTAAAAACCACTGATGTATCTAATATCATACAGCGGGGAGGCACCATACTTAAAACCGCCCGCAGCAAAGAGTTCATGACAGAAGAAGGCATGCAAAAGGCATACGAATCTTTACAAAAACATGGCATTGAAACACTCATTTTTGTAGGCGGAGATGGAACTATTCGTGGCGCAGAAGCTTTTTTTAAACGATATCAAATTCGATCTTTAGCACTTCCTGGAACGATAGACAATGACTTATTTGGTACAGATTTTACAATTGGTTTTGATACAGCTGCTAATACAGCCATAGAAGCCATTGATAAAATCAGGGATACCGCCGAAGCGCATGATAGACTTTTTATAGTAGAAGTTATGGGACGAGATGCAGGTTATATTGCTTTGTATAGTGGAATTTCATGCGGTGCAGAGCATATATTTATACCCGAACAACACGAAACTTTGGATGATATTATACTTAAAATACTCGATGATAGACAACGAAAAAAACTCTCCAATATTATCGTAGTAGCCGAAGGAGATGAATTTGGGGGCGCTGAACAATTAAGTAAAATACTACAAGAACGCATTCCATCTTTAGACACTCGGGTTACTATACTTGGCCACATTCAACGCGGTGGCTCTCCCACTTGTAGCGACAGAATTCTAGCAAGTCGACTAGGACATGGCGCAGTTGAAGCCCTCATTCATGGCCATAGCCAAGAAATGTTAGGCATTGTAAACAACGAAATTCATTACACTTCATTTTCTAATTGTGTAAAACAACTTAAACCAATACCCTCAGATTTATTGGATATGATCCAAGTATTGGCTAAATAAGCTATATTCATTTCTTTATGAAGGTGTCATACCGTACAATATTTTATCTTACATTTGCGTTTCTATAGTCACCCAAATGAGAAAGCTATTCTTTACATCATTGTTACTTCTGACCGCTTTTATGTGCGATGCACAAGTATTCTTTCGTCGATCCGAATTTGGCATAGGGGGAGGAAGCGCGCACTATTTTGGGGACTTAAACCCTAATATTGGGTTTAAACAAATTGGATACAGTGGTGGTGTTTTTTACAAATACAATTTTACCCATTATATAGCATTTAGATTCGGTTTATCCATGGGAAATGTTGGATATTCAGATAAATATTCTTCAAACTTTTATCAACAAGTTCGCAATTTAGATTTTAAATCAAATTTATATGAAGCTTCAGCAGGTTTTGAATTTAGTTTTTTCCAATATGCCATTGGTGATTTTGAACATCGTTTTACACCATATGTTTCGCTTGGCATAGGTGTATTTAAATATGATCCTTACACAATATATGACAACAAAAGGTATTTATTGCGTCCACTAGGAACCGAAGGACAAAACTTCGAAGAATACAAAGATCGAAAATACACTGGTACTGCGGTATCATTTCCTATCGGACTTGGATTTAAATTTTGGCTTTCAAAAGGTTTGACCCTCAGTATTGAAGCTATCAACAGGATAACTACAACAGATTACCTTGACGATGTCAGCACTACTTATATCGGAGTTGATAAGTTTAACGAAGTAGACCCAGGACCTTACCCTTCTTCATCTTCAGTATTACAAGACCGTTCATTAGAAGTTTCTACTACTGCTATAGGTACCAAAGGCAAACAACGTGGCATCAGCACCACTTCAGACCAATATATGTTTTTCCAACTTGGGGTATCATTTCGATTACCTACTTATCGTTGTCCAAATTAAGGTCATGATTTAATAATTTTCCAGCAGTAATGTATTCGTTTATTTCTAAAATCATCAGGGATAGACTCCAGCGTAATATCAGTGATATTTGAGGCCTCAATATCTGCTTGTTGAAAAGCGAAGTCCCTATAATTAGTAGAGAAATATAAAACTCCATCAACTTGCAAATGCTTCAATGAATTGTTTATCAACTCCACATGATCTACTTGTACATCAAAATTGGTTTTGGTCGTTTTACTTTTAGACAATGTTGGTGGATCAAGCACTATGATATCATACAAACGTTTTGGTGCTTGTTTTATCCATTCTTTTACGTCCGATTTGATAAACTGATGCTTCGCTATAGCAAACCCATTTGCTTTAAAGTTTTCTTTAGCCCAATTCAAATAAGTATTTGACAGGTCGACAGTCGTTGTTGTAAAAGCCCCACCAGCACAGGCATACACCGAAAAAGACCCGGTATAAGCAAACAAGTTTAAAACATGTTTTCCTTTGGCTTCTTCCATTACCAATTTACGCAACACTCGATGGTCGAGGAATAAGCCTGTGTCAAGGTAATCTGATAAATTAACTAAAAATATCAATCCATTCTCTTTCACTTGAAATACATTTTTCTGCTGATCTACTTTTTCATATTGAGTTGCCCCTTTGTGTCTTTCACGCATTTTAAGGTAAATAGCATCTTCTGAAATAGAAAAATAAGATTGCAACACCTCTAAACAATCTTTCAACCAAATTGCATATTCGTCATCATCGAGTTGATGACGAGTTTTATATTCAGCAATATGAAGTCTTCCTTCGTAAAAGTCGATACACAAGGGAAACTCTGGCATATCCCAATCATAAATCCTATAACAAGACAGCTTATACTTTGATATATAAGGCTTTATGAGTTTTAAATTTTTCTTAATCCGGTTTAATAGAGGTAAGGCTGAATTCACAATGGAGCTTTAAAGTAAAGTGTGAAAGTAATAAAAATAGTATAGCATATAAAAAATCAATTATTTCGCCATAAATTGTAGTCGATTTTTTCACCAATGACAAACTACGCCCAATCCTTCGAAAGGATTACATCTATATTGAATGATCTCAGGGAAAATTGCCCTTGGGATAAAAAACAAACCATTCATTCACTCAGACAACTAACCATTGAAGAAACGTATGAATTAGCTGATGCAATAACAGACCAAAATTGGCAAGGCCTTAAAGAGGAACTTGGCGATTTGTTATTACATATTATTTTTTATTCCAAAATAGCATCTGAAGAAAAACAATTTACAATTGGAGATGTAATTGAACAGGTATCAAATAAGTTAGTACATAGACATCCACATATATACAGCAATGTAATTGTCAAAAACGATGATGAAGTAAAACAAAACTGGGAAAATTTAAAACTCAAAGAAGGCAAGAAATCTATACTCAGTGGCGTTCCGAGTTCCTTACCAGCCTTAGTGAAAGCATTACGCTTGCAAGAAAAAGCAAAGCAAGTGGGTTTTGAATGGGAGGTTACCACTCAGGTTAAAGACAAAGTGCTCGAAGAACTTGCAGAATTGCAGGAAGTCATAGACACAAAAAATCAAAACGAAATTGAGAATGAATTTGGCGATGTCCTTTTTTCAATGATCAATTATGCTCGATTTCTGGGCATTGACCCTGAAAATGCACTTGCCCGAACCAACAATAAATTCAAATCAAGATTTGAGCAAATGGAATCAAAATTGACCAAAGACGGAAAACCGCTAACCGATTACACATTAACAGAAATGGATTTTACTTGGAATGAAATAAAATATAATGAACGCCAAGAAAAATAACAATACGTTTAGGTTCCCATTTGATATCGATACCCGTATATTTTTGGGTCTTGCCATTGTATTGTTTATATTTTCTATTACATCTATTACTGAAAGAATTTTTCCAAAATCTTCTGTCCAAAACATTAAAGCAAAAATTGAAATTGATGTAAATGCTAAAATTTTTGATTTTAATAAGCTAATTCAAACAGATACTTTAATAGATAAATTATTCATAAATAAACAACTGAATCAAAAAGAACTAAAAACAATTTATAATACTCCTTATTACCTTTACTTATTCGAAAATGATGTTCTAAAGTTTTGGAACACCAATTTAATTACGGTGGATTATGATACATTTACGAATCAAAAGCCAACCATTTATTTTGACAAAAAAGGATATTACATTGCTTATAAAACTGAATTTAAACGGAATGACAAGTCAATAGCAGCAATTGCTATCATTCCAATTAAAAACGAAAACCCCTACAATTCAGATAACTACAAAAAAAACTACATCGTAGGTGATAGCGAAAATGATTATGGCATCAAGTTATCTTTAACGCCAATGCAAGATGCACTTCAACTTAATTTAAAAGGAGAGCCATTGTATTATATTTACAAAAACAATGACTTTTTAAACATAAATGACAAAAACGGCTGGCGATTATTTTTCAATGCGTTGCCTTTTATTTTCTTTGGCATTTCCATTCATACATACTTTAAAGTTTCAATAAAGCGTAAGAAACCTATACTCATTTTTAGTATTTTAATTTTATCTACAATTACAATTAGATTACTTAACTACATGTTTGGATTCCCAACCGATTATACTAAATATACATTATTTGATTCTACTTACTTCGCTACCGATATCATCAACCGATCACTCGGAGATACATTCATCAATATGTGTTTGGCCTTTTGGGTTTTACTATTTTATGTAGTTAATGTTCAAGGTAAAATTTTTGATTTATCCAAACGCAATTTCAAATTAAAACCTTTCTTAGGCATACCAATCCTGGCTGTTATGCTATTCTTAGGGTTTTTCTTAACCAATTTAACTTATGAGTTGATTCATGATTCAACAATAGATTTTGATACTACAATTTTCAATCGTCTCGATTTATTTTCTTTTATTGGCTTATTGACATTTATGACCATTTTTGCCAATTTTATTGTCGCAGCTATAATAACAAACAACTATTTGAACCAATGTTTACAATCTAAATGGCACAAGTATATTTTACTAGCCATCATGTATATACTATTTGTTCTAATATATACACCAGACTATGAAATTTGCTATTACTATATTTTTATTTGCTTGGCAATAGTTTTATACATTTTAGACCGCCCTACATTTAAATTTAAGTTTGATTTCAATTCATATTCTTTACTCCTTTGGATTATTCTTATTTCATTTTGCGGTGCATTTTTTCTTACTAAATTTATAGGTGAAAAAGAAATTGATTATCGCAAAGAATATGCAGAAAAATTAATGCGCATAGGTGATCAACAAACTGAAGATAAAATATCAATTTTATCAGAAAGTATATCGAGTGATCGTATTATCCAAAAAAGTTATTCTGCAAATAATCCATCTCAAATTGACCAAATCAAATCTTACATCGCAACCAAATATATTTGGAACAATTTTATCAAGTACAAAATTTCCATTTACATCTATGACATTCACAAAAACAACTTAAATCAATTAGACACACTACAATACAACACAATTTTAAATGCAGATAGAATAGATTCTTTTGAAGACCAATCAGATTCTTCATCCGCTTTTCAAATCTATTTACTCAACAACAATTTTGAAAAAGGATATTATACAAACATCAAAATAAGAGATGACAATAAAACTGTTGGCTACCTAGTTATTAAATTACACAAAGAGATTCTGAATCAAAAAGAAGATTATAGTGACTTTATTTATCAAGATAAAATTATAAATAGAGCAAAAGATTACAAATATTCTACCGCAATTTATCAAGATAGTATATTACAAGTTAAAAGCGGTTTCAATATTTTTCCTGATAAAATCTACCCCAAGTTCAACAATATTAGCAATTCATTTTACATAACTAATAACGATGACATTAGCGAGTTGTGGTATCATGACGAATTTTCTAATAAGTATATTTTAGTATTTAAAAAATCGAATAATTTATATTTATTCACCACACTATTTGCTTATATATTTTTAATTTACTTTATAGTTATCACACTTTATATTTTGGGCAATATAATCGCACGTTCAAATTTAATTTATTCACGATTTATCAATTTATTGAGTATAAATCTAAGGTTAAGAATTCACTTTGCTATATTACTAGTTGTTTTCATTTCGTTTGTAGCGGTAGGCTATTTCACCTCTATATATTTGATTAATCGAGTGAAAGAAAATAACATTACAGAAATTAGTAATTTAAGTCAAAATATACAACGGGATATTGAAACGCTGCTCCAAGATGTAAACATCACTAACTCAACAGATTTAGATTCAAATTTAAAATTCATGTCAAATGTCAATATATTAAAAACAATTGCAGAGCGATATCGCATCAATATCAATTTATTTAGCTATCAAAATTTCGACCTGGTTTTCAGTTCAGAAAACAGCATTTATAATAGTGGGCTTATATCTACAAAAATAAATCCGTTGGCTAAATATGCCATGCAATATGATAATAGAGAGCATCATATCAGTCAAGAATATATGGGCGACCTTAACTTTTTAGCTTCTTATACTTATATTCGAAATAGCAAAAACGAAAACATAGCTTTAATGCAATTGCCCTACATTTCATCGAACAAAGAAATTAAAAATGAAACTACAAATATCTTAACCACTCTAGTCAACATTTATGTATTTGTATTTTTACTATCTTCTGTATTGGCGTTGTTTATCACCAATTCTGTTACACGACCATTTAATTATATCGTCAAACAGTTTACAAAAATCAATTTATCTAAAACGAATCAACCACTTAAATGGAAGTACAGTGACGAAATTGGATTACTTGTCAAAGAGTACAATCGTATGCTTCGGAAATTAGAAAATAGTACCATACTATTGGCCAAATCGGAACGAGAAATGGCGTGGCGCGAAATGGCCAAGCAAGTTGCTCATGAAATTAAAAACCCGCTCACGCCAATGAAACTTTCTCTTCAAATGCTTGAGCGCGCTATAAAAAATAACAATTCAAATATTCCAGAAATTACAGCTCGTGTAACCAATACTTTGATTGAGCAAATTGATAATTTAACCCTTATAGCTACAAACTTTTCCAACTTCGCTAAAATGCCCGAATTGAAACGAGAATATTTTATTTTAAATGATATTCTCTATACAGTGACTGGTATGTACAATGATGACAATGACTTTGAATATCTTTTTCTAATACCAGAATATTCAATTACGCTCAACGCTGACAAAAGTCAACTGATACGCGTATTTACCAACATCATTCAAAATGCCAATCAGTCCATTCCAGAAGGACGAAAAGGCAATATATCATTAGTCGTTTCAAAAATCAAAAATAATTATATTAGAGTCACTATTTCTGATAATGGCGAGGGTATTTCTAAGGAAAAAGGTGAAAAATTATTCCAACCTTACTTCACAACCAAAACATCTGGAACAGGACTTGGCCTAGCTATGTGCAAGGATATTGTAGAACAATTTGGAGGCAAAATATGGTTTGAAAGTAAAGTAGATGAAGGCACTAGTTTCCACATTGACTTGCCCATCATCAGCGAAGATGAATTTGAAGAATTGGATGATGATGAATAAGAAAAAATCCGATTATATTTTTGTTTCAGCTAAATTTAAAATATAATTGAATTCTTCCTCTGTCACGGCACTAACAGAAAGCCTTGATTGCTTAATCAATTGCATTTGAGCTAAACTAGGATCAGATTTAATAGTAGCCAAAGTAACAGGTTTCTTTAGCGATTTTACTGGTTTAAAATCTACTGCCAGCCAAGCTGTTTCATCAGTAGTAGGATCTTGGTAAGATTCCTTGACCACAGTTGCTATACCTACTATTTCAAGTCCTTCATTGCTATGGTAAAAAAAAGCCAAATCTCCCTTTTTCATTGCTCTTAGATTGTTTCGTGCAGTATAATTGCGAACACCGTCCCAAAATGTTTTTTTATCTTGAACAAACTGAGACCAACTATATTTGAATGGTTCTGATTTAATCAACCAATAATTCATAGAATAAGCTATTATGTGTCAAATGTACGCTGGATTTAATAAATATTTTATTGCTTTTGCTTCAAATGGATGTTATACTTTTGTTGATTATGCAAATCGTCAAATCTGGATGGATACTCCTCCTCATAAGTCTTTTATTCGCTTGCTCTCCAAGCAGAAAAACGGCTCGATATTTTAAACAAAAAGAAGCCGAACAAATTCAAATTAAATTGAATGATATTAGCGTTACACCTACTCGAAAAGATGACTTCAGGACGACACCTCGTAAGATTATCGACATTCTACACATGGACCTAGCTATTCAGTTTAACTGGGAAAACCATACTTGTTTGGGCAAAGAAACATTACTTTTAAAACCTTATTTTTACGAAACCGATTCCATTATTTTGGATGCCAAAAACATGATTTTTGATAAAATTGTTGTGACAGATCAACACAATAATAACATCATGTATTTGACTAATTACGATAAAAAAAGACTTCAATTAAAACTTGAAAAGAAAATTTCAAAATATGACACCATCAAAATTGAATTGAGCTACAAAGCCACCCCTGATGAAAATGAAAGTCACGGAAGTAAAGCAATAAAAGATGATAAAGGATTATATTTTATCAATACCACCAAACAAGAACCATTTAAACCAACACAATTGTGGACTCAAGGCGAAACAGAAGCCAATTCATGTTGGTTTCCAACGATAGATAAACCGCACGAAAAATTCACATCTAAACTCGCAATAACGGTTGAAAATGAATATACAACTTTATCGAATGGGCTGCTTATAAATTCTATATCCGAAGGCAATATGCGCACCGATGTATGGGAAAACAAACAACCAATGTCGGCCTACTTAACCATGATGGCAGTTGGAAATTTCATTGCTACAAAAGACCAATGGAATGGAAAAGAAGTTAACTACTACCTGGAACCAGCCTATAGCCCGTATGCTAGAAACATTTTTAAAAACACCATTGAAATGATGCAGTTTTTTTCCGACAGATTAGGCGTGACCTATCCATGGGATAAATATGCTCAAGTCGTTGTACGTGATTATGTATCGGGTGCAATGGAAAACACTTCTGCCACATTGCATGGCGAATTTGTTCAAAAAAACAACAGAGAATTAATTGATGCAGACAATGATGGCATTATAGCTCACGAACTTTTTCATCAGTGGTTTGGCGACTTGGTCACTTGCGAATCTTGGAGCCATCTGGTCCTCAATGAAGGATTTGCAACCTATGGCGAACAACTTTGGCTAGAACACAAATTGGGCAAAGATGCCGCGCTACAAAAAAGCTACAATACAATCAATAGATACCTTAATTATGCTAAGAACAATAATGACGATGCAATAATCAACTTCAATTACAAGGACAAAGAGGACATGTTCAATACGATTACCTATCAAAAAGGTTCTCGTGTCTTGCATTTACTTCGTTCAATTTTGGGCGATGACGCTTTTTTTGAAGGCGTAAAAAATTATTTGAGCAAACACGCTTTTAGCAATGCAGAAATAGATGACTTACGAAAAGAATTTGAACATGTTTCTGGCCAAGACCTTAGGCCTTTTTTTCAACAATGGTTTATGCAAGGCGGACATCCTTCTATTGAAATCCGGTATGACTACATAGATTCTTTAGGACTTCTAGCCGTTCAAATTGAACAAATTCAAAGCGCTGACGTAGGACTATTTAAATTTCCTTTAAAGTTTACAGTCACTCAAGGGCAACTAAAAAGTCAATACAGTTTTCAAATTGAAAAACGAAAAGAAACATTTTATGTCAAAAAACTAGATATAGACAACCCTGAACGCGTGGATGTCAACGTAGACCCAGAAGCCACATTTATTGGCGAAATCAAAGACAATAAACCTTTTTTTAATCATATTTTGACTTACAACAGAGCTACAAATTATATTGAAAAAGTAAGACCACTAAAAGAACTAAGTACCTTGCAAAATCAAAACGATTCAGTTCGATTTACATTATTAAGTGCTATAAATGATGCCGATGAAGATATAAGATTAAAAGCCTTGGAATGGATTGACTGGAAAAATGCTGACAACTTAACCAAAACAACTGAATTCCTTCTCAATCTTGCGCGAAATGACGCTAGCCCTCAAGTAAGAGCCAAAATAGTTCAAGTTTTGGGCGACACCAAAAATCCTACATTCATAAATCTATACTATGACCTAGTCAACGATTCGTCATATAATATTGCTGGAGAAGCGTTACAAGCCATACAAAAAATCCTACCTGACGAAGCCTACAGACAATGTAAACGATTAGAATTGGATGCCAAAGGCAAACTCTTTACTACCGTTTCATCCATTTATGCGCAGCATGGCAATTTAGCAGATTCAAGTTTTTATTTAAACGCCATGTACACTATTTATGGTGCCAAACGAGCTAATTTATTGATTGACTTCACTTCGCTTTTACTTCGTTTAAATGATGATGCAAGTATTCAAAATCATAGCGTATGGTTACAAAACGTTGCAAGCACTGACTTCTATCCAATCGTTCGAATGAATGCAATTAAGTCTTTGCAAAACATTCAATTAAGATATTCAAATCTTGCAACTATCAACAAAGATGCAAATTCTAAATCTGAACAAATAGTTTCTTCCAACGAAATAAAGCAAATAATTCAATCAATACTTTCGCAAGAAAAAGATAAAAACGTAATCGATCAACTCAAAATGTCAGGAATTTCTTTAATTTCTAATACTTCAACAGAATAAAAATATCGGTTTGTAAACTAATCCTCAGACTAATATCTTGAATACTAACAATTAAAATGTAACTATGAAAATAAGCATCATCAATGGCCCTAACTTAAATTTAATTGGCAGCCGTGAACCACAAATTTATGGTCATATTTCATTAAATGACTATTTGAAAACATTAGCTCAACGCTTTTCTTCTTATGAAATTTCTATTTTCCAAAGCAATATTGAAGGTGAAATCATCAATGAAATTCATCGTCAAGGTGGCATTACTGACGCTATAATTATTAATGCAGGCGCTTATACTCACACTTCTATTGCTATTGCTGATGCTTTGAAAGCGGTTCAAATTAAAAACATAATCGAAGTTCATATTTCTAATGTCTATGCAAGGGAAGAATTTCGAAAAATGTCTTTCATAGCTCCGGTTAGTACTGGAAGCATCAGTGGTTTCGGGCTTAAGGGTTACGATTTAGCTATTATGAGTTTACTTGATTAGTACTAACTGTGTTGTGGTAATCGAGTTGCTTGAATTTCCTGCTTTGTCTTTCATATAAATTTCCCATTTTAATGTATCCGACTCCAAATGCAAACTATCCGGACGTAATAATAAAAAAGCAGCCTGATATTCAACTTCAATAATTCCCTTTAAGCCTGCGCTCGGATTAAATTTATCTGGAATTGTAGGAATCATAAAAGGCACAAAAACAGTATCTCGAGTATCTTTCAGATATAAATTATTTGTTCCTAAACCTATATTGCCATCTCCATCTTCAAAATCAAACCGAATTCGAATAATAGAATCACTTCCAGCTTTTACAATAGAATGACTCAAATCTTTAAATGTTATTTTTGGAATATTAGAATACTTCGTTTCTTTGTTGCACGAAGCCAACAATGCAATAGTCAAAACGATAAGGAACATTTTTTGCATAAAACAAATTTACAGCTATTTCAATGAATTTAACGCAATTCCAAGATCAAATATTTTATTCAACACCAGAAAAATTTAATCAACTGGCTTTGGAATTGTTTCATTACCAATACAATTCTAATAAAATTTATAATCAATACGTCAATTTGATTTGCAAGGATACAACCCAAATCCAAGCTATCGAACAAATCCCTTTTTTGCCCATTCAATTTTTCAAAACACATCAAATTTCAACAGAACCTATTCAAGATACTCATTTTTTCGAAAGTAGTGGAACCACAGGTCAAGAGACTAGCAAACATTTTGTACACGATTATAGTTTATATAAAACCTCATTCAGTAAAGGTTTTCATCATTTTTTTGGCCCAATAGAAGATTATTGTATACTCGGACTTTTGCCCTCTTATTTGGAACGAAATCATTCTTCATTGGTCTATATGGTCAACGATTTAATCATTTCAAGTCAACATCCAATGAGTGGTTTTTACTTAAAGAATTTTGAATCCTTATCCTCAACATTGCAGCAATTAGAACAACAAAAAACTAAAGCTTTACTTTTTGGAGTTACTTTCGCTTTGCTTGATTTTGCGGAGCTATACCCTACTTCGTTAGATAAAGTTGCCATTATCGAAACAGGTGGTATGAAAGGTAGACGCGAAGAAATGAATCGAGAACAAGTTCATGAAATTTTAAAACAAACTTTTTCAACCCAGCATATTTATTCAGAATATGGCATGACAGAATTATTTTCTCAAGCTTATTCTACCTCAAATGGAATTTTCAATCCAGTCCCGTGGATGAAGGTTCTCCTTCGGGATATCAACGACCCATTAGATACTGTTTTGGTAGGTAAAGGGGCCATCAATGTGATTGATCTTGCCAATATTCATTCTTGTGCTTTCATAGCAACAGAAGATCAAGGGGAAGTTTTTGGTAATGGCGAATTTAAAGTCCATGGTAGAATAGACCATTCCGAACTCCGCGGTTGTAGCCTTATGGCATTATAATTTCACTTTAGGGTCTTTTACAACATAAGTTTTAGTCCAGCGATCGTGCCATGCTTGCGTTTGATCAAACAATATAGAAATAGGCTCAAAAGGTATTATCCGAACAATGGATCGTAAAAAACAAGTATTGTAGGTTGGAGGCAAACTATGTTCTGTAACGACTTTTGTTTTAGTTATAAATTTCCCTATCGTTTTGCCAAATTTATACTCCATTACACTGTAATAAATAGTATAAATACTGATCAATATGAAGTATTGGTTCAACTTATTAACAACATCGCCCTCTTTTATTATCCAATCTGTGCCTACAAATGAACTAATCATCAATATCACTAGTATGGAAATTATATAAAAAACAACAATATCTATAATATGATTTAAAAAACGCTGTCCCAAACTCGCTGTTTCCAAAGGTTCAACTAAATCAATTTCAAAAGGTTCGGCAATGGGTTCCAAGTATGCTTTTTTTAAGATGCAAATGTAGAGTTCTTAATGAGAAAAACGTCCTTTTTATAATGTCATAGCAAATTCATTTTTTTTCAAAAAACGTGTATGTCCGAATTATTTTATATACTTGCAAAATTACTAGACCCTTAAAACGTAAGAATGGCCAAAAATTTACTGATCGTTGAGTCCCCTGCAAAAGCAAAAACAATAGAGAAAATATTAGGTTCAGATTTTCAAGTCAAATCTTGTTTTGGTCATATTCGTGACCTTGAAAAAGACGAAATGGGCATCGATATCAATAATAACTTTAAGCCGTCTTATAAAATATCGGACGACAAAATCAAAGTCGTCAATGAACTGCGCCAACTGGCAAAAAAATCCGACGAAGTATGGCTTGCATCGGATGAGGACCGTGAAGGAGAGGCTATTTCATGGCATTTGTGCGAAGTATTGGGTTTAGATCCTGCTACTACTAAACGAATAGTTTTTCATGAAATTACAAAACCAGCCATCAAAAAAGCGGTAGACAACCCTCGTTTGGTCAACATGAATTTGGTCAATGCGCAGCAAGCCCGCCGAATTTTAGATCGTATAGTAGGTTTTGAACTTTCACCGGTACTTTGGCGAAAAATAAGCAGAAGCAATTCACTATCCGCAGGCCGTGTTCAATCGGTTGCGGTTCGCCTCATCGTAGAACGCGAACGCGAAATAAACGGATTTAATGCTATTAGCACCTACAAAGCTGAAGCTTTTTTCAATGCAAACGATATCAATAATAAAGCTGTTTCGTTTAAAGCAGAATATGCTTCTAAATTAACAGACCAAAAAGCGGCACAGCAATTTTTAGAGAAATGCATTGGCGCTTCTTATAATGTTGAAGATATCCAAGTAAAACCAGCCAAAAAATCACCATCCGCTCCTTTTACAACTTCAACATTGCAACAAGAAGCTAGTCGCAAAATAGGTTATTCAGTATCGCGCACGATGCAACTCGCACAACGCTTGTACGAAAGTGGACATATTACTTATATGAGAACGGATGCTGTGAATTTGTCAGAAACAGCATTAAATAATATAAAAGAAGAAATTTATAGCTCTTATGGCGAACGTTATCATCAATATAGAGCTTATAAAAACAAAAATGAAAATGCCCAAGAGGCGCATGAAGCTATCCGTCCAACCCAAATGAATGTTCGCAATGTCGAAGACATGGACTTACAACGTTTATACGATTTGATATGGAAACGAACTATGGCGAGTCAAATGGCTGACGCTGAGTTAGAAAAAACAACGGCTGCGATAGGCATTTCGACTCAACAAGAAAAACTAACAGCAAGCGGAGAGGTATTAAAATTTGATGGCTTTTTAAAATTATACACAGAAGGCAAAGACGACGAAGATAGCGACGACGAAGAAGGCATGTTGCCTTTACTCAAAGTAGGTCAAGACTTATCCTTAGTAGAAATGAAAGCTACTGAACGTTTTTCGCGTCCTTATCCTCGCTATACAGAGGCTTCACTGGTAAAAAAACTTGAAGAACTCGGCATTGGACGTCCTTCTACCTATGCGCCAACCATCAGTACAATACAAAACAGAAATTATGTTGTAAAAAAGGATAAAGATGGTGTACGTAGAACGTTTGGAATACTGACTCTTAAAAACAATACTATATCTGGCCACACTTCAGAAGAAAATACTGGTGCTGAAAAAAATAAGTTATTCCCAACTGATTTAGGCAATGTGGTAACCGACTTTTTGAAGTTGCACTTTATGAAAGTGATGGACTATTCTTTTACCGCAGGTATAGAAAATGAATTTGACGAAATTGCCAATGGACGCAAAGAATGGAGCCGCATGTTGGGCGATTTTTACACGCCTTTTCACGAACTCGTAGAAACTACGATGGACACAGCTGAGCGAGCGAGCGGTGAACGTGATTTGGGTATTGACCCCGTTTCGGGCAAACGCGTTTTTGCACGTATTGGCCGTTTTGGTCCTATGATACAAATTGGCAACACAGAAGATGAGGAAAAACCTCGCTTTGCGCGTCTACGAAATACACAAAGTATTGAAACCATTACCTTTGAGGAAGCCCTCGATTTATTTAAGCTTCCATTGACTTTGGGAGAATTTGAAGGATTGGAAGTCAGTGTCAATATTGGTCGATTTGGACCTTACGTCAAACATGGCGAACAATTTATTTCTTTACCCAAAGGTGAAGAACCTATGGATGTAAGTCTGGAGCGTGCTATCGAAGTAATTCAACTCAAACAAGTAGAAGATGCTCCAATAGGCTTTTTCGAAGAAAAACCAATCACAAAAGGGAAAGGCCGTTTTGGTCCTTTCATTAAATGGAACGAGCTTTTCATTAATATTCCACGTGCTTACAATTTCGATACCATTACTGAATCGGAATGTGAGGAGTTGATCCTTAAAAAAATGGATAAAGAAGCTAATCGTTATATCCATCATTGGCCAGAAGAAAAAATTTCAGTAGAAAATGGACGTTGGGGACCATTCATTAAATTCAATAAAAAAATGTTGAAAATAGCCTTCAAGCCAGAAGGTGGAAAATATACTGCCGAAGAGGCTGCTGTTTTTACCCTTGAAGACATCAAAAAAATGATCGAAACCCAAGTACCGGACGCTTTTGTAAAAAAGGCAGCTAAAAAAGCTGCACCAAAAAAAGCCGCAAGCAAGAAAGCAGCGCCTAAAAAAGCGGCCAAAGCCAGGTAGGAAACTATGGAAGAAGGACGTGAAAATAAAGCCTATGTTAGTTTTCGTGCGACAGTAGATGTAGCAATGGGCATTTTGTATGTATTCATTTCTGTGTATTGCATGCTTTTACCTGCTATCATAGAACAATATGGCAAATCAACCGTCTACACCTTAGGTATTTTATTTGCTGCATATGGTCTATTTCGAAGTTTTCGGGGTGTATTGCGTGTGAAGCAATCTTTTTTTACTAAAACACATCGTAAAAGTTATAGAAATGATAATGTTTAAACTCAGGTAAAAATTGAGTAATTTTGCACGTAATAATTCTAGAAATTATATCGTTACACTATTTAAACCAATCATTACTTTATGTTTAATTTAAAAAAAATACTAATCTGGAGCACGTATTTACTTGCATTTTCAATTTTATTTTTTGCTTGTAGCGAAGAAAAAGTATTAGACAACCAAACTTCGGGCAGTATTAAAATAAGCATTGACGAGACTTATAAACCTGTAATGGAAGAACAACTCAAAATATTTTTAGCTCGTTTCCCAAATGCACATATTATTGCAGAATACAAACCGGAGGCAGAGTGTTTTAAAGATTTTTTTGAAGATACCACACGAGTTATTTTCGTAACACGCGAATTGACCGAAGAAGAAAAACAATTTTGTTTAACCAAACAATGGGTGACAAAAAGTATGGCTATGGCAAGAGATGCAGTAGTTTTTATTACTTCACAAAAAAACATCAAGCCTGAGTTTATGTTAACCAAACTAAGAGATTATTTAACAGGCAAGGATTCTACTTATCAAATCGTTTTTGACAATAAAAATTCAAGTACGGTTCGATACATCACCGATTCTTTAATACCAGGACAAAAACTATCCGCAAAAACATTTGCTACAAATACGAGTGAAGAAGTTATTACTTACGTTTCTAATAATGATAAAGCCATTGGCGTTATTGGTGTTAGTTGGGTTGCAGACCACAGTGATTCTACTACAGAATTGTTTTTAAACAAAATCAATGTGGCTGGAATTTGGCCCGACAATGACTCTATTAAAGCGTTTGTCAAACCTTATCAAGCCTATATTGGATTAAAAGAGTACCCTTGCACACGCAATTTTTATTTTATAACCAAAGAATCTTGGCAAGGACTCGGTACAGGATTAGTCAATTATCTTTGTCGAGATGGTCAAATTGTATTTAGACAAGCCAAAATGTTTCCATTGAGAGTCAATGTTATGCTTCGCGAAACACGAGTTAATCATTAAACAAAACGTTAAAACAATAAATTATTGCAACTTTGATGCACTATTTGAGTCAAATTTGAAATAAGTTTATGCCCTGAAAAGCAATTAAACCATACTAAACTAAATAAAGACAAGAACATGAACAACGTAAAACGCATTTTATCCATCGTCGCACTTCCTGTGCTGATAGGATTCAGTGCTCAATCTCAGACATTAGAAGAGGCGATCCAATTGTACAAATACGAACGATTTGAAAGTGCCAAAAATATTTTAAGCCCGATGGCGACATCCAATGTCCAAGCAAACTACTATTTAGGCTTGTGCGAATTGGCTAACGAAAATGTGAATGGTGCAAAAGAAATTTTTCAAAAATATCCTGATGATGCTGCAAATACTGCTGGTATGGCACGGGTTTTCTTTTTAGAAAACAAAACGCCTGAGGCAATGAGCATGTTGTCCAAAGTGACAAACAAAGTTAAAAAGAAAGAATGGTTGCCGTATAAATATGCTGCTGATGCCATTACATACAGTGAAGGTGGCGATCCAAACATGGCAGTAGAGTGGTACAAAAAAGCAATGGAAATTACAAAAAATGGTGATTTATATACCTCTACTGGTGATGCGTATCGAAAAATACAAGGTGGCGGCGGTAATGCAATGACCAATTACGAATATGCTGAAGGCTATCCCGAAACACAATCGCTAGCGAATTACAAAATGGGTAATCTTTGGTATGCGGCTAAAAATTATGATAGTGCATTATCTAAATATGGTCGTGCATCTAAATTGGATGAAAAAAATCCATTGCCTTATAAAGCATTAGCTGATGCTTATTACCGTGTAGGCAAGTACAAGATTTCAAAAGAAAATATTGAAAAATATCTTGAACTTTCTGACAAATCTGTTGACGATCAAATGCAATATGCCAATACATTATATTTGGCAAAAGAATACAGTAGTGCTATTGCAAAAATGAACGAATTGATAGCGAAAGGCGTTGAAAAACCATACATGTATCGTGTTATTGGATTTAGTCAATTTGAGTTAAAAGATTACACAAGTGCGTTGACTAACATGGATAAATTATTTGCGAAGCAAGATCCTAAGAAAATAATCCCTCAAGATTATATGACTTATGGTAAATTATTGTTGACAGACAGTACTAAAGCGAGTCAAGCATCAAGTTATTTCACTAAAGGCCTAGATTTAGATACTGCAAAAGACAAAACACCACGTTATAGAGAAGTTGCAGAAGCCTTTAAAGATGCTCAAAAATATGCTACAGCTGCTGAATGGTATAAAAAGATAGTAGATCAAAATATGACAGGAATTGAACCATTGGATTATTGGTGGAGTGGTGTAATGTATTTCTACGCTAAAGACTATACGAATGCAGAACCTATGTTAAAAACCATGAGTGAAAAATACCCTAATGAACCTTCTAGTTATTATTGGCTTGGTCGTGTAATGGCTTCGTCTAAGGATAAAGAATATAAAAACGGTGCAGCATCTAGCTACTTTAATCAATGGCTCGGTCTAGTCAAAACCGACGATCCAGCGAAGAAAAACGACTTAATCAAAGCCTATACATACCTTGCAATGGTTGCTTATAATGGTAATAATAAAGCCGAAGCAACTGATTACAGCAATAAATTATTGGCTTTGGATCCAAATGAAAATACGGCTAAACAAATCCTGAAAGGATTAGAGTCAATGAAATAAACATCATTGCATTATAACCTCTTTAAAACCGCTCAATAAGAGCGGTTTTTTATTTTTACGCCAAATTATTTCCACATTTGATGTGAATTGTATGAAAAAGCTATAAGAATGGAAATAGTTATTTACCTTTGCGCCCAAATCAAAACATAATTATGTCTGGTCAATTAAAAGAGGTTCGTCTAAGAATAAAATCCGTAGGGACAACACAGCAAATCACAAAAGCCATGAAAATGGTTAGTGCTGCTAAACTTAGACGTGCTCAAGATGCCATCACTCAAATGCGTCCTTATGCTGAAAAATTGCAAGAAATGCTGAGCAATATTATTGGCAGTGTAGATTGCAACATAGGCGGCGGTTTAAATGTAGAACGTCCAATTGAAAAAGTATTGTTTATTGTTGTAACGAGTGACAGAGGACTTTGTGGTGCGTTTAATGCAAACTCTATTAAATTGACTAAAAGCGTAATCAACGAAAAGTATAAAACGCAATTTGAGAAAGGCAATGTCACCATTTTGCCTCTTGGCAAAAAAGGTTGGGAAAGTTTTACGCGCAATGGCTACAACGTTATAGATAATTATTGGACAATATTTAGTGATTTAAATTTCGACAATGTCAAAGCAGCAGCGGAGTATGTTCGTAATGCTTTTGTCAGTAAAGAATTTGATCGCGTAGAATTAGTTTACAGCAAGTTTAAAAATGCTGCTACACAAGAATTTGTTTGCGAACAACATTTACCAATTCCAAAATCAAAATCTACAAAAGAAACGAACAACGATTTTATTTTTGAGCCTTCGAAAGAAGTTTTGATTGATGAATTGATGCCAAAAATCTTAAACACACAAATCTACAAAGGTGTTTTAGATAGCAATGCTTCAGAACATGGTGCACGTATGACAGCGATGGACAAGGCAACAGAAAATGCGGAAGAGATGTTACGTTCATTGCGTATTTCATACAATAGAGCTCGTCAAGCTTCCATCACAACAGAACTTACCGAAATCGTAAGTGGTGCAGCCGCTTTAGAAGGATAATTTATTATTTCATCATAATTTTAAAACACTGCTTTTTGGCAGTGTTTTTTTATACTCCATTTCAACTATGATTATTAGACATATTCAACAAGAAGACAATCTAGTATTAGCACGCATCATTCGTCATTCTATTGAGGCATTAGAGTTACCATCCGAAGGTACTGCCCATGGCGATCCTACAACTGATCATTTGTTCGAACTATTTCAAACACCAAATTCGCTTTATTGGGTTGCAGAAGAAAATGATATTGTTTTGGGCGGTTGTGGCTTGTACCCAAGTAAAGGTCTACCTAAAAGATACTGTGAGCTTGTTCGTTTTTTTATAACAGAAAAAGCAAGGGGAAATGGCCTAGGTAAAGTATTGATGCAAAAAACAATTGATACTGCTCTCGAATTAGGCTATGATTCAATGTATTTAGAATCTTTTCCCACCATGGAATCAGCAGTGCATTTATACAAAAAATTTGGATTTGAAAGTTTGAAATCACCTTTAGGTGATACCGGTCATCATGCTTGTAATGTATGGATGCAAAAAAATCTGAATAGGTAATTTTTTAAATTCAATTGTCGAATTTGAATTCCTTGCAATTTACTTAAATTTTGGGGCAAAAATACTTAGGAGTCAAATTGCATTTTACTTAATTTATGGTAGAATCCATTTTCGAGTGCAATTAATTCCTGATGCGTTCCCATTTCTTTAATTTCACCTTTTTGCAATACAACTATTTTATCCGCATTACGAATTGTAGCAAAACGGTGAGCTATCACCACACTCGTACGACCAACCATCAGTTGATCTAAAGCTTGTTGGACTAACTGTTCGCTTTCACTGTCTAAACTGCTTGTAGCCTCGTCTAAAATTAAAATCAGAGGATCTTTTAGAACTGCGCGCGCTATAGCAATCCGTTGACGTTGCCCACCCGAAAGTTGAATACCACGCTCGCCTACGAGGGTATTCATTTGCTCAGGAAATGATTGAATAAAATCGTACGCATTTGCTTTTTTAGCAGCTGAGATAATTTCATCGTCAGATGCACCTGGTTTTCCATAGGCAATATTTTCTTTGATTGTACCAGCAAACAATAATACTTCCTGAGGTACCAATGCAATTTTTTCGCGAAGCAAAGTCAAAGGCAAATCTTGTATGTCGTGACCACCTATTCTAATTTTTCCTTTTTGTACATCATAAAAACGCAACAACAAAGACGCAATAGTTGTTTTTCCAGATCCACTCGAACCTACTAAGGCAATAGTTTCGCCACTGTTGATCGAGAATGTAACAGACTTCAACACTTCAAAATCAGGACGTGTAGGATAATTAAATGAAACTTGATTTAATTCGATTCTTCCATTTTCGATCACAGTATGATTGTCGTTTGTTTGATTTAATTGTTCAATATCACCATCAATCAATTCAAACACTCGATCCGTAGCGCCTAAAGCACGTTGTATAGATGCAATTTGTTCGGGCAAACCACCCAAAGAACCCGCTACAAACA
>Ga0247831_1001718_pt1 | contig 39234 bp, 28 predicted proteins | sample LaCruzMarch2015__9_FD_192406 | JGI IMG/M metagenome (GOLD analysis project Ga0247831, IMG submission 192406) | Freshwater microbial communities from meromictic Lake La Cruz, Castile-La Mancha, Spain - LaCruzMarch2015_1m | ecosystem: Environmental > Aquatic > Freshwater > Lake | place: Spain...
CGCTCGCCGTCAACTGCACCTGGATCTCGGCGACGTTGTCGGCTTGCGTGCGGCCGGCCTGCCCGATGATGGCGAACGCCGCCTCCACGAGCTTGGCATCCGGTTTCACCGGCACCTTGGCGTCGCCCTTGCCCGCCGATTGACGCTGGCCAGCGATGATCTGACGCTCAGCGTCGTATAACGCCTGCTCGATGCGGTTGACCGCCGCGATCTGCGCCTCGCGCGGCACACCCGGCGCGAATGACAGCGAGGCAGAGATATTCTCGGGCGGCAGGTTGGGAAAGAACACGAACTTGACGCGTCCGCCGGCGAGCAGCCCGACGGCAAGGATGAAGCCGCCGACGAGGACAGCGACGGTCGCGTAACGATAGCGGTAGGAGGCTTTAGCGAGCGGGAAGAACGCAACGTCCCGGAACCATTGGAAGCCACGATCGAAGGCCTGGCGGATGCGGTTCGGCTTGCGCGATGCGCGGTTCGCGCCGTGGGCAAGATGTGCTGGCAGGATCAGAAAACATTCGACGGTGCTGGCGATCAGGGCGACGATGACGACCATTGGGATGGCGCGAAAAATGTCGCCGATGCGATCACCGATGAAGAAGATCGGCAGGAACGACGCCATCGTCGTCGTCGTCGCGGCCATCACCGGGGCGAGCATGCGGAAGGTGCCAAGTTCGGCAGCCTGGAAGCGGCTCATGCCCGCCTCCTCGAGTGTCGCCGCTTCTTCGCCGACGACGATGGCGTCGTCGACGATGATGCCGAGCATCATGATCAGCGCGAACATCGAAACCATGTTGATCGACTGACCAGTCACGTACATTGCCGCCAGCGTCGCGAAGATCACGACCGGAATTCCGGCAGCCGTCCAGAACGCGATCCGCGCGTTCAAAAAGATGAAAAGGAAGATCAGCACGACCACCAAACCCTGCCAGCCATTGTCCAGCAGCACGTCGAGCCGCTGCTGCACCAGCTTGCCACGCACGTCGTAGACGACGACTTCGAGTGTCGGCGGTAGCTCTGCCCTTGCCTTCGCCACGTAGGCATCCATGCGCGCCATCACCTGCAGCGTGTCGGCAGTCAGCGCGCGCTGCACCTGCAGTTCGATCGCCTGACGGCCCTTTATCAACCCGATCTTGCCATCGCGCTCGAAGTGCGTGTCGATCTCGGCGATATCGGCGAGCATCACTTTTTCGCCGCTGGTCAGCGCTTTCACCTCGATGCGGCCGATCGCTTCCGGTGTCTTGCGCTCGTTGAGCGAACGCAGTTGCAGTTCCGATCGCCCTTCGAGCCGGCCGGCGGGCAGATCCTGCGTGCTTTCGCGGACTCGGCGGGCAACCTCGTCGAGGGTAAGGCCCAGGCGGCGCAGTTCCTCCTCGCGTATGCGAATCCACACTTCCTCGTCACGCACACCAGTGAACTTGACGCGGTCGATGCCTGCGGCGAGCAGGCCGTCGCGCAGTTGCTTGGCGTAGGTCTTGAGCACCTTTTCCGAGAACGGGCCAGTCACGCCGATGCTGGCCACGGTGTCGAACAGAGTGGCGCGGGCGACCAGCGGGCGCTCGGACTGCTCGGGCAGCGTGGTGACGCGGGCGACCGCCTGTTCGATGTCGGATTGCGCCTTCTGGAGGTCGGCGCGCGCGTCGAACTCGATCGAAATGGCGCCGCTGCCTTCGCGGGCCAGCGAGATGACGTCTGTCGCACCTTCGATGAAACGCAGTTCCGGCTCCAGCACGTCGAGGATGCCCGACTCGACGTCTTCCGCACTGGCACCCGGCCAGTTGACCGACACCGTGATGACGGGGATCTCGAAATTCGGAAAAAACTGGCGGTTCAGCTTGGTTATCGCGAAGACACCGATCAGGATCAGCGCGATCATCAGCAGGTTCGGCGCCGTCGGATGGCGCAGGAACGCGCTGACGACGCTGCCGCCAGTTACTGAGGCAGGACGATGGGCCTGCTCCTCGGGTGCAGCCATGGCTCAGCGCTCCTTCACCAGCACGCCGGCACCGGGCGTCGACAACCGCGTCCCGACGACCTTGTCGCCTTCCGCCAGCGCCCCCCGCACCAGCAGGGCTTCCCCATCGCTGCCGACGATCTCGATCTGACGCGGGACAAGCTTGCCAGCCTCGACGATGTAGACGGTGCGGCGGTCGTACACAGCACTGGCCGGCAGGCGCACGACATCGGCGAAGACGATATCGTCGAGTTGCACCTCGACGAACGCGCCGGGACGCAACGGGATGGGCTGCAGCGGATCATCGATACGTGCGAATACCTCGATGCCGCCACTGTCGGCGGTGATTCGGGCGCCAACGCGCTCGATCGTCGCTTCATAGCGCGGCGCTTCGCGGGCGACGTTCCAGCGGACCACGACCTTGCGGCCCTCGAGGCGACCGCTGCCGGCCACGAGACGGCCGAACTGCTGGTCGGTGAGCGTGAAGCGCACCTCGATGAAGTGGCGGTCGATAAGGGTCGCGACGCGGTCATTCACGCTGACCATGCGGCCGACCTGGGCACCGACATCGGTGACGTAAGCGTCGAAGGGGGCTTCGAGCCGCGTTTCGGTCAGTCGCTGGCGAGACCGGTCGGCGGCTGAGGAGAGCCGTGCGATGATCGCCTTCTGCTGCGCGATGCGGGCGTCGACAAGGGCGACGTTGTTTTCGAGCTGGGTCGCTGCCTGCCGGCGCTGGCTGACGATCAGGCGGCGGTCGTCGACGGTGCGCTGCGTGACAGTGCCCTGACGGCCCAGCGGCTCGGCGCGATCGAGATCGGTCTCGGAAATCTTCAGCTGCTCGCGCAGATATTGCAGATTGCCGGCATCGAGGACGAGTTGTGCCTCGTGTTCGGCGAGCTTGGCGCGCGCTTCCGCCACTTGAGCCTCGGCTTCCCTGGCGGCAGTCTCATAATCGAAACGGTCGATCACCAGCAACTGATCGCCCTTCGCGACGATGCCGCCGGAGCGCAACCCTGGCCCTGTCTCGGCGACGCGGCCGGCAACCAGCGCACGGAGTTCGATCTGGCGACCGGAAACGATGGTGCCGTAGAGCGCGATCGCCGGCTTCACCGTGATACTGGTCGCGCGCTCGACTGAGACCGGCAGCACGATCGCCTGCCCGGCCTGCTTCGGCGCTTCGGGCTTGGTCGCGATCATGTAACGGTAGCCGAGCACCGCAGCTACCATGATGATCAACGGCAGAATCAATTGCAGCAGGAAGCGGCCGGTCGCAACCAGCCCTCGGAGCAAACGCCCGCGGGGTGCTGTGCGTGGACCGGCGGTCTTCCCGTCATCGCTGGACGCACCGGCCTCGCCGGGCAAGTCGCCAAAGCGGTCGTGACGGTTGCGCGCCGGACTGCGCACCCCGTCTGCGTCATCGATCTCGGCGTGTCTCAGTTGGTCCATCCGCTCCGCGCCCGGTGGCTTTCCCTGGTTTCAAACGACACACACGCCGGTGTGAGATGACGTGCGCAGTCCTACTTCAGCGAACAATGTACGCCGCAATCGGTGAACCGGCTCAGATGCAGCGTGTCTTGGCTTGCGTCACGATGGCGTAGGTCACGTGCGTCTCTCATCACCCCGAGCCGACGACACCATCCTAACACTGCTGAACGTGGCACGAGCGTGCCGTCCGTTGAAGAGCAGCATTGCCGACGCTCCAGGCGTCGAGGGCGGCGGCGCGCTGCAGAACTGCATCACGCACACGCCTAGGTTGCCAGTGCGTTAGTCCTCCCCTCGACCTTTACCTCTCCATTAATACTCTGCATTTAAGTTGGAGGTTGGCGCAGTCCACGATGCCGGCTCCTGATCGCAGACTTGCGCCTTGTGCCGTCCATCCGAGTGAGTGATGTCTCTGAATTCCGGAAACAAATTACAGAGCATGGTCGGCGCCACGAGGCACCACGGCGGCGCGAGCCGTCCAGACGGCTCGAACAACCCCGGCGACTTCGCACTCGGCTGGATCGGCACTCAGGTCGGCATCGCCGAGCGGCGGTTGGTCACCGTGCTGTGCTGTGCGATCGTCGTGCCGGCTGCCGAGTACGTCGACAATTCTGGCGGGTCCGATCAATCGCTCGCCGCCAAACAGTCGGTCCGCGCCGTGATCGCGAGCCATGGCGGCCACCTCCTGCAGTCTGCCGGCGGCACGCTGATCGCTGTGTGGGGCTATCCACGCGCCCATGCCGACGTCACCCGTCGGGCCCTTGCTGCGGCGACAGCGAGCCGTCGCGTCCTGCCCGCCGGCATCGGCGTGCGCATCACCCTGGACGCCGGCCTGGTGATGATCCGGCAGCCGGCCGCGCCGGCCGACGATCAAGCGGACCTAACGGGCGCGGCCATCGATGCGGTGCAGGTGATGCAGGCGCAGTGCCCGATCGGGCGCGTTCTCGCGAGCGCGACGGTGCGGCGGCTGGCCCGCACCGACAGCGCCTTTCGCGCGATCGATCCCGCAGCCCTCCCCGCGACTGCCCTTTTCGAAGTCGAAGGGCTCGACGCGGAGGCAGATGCCCCGACCGCCCAGCGCATCGTCGGCCACGACTTGGCGCGTCGACTCGTCGACGATTGCATCGACACGACTGCGAGGGGCACAGCGTGCGGCGGCGTGCTGATCGAAGGTGAAGCCGGTATCGGCAAGTCTGCAATCGTCGCAGAAGCGCACGAGGTACGTGCCAGCGGTGCGCGCGCGACCTGGATCGAGATTGTCTGCCTGCACGAAACGCGCTCGGTGCCGCTCGCCCCCGTACAACGTGCCCTGCAGCGCTTGCTCTGCCGGACGGCGCCTCACGACGAGCAGCCGCAGATTGCAACCGCATTGCGTGAGCGTCTGGGCGCCGCCGGCAGCGAGGCACTTGAGAGCTTCCTGGCCGTTGCGGGCGCACGAGTGGCCGCTGCGACGACGACGCTCGGCGAAACCCGGCTGCGGCCGCTGGACCTCGTGGCCGATGCGCTGCTCGCACTGGCAAGTGATGCACCGCTGGTGATCGTCGTCGAGGACCTGCAGTGGGCCGACAGCGCCACGCGAGCGCTCGTCGAGCGCCTTTCGGACCAGCTCGCCACCGCCCACGGCATGGCTCTGCTGGTCACCAGCCGCGAAGATCTGTCAGGCCTCTTGAAGCCGGGGCGCCCGCTGCGCCGCATCGTGCTCCAGCGGCTCGACCACGAGCAGATCGCTAGGATACTGGCGGCCCGGCCAGAGGCTGTCGCGTTGCCGCCTGCGACGCACGAGGCGATCGCCCGGCGGTCGGAGGGTGTGCCGCTCTATGCCGTCGAGATCGCGCGCTATCATCTTCAGGGCGGTGAGATGCCGGCCGGCGACGGCCTCGCCTCGCCGTTCGCGGGGCTGGATGGTGCGAGCAATCTGCAACTGCTGTTTGCGGCCCGCCTCGATCAGCTCGGCGAACTGAAACCGCTCGTCCAGGCCGCCTCGATCCTCGGTCGGCGTTTCGAGACGGCCGCCCTCGCCCAGCTCGTCGGCGCTGCCGCCAGCCGGCTGTCGCCCTCGCTCGCAGCGCTCGCCGATTGCGGCGTGATCGAACACGACACCAGTCCATCGTTCGCGGCCTGCCGCTTCACCCATTCGCTGCTCCGCGATGCCGCCTATGCCACCATCCCGCGCGGCATGCGTGTGAGCATGCACCAGCGCGCAGCCCAGATCCTCGCCGAGGGTTTCGCGCCCGGCGGGCCGATCGCGGCCGAGTTGATCGCAGCCCATCACGAACTGGCCGGCGACCACGCCGGCGCGTTCCTGTGGTGGCGCAGCGCCGCCGACGCAGCCATCGCCATCTCGGAAACGAGTGGTGCGGTCGCCCACCTCGGCGCGGCTCTCGCCGCCGCCGATCGCGCCGAGCCGCCGGTCGACGTGGCCCGCAGGCTGGAAACGATGCGTCTCCTGGCGCTGCAGTTGTGCATCGTACATGGCAACGCCTCCAGCGAAGGAATCGTCGCCTACCGCAACTGCCTCGACCTCGCTGAGAAACACCCGCAGGAGGCAGCCGCCGTCGAGTTCGATGTGCTGTGGGGTTTGCAGTCCTGCCACCTCGTGCGCGGCGACATTCGCGACGCTTTGGCGATCGGCGAGCGCCTCGTCAACCGTGTCGGCGACGCCGTTCCGCCAACCGAGCGACTGCTCGCCACCCGCATCCACGCGCTGACGCTGCTGCTGGCAGGCCAGCTCGAACCGGCAGCGGCTGGCTACAGCGAGGTGATCGACACCTACCGTATAGAGCGCGATGCACGGTTGCGCTTCGAGTACGGCTCCGACCAGCGAGCCCTCGCGTTCACCCACCGTGCCTGGGCCAACGCCATCATGAACCGCGAGGCCGATGCGCACGCCGATCGCAGCGCCGCGCTGAAGGCGGTGCGCAAGCTCAACCATCCCCACACGACAGCGCACGTCACCTGCGTGCTGGCGAGCATCGCGGAAACCGCCGGCGAGCACGAGATCGCCGCCGCGATGGCGGCCAGCGGACGCATGGTCGCCGACCAGCATCGCTTTCCCTACTGGTCGGCGTGGGCCGATCTGGTGCTCGGCGCCGTCGAAGGTGCGGCCAGCCCGCAGCGTGGCCGCACCATGATCGCCAAGGCGATCGGCGATTATCGCGAGACGGGCGCACGTCAGGCGCTACCTTATGCCTACCTGCTGCTGGCGCGCGCGAGCCGCCGCTGCGGACGCTCCGGCGAGGCGATCGATGCGTTGCGCGAGGCGCTGGTCATCGTCGAGTCGAGTGGGCTGGGGCTCTATCGGGCGGAAATCCACCGCGAACTGGCGGAAACCCGGTTAGCTACCGGTGGGTGTGACGAGCGCTTACTGCTGGACGCCGAGGGAGAATTGGCGCTGGCTTCGCAATGGGCGGCGCAACAAGGCGCCGTCCTGTTCGCGAACCGCATCGCAGCAACTACTGAACGCCTCCACGCGCGGCGTCGGGTGCGATCGGGCGCTGCCTGATCGGTCGGCATTGATGCTGGCGCTGTGGGCAGATCCTGCAGCTTATTCGCGCATCCATCGCGTGACATTCCACGTGCTCGGCGACCTCGTTGCGCACGCGCCACACAGTTGCGGTGGCGCCGCATGACAGCCGCCAACGAATCACTGACGATCACACAAAGCATAATACATTCTCACCAGCAGTCCCTTTGACGCAGTTTGGTCAGAACTTCGCGGCAGTCTGTTCGCCGGTGGATTGCAAGCGGGTTAGTCCCCGCGGCGACATCGCCGAGCTACACTTTCCAAGTCGGTGCACCCAGCCCGGGCTGCGCCGTTCGGAGCGGAGGATGCGATGCCTGGAACCAAAACAGTGCGCTGCGCTTGCGAGACCACCGGTGCGTGCGGGTGCGGCTCTGGCGTGCGTGCGAGCGCGTCCATGGTAGGATATACATCAAACTTTATTTCGACCGGCGCGCATCGGCGCCTGGGATTGCCAACCTGCCCGGGCGCTCCCACGTCTTATGGTCGGCCCGGGTGCGTTGGCACGTAACAGCGGAGCGAGCGACAGCTCATACGTGAAGCTTCTGAGGCCATACCAGTCGGCCACCGATGGCGGACTACGAGGACGACGCGAGGAATAGACAACAGGCGAGCATCTGGCGAGCCACGAGGCAGCGGGGCTGCCGATATCGAGCGGTTCATCGGACGCGATGGACCAAAGACCGCGAGCGAGCACAGCACCATGGCAGACGAAATCTTCGACATCTTTTCCAAGAGCTACGACCGCCACAAGCACACAGAGATGCCGCTGCGCGAGTATCTCGAGGCGTGCCGCAGCGACTCGTCACTCTATTCGGGCGCAGCCGAGCGCATGATCCGCGCGATCGGTGAACCGGTGTTCGTGGACACCTCCAAGGACAACCGCCTCGGGCGCATCTTCCAGAACCGCACGATCAAGGTCTATCCGGCCTTCAAGGACTTCTATGGCCTCGAGGAGACCGTCGAGCGCATCGTCGGCTTCTTCCGCCACGCGGCGCAAGGGCTCGAGGAACGTAAGCAGATCCTCTACCTGCTCGGCCCCGTCGGCGGCGGCAAGTCGTCGCTCGCCGAGCGCCTGAAGGAACTGATGGAAGTCTGCCCGATCTATGCACTGAAGGCCGGCGACGACATCTCGCCGATCTTCGAGAGCCCGCTCGGGCTGTTCGACCCGACCAGCATGGGCGCCGTGCTCGAAGAGAAGTACGGCATTCCGCAGCGCAAGCTCACCGGACGCATCAGCCCCTGGGCGATCAAGCGGCTCGACGAGTTCGGCGGCGACATCTCGAAATTCTCCGTCGTCAAACTCTATCCCCTGCGGCTCCGCCAGTTGTGCGTCGCCAAGACCGAACCCGGCGACGAAAACAACCAGGACATCTCCGCGCTCGTCGGCAAGGTCGACATCCGCAAGCTCGAATTCTTCGGCCAGAACGATGCCGACGCCTACTCCTACTCGGGCGGCCTCAACCGCACGACGCAGGGCCTGCTCGAGTTCGTCGAGATGTTCAAGGCGCCGATCAAGATGCTGCACCCGTTGCTCACCGCGACCCAGGACGGCACCTACGTCGGCACCGAGAACGTCGGCGCGCTGCCCTACCAGGGCATCATCATCGCCCACTCCAACGAGAGCGAGTGGCAGAGCTTCCGTTCGAACAAGAACAACGAGGCGTTCCTCGATCGAATCTGCGTGATCCAAGTGCCTTACTGTCTGCGTGTCTCCGACGAGCGCAAGATCTATCAGAAGCTGCTCAACTCGTCCGAGGTCGGCCAGGCGCCGTGCGCGCCCGGCACGCTCGACATGCTGGCGCAGTTCTCGGTGCTGACCCGCCTCAAGGAGCACGAGAATTCCAGCCTGATCTCCAAGATGCGCGTCTACGACGGCGAAAGCCTGAAGGACACCGACCCGCACGCCAAGACCCTGCAGGAATATCGCGACGCCGCCGGCATCAACGAAGGCATGGACGGCACCTCGACGCGGTTCGCCTACAAGGTGCTGTCGGAGACGTTCAACTTCGACACCACGGAAGTGGCCGCCGATCCGGTCCACCTGATGTACGTGCTCGAGCAGTCGATCCGTCGCGAGCAGTATCCCGATGAGACCGAGGACCGTTACATCGAGTTCATCAAGGAGGAACTGGCGCCTCGCTACGCCGACTTCATCGGCAACGAGGTGCAGAAGGCCTACCTCGAGAGCTACCACGACTTCGGCCAGAACCTGTTCGACCGGTACGTGGCTTACGCCGACGCATGGATCGAGGACCAGGACTTCAAGGATCCCGATACGGGCCAGCTGATGAACCGCCAGTTGCTCGACCAGGAGCTCTCGAAGGTCGAGAAGCCGGCCGGCATCGCCAACCCCAAGGACTTCCGTTACGAGGTCGTCAAGTTCTCGCTCCGCGCCCGCGCCAAGAACGAGGGCAAGAACCCGAGCTGGACGTCCTACGAGAAGATCCGCGACGTCATCGAGAAGCGCATGTTCTCCCAGGTCGAGGACCTGCTGCCGGTCATTTCGTTCGGCGCCAAGCAGGACGGCGATACCGAAAAGAAGCACGACGAGTTCGTCACCCGCATGATGACCCGCGGCTACACGCCGATGCAGGTGCGGCGCCTCGTCGAGTGGTACATGCGCGTGAAAAAGGCCGGCTGAACGAGCGAGGTGTCAGGTTGCAGGGGACAGGGAACAGCGTGCCAACGCCCGCGCTCGACCGCCCCTGTAACCTGTTCCCTGAAACCTGGAACCTGCTCACATGCACATCGTCGACCGCCGCCGCAATCCGAAATCGAAAAGCCTCGGCAATCGCCAGCGCTTTCTCAGGCGCGCCAAGAACGAAATCCGCGAGGCGGTGCGCGACAGTCTGAAGAAGCGCCGGATCTCCGAGATTGACGGCGGCGAGAACGTCAAGATCCGCTCGAAGAGCCTGCGCGAGCCGAGCTTCTCGCTCGGCCAGGGCTCGGGCAAGCGTGATTTCGTGCTGCCGGGCAATCGCGAGTTCAAGCAGGGTGACGTGATCCGCAAGCCCGAGCAGGGCGGCGGCGGCAAGGGCTCGAAGGGCAGTGCCGATGGCACCGGCGAGGATGATTTCGTGTTCTCGCTGTCGCGCGACGAGTTCCTCGACATCTTCTTCGAGGATCTTGCGCTGCCGAACCTCGTAAAGGCTCGGCTCAAGGATCTCAAGACGCCGGAGTACGTGCGCGCCGGCCTCACCACCGATGGCCCCCCCGCCAAGCTCAATCGCCTGCGCACCATGCGCAACTCGCTCGCCCGCCGCATCGCGTTGCGCCGGCCTTCGATGCGCGAGATCGACGAGGCGGCCGCTGCCCTGGCCGCCGCCGAGGCCGCGACGCCCCGCAACGAAGCGCTCGTCACCGAACTCAAGGCGCGCCACGCGCGTCTGCTCTATCAGCGCAAGGTGGTCGCCTACATCGATCCGCTCGACCTGCAGTACAATCGCACCGAGAAGCGGCCGAAGCCGCGCACCCAGGCCGTCATGTTCTGCCTGATGGACGTTTCGGCCTCGATGACGCAGGACCTCAAGGACCTCGCCAAGCGCTTCTTCATGCTGCTGCACCTGTTCCTCACCCGCCACTACAAGGAGGTGCAGGTCGTCTTCATCCGCCACACCACCGAGGCGCAGGAGGTGGACGAGGATACCTTCTTCAAGGCGACGGAAACCGGTGGAACGGTGATCTCGTCGGCGCTGGTCGAGATGCAGCGCATCGTCGCCGAGCGCTTTGCACCCGAAGATTGGAACATCTACGCGGCGCAGGCCTCCGACGGACACAACTTCGACGACGACATGGACACCTGCATGACCATGCTGAAGGACGACATCCTTCCGGTCTGCCAGTACTATGCCTACATCGAGACCTATTCCGACAACGCGATCTCGCCATTCCTCTCCGTCGTCTGGAGCGGCTACGAAGACCTTGCCGGCAGCCAGAACCATTTCGCGATGGCCCGCGTCGCCAACCCAGCCGACATCTACCCGGTGTTTCGTGAGCTGTTCTCGGCCGACGCCTCCAGCCGTGACGGGAGGAGCGCATGAGCGAAACCAATCAGCGGCTGACGCGCGCCGCGGCGGCGTCCACGACGCAACCTGGGCTGCTCTACGAAGGCTCGGAATGGTCGTTCGACCAGTTGAAGCGCGTGTACGACGAGATCGAAAAGATCGGCGTCGGCGAGATGGGCCTCGACATCTACCCGAACCAGATCGAGGTCATCACCTCGGAACAGATGCTCGATGCCTACGCCTCGATCGGCATGCCGAACATGTACCGGCACTGGTCGTTCGGAAAGCATTTCGCGCGCGAGGAAGGTCTTTACCGCAAAGGCGCGCGGGCGCTCGCCTACGAGCTCGTCATCAACTCCAATCCCTGCATCAACTACATCATGGAGGAGAACTCCACGACCATGCAGGCCCTGGTGCTCGCGCACGCCGCGATGGGCCACAACCATTTCTTCAAGAACAATTACCTGTTCAAGCAGTGGACTGACGCCACCTCGATCCTCGACTACCTGACGTTCGCCAAGGAATACGTTACCGAGTGCGAAGACGCCTACGGCGTCGACACGGTCGAAGCCGTGCTCGACAGCGCACACGCGCTGATGAGCCACGGCATCTCACGCCATCCGGTCAAGCGCCAGTCACGCGTCGCGTTGCGCGAGAAGGAGCAGCGCCGGCGCGAGTACGAGGAACAGACCTACAACGAGATCTGGCGCACCGTGCCGCGCTCGCAACTAGGCATCGACACCGGCGACAACCTAACGCCGGACCTCAAGCGCGAACGCCTGCAACTCGGCCTGCCGCAGGAGAACATCCTCTACTTCCTCGAGAAGCACGCACCCAAACTCGAGCCGTGGAAGCGCGAGCTGATCCGCATCGTGCGCATGCTGGCGCAGTACTTCTATCCCCAGCGACAGACCAAGGTGATGAACGAGGGCTGCGCCACGTTCGTGCACTACGAGATCATGAACCGCCTCTACGAAAAGGGCCTGATCTCGGAAGGCGCCATGCTCGAGTTCATGCACTCGCACTCCTCGGTGGTGTTCCAGCCGCGGTTCGAGGACAAGTTCTATTCAGGCATGAACCCCTACGCGCTCGGCTACGCCATGATGCGCGACATCAAGCGCATCTGCGAAGAGCCGACCGAGGAAGACCGCCGGTGGTTCCCCGAGTTCGCCGGCAACAACGATCCGCTCGCCACGTTGAAGGACGCCTGGGCCAACTACCGCGACGACAGTTTCATCCTGCAGTACCTGTCGCCGAAACTCATTCGCGATTTCCGCCTGTTCGAACTCAACGACCGCTCCGACAGCCCGTTCGTGCAGGTCGCCGCGATCCACGACGAGAGCGGCTACAAGCGCGTGCGCCGCACGCTCGCAGCCCAATACGACACGTCGCTCCGCGACGCCGACATACAGGTGATCACGGCCGACCTCTCCGGTGGCCGCCGCCTGACGCTCGCCCACAAAGTTCGCAACGACGTGCTGCTCGACAAAGACACCTGCGACCGCACCCTGCTCCACGTCGCCCATCTGTGGGGCTACCGCGTCAAGCTTGTCGAGATCGCCGAGAACGGCGACACGCTGAAGGAACACGAGGCCCTGCCGATTCCGTGAGGGGTTGAGTTTGTGGCGTCGGCGGTGCGGCTTCGATCGGTGATGACGGCAGAGCCGACGCTTCGCAATATCCTGATATGGCCGCCGCCGCCGTCTCACCGTCGATCAGGGCTCTCAACTTGCGCAGGGCTTCGAACGTCCGACCCACCCTGATCGCCGCGTCGACTTCGGCCAGTTTCTCGCCGAGCGTACTTTCGCCGTGCACCGCGCTGACCAGCCGGTGGGAAGCGCGGTATATTTCGAGCAGTTCCGCCTGCCGTTGCGGCTCGATCAGCAAGGCCTGCACGGCGCAATAGTGCTTCTGCAATGGTGTCATCGCGTCTGCGTCGGCCAGCACGTGGCTCGCCAGCAGGAACGTGGCCTCCGTCTCCAGCGCCAGCGTGACCCGGCGGTCGACGCGGATCACCGCGCCGTTGACATGAATGCGGTCGCCCGCCTTCAGGCTGATTTTGATGTCGCCGGCCATGACGCCGCTCAGGTCCGTTGCGGCCGAGCCCTGCGTTTCGCCACCTTTTGTCGCCGCATCAACGCCGTCCGCCGCGAACACCCCCGCTGCCCGCCCCGCCGCCTGCCCCATTATCGCCCCTATGCAAATCCGCTGTCAGCCTATCCGTGCACCAAGCGACGCGTCGGACGCCCGCCGAGCCCAAGTGCCAATCGCACTTACACCCGCGAGCGCCATAAAGGCGCGACGAGTTTACGGGCGTAAGGTCGGCATGGGTAGCGCGTGCCGTCGCCGTCACGCCGCGTTCTCGTTCGCACGTTGCAGGTTCAATTTCATAGAATTGCGCGCTACGAGCGGGCCGCCGCCCAGAACACCAACGTCTGCCCAACGCGCTTACGCGACCTCACGCAAGGGCGACGTCTTGTATGTGTCTTTCTGGATCGGCGGCAGGATCTCGTCGGCCGGCTTCGGCCGGCTCAACAGATAGCCCTGCACCTCGCCACAACCGAGCGCGGAGAGCTGGTCGAACTGCTCTTTGGTCTCGACGCCCTCGGCAACCGTGGCCATGCCCATGCCGCTAGCGAGCGCCACGATCGCCTTGATGATTGCCGTCGCGTTTCGCCCGGACCCCAGGTTGTTGACGAACGAGCGGTCGATCTTCACGCAGTCGACGGGATAGTTCTGCAGGTAGGTGAGCGACGAATAACCGGTGCCGAAGTCGTCGATACCGACGTGCACGCCGAGCGCGCGGAGTGTCTTGATCTGCGACATCGTCTGCTCGCCGTGATTGAGCAGCAGCGACTCTGTGATTTCGATCTTCAAGCGCGCGGCGTCGAGCCCGGTCTCGTCGAGCACGCGCAACACCGTCGCCGTGATGTCGGACGTGCGGAACTCGATCGCCGAAATGTTTACGGAGATGGTCAGCGTGTCGGAGCGCCGCGCGATTTCGCTGCACGCCCGTTTCAAGACCCACGCTCCGATCTCGACGATCAACCCGGTTTGCTCAGCGATCGGAATGAAGTCCATCGGCGGAATGTTGCCACGCACCGGATGGCGCCAGCGCAACAGGGCTTCGTACCCGTTCGCAACCCCGCTCTTGACGTCGACGATCGGCTGGTAGTGCACGTCGAAGCCGTCATTGGCGAGCGCCTCACGCAAGCCGACTTCGATCTCGCGGCGCGTTTTGGCCTCCTCGTTCATACGTTCCTCGAACAGGCGGTAACCATCTCGTCCATTACTCTTCACCTCGTAGAGCGCCAGGTCGGCGGCACGCAGCAACTCCGCCGCATTCTTGAAGCGCTCGGCGTCCGCCACAATGCCAATGCTGGCGCCGATCTCGATGTAGTTGCCGTCGATGACGTAGGGCCGCGCGAGTTCCCTGCACAGCCGCTCGGCGAGCGCGGTTGCCGACTTGGTGGTGCCGGCGTGGCGCTGGATCACGGCGAATTCGTCGCCGCCGAGACGCGCTACCGTATCGACCGCGCGGCTGTGGGTGCGGATCCGCTCGCCGACCGCAACGAGCAGTTTGTCGCCGGTCGGATGACCATAGAGATCGTTGATCTCCTTGAAGCGATCGAGATCGATGACATGCACGGCGAAGGCAGCGGGGTCCGCGTGCTCGGCCAGCATCGGGGCGAGCTGGGCGTGGAAATCGTGGCGATTGGACAGCCGCGTCAAAGAATCGAAGCGAGCGAGCTGGGTCAGCCGCTGCTCGTACTGGCGGCGACGATGCAACGTTGCGACCATCGCCAGCAGCACGACCAGCGTCAGTGCCAGTGCGCCGAGCCGATAGTTGGTGCGGTTCTTCAGCCAGGTCCGGTCGAGCATCAGATCGGAGCGGGCGACGACGATCTTCAGCGGAAAGCCTTCGACGTCGCGCACGGCACTGACGCGCAAGCCGGTATCACTCTCGTGCAACTGGATCGACGCCTTGCCGCCTACGACCGGTTCGCCGGCTTCGGTAAAGGCCGCAGGCAGCGGCTTGCCGAGATGGCCAGCGAACACGCCGCCTTCGGCGCGCACGATGCCGTCGTGTCCAACCAGTGCCAATCCGCCATTCCGACCGAGTTCGACATCGGCATAGGCTTTGGTCAGATAACTCGGGTCGAGCGAGATGACGACGACACCGGCGAACTGGCCGCTGGCGTCCGTCAGCCGCCGCGTCAGCTGCACCGACCACGCGTGGCTGGCCCGCCCGACCACCGGCTTCGAGATGAACAGGCGATCTTCGGTCGCCTCGACATGCACGCGGAAATGCTCGCGGTCGCTCAAGTCGACTGGCTTTGCGGGATACAGCATCCGCGTCGACGTGATCATAAGGCCAGCACGGTCGATGACGGCGATCTGCACGCTCTGGCGGTTGGCGGTGAATTCTTCCTGCACCAGCCTCGGCCAGTCCGCCGTGTGGCCCCCTCGCTCGTAGCTCGCGCGGAGATACTTCAGGATACGATCGAGATCGCTTGCGGTCCGATTGACCCCCTGTGCGAAGACCAGCGAGAGGTTGTTGGTCTCATGATAGGCGGTGCGCCGCATGGCCTCCTTCTCGGAGTTGATCTGCATCGAAGCGGCGACCCAGATGGCGGCGACGAGCGCCGCGGCGAAGGCGACAATCGGCGTGCGCCAGGATCTGAGGCCGGCGAGCAAGCCGGGCTTGTTACGCGATAGACTGTTCAAGACGCGCCACTCCGCTCGCACGGCGCCGAGGCGCCGTCGCTGCCGCTCCGAAAGAGGGGCCTTCGCGCATCATGCGAGCGGCTGCCTGCGCTGCAGGCAATGGGACGGTCATGTCCCGAGGCGGGGCCGATTGCACCGCCGCCAGCAAAGGTCACATGACTGTGACAGACAGCGATTGAACAAGTGTGAGCAGCTCGCGCGGCATTGGAACCAAATAAAAAATGCAGCACGGTGACGCCTGCGCGTCGTTCGCAGCGAACCAGCCACGCTCAGATCAGGCCGAGCTCGGCGAGGTCGCGGCGCATCTTCGGCGGCATGCGCGCGAGATCGTCGGCGGTGCCCGGCGCCATGTCGGGCGGGGCGTCTGCCGGCTCGAGGTAGCGCCAGCCCTGGAAAGCCCGGCGCGGCGTCGGGCGCACCGGCACGAGCGCCGGATCGAGCAGGATCAGCGTCGAGGGCGTGCCGTCTTCCTTGACGCCGTCGCGGAAGCCGACGATCGGCTGGCGGACCTGGATGATGCCCTTGATAACCCAGTACAGCGAACCGCCATCGACCATCTCCGCGCGGCGCTTCGGCTCCATACGCGTGGTGTGCCACAACTCGGCCTTGCCCGTCGCCCGGCGTGTCTCGGCAAGCCTATGGGCCTGCCAGAGGGCGAGGTCCTCGATGCTGGCTGCCCCGACGCAGAGCTTGAGCATGTGTACGGTCATGACGCTCCCCGGTTGGCGCTGATCGGCGCGGTTCACGCCCTGCACGAGGGTCTATCACCGTCTCGGCGGCCGAGCCCTGCGGCGCGCGCCGTTGTTCACAGATACGCGCGCCTCACGCCTTGGCGCGGCACTCGCCCTGGTACTGCGCGACGACCGGTTGGCCGAGCAAACCGAGATGGCGCGAGTGGACGGCTGGGAACACGGTGCCGCCCACGTCGTAGATGGTGGTGATGTTGAGAAAGCCTTCGGTCACCACTTCGAGGAAATGATTGGCGTTGATGGCCCGCACCACGCGCAATTCACCGCGACCCCCGGTCGTGACGAGGGCCGCGACCTGGCGTTCGAGGTCGACGTCGGCGATCTCGAACGTGAGCATGGCCGTCGGCTCGCGACGAAACTTGCCGTCCTCGAAGCTGGCGATCTGGCCGGTCGGGAACGAGCATGAGAGCTCGCGCGGGGTCTCCGCACGCGCAGACGTCGCGCCGTGCGCAACCGCCGTCGCAACGATTGCCGCAGCGGCGAGTGCGATCGTCGCTGGCGACCGGTACGCGCGCCTGCGAGGCTGCGCCGCGACCGGCGCGGAGTGTTGCGACATGGAAAACTCCTCGAAGGGATCAGCCGCCGGCCCCGTGCCGCCACTGATCCCCGTCCCAGGGGACCATAGTCGGCCACCCTGCCCCCTGCAAACGCCCACGTCAGACGGCCCTGTCAGGCGCCCGGATACTTGTCCTCGATCATCTCGACCGTGCCGCCAGCGGCCTTCCAGGCGGCAAACCCGCCGATGATGTGGGCGACCGGCTTCAATCCCATGTCCTGAGCGACCTTTGTCGCAAGTATCGAGCGCATGCCGCCAGCGCAGAAGAACACGAACTCCTTGTCCTCGGCGAACACTGGCTTGTGGTAGACGCTGGCCGGATCAATCCAGAACTCCAGCATGCCGCGCGGCGCATGGAACGCGCCCGGCACCTTGCCTTCGCGGGCGAGTTCACGCGGGTCGCGGATGTCCACGAGCACGACGTTCGGATCGGCTGCCTTGGCGATCGCTTGCTCGGCAGTGTACTCGGTGATTGCTTGGCGGGCGCTGTCAACCATCTGGCGGGCGCCGAGGGTAATGTTCTGGGGCATGAAGCTTTGATCCCGTTGCTGCTGTGGCCCGTGCTGCGGACGCCCAATCTCTTAGCCGGGAGATCGACGTCGCGGCAATGGCGCGCCTTCAAACCGCCGGCATGACAGGCTCGAATGCGGAGCCCAGCGGCACATGTGGCCGCCTCACGGATGCGGAACCCGATGCACACATCAGCTCCCCGGCCTGACCGCGTTTCTCGCACCGCCATGTTTGCGGTCGCCGCGCTGACCGCCGCCACGCTGACGGCTGCCTTGTCGGTTGGCGGCTGCGCCGTCACCACACTGTCCAGTGGTGGCGCCGAGCCACCAGCGAGCAAACTCAAACGGCCGCTGCCGTCGACCAACGAGACCGGCGCGATGGCCGACGACGGGCGTTATCAGCTGAGCGCCGAGGAGCAGGCCCTCAATTGCCGCAAGTTGACCGGCCGCATGCAAGTGCGCCTCATGCAGGTGCGCGACGCAGCGCCCGAGGTCTCGGGGGGCGCCCGCGCGATGCAGGGCGCGGCCAACTCGGTCTTCGGCGGGACGACGCGCGGCCTCGACGGTACGGCCGAGCGCCGTCGCGACCTCGCCCTGCTGGACGCCTACAACCGGCGCCTCGCCGAAAAGGGCTGCCCGACCTACGATCTAGCCAAGGAGTTGCGAGGCGGCGCGGGTAACGCGCTGCCGCGCCCCGTCGTGCCTGAAAAGAAGCGCTGAGAACGCCGCCCCGTTCGGGCCAGCGAGGGGCGCTCAACCGGACGTCACAGGCCCCGGCCACATCGCGTTCGAGCGGCTGGTCAGATAATACGCTGCGAGGCCGATCCACTCCTTGACGGCCGTGTCGGACCGTTCCAATCCGTTGCCGATCGCGGCGAACGGGCGGACGAGATCGTCGGCGCCGCGCGTGCGATAATCGACCGGCCAGGCGACGACGTCGAAGCCGGCTTGCCGGAACACCCCCATCGAGCGCGGCATATGCCACGCCGAGGTGACCAGCAGATAGCGCTTCCCGGGCGTCGGTTGCAGCACCTCGCGCGTCATGGTCGCGTTCTCCCAGGTGTTGCGCGACTTCGCTTCGAGCACGATGCGCTGACGCGCGATCCCGACACTCTCCAGATAGCCGCCGACCGAGGCCGCCGCGTCCTCCGCCGTCAGCAGCAGGTTGCCGACGCCGCCACTGAACACGATCTTCGCATCAGGCAACGCGTGCGCGAGCCGCACCGTCTCGGCGAGCCGTTCGCCGCCCTCGTTGAGCGCCAAGAGCCCGCGACCACTGGCGATGCGCCCGTCTTCGAAGCCGCCGAGCACGATCACGCCATCGATGCGGCCGAGCCGCGCCGGCTCCGCCACTGCCGCTTTCGACAGCACGAACCGCTGTTCGAGCGGGTATATGAGAAGGGTCCCGAGCGGCGAAAAGCCGACGATTAGGATCGAGGCGAGCCCGGCTGCGACGAGGCGCCGGCCCGCCGCCAGCCGGCCTCGCCAGAGCATGATCATACCGGCTGCGACGAGCATCCACACGATGTTCGACGGCAGCACGAAGAACATCAGCACTTTCGAGAGAATGAAAAACATCGGCGCGCCCCGTTGCGACTCGCCACACCATAGTCGCGCGACGTCATTGAATGTGTGACCGACCGGGCACCGCCGCGATTTCGCTGCGCGACCTCTCGGGGCACGAGCCTCCCGGCCCGTTCATTTTCTGTATTATAAAGGATGGGGAGTGCGAGGGGCGCCCCCTCGCGCGGGGCTTGGAGCGGCAGCCCCATTACGCTCTAGCGAATTCGGCAGTCTTGCAGGCCATCATGAGCATCTTCTTCGACGGCTTCGACCTCACCACCCACGCCGCAGGCGAGGGCCACCTGAGGATGCGCATCGGCGGCGCCGGCCCGCCGCTGCTGCTGTTGCACGGCAACCCGCAGACGCATGCCATGTGGCATGCCGTGGCGCCCCGGCTCGCCCGCCGTTACACCGTCGTCTGCCCGGACCTCAGAGGCTACGGCTGCTCGTGGAAGCCGCCGGCAACGGCCGACCACGCTCCCTATTCCAAGCGTGCTATGGCCGCAGAACTCGTGGCGCTGATGCGCTCTCTCGGCCACGCGACGTTCCGCGTCGCCGGCCACGATCGCGGCGCCCGCGTGGCACATCGGATGGCCCTCGATCATCCGGAGTGCGTCACCCGCCTCGCCCTGCTCGACATCGTGCCGACGCTCGAGCACTTCGAGCGCGCCGACATGGCGTTCGGCCTCGGCTACTATCATTGGTTCTGGCTCGCCCAGCCTCACCCGTTCCCCGAGAGGCTGATCTCGGCCGATCCCGAATTCTGGTTCCGCCATCATACCAACCGTGAACCCAAGGGCGACGGCTTCTTCCACCCCGAAGCGCGTGCCGATTACCTGGCGGCGATCGCCAACCCCGAGACGGTACGCGGCATCTGCGAGGATTATCGCGCCGCGACCACCATCGATCTGGTGCACGACCGTGAGACTCGCGCCTCCGGCCTTAAGATCACCTGCCCGCTCACCGTGCTATGGGGGCGCAAGGGCAAGATCGAGAAGTGGTACGATCCGCTGGCGATCTGGCGGAGTTACGCAGCCGGGCCGGTTACAGGCCACGGCCTCGACACGGGCCACTATCTCGCCGAGGAAGCGCCGGACGCGGTCGCCGACGTGCTGGAGTGCGACTGATCGCCCGCAGGCACTTCAGCCGTCATGAACCGCATGCAGGCAAGCCGCGCGCGGCTTGCCCTTGACGCAACCGATCGGTTTGGCGACCAACGACACGTACGGTTGCGACCGCGCCAAGATGCACGAACAAAACGAGGCTCAGGGTGGACACGTTCGATTATGTGATCGTCGGCGCCGGCTCGGCGGGCTGCGTGCTGGCCAACCGGCTTTCCGAGGATCCGGGCACGAGCGTCTGCGTGCTGGAAGCCGGACCCGGCGACTGGCATCCCTACATCCACCTGCCGGCCGGGTTCATCAAGACGTTCTACAACAAGTCGATCAACTGGGCCTACGACATGGAGCCCTCCGAGTGGACCGGCGGACGGCGCATCTATGCGCCGCGTGGCAAGACACTCGGCGGCTCGTCGTCGATCAACGGGCACGTCTACAACCGCGGCCAGCGCGGCGACTTCAACACCTGGGCGCAGTTTGGCAATCGCGGCTGGGGCTATGCGGACGTCCTCCCCTACTTCAAGCGCATCGAGACGCGCACCGGTGGCGGCGACCCGCGCTTCGCCGGCACGGACGGTCCGCTCAAGATCTCCTATTCTCCGTGGACGCACCCGCTGTGCGAGGCCTTCATGGATGGCTGCGCCACGCTCGGCATCCCGCGCAACGCTGACTACAACGGCGAAATCCAGGAAGGCGTCTCCTACACCCACCGCGCCATCCATCGGGGCCTGCGCATGTCGTCGGCCAAGGCCTTCCTGCACCCCGTCAAGAGCCGCAAGAACCTCGCGATCCACACCCGTGCGCATGCGACGGGTCTGCTGTTCGAGGGCAAGCGCTGCGTCGGCGTCGCCTATGCCAAGGGCGGGCGTGGCGGCGAGCGCACCGAGGTGAAAGCCCGCCGCGAGGTCATCCTGGCAGGCGGCACGTTCAACTCGCCTCAACTGCTGAAACTCTCTGGCATCGGCGCGGCCGACGAGCTTTCGGCGCTCGGCATCCCGCTGCGTCACGCGTTACCCGGCGTCGGCGAAAACCTGCGCGATCATTATGCGCCGCGCTTCACGTGCCGCGTGCAGGGCATCGAGACCATCAACGAGCGCGTCAACGGGCTGAAGCTCGCCGAGGAAGTAGTGAAGTGGGTGGTCGGCAAGCCGTCGGTGCTCTCCGTGCCGCCGACCGTGGTCTACGCCTTCTGGCACTCTGGCGAGACGGCGGAAAGCTCCGACATCCAGCTGACGTTCACACCTGCGACGTACCGCGAGGGCGTGCAGGGCGAACTCGAAAAAGAGCCAGGCTTCACCGTCGCCTCCTGGCAGCAGCGCCCCGAGAGCAGGGGCTGGGTGCGGCTCAAGGCCAACGACCCGTTCGCCGCCCCGGTCATCCAGCCCAACTACCTCGCCGAAGAGATCGACCGGCGCGTGCTGCTCGCCGGCATGAAGCTCGCACGCCGCCTGATGCACACCGAGCCCCTGAAGCCCTACATCGCCTACGAGGACTTCCCCGGACCGAACGTGCACTCAGACGACGAACTGATGGGCGCCGCCAAGCAGCGCGGCACCACGACATTCCACCCGATGGGCACCTGCAAGATGGGCCCCGCGAGCGACCGCATGGCGGTGGTCGACGATCAGTTGCGCGTGCACGGCATCGAGGGGCTTCGCGTGGCGGATGCCTCGATCATGCCGACCATGCTGTCGGCGAACCTCAACGCCGCGACGATCATGATCGGCGACAAAGCCTCCGACATGATCCGTGGCCGCGCCCCGCTGGAGGCAGCCCGGGTCTGACGGGCAGCCGCGCGCTAGGCGTCAACCGTCGATCAGAACGGCACGTCGTCGGCGTCGACGACGCGCTTGCCGGACTTGGCGGCAGGTGTCCCCTTGGCCTCTGCTGCCTTGCCGTCGCCGGCGGCTTTGGCACCTTTGGCGGCCCCGCCCTTCGCCGATGCCGCCGTCTTCGTCGCAGCCTTCTTCTTCGCCAGTTTCTTGGCCGGCGTCTCGCCGTCGGCGCTCGCGACCTTGGTCTTGGCTACCGGCTTGCCCGCCGATTTCTTTGCCGCAGCCTTCTTCGGCTTGCCGCCGCCCTTTGCTATCTTCTCGGCGAGCAGCGCGATGGCGTCCTCGACGGTTAGAGCCTCGGGCTTCTTCGATTTCGGCACCGTCGCGTAGACCTTGTTGTGGGCGACGTAGGGCCCGTACTTGCCTTCGAGCACCTGCATCTTGCCGCCTTCGGCCGGATGCTCGCCAAGATCGACGAGCACCTTCGGCTGCGCGCGCTGGAAGCGGCCACCCTTGCCGCCGCCTGCCGCCTTCTCCGCAAGCACGATCACGGCACGGTTGATGCCGATCTCGAACACGTCGTTCGCGCTTTCGAGGTTGGCGTATTTGCCGTCGTGCAGGATGAACGGCCCATACCGGCCGAGGCCGGCGGTGATCATGTTGCCGCTCTCGGGATGAAGCCCCACCTCGCGCGGCAGGTTCAACAGCTTCATCGCCAGCTCGAGATCGACGCTGGCTGCGTCGATGCCCTTCGGGATCGAGGACCGCTTCGGCTTTTCGTCGTCGTAGTCCTTGGCCTCGCCAAGTTGCATATAAGGACCGAAGCGGCCGGTGCGCATAGTGACGGCGAGTCCGGTCGCCGGATCGTAGCCGATCACCTTGCCGTCGAGGCCGGCGTTCTCGGCGTCCGCCGCCGTCTGGGAGAGCTGTCGCGTGTAGCGGCATTCCGGGTAGTTGCCGCAGCCGATGAACGCCCCGAATTTGCCGGAGATCTTGAGCGACAGCTGACCCGAGCCGCAGACAGGGCAGGTGCGCGGGTTGGAGCCGTCGCCCTTGTCGGGGAACACGTGCGGGCCGAGCAACTCGTTCAGCGCGTCCAGCACGTCGGAGACGCGCAGTTCCTTGGTCTCGGCGATCGAGCCGGTGAACTCGCGCCAGAAGTCCTTCAACACATCATGCCAGTCGAGCTTGCCATCGGAGATGAGGTCGAGCTTCTCTTCCAGATCCGCCGTGAAATCGTACTCGACGTAGCGGCGGAAAAAGCTCTCGAGGAAGGCGATGACGAGGCGGCCCTTGTCCTCGGGGATCAGGCGCTTCTTGTCGATCTTGACGTAGTCGCGCTCCTGCAGCACGGCGAGCGTCGAAGCGTACGTCGAGGGCCGACCGATGCCGAGTTCCTCCATCCGCTTGACGAGCGTCGCTTCCGTGTAGCGCGGCGGCGGCTGCGTGAAGTGCTGGTCGGCCGAGACCTCGCGGTCGGTCAGGCGGTCACGGGCTTCGAGCGGCGGCAACCGGCGGGCGGCTTCGTCGTCCTCGGCCGGATCGTCCTTGCCCTTCTGGGCCTTCAGGCGCTCGTCGCGGCCCTCCTCGTAGATCTTGAGGAACCCGTCGAATACGGTGACGGTGCCGGTGGCGCGGAGCCCGTAGCGCTTCCCGTCGCGGCCCTTCACCTCGATCTCGGCACTGGTCTGCTCAAGTTCGGCAGAGGCCATCTGCGAGGCGACGGCGCGCCGCCAGATCAGCTCGTAGAGCCGCGCCTGATCCTTGTCGAGGTGGCGTGCAACGTCTTCCGGCCGGCGGTTGACGTCGGTCGGGCGTATCGCCTCGTGCGCTTCCTGCGCATTCTTGGCCTTCGTCTTGTACTCGCGGATAAACGGCGGCAGGTAGCGCTTGGAATAAGCGCGCTCGACCATGCCGCGGATCTGGCCGATCGCCTCGGGCGTGATGTCGACGCCGTCGGTTCGCATGTAGGTGATGAGGCCGACGGTCTCGCCGCCGATGTCGACGCCTTCATAGAGGCGCTGCGCGGTATTCATCGTCTGCTTGGCCGAGAAGCCGAGCTTGCGGGAGGCGTCCTGCTGCAGCGTCGATGTCGTGAATGGGGCGTACGGATTGCGCCGCACGGCCTTCTTCTCGACGCCTATCACCTCGAACTCGCCCTTCTCGATGGCTCGCTTGATGGCGGTTGCGGTCGCCTCGTCCTTGAGGTCGAGCTTCTTGAGGGTCGTCTGATCGATAGCGACGAGGCGGGCTGTCACCTCTTCGCCCTTCTTGGTCAGCAGCCGCGCCTCGATGGTCCAGTATTCATCGGTGCGGAACGCCTCGATCTCGGCTTCACGGGCACAAACGAGACGCAGCGCCACCGACTGCACGCGCCCGGCCGAGCGGGCGCCCGGCAGCTTGCGCCAGAGCACCGGCGACAGCGTGAAACCGACCAGATAGTCCAGCGCGCGGCGGGCGAGATAGGCGTCGACCAACGGCACGTCGATCTGGCGCGGTGACTTCAACGCATCGAGCACGGACTGCTTGGTGACGGCGTTGAAGGTGACGCGCTCGACGGGCATCCCCTTCTTCAGGGCCTTCTTGTCTTCGAGGATCTGTAGCAGATGCCAGGAGATCGCTTCGCCCTCACGATCAGGGTCGGTCGCCAGGATCAGCTTGTCGGCCTTCTTCACCGCTTCGGCGATTTCGCGCACCACCTTAGAGGCGCGCCCGTCCGTCTCCCAGTGCATCGCGAAATCGTTGTCGGGCTCCACCGAGCCATCCTTGGCCGGCAGGTCGCGGACGTGGCCATAGGAGGCCAACACCTTGTAGCCAGGACCCAAATACTTGTTGATGGCCTTGGCCTTGGCGGCGGATTCGACGATCAGAACGTTCATGTATGTGCGGTGCCTTCAGCAGGGCGTACCCGAGGGGAAGCGCCTCGGCAATGATCGGCGCGGAACATGGGCGAGGGGCGGCCTGCTGTCAAACGTCGTGAATCGGACGAGATGTCGCCAGAAAACAATGAAATAATGCGATATCAACATATAATATGCTATTTTAGCAATTACCGTCACTACCCGTCACCGCCGTGATACCAGTTGGCTGCCGTGATGCTCCACCGCGCCTGATATGGTCAGCTCGAGCAGAGCGGCTTGAACCGCACGCGCCGACAGTCCCGTCGCCCGCGCCAGCGCATCGACGGCGACGGGGGCAGGACCGAGCGCTGCTAACACGCGGGCGCGTTCATCGTCGCTGGCGAGCCCCGCCAGCGGATCGGCCATCACGCGTGGAGGTGTCGGTGGCGGTTGGTGGCGCTCGACCACCAGCGCTGCCCGCTCGTCTGTAGCTGTTAAAGTCCCGGGCGCGCCGAGCATCGGCGACAGCGCCGCGACCACATCCTCGGCCGAGGTCACGAAAGTCGCCCCATTCCGCAGCAGATCATTGGTGCCTTCTGCGCGCGGGTCGAGCGGGTGGCCGGGCACCGCAAGCACCTCGCGTCCCTGCTCGCCGGCCATGCGGGCCGTAATCAGCGAGCCCGACCGGCGCGCCGCCTCGATCACCAGAACGCCGAGCGAGATGCCGGAGATGATGCGGTTGCGGCGCGGGAAGTCCTTGGCCCGCGGCACGAAGCCCGGCGGCAACTCGGAGACGAGACAACCGGACGACGCGATCTCGGCGTGCAGGCACTCGTGCTCGGGTGGATAGATCACATCGAGACCGCCGGCGAGGACGGCAATCGTGCCAGTCGCGAGCGTCGCCTCGTGGGCCGCCGCGTCGATACCGCGGGCGAGGCCGGAGGCGACCACGAAGCCGCCGCGACCGAGGCCCGAGGCGATCTGCCGGGTCAGTGTAACGCCCGCAGCAGACGCCTGCCTGGAGCCGACGATAGCGACGGCAGGACGATTGAGTAGCGCCACGTCACCCTTCACGTAAAGCATCGGCGGCGGCACGTCGGCTGCAGCGAGTGCCGCCGGATAGCCCGGCTCGATGGTGAAGAGGGCCTGCATGCCATGGCGGCGGGCCGCGGCGAGTTCGGCCTCCGCATCCCTGGCAGGCCAGATGCGGATCGGGCGCTGGCGCCCGGCGCGGCGTGCAATCTCGGGCAACGCCTCGAGCGCCTTGGCCGCGCCCCCGAATTGGTTGATGAGGGCGCGGAAGGTGACCGGGCCGACATTCTCCGAGCGGATCAGGCGAAGGCAGGCGAGCCGTTCGGCGTCGTTCAGACGGGCGACCGGCAGCGGCGCGGCCGCAAACAGGTCGACGTCGTCAGAGCCCCCGTGTTTGCTATGCCTTGGCACCGATCCGAGGTTCCTCGCCGTTGAGCAGACGACGGATGTTGGCCTGATGTTTCCAGATGAGCAAGCCGCTCATGGCGAGGGCCAGCATGGCCGCCGGCGTCTCGCCGACCATGTAGGCGCCGATCGGTGCCACGACGGCTGCCACCAGTGCCGACAGCGACGAATAGCGTGTCAGCAGCGCCATCAGGAGCCAGATCGCACAGAATGCCAGCGCCAGCTTCGGCAGGAAGCCGAGCAGCACGCCAATGTAGGTCGCGACCCCCTTGCCGCCCTTGAAGCCGAGCCAGACCGGAAAGATGTGGCCGAGGAACGCCGCGAGCCCACCAGCCATGGCGGCGGCGATCGCATACCCAGCATCGGCGCCGATCCGATGGGCGATGTAGACGGCAGCCGTCCCCTTCAACGCGTCGAGCAGCAGGGTTGCTGCCGCCAGCCCCTTGTTGCCGGTTCTGAGCACATTGGTCGCGCCGATGTTACCGGAGCCGATGGCGCGGATGTCGCCGAGGCCGGCCGCCCGGGTCAGCAGCAGACCGAACGGGATCGAGCCGAGCAGGTAGCCGGCAAGACAAGCGAGCAGGAGCGTGAGGGTCATGGGTGGTCCGCAAGACAGGTCAGCGCGCGTCGGAACCGTAATGATAGACCATGCGGCCGTCCACCATGGTCTTGAGCACCCGGCCCTGCAGGCGGCCCTCGTCGAACGGCGAGTTCTTGGAGCGCGAGCGCAGCAGCGCGCGGTCGACGATCCAGGGCTGGCCCATGTCGACGATGGCGAGGTCGGCGGGCGCCCCCTTCTTCAGTTGTCCCGCATCGAGGCCGAGCAGGCTCGCCGGCCCGATCGTCATCGCCTTGAGGATCTGGGCGAGTGGCACATCGCCAGCGTGGAAAAGGCGGAGCGCCGCCGGCAACAACGTTTCGAGACCGATCGCGCCATCGGCCGCCTCGGCGAACGGGCGGCGCTTGACGTCGGTATCCTGCGGATCGTGGCTCGACACGACGACGTCGATGACGCCCTCGGCGAGAGCCGCAACCAGCGCCCGGCGATCCTCCTCCGCGCGCAACGGCGGGCGCACCTTGAAGAACGTGCGGTAGGGGCCGATGTCGTTCTCGTTGAGCGTCAAGTGATTGATCGAGGCGCCGCACGTCACCTTGAGCCCGCGCGCCTTGGCGGCACGGATCAGATCGACGCTGTCGCCGCAGGTGATGGTGGCGGCGTGATAGCGAGCCCCGGTCATCTCGACCAGGCGCAGGTCGCGTTCCAGCACGATCACCTCGGCCGCCTTGTGCACGGCTGGCAGGCCGAGTCGCGTCGCCCGCTCGCCCGAGTTCATAGCCGCCCCGTCTGAAAGGTAGGGGTCCTCGGTGTGGTGGACGATCAGCGCGTCGAAGTCCTTGGCGTAAAGCAGCACGTTGCGCATGACACGCGTATTGGCGACGGACTGCTTGCCATTCGAGAAGGCGATAGCGCCGGCGCGCTTCAACAGCCCGATCTCGGTCATCTCGGTGCCGGCGAGGCCCATCGTCATCGCCGCCATGGTGTGGATGTGGACGATGGCGTTGTCGCGGGCGCGCCGCTGGATGAAATCGACCAGCGCCACCTGATCGATCACCGGACTGGTTTCCGGCATGACGATGATGGTGGTGACGCCACCGGCGGCGGCTGCGTGGCTCGCCGTCTTCAGCGTCTCGCGATGCTCGGTGCCGGGCTCGCCGGTGAACACCTGCATGTCGACGAGGCCGGGCACCAGCAGATGCCCCTGGCAGTCGACCACCTCGGCACCAGCCGGCGCGTTGCGGCGCAGATGCGGGCCAAGATCGGCGATGCGGCCCTTCTCGACATAGAGCCCGCCCTGCGTGTCGAGGCCGGACGCCGGATCGACGAGGCGCGCGTTGATGAACACCGTCGGCCGTGCGGCGGGCGTGTCGGTCGCGACCATGGGAGCCCTCACTGGTTGGGCAGGTGCTGGGCGAGCGCCTCGAGCACGGCCATGCGGACGGCGACGCCGAGTTCGACCTGCTCCTGGATCACACTGCGCGGATGGTCGGCGACCGTCGAGGCGATCTCGACGCCACGGTTCATCGGGCCGGGATGCATGATGAGAGCGTCGGGTTTGGCGCGCGCGAGCTTCTCCTGGTCGAGCCCGAAGAAGTGGAAGAACTCGCGGCTCGAGGGCACGTAGGAGCCCTGCATCCGCTCGCGCTGCAGGCGCAGCATCATGACGACGTCGGCATCGGCAAGGCCCGCCTGCATGGAGGTGAAGACTTCCGCGCCGAGCCGGTCGGCGCCGGCCGGCAGCAACGTCGATGGCGCGACGATGCGCACACGCGCGCCAAGAGTCGTCAGGCAGTCGATGTTGGAGCGCGCCACCCGGGAATGCAGAATGTCGCCGCAGATGGCGACGGTCAGCCCCTCAACGCGGCCCTTGGCGCGGCGAATGGTGAGAGCGTCGAGCAGCGCCTGCGTCGGGTGCTGGTGGGCACCGTCGCCGGCGTTGATCACCGAGCAGTCGACCTTCTGCGACAGCAGTTCCACCGCACCCGCAGCATAGTGGCGCACGATGATGATGTCGGGCCGCATGGCGTTGAGGGTCATCGCCGTGTCGATCAGCGTCTCGCCCTTCTGTACGGACGAGGTCGACACGCTCATATTCATGGTGTCGGCGCCGAGCCGCTTGCCGGCGAGCTCGAAAGAGGCCTGCGTCCGGGTCGAGGCCTCGAAGAACAGGTTGATCATCGTCCGACCGCGCAGGACGTCGCGCTTCTTGTTGATCTGACGGTTGATGACCGCGGCCTTGTCGGCGAGGTCCAGAAGCGAATTGATCTCCGGTGCCGTGAGCCCCTCGCAGGTGAGGAGATGACGGCGGCGGAAGAGAAGCGGGGCGGTTCGTTCGGTGGTGCTCATTAAAGCACGGTTCATAAGCTCATCGTGCCGACCCGGCAAGGCCCACGACGACAGCAATCCAAGGCTTTGAAATCGACATGCGGGCTGAACTCTGGTCACCCGCTCTTAAAAGTCGAGCGGCAGGATCTCGATTGCCCCGCCGGCCGGCGTTTCCGGCACGTGTGGTGCGCGCACGATGAGGCAGTCCGCGGCGGTGAGCGGGGTGAGCAGCGAGCTGTCCTGGCTGGCGACAGGAGTTGCCATCCGCCGGCCATCGCGCGCGCGCGAAGTGGTCGCGCGCATATAGTGAGCGCGCGGACCATTGGCCTCGATGTCGCGCGCGGCGACCGCCGCAATCAGCCCGCCGTCCGGCTCGGCGAGGCCGACCAGTGCCTCGATCAGTGGCACCAGGAAGACACGCGCGCAGATCAGCGAGGAAACCGGATTGCCCGGCAGCCCAAGCATGCGTTGTGCGCCGAGCCGGCCGAACATCAGCGGTTTGCCGGGGCGCATCGCGATCTTCCAGAAATCGAGCGCGAGCCCCATCTCGGCAAGAACAGGCCCGACCAGATCATGATCGCCGACCGACGCGCCCCCGATGGTGACGACGATATCGGCGCCACGTGCTTCGGAGAGCCGGGCTGTGAGGTCGGCGCGATCGTCGCGCGCGATGGCGAGGATCTCAGGGAGACCGCCTGCCCGCGCCACCATCTGCGCGATGCCGAACGGATTGGAGCAGACGATCTGATCGGTCCCCGGCACGGTGCCGGGCCACACCAGCTCGTTGCCGGTGGCGATCAGGGCGACGCGCGGGCGCCGGTACAGCGGCAGCGCGCCATGCCCCATCGCGGCGGCGAGCGTGATGTCGCGTGCCGTCAACCGGCGGCCACCGGCCAGCAGCGCGTCACCGGACCGGAAGTCGAAGCCCTGCGCGCGGATGTGGCCGGCGTCGGCGCGGCCCTCGATCACCGTCACCCGTGTGCCGTCGCGGCGCGTATTCTCCTGGATGACTATAGCGTCGGCTCCGTCCGGTACCGGCGCGCCGGTGAAGATGCGCACCGCTTGGCCCGCGCCGATGCGGCCAGCGAACCCAGCGCCCGCCGCTGCCTCGCCGATCACGTCCAGCGTCGCTGGCAACGCTGTCACATCGGCGACGCGCACCGCGTAGCCGTCCATCGCCGAGGCATCGAATGGCGGCTGCGTCAGCTTGGCCGCGCGCGGCAGGGCGAGCACGCGCGGGGCAGCATCGACGGCGAGTGCGGCGAGCGTGACGATCTCTACGGCGACGGGCGCCAAGTCGGCCAGGATCCGCGCCTTCGCCTCGGCCACCGACAGTGCGGGAGAAGTCTGCTCAGCCATCGGCGCGCCAGTCCCCGCTTTTTCCACCGGTCTTGGTGACGAGGCGAACGCACTCGATCGTCATGCCTTTCTCGGCCGCCTTCAGCATGTCGTAGATCGTCAGACAGGCGACCGAGACCGCCGTCAGCGCCTCCATCTCGACACCGGTCTGGCCGGCGACGCGCACCTCGGCGGTGACGCGGATGCCAGTGGGGGCAGTGCAGGTCTCGAAGGCCACCGTCGCTTTGGTTATCGCCAGCGGATGACAAAGCGGGATGAGCTCACTGGTCTTCTTCGCCGCCATGATGCCGGCGATACGGGCAGCCGCCAGCACGTCGCCCTTCTTCGCCTCGCCCGCCGTCACGAGCGCCAACGTGTCCGCCCGCATGGCGACGAAGCCCTCGGCGACCGCGGTACGGCTCGTCGTCTGCTTTTCCGAGACGTCGACCATGCGCGCCGCGCCGGCCTCGTCGATGTGTGTGAGCTTGGTCATGACGTGTAGTCTATCGACTTGTCGGGGCGCCAAATCAACCGCGACCATGTCCGAACCGGGAGACGCTGCCGCGCGATGCCGGCAGACGGCGCGGCCAGGCGCGAGTAGCGACCTCACCGCATGGCGAAGCAATGGGCGTCGGGATCGGCCTTGCCAGCGATCGCGCCGGCAACGATCTCAGCCGCGATCATCGAGAACGTGATGCCATTGCCACCGAAGCCCATTACCGAAAATACTCGCTCGAATCCCGGCACGCGATCGATGATCGGCAGCCCGTCCTTGGTGACGCTGAACGGCGCCGCCCAACGGTACTCGACCTTGCCGATGCGCACCCCGGTCAGTTCCTGGAGCTTGCGCCGGATCGCTGCCGCCTTGCGGCGAAGCACCTTGTTATTGGTATTCTTCTCAGAGGTCTCCTCGTCCTCGCCACCGGCGATCAAGCGTCCGGACGCTGCGGCGCGAAAGTAGAGATAGGGGTCGGAGGCTTCCCAGACGATCGTCTCGTGCATCCACTTCGGCATGTGCGGCATCGCGGCCGTAGCGATCGCCCAGGTCGACGTGACGCGATGGAGCGGGCTCTGCATCTGCGGCAGGAATTCGTAGCCCGTGGCGAACACTGCGTGCTCGGCAACGAACACTCGCCCCTCGGACGTGGCGAGCGCAATGCTACCGTCACGCTCGGCCATATCCGTGATCTCGATCGGCGCTGCGATCGTCGCGCCGCGCGTCTTGGCCTTGCGCAGCAACCCGGCTGCCAATTGCGCCGGATTGGCGCTCGCCGATGCATTCGACAGGATGGCAGCCTCGCGATCGATACCGTAGTCGTCACGCAGGCGCTCGGCATCGAGCAGGTCCGCACGAATGCCGATCGCTTGGCGCGCCGCTGCCTCCCGCGCGAGCTCGTCGGCGTTCATCTCGTTGCCGGCAAGATAGAGCGCAGGCTTTACCGACAACTCGCACTTGATCTCCAGTGCTTGAGTAAGCGCCGTGAGAGCGCCGACCGCCTTCGCCGAGCGCCGCCATGCCGCGTCGGCCACCTCACCCCCGCGCAGCGTCCGCAGCTTCGTCAACGGCACGTCGAGTTCATGCTGGATCATCGCGGTCGAAGCCGGCGTCGAGCCGGAAACCGGGCCGCGTCGATCGACGACCAACACCGACTTGCCGGCCCGCGTCAGTGCCTCGGCGACCAGTGCGCCACTGATGCCTGCGCCGACAACGATCACGTCGTACGCCTGCCGGCCAGGATCGGCCTTGACCATCACGCTGGTGCGCGGCGTGTCGAGCCACAACGGCCTACCCGTGCGCAGATCGTCTTTCCAGGTCTTCGCATTGTGCGCGGCCATAGAACTTCCTGATGCTGAGGACGACACCAGCGAACGCGCAAAGCGCCCAGCTGTTCCAGCCAGGCTACAAGCCCTTCGTTGCGATTCGACATAAATCGCACCAATCGCGGTGCAACCCGATTGTCAGTTCGCGCGCCGCATGCTGTATCTTTGAACACTGTCTAAGTTGATCGGAAGTCGTTTTCCCCCCAATGTGAAAGACGCTCTGGGATGCCCTGCCCCGGCGATGACGTGTGCGCCTTCGAACGAATTCATCGCCATTGGCAGAACGGTGATCTGGAGGGGTGCCTCACCGTGTGCCACGACCAGATCATCTGGACCGTCAATGTGGACGGCATCGCCATGCCCTACGCGGCGAGCGCGCTCGGACTAGAAGATCTGCGCTGGCGGCTGCAGCACCTGCGGACTGTATTCGAGATCGACTCGTTCGAGCTTTTGCACTTGACGCACGGGGCGGACCACTGCCGGTCGCGCGTGCACCTCGTCTATGTGCATCGCAAGGCGCGCGAGACACTGGATATCGTCATCACGTTCGCCGGCTGGCAGCGCGAGGGCCTGCTCGTTCGCATGGAAGAAACCGCCGACGCCGGCTACGTCGGGGCCTACGACCGTTTCATCCGGTTTCTGCAGGCCGGCTAGAGTTCAGGTCGTTGCTTCCCCTTCGGATGTTTTTTCCCGATCGTAGTAGTCGACCGCCGTCTCGGCGCGGAACATCTTTCTCAGACCATTGGCGCTGCCTTGCAAGGCCATGACCGACACCTTGCGCGAATCCGGGTACTCGCACACGTCCAAAGCCACCAGCGTCGAGAGTGCCAGATATCGCATGGTCGTCGTGCCGGTGTTGACGATCTGGTGGGCGACCTCCGCCCCGCCTGTCGGGCAGGCGATCACGTCGTACCGGCGGATCGGGTAGCGCTGGTCGCCGAAGCGCAGTTCGCCCTCCCCTTCGAGGATCAGGAACATCTCCTCCTCGCCGTGATGGCAGTGAAACGGGCACTGCGCCTTGCCCGGCGGTAGGATCGTCAGGTTGTAGCCGAGCTGCCGCGCGCCGATGGACGCGCTGAACATTGCCCGGCGCGACGTATAGAGCCCGTTCTCCTCGACATCGTCGAACGTCGTGATCTCGTCCAGGTTGATGATCGGCTTCACGGCAGGTGCTCCCTTGGCTTGGACACACCGAGAAACATCGAACCGATGTCGGGACGGTTCAAGTCGGAACAACGCGTTCCCACGACCAGGCACCGGTGAGTTTGGCTGAACAGCACGCGGCCGAGAACGTGCACTCCATGTCGTCGAGGAGGCTACGGCCGCGCCCATGCGGCACTCGATGCGAGCCGTCATCTTCACGGACGCGAGACCCGTTCGAGATCAAGCTAAGGCCGCAACGATGCGCGGCGGAGGATCACACGTCGACGAACGTGCCGGTTGCCTGATTGAGAACGGAGAGCGTGCCCGAACTGATATCGAAGTAGCAGCCGTTCAGCGTGATCCGGCCTTTGCTCTCCAGGGTCTGGATGCAGGGGAACGTGCGCAGGTTGGCGAGCGAGGTCTTCACCGTCTCGCGCTCCAGGGCTGCGCGCAGCGTCGGCGGCGTACCGCCGGGGTGATCGGCCAGCACGCGGGCGCGGCCGTCGTCGAGCAGCGACATCCAGTTCGAGATGAACTGCGCGGCCGTCTGACGGGCGGCGTCGTGCTCGAGGCAGGCACGCACGCCGCCGCAACTCGAATGCGCCATCACCACGATGTGCCTGACGCGCAAATTGAGGGCCGCGAACTCGAGTGCCGCCGAAACGCCGTGATACTTGCCGGTGGTCTCGAACGGCGGCACGAGGTTCGCCACGTTGCGGACCACGAACAATTCGCCGGGCATCGCCGAGAAGATGGTCTCGGGATCGACCCGGCTGTCGCAGCACGACACCACCATCACGTCCGGCTTCTGCCCGTTGTCGGCGAGGTCCTGATAGTGATCCATATTAGGCGCAAAGTGCCGGAACTTGAACCGCCGGTAGCGGTCGGTCAGGTGCTCGGGAAAGTTCATCATCGTCGTTCGCGTCCTGTTGCGATCACCGCTGTTCTCAACACGTCCAAGCCAGCGCCGCAAGCAAGACTGTGTTGTGCGCCGCCTGCCGGCACCCACATTGCCGACAGCTGGCGAGGTATGGTCGCCGACGACGATTGTCCAGATTTGGGTATCCAGCAGGGGTTGGCCTCCGCCCATTGAATTCCTTATACTGTCGGCTCGTTGGTCGCTGCGCCGTGCTGGACGCCGTGCCCGATACGGCCACCCGCGTCGCCAGCAAAGCTACCTGCCCTGTCGGCAAGGATGCGCATGTTCAATCTCTTCAAGGGATCGCGGACCGACCCGCCCGCCATGACCGTCAACGACATCGAGCGCGGCCTCGTCGCGCGTTATCTCGCCCGCCTGCTCGCCCGCCCCGACCTCGCCATGCGGCCGGCGCGGTTTATGTTGTATTGGCTCAACGAGCGCGCAGACGCGATGGGCCTGCCGCTCCCCACGGCGCTCGCCGAGGCGATGGGCGGCTACTACCAACATGGCTTCAAGGCAGCCGACTTCGAACGCGCGTTCCTCGCCGACCGCGCAGAGCTGATCGCCGGCCTCGATGCCGCCGCGCGCGAGACCGAGCGGCCAGAGCCGCTCGCCACAAACGTCCGCATGATCATCGACGCGCTCGGCCTGCCCGAGGCGGATGCGACTTGGATGCTGGTCGGCCTGATCGCTGCCGGCGCCCGCTTCGAGCAGGTGCAGTACCTCGCCAATCACCTGCTCGATTTCGCCCCGCCGCACGCCCGCACGATCGCGCTGATGCTCGGCCTGCCGACACGCACGATCGAGGAGCTGCTGTCGCCCGGGTCCGAGCTGATCGGTTCCGGCCTGATCCAGATCCGCGATGGCGAGACGATCTCCGGCTATAATGCGCGCTTCGCCATTCCGACCCGCGTCAACGCCAATCTCGACCGGGTGTTCGCCGACTTCTCCAAGATGCGCGACGCGCTGCTCGGCGCACCGCTCGCCTCGCCCGTGCAGTTCGACGACTACGAGCACGTCAGCGCCGATCGCGATCTCATCACTGCCGTTTTGAAGGGCGCGGCGAGGGAATCGGCGAGTGGCGTCAACATCCTGCTTTACGGCCCGCCGGGCGCGGGCAAGACCGAACTTGCCAAGGTAGTCGCCAGCGCTTCGGGTCTCACCCTGTTCGCCGCCGGCGAGGACGCCTCGCGCGATGGCGAAGCCGACCGCGTCGGGCGCATCGCCGACCTCGTGTTCGCCGGCCGGCTGCTGGCCGGCCAGAAGCGCACCGCGCTGCTGTTCGACGAGATGGAGGATGTCGCCGTCCACCTGATCCGCCGGGGTGGCTCGAAGGTCTATCTCAATCGCCTGCTCGAGACGAACCCGGTCCCGACGATCTGGACCTCGAATGCGCTCTCCGACATCGACCCGGCGCTGCTGCGCCGCATGACGCTCGCCATCGAGCTGAAGCGGCCGCCGGCCAGCCAGCGCCAGCGCATCATCGCCCGCCTGCTCGAGCGCGCCGGCATGAAGGTTTCCACGACGGAACTGCGCCGCCTCGCGGACCAGCTCGACGCGACACCGGCGATCATCGAGAATGCGATCCGCGCCGCTCGTCTCGCCGGTGGCGACACCGCCACCATCGAGCACGCGGCAAAGGGCATCATCCGCGCCGTCACCGGCATCTCGACGCGCCAGGCGATCACCATCCCCGCCTTCGATCCCGATCTGACGACGGCGAGCCAGGACCTGATCGTGCTCGCCGACCAGCTGGTCGGCGGCAAGGCGCGCGCCTTCTCGCTCTGCCTGTCGGGCCCGCCCGGTACTGGCAAGTCGGCATTCGCGCGCTACCTCGCAGGCCGGCTCGGCCTCGAAGTGATGCCGAAGCGCGCCTCCGACCTGTTCGGCCCCTATGTCGGCCAGACCGAACGGGCCATCGCCGACGTGTTCGCAGAAGCCCGTGAAGCCGGCGCCGTGCTGGTGTTCGACGAAGCCGACAGCCTGTTGATGGACCGCCGCGACGCGGTGCGCTCGTGGGAGATCAGCCAGGTCAACGAGATGCTCACCTGGATGGAGGACCACCCACTGCCAGTCTGCTTCACGACCAACCTGATGGACCGTGTCGATGCCGCTTCACTGCGCCGCTTTACGTTCAACGTCCGCTTCTCGGCGATGGACGGCCGCGCGCTCGCGCGCGCCTGGAAGGTGTTCTTCGGCCGCGACGCAGCGCCGGCCGATGGACTGATCTATCAAAACCTGACGCCCGGCGATTTCGCCAAGGCGCGGAAGCAGGCCGAGATGCTCGGCATTCTCGCAGACGACGAGCAGCTGGTGGCGTTAATCGCCGACATCGCAAGGGGCAAGCCCGACGCGAGCGGCGGCGGCCTCGGCTTCGTGCGGTAGGCGGTCCATTGCAGCCAAACACGCACGAGGAGCCCATGACGGACAAGCCCGATACCCTGGTGATCGGCGGCGGCATCGTCGGGTGCGCGACGGCGTACTTCCTGACGCGGCGCGATCCCGCTCATCGCGTCGTCGTGGTGGAGCCCGATCCCGCACACCGCCTCTCGGCGACAGCCCGCTCGGCCGGCGGCGTGCGCCAGCAGTTCTCCTGCCCCGAAAACATCGCTCTCTCGCAATTCACGCTGGAGATCATCCGCTCGCCGGAGACCTGGTTCGGCGCGGGCGCCGAAATCGTGTTCCGCGAACAGGGCTACCTGATCCTCGCCGGCCAAGCCGGACGGGAAATCCTCGCCGAAAACCACGCCGTGCAGAAGTCATTGGGCACGGCGATCGCGCTGATCGACGATCCGGCGGAGCTTGCCCGGCGCTTTCCCTGGCTCTCGACCGAGGGCCTGGCAGCCGGCGCATTCGGCGAGCAAGGCGAAGGCTGGGTCGATCCCGTCCATTTGATGACGCTGTTCCGGCAGGCGGCCATCCGACAGGGCGCGCAGTTCCGCGAAGACCGCGTCATATCCCTCGACTTGGTGGCCGGACGCATCACCAGCGCCAGCCTCGCCTCAGGCACCAGGATCGACGCCGCGACTACCGTCATTGCGGCAGGCCCCTGGTCGGGCGAAGTGGCCGCCATGGCCGGCGTCGCCTTGCCGGTCGGCCCGCGCAAGCGGTTCGTCTACGTGCTCGATTGCCGCGAGGCGACGGAGGCCCTGCATCAGGCACCGCTCACCGTCGACCCGTCCGGCGTGTGGTTCCGCCCCGAAGGCCGCCAGTTCATCTGCGGCGTCTCGCCCGCCGAGCACGACGAGCCCGAGCCCGGCGATCTCGAAACGATCGACTACGCCGTTTTCGAGGACCACGTCTGGCCGGTGCTCGCCGCGCGCGTGCCAGCGTTCGAGGCAGTCCGCGTGACGTCGGCATGGGCCGGCCATTACGACTACAACGCGCTCGACCAGAACGCCATCATCGGCCGCCATCCTGAGATCGCCAACCTGATCTTCGCGACAGGATTCTCGGGGCATGGCCTGCAGCAGGGGGCGGCGACCGGGCGGGCAGTTTCGGAGCTGATCCTCGCCGGCCGCTTCGAGACCATCGATCTCGCCCGCTTCGGCTACGAGCGCGTTGCCCGCGGTGCGCCCCTGTTCGAGCGTAACGTGATCTGAGCCAGTACGGCGCGACTTTCCCCCTAGTGGAGGCTGCGGGCACGAATCGGGCAATTCGCGTGATCCAGCCACCCGGATGCGCCAGTATAGCGTACGACAACCCGCGCCAGCAGGCCCGCGAGCGGGTGATACACCCCTGCGAAGCTGCCGCGAGCCATGGGCGGCGCGCAATCCGTGCAAGGAGAAAAAATGAACGACAAGCCGAACGTGCCGGCTGATGGCCTGAGCCCCGTCTCGGCGCGTATCAGAGCCCGTATCCAGAAGGCGGGCGTAAGGTTCCATGCCAACGACAATATCGCAGCCTACATCGAGCCCGGCGAACACGACGCGCTGCTCGAAGAGGTCGCGGTCAAACTGAAGGGCGTGCTGACCTCGCTCGTGATCGACGTCGACAACGACCACAATACGCAGGACACCGCCCGCCGCGTCGCCAAGATGTACCTCAACGAGGTGTTCCGTGGCCGCTTCTGGCCAGCCCCGGCCGTCACCGAATTCCCGAACGCATCCAGCCTCAACGAACTGATGATCGTCGGCCCGGTGACGATCCGCAGCGCCTGCAGCCATCACTTCTGTCCGATCATGGGCCAACTGTGGATCGGCGTGATGCCGAACCAGCATTCCAACCTCATCGGCCTGTCGAAATACGCCCGACTCGCCGATTGGGTGATGTCGCGGCCGCAGATCCAGGAAGAGGCGATCACCCAGTTCGCCGACCTGCTGATGGACTTGGTCAAGCCCGACGGACTGGCGATCGTCATGGAGGCCGACCACTTCTGCATGCAGTGGCGCGGCGTCAAGGATGCAAGCGCGAAAATGACGAACAGCGTGATGCGTGGCTCCTTCTTGAAGAATCCTGCATTACGGCGCGAGTTCCTGGCGCTGATTGCGATGAAAGGTTGAAGGTCATGCTCGTCCGCTGTCTGTACGCAAGCCGCCCGACCAAACCCATGCCCTCGTATCTGGTGGAGGAAATCCTCGCGCAGTCGCGCAAGAACAATCCGCAGAAGGGCATCACCGGCCTGCTCTGCTTCACCAGTAGCGTCTTCGTGCAGCTGCTCGAGGGTGGTCGCGACGAGGTGTGCGAGCTGTTCAACAAGATCGCCCGCGACGAGCGCCACCACGACGTGCGCCTGCTGGTCTACGAAGAGATCACCGAACGTTGCTTCTCCAGTTGGTCGATGGGTCAAGTCAACGTGCACTCGATCAACGCCGCGCTGCTGCTGAAGTATTCCGAGAAGGCCGAACTCGACCCGTTCCGCACCTCCGGCCAAGTGACGATGGCCCTGCTGATG